>JGI12053J15887_10001457_pt1 | contig 11030 bp, 16 predicted proteins | sample MedBloCAOM1_O3_FD_15887 | JGI IMG/M metagenome (IMG submission 15887) | reverse complement strand
GAAAGCGATATCGAGAAACGCAGCGCTGTTCTTCATCAGCACCGCGACGACATCGTCCGGGCCGATCCCGCGCGACGCCAGCCATCCGCCGACGATCCCAATCCGCCTCTCAAAGGCCGCATAAGTGATTTCTTCGTCACGATATTTCAACGCGCAGCGCCCCGGGGTCTGGCGAGCGTGAAATGCGACGAAGCTCGAGAGATTGATCATAGACCGCCCAGAACCGCCCAAACCCGCACTTTGAAGGTGAGGAAGTGCACAATATGAATTCTGACTCGTAATTCATATTTGCCTTGACGTCATCCCATTTTCTCTGAAATTCTCAACGCCATGGAGACGGCAGATCTCCGGCAGGGAATTCAGGGACGCATGGACGTGGAGGAGGCGAGATGACCAAGACCAGCAAGCCGGGCGTGAGCCGGCGGTCGACCCTGGCGCTGATGGGCGCCGGCGCAGTGACCTTTGCGACACCGTGGGTGGCGCGCGCGCAAGCAAAACCATCAAATTTGGAATGCCGACGATCCTGTCAGGTCGCGTCGCGCAACTCGGAACATCGTCGCGCAACGGCGCGATGATTGAGGTCGACAAGATCAACACCGCGGGCGGGCTGGCCGGCCGTCAGATCGAGATGGTGATCCGCGATTCCAAGGGCCAGCCGCAGGAGGCGGCCAGGGTGGCGCGCGAACTGGTCAACACCGATGGCTGTGAACTTCTTATCGATGCCGAGGCGTCATCCGGTGCGTTCGCAGTACATGAGGTCGCGCGCGATCTCGGCGTACTTTGCATCCATACCAACTCGGAGACCTCTTCGCTCACGGCCGATCCCAAGCAGCATATTCCCAACGCGTTTCGCACCGCGCGTCAGGGCGTGCATGATTCGATCGTCGGCGGCGGCTATGCCGCGGCCATCGCCAAGGCCAAGGGATTGAAGAAATGGGCAACGTGTTCGCCTGATTATGCCTACGGCCGCGATACGACGGGGGAGTTTGTCTATTACCTCAAGCAATTCGCGCCCGACGTCGAAATCATCAGCGACGCCTGGCCCAAACTTTTCCAGCCCGATTACACCGAGGTAGTAACCAAGATTCTGCAGGCGAAGCCGCAGGCAATGTATTCCGCGTTGTGGGGCGGTGATCTGACATCCTACATCGATCAGGCCAACATCTACGCGCTGTTCAGCCAGATGGAAGTGTTCGCCGTCAACATGGCCGATTATACGGCGCTGACGGTGGTCAAGAATCTGCCCAAGGGCATCCACTCCGGCAACCGTTACATCAAGACCTATCCGGCGACTGCCGAGAACGCTGCCTGGGGCGACGCCTACAAGGCGAAGTTCAATGAATATCCCACCAACTGGTCGTGGGAGAATGCAACCGCCATGATGCTGATCGCCGAGGCGTCAAGGAAAGCCAATTCCGCCGACGGCAAAAAGCTTGCGGACGCGATGCGCGGTCTAACGATCAAATCGCCGTTCGGCGCCGACGGCACAGTGACGATGCGAGCCGAGGATCAGACCCTGATCGGCTACGCGATCGGATGGGGTACCACGATTCCCAATGAGCCTTATGTTCCAGAGGTGAAGAGCGGCGACTGGAAGCAGATTTTGGCGCTTGAAGCCGAGTGGAAGAAGACCAAAGGCTACACCTGACACATCAGCGGGACGCGGAGGCTGGCCGTCTCCGCGCACCGCTCGACGATTTTTCGCCGAAACAACCCGGCATGCCGTAACGGACATCTTCCTTGGATATCGACGCGCTCACCGGCTGTCTTGCGAGCTCCGCCTGTCTGGTGACGCAAACCACCAGCGGTCTCATCATTGGAATGCTGCTGTTTCTCGTGGCGGTCGGGCTGACGCTGATCTTCGGCGTGCTCAAGGTCGTGAATTTCAGTCACGGCGCGTTCTACATGTTCGGCGCCTATTTCGCGATGACGGCCTATCAGGTCACTGGCAGCTTTGTGCTGGCGATGCTGATCGGGGCCGCCGGAACTGCGATCCTAGGCCTTGTATTCGAGCGCGTGTTCATGAGCCGCGTCTATGGCGGCGACGTGCTGATGCAGCTTCTGGTCTGTTACGCCTTTGTCCTGATCTTCGACGATGTCGTGCGGCTGATTTGGGGGCCGGAATTCAAGTCGATGGGAATGCCCACCGNGTTCCAGGTGCCGCCATTGTTCATCGCCGGCGGCGTGGTGCCGCCCTATTATCTCCTGCTGATCGGCGTGGCGCTGGTGGTCGCAGCCATCCTCGGTGTCGGTCTAGCCCGCACCAGGATCGGCAAGGTGATCAGGGCGGCCGCGCATAATCCAGGCATGGTCTCCGCGCTCGGCATCAACACCGGACTGATCTACGGCGGCGTGTTTGCGCTGGGCGGGATGCTGGCGGGCCTTGCCGGCGCGCTCGCCGCACCGGTGCGATCATTGACGCCGGGGATGGGATTTTCGGTCCTGATCGAATCCTTCATCGTCACCGTCATCGGCGGCATGGGGTCGATTCTTGGTGCGCTGATCGGCGCGCTTCTGATCGGCCTGATCCGATCGTTCGGATCGCTCGGCTTCCCGCTGTTCACCGACGGCCTGATGTATCTGTTCATGGTGATCGTTCTGGTCGCGCGGCCCACCGGCCTGTTCGGCAAGGAAGTGGCATGACGGAGTTGCGGGCCGAACGCGCCGTCGAATCTTTGGGCGTTCCACGCATCGAGGCCAGGTCGAAGCGTCTGCGTTATGTTGATGCGCTGATTGCAGTCGCAGCGTTTGCCGTATTGGCGATGCTTCCATTTCTGTTCAGCAGCAAGGCGCTGCTCGACTTCGTGATCCGCTGCTCCGCCTTCGGCCTGTTCGCAACCTCGCTCAATCTACTGGTCGGTTACACCGGCATGATTTCGTTCGGGCATGGCATGTTCTTCGGGCTCGGCGCCTATGGCTTCGGCCTGATCATGCAACGCGCAGGCCTGCCGATCCCGATCGCGTTTATCGGCACCCTGCTGATGACGACGGTTGTCGCGGTGGTGATCGGCGCTATCTGCGTAAGACTGAAGGAAATCTACTTCGCCTTCGTCACGCTGGCGTTCCAGATGCTGATCCACAGCATGATCCTGTCATGGGTCTCGCTCACCGGCGGCGATCAGGGTTTGCGTGGTGGCATTCCGCGGCCTGCGTTTCTCGGCATCGATTTGTCGAATCATATGCATCTCTACGTCGTGAGCTGCGCGCTACTGGTGATTGGACTTCTGCTGATGCGGCAGATCGCGCAATCGCCGTTCGGCTACACGCTGCGCATGATCCGCGACAATGCTAGCCGAGCCAGCTTCATCGGCATCGATGTCTGGCGCGCCAAGCTCGCGATCTTCGTGCTGTCGGCGCTGTTTGCCTCGACCGGCGGCATCATCATGTGCCTGTTCGTGTCGGGCGCCTACCCCGAATTCGCCTATTGGACGATTTCGGGCGAGGGCATCTTTATCAATATGCTGGGCGGCGTCACCACCTTCCTTGGTCCGATGGTCGGCACCGTGCTGCTGTTGATTCTCAACGACACCGTCACGCGGCTGACCGAGTATTACGGCATCGTGCTCGGCATCGTGATCCTGTTCTTCGCTATCGGTCTGCGCAAAGGTTTGATGGATTTCGCGGTCGAGTGGTACGAGCAGCGGCGCGACGGCGCCAAGGAACGCGCGAGATGAATCGGTCGTTGAGCGGCTATCGCGGCCTTCGGGAGGCGAACAGTTAGCCATGCTCGAGGTGCAACAACTCTCCAAGTCGTTTGGCGGCGTCAAGGCGGCGGACGACATCACGTTGAGTTTTGCCGATGGTTCGCTCACCGCGGTGATCGGCCCCAACGGCGCCGGCAAGAGCACGTTTTTCAATCTGATCACCGGCGCGTTGAAGCCCGACTCCGGCCGCATCCTGCTCAATGGCGTCGATATGGCGGGACGCTCTCCGCCTGACGTCGCGCGTCACGGCATCGGCCGCGCCTTTCAGGTGGCGAGCATTTTTCCGTCGTTGACCGTGCATGAAACGATGCTGGCCGCGGTATGCGCCGATCAGCGCCGCGCCGGCGTGCTGCATCGGCGGTTCCCGCTGGCCGAAACTCGAGACCGCGCCGAACATGCGATGGAAGTGCTGGGTCTCGCCGGCAAGCGCGACCGGACCGCGGCAACTTTGTCGCATGGCGACCAGAAGCTGCTCGATATCGCGCTCGCACTGGTGCTCGATCCGCAGGTGTTGTTGCTCGACGAGCCCACCGCCGGCATGGGCACCGAAGAGCGTTGGCGGATGATCGACAAAGTCCATGAACTCTGGGAGAGGCAGAAGATTACGGTCGTCTTCATCGAGCACGATATGGACATCGTCTTCAAGATCGCACCAACGATTGTGGTGCTGTGCTACGGCCGGATTCTCGCTACCGGCACGCCCGATGCAATCCGCCAAAATCCGGCTGTCATCGAGGCCTATCTCGGCACTGAACATCACGCCGAGGCCGCGACATGAGTGGGCAGCCTGTCATTCAGGTCGAGGACCTCGATGTCTATTACGGCACCAGCCAGATCCTGTTCGGGGTCGATCTCCAGGTGCAGCAGGGCGAAACCATGGCGCTGCTCGGCCGCAATGGGGCTGGCAAATCGACCACCATGAAAGCCATCATGGGACTTGCTCCGGCGCGACGCGGAAAAGTGACCTTGCGCGGTCGCGTCGTCTCCGGGCTCAAGCCACATCACATCGCCCGCGCCGGGCTCGGCTTTGTGCCTGAGGATCGGCAGATCTTTCCGGATCATACGGTGGAGGACAATCTCGTCATCGGCCAGAAGAAGGGCGCCGAAGGCCAGGACGAATGGTCGACCCGCCGGGTCTATGAGGTGTTCCCACTGCTGGAGCCGCTGCGATACCGGATCGCGGGCCGGCTGTCGGGCGGCGAACAGCAGATGCTTGCGATCGCGCGCACGCTGATGGGCAATCCGGCGCTGCTGTTGCTTGACGAGCCGAGCGAGGGGCTTGCGCCGATCATCGTGCAACGGATCGGCGAATTGTTACGGCAGCTGCGTGGTACCGGTGCGACGGTTTTGATCGCGGAACAGAACATGCATTTCTGCCTCGGGCTAGCGAGCCACGCCACTGTCATCGACAAGGGCCAGATCGTCTACACCGCGGGCATCGAGGATCTGAAAGCCAACGACAGCATTCGCCGGCGCTATCTCGCGCTATAGCTGCGACGGCCTTGCGTTCCGAATTTATCCCGACCGTGATTCCCGACAGCGCTGCGCGACAATCGTTGATGCCTTGGCGTCTATTGCGAGAAGCCCCCATAGAATCAGGCTGATTTACGATTCCGTAGCACGGAACAAAATTTCCGCTTGTATCAACAACTGACCGGCCGGCGTGCGCCCAATCATGGACCGTCGGCTTCATGCGCCGTTCCGGATCAGCAGGCCAAGCGCCAGGATAAAAATCAGGAGCATCACCACCATGGCTTCGGCGGGAAGGATGATGGGCGAGGGCGTCAGAGGTTCTGCGCGATGTGACCGGCGAACCGGTCCGGGCCTCACCTCCATCACACTACCTCGTGCTTCGTAAGATCGCGGACATGATCGAAATGGCTGGCCTGCAGATCGGCGCCCGTCATCGGGATTTCGGGAAGCGCGGTCTCCGCCATGATCTCGGCGGTGATGTCATTGACCGCAGAATCCGCGATCTCATGAATAAAGCTGATGTTCTTGTATTCGCCGGAAGTCACACGCGAGATAACTTCACGCCGGGTGATTTCAGGGTCGACAATGGCCTCGCGCCCGCGCCGTCCATAATCGATCATCACGACGAAATATTGCATGGCGGTGCGCTCCTCGCCCCCGAAGCGAGGCTTGCGTCCAAAGGCAAGTATTTCGGAGAATCAGAAATAAGTCAAGTCCGTAATTCGGAAAATCAGAAAATGGGGTTCGATGCGCGATCCCTGACCCGGCGCCGGGCGAGAATCGCACGGCGCCCGCTCATTTCGTCGCCTTCAATTCTCTTGGCTGAGCTCCGAACTGTGTTCTGGCGCCCTTGCGTGCTCGGGCGGCGGCCTTGGTCCGCAGGCGTTCGATCTGACCCCTTGGCAGGGTGACGCAGATCTCCCCGATCCATTCCAGCTTCACCCCGTTGATCGGCTTGGCGTTGAAGCTCGTGAGGTTGACCAGGGTCGCGGACTTTCCGCGCTCGATCGTTTTCAGATAGCGCTCGCCGGTCTTCAACCTCACCGCGGCCTCTTCGCCGTAGAAACTCGCCTGTGGATGGCGCTGTTCCCGATAGACCACGATAATGTCGCCATTTTCGTATTTGGGCAGCATGGAATCACCGGCCACCTCAAAGGCGATGGTTTCCTCCGCGATAGGGAAGGGCAGCTCGACCTCGCCCAGACCCTCCGGCGGCACCTGCTCGTGTTCCGGCTCAATGATCGCTCCTGCGCCGACGCGGCCCATAATCGGCACCGAATTCAGCTCGAGGTAATCGATGATCGACGCAATTTCCGTGGCTTTGATCAAGCGGATTTCGGCCAGTATCTCCGAAACCGCGCCCGGGCGGACGCCCATCGCCGTTGCCAGACCGCCCTTGGTCTTGCCNGGTTTCGCAAGTCCGCGNTCAATCATCCTGATATCCAGCATGCCACTATATTTCTGAATTTCAGAAAAGAAAGCAATTCCGATTTTCCGAAATAGGCTTGACTTTGATTTCGGAATATCAGAAAATTGATGGCATGGANCCGGCANCAGCCATCATCAGGAAACTCGGCGGCGAGGCCAAGGTCGCCGGGATCGTGGGCACGGCATTGTCTGCGCCGTATCGCTGGCAGCATGAAAAATCCCGCGGCGGAACCGGCGGCCTGATTCCGCAGGCCCACCATCGCCGCTTGCTGGATTACGCCGACACCCATGGCATCGCGCTTGTGGCGGAAGAGTTTCTGGCCCCCCGCGTGAGCGCGCCTTCCGGAGCCGGATGATGCCGGCTTCATTTGAGAACATGCAGCGTGGCGCCGCTGCTTCCAAGCGCGCTGGAAGCGGCTTTAATCCAGGCGCGCGCGCCGGCGGCCGGAATAATCAATCTGAAGACCGCGATGCTTTGGGTGCGTTCACCCGGCGCCGGCTGTTGCGTAAACGCGGCACACCGCAAGATGCCGTTCGAAAGATGAAAGTTGCCGAACCCATCGACATAGAATTCCTGCAAGCCGAAAGGCTCCAGGACTTTTTCGCTTTTCATTGTCGCCGCCCCATTCCCGAGGTGATGGAGGTATCCGGCCACAACTGGAGGGTGCCGTACAGTAAATTATTTTTGCGGGTTGATTTGGAATCGCAGTTGCGAACGCAACGAAAAATTAACGGGTGGGAGATGACGCGCGCGCCGACCCCCGGCGCCATGCGCGGCCGGCCCGTCCGGTGCATCCACTGCGCCCGGGCGATCAGCGCCTCGCCTTTGATGAGCGCGAGTTCGGCGTGGTCGTTCTCGCAGCCGCGGCCCGCCACGCTGGTTTGCGGGACGAGCGGCATCGCAGCCGAGAACGAACGCGCCGTCGTGCGCGGAAGCACATTTGAAGGAACCGCAAAGGGCAGGGGGAAGAAATGCAATCGACAGGCTGGACGGAACAGCATTCAGCAGCGCTGCAGGAATTTCTTGAGAGCGGCATGTCCTATTCAAGAATCGCCGACGCCATCAATGCGAAATTCAACACCGGCTATTCCCGCAGCGCCGCGATCGGCCGCGCCAAGCGAATGGGGCTTGCCGGTCCCGACCCGAAGGACCGGCCAGGATCGCCAATGAGCGCCAAAGCGCCGCGGCTGTACCAACCACGCGAACGCCGTCAGCTGGAGTTCATGCGGCCCATGCCAACGTTCGAGCGCGCGGAGACGGCAAAGCCCCGCTGTGTCGAGATCGTGCCGCGTCATCTTTCGCTCATGGATCTCGAACGCGGCGACTGCCGATATCCTTATGGCGGCGACGAAGAGGGCGAGGCCATCACCTTCTGCGGTCACCCACAGCGCCTGGGCACGAGCTACTGCGTGACGCATTTTCATCTGACGCGCGGGCCAGGTATCGCACCGGAACGGGCCGCCGGCGCCGTCTCACTCAGGCTCGTGGAGGCGGCATGAAACGCGGACCGAGACTGACGCCGGCGCAGCGACAAGCGTAACGAACAATCGATTTCCAGCATTCAACGGAGCTATCCGACATGGCACGGGCCAAACGCAACAAACCGCACAATCCTGCGAAGGTTCATGACCGGCGATCCCGGGATTTGCTGCGCAACGCGGAAGTGGCGGCCATTGAAGTGGACGATCCCTTGGCGCTGGAGCCGGGAGAAAAGATCGTCACGTTGCGTTCGATCCGCAACGATCCCTTGGCGCGGCTGCACACGCATCGCCAGATCGATGAGGCGCAATACCAGGGCGGCCGGGCGTTCCAGAACGATTGGGAGAAAGCCGAGCGCGGACCTCAGGCCGTCGATCCGACCAGGGAACATGTCGATGGCGGGCAGAGGCGGGAGCCGATCACGGAAGGCCAACGCAAGGCCGTGCTGCGGCTGAATCGTGCCGAGCGCGAACTCGGCGCCGACGGCTCGGCGCTGGTACATGAGGTTTTGGTCCTGGGCATGACCATGGAGCAGATCGGGCAGCGGCGCGGACTGCGCGGCCAGCGCTGGATCGATTATTTCGCGCGGCGATTCCGGGAGTGCCTTGACAGGCTGGCGCTGATCTACGGGTTTGCGACGGAGCGGCGGTAGTGTCCTGGTTTGAAAATAACCCGCAGGGCGCAACAGCCAGCGGGCGCGCGAATGCGTGCCGCGGCGATAGCCTTCTTCGAGCCGCTGGGTATTGCGTCCTACCGCGTTGACGCTGCGTTGCGCAGCGACGGTGCCGGTTTTGTTTCATGGGAGCGGGGCGCGGCCTTTGCACCGCCTGCGGAAGGCGGTGTGGGTCGGACGACGCGCCGGTCAAGATCGTCGCGGCTCTGCTGTTCGACGAACTTGGCCGCGAAGCCGTCGGGCAAAAGTCTGACGACGCGGCCGACGCAGGCTCCGACGGCGAGCGGCATTCCGATCTGCGGCTGTACGTCAGACGAGACCGAGGCACCGGAAGCTGACATATCGATGACAAAGCAGCCGCGGGTGCTGCCATCGGCGAAGGTCAGAGTCGAATGAGGATTCGCCGGGATGATGCGCGGTTGCTTCCTGCCGTCGGGGATACCCGGATTTTTCTGTTTCTTTTCAAGCCAGGTGAGTTTGTTTGCGAGCTTCTCCCGCTTCGACAGGGTCATGGCGAGTTAGAGCAGGAAGCCGCCGGCAGTGATTTCGCTGATCTGGCCATCGAGCTTCCCGAAGTCGCCGAAATAGGATGTGATGTGATCCCCGACTTTGCCGACCACAGGCACGGCGACCAGCATCCGGAACGGTGAAACCCGGCTGGTCCGGCATGCGAAGGTGCGCGGCTTTCCCTGCGAATCAAACCAGTTCGAAAGCGTGTACTGCCCGCCAACCGCGATGTTGACGGCCCGCTGTTTGAGAAACTCTGTCACGGACATGGTGCAATTCCCCGCGGTAACGCCGCACCACACGCTATAGATATCCGTATCTTTACGGAGGAATAATCCGAAAAGTGTTTGTTTCTTGAGGTTATCAAGAGCTTTCGGACACCCCATCAATTCGAATGAATTCCCGAGCGGCAAACCTTGTGCGTCCGCCGTCGATGACGACGGAAATCACGCGAGTGTGAAGGTGCCGCAGGTCGAACCGTTCATCGCCGACCGGTCAAGACCGGTCTTGTCGCCGAGCCGGTGGAAACTGAATTGCCCAGTTGTAGTCAAAGCTCGCCCCGATCGCGCGATCGACGGCTTTGAAAACCTGGCACAAGTCCGGCCTATACACTGAGAGGAATTGCATTTCAATATTTCGCAGCAGGCGAAATCTCGTCGGGAATACCTCGGGCAAAGTGGGGTTTGCACCAGAGCGCGATCAAAAATGATCGCCCACATGGGAAACCCGCTCGGGAAAGCAGGAGACACGCATGATCAAATTGATGATCAAGTTGGTGACGCTGGCAATGTTTCTGATGGCGCTGATCGCGTCGCCCTCGCTCACCCCGGCTCTTGCCGCAGGAGGTGGTGGAGATCCTCCTTCTTCCTCGCCGCCGGCATCGGACACCAAGTCCGCCCCCACCACCCATAAGGGCAAGAAGAAGGCCAGCAAACAGTCCAGCCTTGACGACCCCGCATTTATTCAGGGCTACCGCACAGCCTACGCGACAATCTACGATCGCAACGATTATGCTGCCGCGATTGAGCAATTGAAGGCGCTCGGTCACGACGATCTCGCGAACGTCGCCAATCTGATCGGCTACTCCTATCGCAAACTCGGCGATTATAAGCTCTCGCAGGTCTGGTACGAGCGTGCGCTGAAAGCCGACCCGAACCATGTGCTGACCTGGCAGTATTATGGATTGTGGCAGATCGAACAGGGTAATCGCGATCAGGCGCAATATCATCTGAACCGGATTGCCGCGATTTGCGGGATCGATTGCGCGGAATATCGATCGTTGGCCGCGGCCCTGGAAAAGACGCCCGGCACCGGCCTGGTCTATTAAGCCACCGCTTCGCTGGTTTGGCGGGCGCGCACGTCCCCGCCGAACCAGCGTGTTACGCTGGGGCCTCCTTCGGGGCGACGGAGCCCGTCATCGGGCGGCGCAGAGCGCCGACCCGTTGGCGCGGAGCGATGACACACCGGTATACCGACCGACACGCGGGATCAGCGAAAGCGGGTTAATCCAGCTTCAGTCTAAATCTAAGGTCCCCGTATTAATACGGCTTTAGATTTTGCGAGTCTACGGTCCGGCCGTTTAAGTCCTTACCAACCCAGGAATCTGAAGGAGGCAGTATTGAAGCCAGTTCGCTGAAGTAAGTTTCTGTCTCCTTCTCAGGGAACGTAGCGACTCCATGAATCTTTGCCCCGCCGGATTTCCGTCCGGCGGGGCTTTTCGTCTGCAAGGTCAGGGGGCGCCAATGCCCCCGACGGCACCCATGCC
>JGI12053J15887_10001456_pt1 | contig 11035 bp, 6 predicted proteins | sample MedBloCAOM1_O3_FD_15887 | JGI IMG/M metagenome (IMG submission 15887) | reverse complement strand
TGAGCGATTCGTGTGATTTTGATTCCTTCCTTTTCCAGGAGGTCGCTTAAATAGTTCGCGGTTGATTCCCCTTCGACATCCGCACTCAGAGCCAGAATAATCTCGTGAGGTTTCGTTTCCTGAATGCGATGCACCAGTGCGTCAATCCTCAAATCCTCCGGTCCAATATGATCCAGCGGCGATAGCCGGCCTTCNAGNGAATGGTATAGACCGCGGAATGCGCCCGTGCGTTCGAGAGATAAAATATTCGTAGCCTGTTCGACAACGCAGAGCAGGCTCTGATCCCTCCCGGGATCCGAACAAATGATACAGAGATCGCTTTCGGAAAAGAATCCACATCGATTGCATCCCCTTACCCGAGAAACCGCATCGATAATCGCTGCCGCGATTTCTGTCGATCGCGCGTCCTTTTTCTGGATCATCCAAAGGGCGATTCGTTCGGCACTGCGTGGGCCAATCCCCGGCATTCGACGCAGCTGCCGAATCAACTCTTGAACTAAAACTGGGTAATCGATGCGTTGCACGGTTTCGCGCGCACACTAGCGCCGATAAAATTCTACGACTTTTTCGCTTAGATATTTATCCGGATCTTCTAACGCAGAAACGGGTACTTTAAAAATCAAGTTTGCGTCTCGATCACGCAGCAACTTTAGACCATACGGATAATCCTTAAATAAGTCCTGGCAATATTCGTTCACATTTTTGCCGACTCCGCGCGCGCCTTCTATGATTCTATGGATCGCAGGTTCCTCAATTTCGAAAACGACGCCGTGCTTTTGCGAAAATACTGCCGCAAACTGCCGTATCATTTCAGCCTGATTCAACTCCGCCTCAGCGTTTGCGCGATCGAGGATTTTTTGAAGCAAACCAGCCGGATCCGTCACTAGTTCGATGTCCACTCTAAGCTTTCGTACGCCTGATCCAGGAAGCTCAAACTTGAAATTTCGGAACAATCGATCACAAACCGTCACAAGGCCACGAGCCCCCGTCTTTTCCGGAGCCGCTTGAACCGCAATTCCACGAAGGGCTTCATCCGTAAACTCCGTCTCGATACCGAACGCTTCAAACGCGCGTTCATACTGGCGGATCACACTTCCCTCCGAAGTCTTCAAAATCGCAAACAGATCTTCGGCTGAAAGTTCCTCGCAAACGACCCGGACCGGCAAACGTCCGATAAACTCCGGCTCCAGCCCGTATTCGATAAAATCGCGAGTATTAACCTCATTCAGAATTGATGAATCGTTTTGAACGGGCTGCGGGCTAAAGCCAATGCTCGCCTGACGCAGACGTCGCGCGACTTGATCCTTCATCCGGGCGAAAGCGCCGCTGCAAATAAACAATATATGTCGTGTATTGATAACCTCTTTCTTGCCTTTGCCTCGCCGCTGGAATTCAAGCGCAGATTGCAACTGGGACTGGATATCCATCGGATTGCGCAATGGTACCTCAGTCTCTTCCATCAACTTAAGGAGCGTCGTCTGAACGCCTCTCCCGCTAACATCTCTTCCCGCGATCGAAGAGCTAGCCGCAATCTTGTCGATTTCGTCGATGTAAATAATTCCGTATTGTGCCAACTCAGAATCGCCATCTGCCTTTTGAACCAGATCGCGCACCAGATCTTCGACATCTCCGCCAACGTACCCTGTCTCGCTGAATTTCGTGGCATCCGCCTTCACAAATGGTACGCCGATCAATTCGGCCACATGCTTCACAAGATAGGTCTTGCCGACGCCGGTCGGACCGAGCAACAACACATTGCTCTTGCTATATTCCAGCTTAGCCGCTTCTTCCGCATTTTCCTTCTCCAGTCGGCGCACGCGGTTGACGTGATTATAATGATCGCATACCGCGATAGAGAGCGTCTTTTTCGCCTCATCCTGACGAATCACGTAACGATCCAAATGCGCCTTTATCTGTTTTGGCGTCGCGTTGAACTCAAATGGATCGATAGCCTCCTGACGCTCCCCGGGAGGCTCCCCGGCGGGTGCCTGCTGCGCAACAGATGCGACCGAGACCTGTTCACCGAAATTAGTCTTCATGAACTCCTGTATCTTTTTCTGGAGTTCTTCAGGTGATGGAAATGGAGTTTCGGCCATCGCCTAACTTAGCTATGGCAACAATCCGCGCAAACGAAGAGGATTGCGCTCGAGCGCGCAATCCTCAGGCCGCGAAACACAGCGGATGGGGTTAACGCGTAGATTTTGATGCTCGTATTCACACTCGCATCCACCGATCTGCGACCTAAGAGATCATACGCCGAGGCTTAGCAGCACAGGCTTTAACCCTCAATCCTCACGCCTTGTTGCAAAACGACGCATTAATTGCGGGTGCGAACATTAAAATCGTAAGGTTTGTGGTCGCTTTGACATTCGGCTGGAAGCCGAATATTTCTTCCAACCAACGCTGCGGTATGGAATCAAAACAAGTTAACGCTTATGCGGTGTAGCTAGAGTATTCAGTCGCCCTGAATCGAGGGCACGTACAACAACAAATACGAACCTCATCCACCGCGCCTCGCGGCCTCAGGATTGCACGCTAAGTGGAATTCTTAACTTCATCCCAAAGCGCATCCATCTCCGACAAGCTCAAAGAGCTGAAATCGAGACCACGCTCCTGGGCAAGCTGCTCAATTGATTGAAAACGCTCGCTGAACTTCGCGGTCGCCCGATTTAGAAGCTGTTCGGCATCTAGCCTCTTTTTCCTGGTAAAATTCACGATCGCAAAGAGCAGATCGCCCACCTCTTCAGCCAACGCTTCATCCGAGGCAGAGGCTACTTCCATAATTTCTTCGTGAACCTTTGCAAAAGCCTCCTCCGCGGTGTTCCAATCAAATCCGATTCGACTCGCTTTTGATTGTACCTTCTGAGCTCGTGCAAGCGCAGGAAGTGCCTTTGGCACACCATCAAGCGCAGATTTGCGCTCCTGTTTTTCAACCCGTTTGATCTGATCCCATTGACGCACTACAGACTCGCTGTCGGGCAAGCGATTCTCCCCAAATACGTGCGGGTGCCGGTTCACCAACTTATTCGAGATGATTTCCGCGACATCATCCAAGGTGAATCGTCTCTCTTCTGCGGCCATTTGCGAGTGCAAAACAACCTGTAACAGGAGATCGCCCAGTTCTTCCTTCAGCTCCTTGTCGTCTCGGGCGTCGATCGCATCGATCAACTCGTAACACTCTTCAAGAAGATGCGGCTTTAAGCTCTCATGCGTCTGTTCGCGGTCCCAGGGGCAGCCATCCGGCGCCCGAAGTTTTGCTACAATGGTGCGAAGTCGATCGATGGGAGGGTTCACAGTTCACAGTTTGCAGTTCACGGTTTGCCGCATGGCTTGAGTACACACAACTAGAAATGGTGAACGGAGAACTGTAAACCGCGAACTGCGAACCGGTTTTAGCGTTTCCGCTTCTTATCATTCTCGAGGAGCTTCTCGCGGGCGCGTTCGAGTGCGCTACGCTCGGCCGCAGTAAGGCTGCCAAGGCCTTTTCTGGAAATTTTATCCAAAAGAGGGTCGATTTCGATATTCTCAGCTGGTTCAGATACTTGGGTAGGCCGCGGACGCGGGGGTGGAACCACACGAAGTTTGGGCCTTTTTCGAAGCGGATTTACCAATCGGATCGAGGGCAATTCGCCGCCTCGCTGCAAAAATCGGATATAGCCGAAAGAGAATCCCGAGATCAGCCAAAGCTCAAGAAAAGAGATCCAATCCCTGGAAGAAAGATCCGACAGGGAGGCGATAACCAAGCTGACTATGGCGATCCATTTTGCCGCGAAAAATCCACCCCATTGGATGCCAGGATAAAGCGTGCAAAAGGCGATGAAGAAGCCAATCGCAATTTCGGTTTGTCCAAAATACAGTACCGAAAGCCCACCGAAAGCAGCAATAGTGAGGCTAACAACCGGAATCAAAACCATCACACCGTAGAGTGTCAAAAATCTCGCTTTACCAATATATTTCTCAATCTCGACAGCAGAGACATAGAGAAAAAGCAGCCCAATCACGGTGAAGAAATTGGGCGTGGAAATAAATGAGTAGGTGAGGATTTGCCAGATGCGCCCCTGGAAAATCGAGTAATCGGGCTGAAATGCGAACCAAGAGATCAATAACTCCGAGCCGCCGGCCGCCTTTGCAATAAATGTACCGAGAACACCGGTTGCGTACGCGATGGTCAGGATCGTTGCGTAATAGATCGGGTAGCCTCGAATATAGGTAACCGGTCTGTCCTCATTGAAACTCGAAAGTAGAGCCATAATTTTGGTTTATCTGACGCCAAAACCCGCCATTCGGTATTCTAAAAGATTTCCGTCTTGCGAGCAAGCACGGGTATGAGTTGAGTCAGTAATATGCAGTTTTATTCCGTATTGATCCCGCGCATCCCTCTATTGCGCCGCTGACGATACACACGTAATCTCGGTTAAGTAATGGCTCAAACGCTGGAAGCACCCAAACAGAAACGGACGCCGATCGTTCGTCAGGCGCGAAGACTCGCGTCCAAAACACTTCGGCGACTGTCAGGGAAACGGGGACCCAAAAAAGATGGCGGTAATTTGCTACCGCTTTTGATTCAGGTTTTGGCCGGATTCACAAAGGTCGATGGACGAATTCTCGAGGAAGAGATCGATTCCAGTTTAGGCTTTCTCCGGTATGATTACCCTGAAGCGGTTTATTCCGAACTGCGGGCTCTATTCAAGAAAGCGCTCAAAGAACCCCAAGACCTTTCCGTGATGGCAAAACGGCTGGCCGAAGAAATGAGCCAGGATAAGAAGATCATGCTGGGCGTTGAGCTTTACGATTTGATCGCCAAGGCTGGAATGCAGCAGGAACAAGTGATCGCTTATTACTCGTTCATGGCTCAACTCGGAATGGCGGCTCAGGCCATCGACATCGTCTATCAATTGAACGCAGCCGATCTGGCGGATCCTGCTGTATTTCAAAAGGGAACATCGCCGCTTGAGTCACTCATTTTCGGTACAAGTACGAACGCTGATGTCCATCTGAAAGAATTGGGACCGGACGAACGCCTGATGGCGTATCGTTATCACGAATTAATTTTGTTGAAAAATCTTTGCGTCCGGCCAGTCATGGTTCAGGGACGCGCTTTGGGTTCAGGCGAATTTTGCAGGATCTATCCGGGCCAGAGGATCATCATCGACGAGCAGGTGATAAGCCACCAGGATTTGGTGTTCTACTTCAACGCGAAGAAGAATGTTTCCATGCCGTACATCTTCGTGACGGTCACTCCAAACGATGAAGTGCAACTGGAAAAGTCACGAACTCGGGATAGCTGCCTTGAAGTACAGTTCGGTCTTAACGTGCAGATCAAAGCCATTAAGAAAGTGAGCGCAACGCTAAACGGGATCGCTCTTTCGCCAGGCACAACCGTATCGGGAACGCTCGATGATCGAATCGTTTTCGATAATTCAACGGAATTGCCGCTTATTGATTTGCGTCGGCGCGCTCGCGCAATGGGCGGACGGTTCCAGCTTAAAGCTTCCAAATCAGAATACCTCGTCTCAAATGACGCCTCACTTCTCGAAGAAGACGACATTCTCCTGAGCCCAGGCACTAGCGGCGAGCTTCTCCTGAAAATCTCGTGCGATTACGACCGAAAGATCGGGACACTTGAGGTCCTTCGGACAAATCGTCCTATCATGGTCGGCGAATCGATCGTGAGGAATAGCGCGCATCTTGTAGATGGCGACATAATTCGCATCGATACAGGACAGATTTTGCGCTGCGATTTTTCAGAGCGCATCATCGAAGAGGAGCGGAATATTATCCGGCACCTTGAGCTACGCGATCTATCGCTCCGATTCAAGAATGGGGACCTGGCTCTGGATGGCATTTCGTTCTCCGTACTACGCGGCGAGATGGTCTGCGTCATGGGTGCAAGCGGTTCTGGAAAGAGCACTCTTCTCAAGGCCATTTGTGGCCAAAACCAGCCTACGAATGGTTCCATCCTTTTGAACGGTCAGTCGCTATACGGTAACGACCTCGAATCTCTGCGCGGATACGTGGCCTACATCCCGCAGGATGACGCTTTCGACGAACATCTGACTATCCAGGAAAATTTAAATTACGCAGCAGCGATCAGGTCTCCTCATTTATCCGTCAAAGACCGGATGCGGCGCATCGATAGTAAGTTGATCGAACTCGGGCTTTCGGAGCGACGCGACAGTGTCGTTGGGAGTTCTGTCAAAAAGTACTTAAGCGGCGGCGAGCGGAAACGACTGAACATCGGCCTCGATATGATCAGTTCGGCCGATGTCTATCTGTTCGACGAACCGACATCAGGTCTTTCTTCCAAAGATTCCGAGCATGTAATCGAGATTATTCGGAGTCTTTCGCACAACAAGATCGTCCTCGTCACGATTCACACACCGACCTCGAAGATTTTTCAAATGTTCAACAAAGCGGTCTTGCTCGACAAGGGAGGCCGGTTGGTCTTCTTTGGGACGCCGCACGAAATGCTGCAGTATTTCGCGACAGCGGAGCACGAACAGCATTTTGGCACAGAGCTCGGCGGTTGTCCCTCCTGCGGCACGACTCGACCGGAATTTATCTTCGATGTACTGGAGACGCCTCTTCGCGATCTGAGCGGCGATATTATTTACGAGGAAAACAGCAAAGGCCAGTTGATGCCCGCGCGACGCTATTCGCCCGATTATTGGCGAGACAAATATGAATCATTCCGCCTGATCCAGGAAATGCGCCAGGTCTCGCTCAAACAGGAGCCAACTACAGTCCTGCCTCTCCCGAGCGATAAGAAAGAACCGAGACGTTGGCGCGACGAATGGGTCCGGTTCGCTACGCTTATACGCCGCGCTTTTATCAGCAAGCTGAGGAACCGCACGAACGTTTGGACTACGATTTTCGAGGCGCCATTCCTTGCGGCACTCATCGGATTCGTTCTTCGATATGCGGAAAATTCCAGTTACGATTTTGCGTCAGCGTTTCACATACCGACCTATCTTTTCCTTGCGCTGGTCGTCGCAATGTTTCTTGGTCTCACCAATAGCGCCGACGATATTATTCGGGATCGAACGATTTTACAGCGCGAACGAAACCTTAATATTCATCTCCCCTACTACGTCCTTTCAAAGTTCCTGACTCTTTCGCTGTTTGCGATTGTCCAATGTGTCCTTTTCCTATGGATAGGTGACGCGATTCTTGAGATCCGCGGGATGTTCTGGCCTTACCTCTGGTTCATGAGCACCACGGCAATCGCCGGCGTCGCGGGAGGCCTTCTGATCTCCTCGCTGGTAAGCGATGCGAAAACCGCTGCCAACATCGTACCGCTCGTGCTTATACCTCAGATTATTTTGGGCGGAGCTCTGATCAAGTACGAGGAAATGAACCGGAATCTCGATTTCCTTTACGTATTAAATCGCGATAAGGCGGCGAAAGAACGGCATGCGGCGTCAGATCAGCTGAAACCGAAGGATGTCGAGGTCCCTTTTATCTGCCAATTCATTCCAATGCGCTGGTCATATGAAGCAATGGTAGTCGCTCAGGCCAAGCTCAATCCGTTATCCAGCCGACAGGACGTTCTGACCGCTAAGATCGAACAGTTGGCAAAGCAGAAGGAGTTGAGCGATGCAGAAAGCGGCCGACTGGACGATTTGAAAGAGACATTGGCTATTCTTTCAGGGCTCTCAGGAAAGAGCACAGGCGATATTAACCGTCGGCTCCAGGAGATCGACCGGATCATCAACGGCGCACCGCTCGATCGCAAGAAATTCGGTTCTCAAAGTGACCCGGTTACAGCAGAATCGCTGTTCCAAAACCGGAAGATCACCGACATGCTGACTGATGCGCAAATGAAGCAAAAGGATTACACGACTCAGCCGCGCAATGTATTCTTTGGCCCGGACAAAAATTATTTTGGTCAAAAACTGAACATCTTCATGTTCAATTCCATTGTAATTAACGGATTCACCGTTTTGTTCCTCTGCTGCCTACTGCGAAGTTTGCATCGACAACTGAAGACGGGATAGAAAGTTAGCAGCGGGCTGAGCAGGCCTGTTGAGGAATCGCAAAGTGTGCCCTTAGCGGATCTGGTTATCTAAAGGAGCTTAGCGGCTTTGCGAGAGAGCGTGGACGTCCGCGTGCCTGATTTCGTCAGTCGTTTCGCATGCTCATCATCTCCGAATACAAGACTCAACGGAGCTTCCCAATTTTAAAGTGTAAGCCGAATTGCAGAAACGGGACATTTTGGTTATTTTGGTGTGCAATCGCCGGTCGCGATCTACCTGAATCCGCTGCGCCCGCTCATGCCCGAATCCGTTTAAAAGATGTCTGTACGAAGCTTTTTCATTTTATTTTCTCTCTTCGCCACCTTTGTGACAGTCTCGTCCGGAGATACGTTTTTGCTTAAGTCCGGCGATCGCGTCGAAGGGCACGCGACGAACGAAAACGAAGAGATCATAACAATTCAGCGATATGTTGGCGATCCAGCGCCCCGCTCGATCGCCAGGAACGATCTCCAGGAAATATTACCTGACACCCAGGAAACAGCCGAATATTTGACAATCATTGACAGCGCCGATATCAAAACCGCTGTCGGACCCGACGTATTCAATCAATTGATCGACCGAAAAATTCCCGCGTTCGAATCGAAATATCCGCAAACAAAATATCGTCCTAATCTGGACCGATTATCGAATCAGCTCAATCGAGACAAAGCTCGCCAAGCAGGAGGAGCCGTAAAAATAGCCGGCATCTGGCTCACTCATGATCAGGTAGATCAGGAAAAGTATCAGGTCAGTGCTGCGCTCCTTCATGAATCGATGGAGTACTCTGCGCCTATTGGTGATTGGCCGACGGCTTTGAACGCGTTTCAGAATTTGCGCGTCAACTATCAGGGATCACGGGCGTACGTAGAAGGCATCGGTTTGGCGGTCGAGATCCTTCCTCGCTTTCGGGCGGTATTAGAGGAAAAACTGCAAAGTTATCGACTCGAGCTTCTCCGAGCCTATTTGAACTCGGATGGCGCTTCGGATTCTGTCCGAGAAAATATGAGTGCAGCACCTCGCCGAGAATCGGAACAAATCCAAGCCAGTATCAATGAGCAGCATCGAAATGGTGTTCGCTGGCCAACGATCTACCCGCAATCTGAGAAAGATTTTACTGAGGTCAATGACCAAATCACAGAGGAACTTGCGACATTGTCGAAGCTTCCAGTGAGCCGATACCGAGAATCGATCGACGCCGCAAATCGAGCGCAACAAGCGGCAAGCGGACATGATCCAGACACGGCAAAAACGTTGTTGAACCAAGCGCAATCGGCGTGGCCCGAAAACGAAATGATCGGGCGCATTGCAGTCGCCATCTCGGCTGAAGAAAAAGTGAAGGAAATGCGCGCGTCAGCAGCGAGAGCAGACCTTAAAGCCGCTCAAACCGCTCAAGCTTCGGAAATGCTCCCCGCCACCAAATACAGAATCGCATTGTTCACCGGGATCGCTCTTCTATTCATGGGTGTTTGTGGTTGGATCGCATTGCGGCGAACGAAACGATCTCGACGCCGTTTCGTTGGGTGAAATGAGTAAGTTCGCTCACGCTCCAAAGCTTGATCTCGGGGCTTTGGCCCCCCGATTGATGAATAACTTTGGACTACCTAGAGGATGGTTGAAATCTTTTCGACAGAGATTCCGATAGTCAGCCGCGTCCGGGAGCCAGTAGGAGGGCTTTGCGCCTTAATCGTCCTCGTAATCGAAAAATAGCGGATGCTACTGCTCGCTCCCCTAAGAATAAAATGCCCGACGTTTCAAGGAAGTTTGAACACGCGATCCCACGCCCGCATATCTATTACGAGTAGGAGGACGAGTACGACTACGATCGAGCAGCGCTAGCACCCTCCTGCCTCCTGACTCCTCTAAGAATCACTTGCTTCGGACCTCGCACGGATTCTTAGTGCGGAAAAAATCAGGAGCAATCCGAGTACGCCGTGAAGCAGCCAACCTGGATTGAGCGCAAAAACGCGGGTTACAATCAAGATACCCGAGACCGATCCGATCGTTGTCATCGCCACCAATCCGGATGTCTTTTTCGGCAATGCGAATTCTTTGGAACGCCGAAATATGGCAAGACTTAACAAAACCGTTGGAATCATCGCCGTGGAAGCAATCGCTTCACCCATCGGATAGCTGAAATCATGAAAAATAGCGAGCGTCACGATATAAATCAGCTCGCTGCCTGTTCCAATAATGCTTGATAATAAACCACCTAACAATGCGCCGGCAATCGTGATCACCGAGCGCACAAATCCCGCGTGAAAATGAATCCTCTGCGCGACCAGCCAAGAATAGGCTATCAGGAAGATTCCAAAAGAAATTAGCGACCGGATCGCCCAGGTTTTACGTCGCCGTTCATCCAATTTTGAAATCCATATCGCCCCGAAAAAAGCGCCGAATAGCGACCCTGGAATCACGTTCACATAGATTCGCCATTTTGCTGCCAAAATCCCAAATCGGATAAAACCGGACCGATCGAGGCAACACACGACGATCGTCGTAATCAGGCTCACAAGTAAATTAAAGTGAATCGCCGGAAGAATCCGCCATCGAGCGGGCCCTGCGAGTACTGGGAATCGAAATTCTGCGCCGCGCGACGGACTGAGAGCGCCCAGTATTCCGGAGATAATCCCTAAAATAAATCCTACAATTCTACTCATGCGAAAGATAACGCAGGTTTGGCGTTGTCTGCCTTCTGCTTCTCGTCGATGAATCATTCGGGCCATAGACAATTCAAGACAAATGACCGGTCGCTCCCAATGACGACGGTCTATTCCCTATTCTACCGGCGCTTTTGAAGCATTGGCTTCCGCTCCTACGGAAGTTTACCGTAGATCAGCTCTAGAAATCGTTGCCGTGATCGATTCAGTGGGACCTACACGACCTATGAGATTGATAGGACTAATGGGTCGGCGACTAAGATCGCAAGGGAGCGTGACGGATTAGGAGGGCACCGAGTACAAGTGAAGGAAAGCGTCGAAGGCGAGAGAGTTTACAGCCTGCGCTGAGAGGCCCAGAATTGG
>JGI12053J15887_10001454_pt1 | contig 11041 bp, 6 predicted proteins | sample MedBloCAOM1_O3_FD_15887 | JGI IMG/M metagenome (IMG submission 15887) | reverse complement strand
AACCAAAATGTCGCCGTCGGCCGGGCTCATCGTTCCAGTGGTGTTGTAGGAGATATTAATGCCGCTGTAGGGAATTCCCAGATTATCGACAATGCCGTGTAACTGGTTGGCTGGGATAACCTGACGGATCATCTGTTCGATTTGATCGATCGAGCGCGCGGTTTCTTCGATCCGGGTGCCGGACCTCACCCTAACGTGCATATCGAATTGTCCGGAATCCACCGCGGGAAAGAAATTCTGTCCGAGAAATGGAAATAAACCCAGCGAGATCACGGTAAAGCCGAGTACCAAGGTAATGAGCTTCCCGGCGTTGCGGAGTCCGAAACTCAGCAAATCGCGATAGCCTTCTCTGAATTTCTCGAATCGATTATTAAACCATCGGTGAAAACGGGAAAACCAGGTAAGAAGCGCAAACGTCTTCCTCCCTTTGGCTTGGTGTGACTCTTCACCGTGCTTGCTGATCCAATACATGGCCAAGGTCGGAACGAGCGTTCGCGACAGGATGTAAGAGGCGATCATTGCAAAAATGACTGCTTCAGCCAGCGGCGAGAACAGGTATTTGGCGACTCCCGAGAGGAAAAAAATCGGAATGAAAACGATACAGATGCACATCGTCGAGACCAATGCTGGGACGGCAATCTGAGCTGCCCCGTCCCGAATTGCGTCCAACGTCGGTTTACCTTCTGCTAGATGCCGGTCGATGTTTTCGATCGTTACCGTCGCGTCATCGACCAGAATCCCAACCGCTAAGGCGAGCCCGCCCAGCGTCATGATGTTAAGCGTCTGGCCGAGCGCACTCAACACCGCAATTGAAGAGAGAATTGCTAGAGGTATCGAGATGGCAATGATGAGAGTGCTTTTCCAATCACCCAAAAAAAGGAGAATCATGATTGCGGTGAGACACGCCGCGATCACTGTTTCTCGCACCACACCGTCAATCGCACCGGTAACAAAAATCGATTGATCCGATAGCGTTGAAATATCCAGCGCGGGCGGNAAGGTCTGTTTCAGTCGCGGGATTTTGTCCTTAATTCCCTGCACAATATCTAAGGTCGACGCGCTGCCGGTTTTTTGCACCACCAGCATGGTGGATCGCGTTCCGTTGAAGCGGACGATGTTGGTTTGCGGAATGTTCCCGTTGAGAATGCGCGCCACATCTCGCATGTAAACGGTGGTGCCGTTCGAAAGAGATTTAATGGGAATGGCGTTTAACTGCTCAAATGTGGGCGGGCTGGCGTTTACTCCGATTTGGTATTCGAAGCGACCGATTTTCTGAGTGCCGGAGGGCAAGATAAGGTTCTGCGCGGTGATCGTGTTTACGACGTCGGCAGGCGTCAGGCCGTAGCCTTGTAGAGCCTTATAGTCGAGGTCCACTTCCACGTACCTTTGCTTTCCTCCGTATGGGTAAGGGACGGCCGCGCCGGGAACTGTGATGAGCTGGGTCCGAACAAAGTTCAGCCCGTAGTCGTTGAGCTGTTGCTCCGATAAAGTTTTACTGCTCAGTCCGACGTTGATCACTGGCACGTTCGTGGCGCTGTAGCTAAGCACCAGCGGCGGGGTAATGCCATTCGGAAGCTGTTTGAGAACCGCCTGAGAAACTGAGGTGACCTGTGCGATTCCCGCCGGTACGCTGGCGTTTGGTTGCAGGAAGATTTTGACTACCGCGATGCCGTTCAACGATTGCGACTCGATATGTTCGATGTTGTCGACGGTCGTCGTAAGAACGCGTTCGTAAGGCGAAGTGATATGCTGCTCGACCTCTTCGGGCGCCATACCGGTAAAGGTCCAGATTACCGAAATAACCGGAATATTGATTGATGGGAAAATGTCCTTCGGGGTGCTCAAGATGGAAAGAACACCGGCAATCAAAATGAAAATTGATAGAACAATAAAGGTGTAAGGGCGTCTTAATGCAAGGTTTACGATCCACATGCGATGGTTGCTCCTTTAAACTTGGGCTGGCCGCGCACCGCAGCCTTCCGCCGAAAATAACGTGATCATGATGTTGGGGTCAGTGCTTGCTACATCGATTCTGACGTTGGGTTCGCTATCGTGACAACCGTCCCGGTTACCAGGCCAGACGAAGGATTGACAATGATCTGGTCCGATTCTGATAAGCCTTTGGAAATTTCTAGCCTGTCTCCCAGATCTCGATTGATACTAACTTTCCGAATTTCGACTTTACCATCCGGATGAACCACGCCGACCGCGGGCGCTCCGGATTGGAAGAGCAACGTTCGCGGCGGGATCATAACGCCGCCGTTGTCAGTTTGGAGCTGCAACGTCACCTGCGCATATGAGCCCGGGAGAAGCTCCCCCGTTGGATTGGGTACATCCAATTCCGTCAAGAGTCTTTTGGTGCTCGAATTGATGGCGCCGGCCGTGCCCACTACATGCCCCGGAAATGTTCGCCCCGGGTACTCGTTGACCGCAAGCTCTGCTTGCCCGCCGACTTTCACAAACGATGAGAAGGCCTGTGGTACGACCACGTAAACTCGCAGAGGTGAATTTCGTGCCATCCGGAAAAGTTGAGTTCCTGAGCCCAACGGCACGAATGCTCCAATATCGGTATTCCGCGCCGTTACAATGCCATCGAATGGAGCCCGAACGATTTTAAATGCTTCCAACGCTTCCAAACGATTAACTATAGCTTGATCGACAATTACCGTGGACTGACTTCCCGCATAGTTGTCGGCCGCGGTATCGAAGTCCTGTGCAGCAATAACATTGGTTTTAAAGAGCGTTTGGTCCCGCGTGTAGGTTACTTCGGCTAGATTACGAGCGGCCTGTGCTACTTTGAGCTGAGCTTGGGCTTGCGCCAGTTGTTGATCCACCTCGGGCGTATCGATCTCGGCCAGAACAGCACCGGCTTTGACGTTAGCGCCAATGTCAAAATACCACTTCTTTAGGTAGCCGCTGGTCTGAGCAAGGATCGGCGCGTCGGTATAAGGCATCGCTTGGCCGGGTAGCTGAAGGTGTATCAATCCGACGGCCATCTCTGGATGGGTGACCTGCACAACCATCTGCGCAGCTTGGTTCGTGCGTTGCTGAAGCTGCGCTGTCCATGTGTTGCGCGTATAAACGCCGAGCGTGGCGACGCCGATAGATAGCACTCCTGCGGCGAAGAGGAAGAACCGGAGCTTTTGCCGGTTCTTTTCTTTAGGCTTGAGCGAAGGGCCAGACGAAACTTCCGCTTCGTTCGAAGGGTTCTGAATTACCGATTCTGCCATCTAAGTTAATCTCCGCTTTATAGCCAGTTCAGATCCTTTCCGAACCGCCCGGTCGCCGGCCTATCTTGCGGTCGTCCGATTTACTAACATCTTTTGCGCTTATATGCTTTTACCGGAACGAGCGCTTTTATCCCACCCGAATGAGCTACCCCGTATTCCTCGCTAATTCTGATATTAGCGAGCAACGGTTTACCGCGTGGCGGGTCAGTACTGACCATGTGGCGCCGGAGTGGTGAGGGAATGTTCCGTACGTGGCGGCTGATTTGGTTCGATCACACTGACGTTCATGCCATTGGCTAACCCGTCTGAGGGATTCACTATCACCTGGTCCGAATCAGACAACCCCTGAGAAATTTCTAGTTTGTTACCCAGATTAAGATGGATTGTGACCTTCCGGATCTCTACCTTTCCGTCGGGGTGAACTACCCCGACGGTTGCCCCTTCCCTTTGGAAAAGCCACGCATTGGATGGGATCGTGACCAAGCCTCTTTCACCGCTGAGTCTCAGGCTCACTTCGGCATAGGCGCCCGGAAGCAGTTCACCGGTTTCGTTCGGAATTTGTAGTTCGGTTTGCAAGGAACGGGCGATTGGATCGACTGCGCCGGCCGCATTGGTGACATGGGCCGGGAATGTTCGGCCAGGGAATTCAGGCACAGTGAGATCTCCCTCGACGCCGATTTTTACTAGCTGCGCTGACTCTTGAGGCACGTTAACATAAATGCGCAATGGCGAAGTCCGCGCTACGCGAAAGAGCTGAGTGCCTGTACCCGCGGCAACGTATGCCCCGATATCGATATCTCTCGCTGTGACGATGCCATCGAATGGTGCGCGCACGAGCTTAAACGCTTCGAGGGCATTGAGCCGGTCGAGATTAGCCTCGTCTGCCGCTACCGTTGCCTGGTTTTCGTAATAGGTATCAGCCGCCGTATCAAGATCCTGTGGAGCAATGACCCTCTGATTAAAAAGGTCCTGATTACGTTGATAGGTGACTTGAGACAGCTGGAGCGCTGACTGGGCGACCTGGATTTGGGCCTTGGCCTGGGCCAGTTCTTGATCAACCTCTGGTGTGTCAATCTCAGCCAGTATGTCATTGGCCTTTACCTTAGCGCCAATATCAAAATGCCACGCTTTCAGGTAGCCACTCGTCTGGGCGAAAATTGGTGCGTCGGTATAGGCTTGCAGCTGCCCGGGCAAATCCAGGATAACCGTCGAAGACACCTTCTCCGGATGAACGACGCTGACTGTCATCTCTGGTGGCGCTGGCGACTGAAGAACTTGGGGCTTAGCCGAGCGCAAGTGATGTGAAACAAGGGCTATTGCGATACAAACGATGGCGCCGGCGGCAAAGAAAACGATTATTCGTTTCGTCCTCCTCTTTGGTCGAGCGGTTTTGTGCTCTTGAGTTTCGCCTATCTTCAAGTTACGTACGCCCATCGTTTGCTCTCCCCGTTCGATTGTTTCTCCGCCCAAACTAACTAATGGCTCAAGCGGAGCTGCAGCCATCATTGGGTTAGCAGGGTTCGGGGTCGAAGAATTGATGGTGCGCTCTCTTGCACCACTCGGATCCGTGGACCCGGAGTCCCCAAAATTGTATACGCTGTGCCCGAACAGGATCGGAAAAAGCCGCTCATATCTCACTGTGCCGACGACTCTACTAGCGGCCGCGTCGCATCGCTATAGGCGGAAGGAGTGCTTTATGCCTACCCTAATGGATTAGGCATTCACTAGGGTAAGGGGAGGGCGAGAGCAAGATACCACAAGAGTGCGCAAAGACAGATTTTTGAACAGTGAGATCGCAGAGATCTCAGAGAGGAACTAAATCCAGGGTAAGCAGTATGCAGACCCCCTAGCTTCTCTGAGATCTCCGCGATCTCCTGTTCAAAAATCTGTCTTTGCGCGCTCTTGTAAAAAGCGACCCCGCAGCTGGAAGCTGAGTCTACTACCTTGCGGGCTAGTGACCGAGAGCTTACGGATTGATTGGAAATCGGACGATGATGCTGGTGCCACGACCATCCGCTGTTCGAATGTCTAGTTCAGCGCCCAGAGTTTTCGCCCGCTCTCGCATGTTGCCCAGTCCTAAACCTTCTCCGTTTTCCAAGCGAGTATTGTCGATTCCCGATCCGTTGTCTCTAATTTCGAGGATAAGATTCGGGGAAACCAATCGAAGATTAACACTGATGACAGTTGGCTTGGCGTGGCGAAGCGCGTTACTGATCGCTTCTTGAGCAATGCGAAGGAAATCTTGTTGGATGTGAAGCGGTAAGCTTTCTTTCCGTACGCCGTTTGATCGAAAATTGCAGCGTAACCGACCGGGGATACTCGAACGCTCGACCAGCATTTGCAATGCTTCGACTAGTCCTGACTCCTCTATGATATCTGACCGCAGGCTGAGCGCGGAACGTCGGGCTTCGGCTAAACCGAAGCGCGCCAGGTCGTTTGCTCGTTCGATATAGGCGAGGCCATTGTCGTCGATTGATTGGATGACCTCCTGTGCGGCGAATAGTTGCATGGAGATCCCGGCAAAACTCTGCGCGAGTGAATCGTGAATCTCCCCAGCCAATCGATTGCGTTCCTCCAAGACGGCAGATTGTCTGGCGGTCTTAGCCAACCGAGTAAGATGAATGGCCAAGGCAGCCTGCGTGACTAACGCTCGCGCAATTTCGAGCTCCTCCTGGTCAAAATCGCGTTCCTCTTTGAAATACAACGCTACTAAACCGTGCATCTGACGGCCCGAGGCCAGTGGAATAATCAATCCGGTCTTTATCCCGAGTCCAAGCAGGTAATCGCGCAGGCCCTCCGGTGTTGGTGACTGCGGATCGAGCAGTCGGGTCACCGTGGTTGGCTGAGCCTGATAGGCGGCAAGATGTTGCTCGTCTGGCGATACGGATCGCCACGCTTCTGGGAACCCCGCTTCGACCGGCGACAGCACTCGATCTTCTTGGAAGACGAGTTCCAGCGTCAATCGGTTTTGCTCCACATTAAGCATTCGCAAGGTGGAAAAGAATGCACCCAATTGCCTCGTGATGGCGGCCATGACTTGTCCAAGAAAGTCGTCCAGCTCCGGGACCTGCGCGAGCCTATCGAGACATGCGCGAAGTGCTTCGTTCGCCTTGGCTAGTTGGGCCGCACGCCGCTGTTCGCTTTCCGCGAGCCGAGCCTCGCTGCGGAGCAACTGCTGGAATGACTTGCGTACTCGGGACAGCAGGCCGGTGACGACTAATGCCGTGGTCAAATAGGCAACCAGTGCCACCACGTCCAGAGTCTCGGTCAATGCTATTCGGAAGACCGGCTTAACAATAAAGAAGTAGTCCAAACAAAAAACGGCAACGAATGACGCAAAGATTGCCGGAATCAATCGCCCCTGGAGGGATACCAGGACGATGATAACCATATAGAGAAGGGCCGCCGCTGCGGGAAGATCATGGAGTCGAAAACAAACAAAGGTCACTGAGGCCAGAGCAACAGAGCTAAGGAAACAGAGCGCTGCCGCGCGCCAAAATGGATGGGTCTGGCTAGGCTTCATTGGAAACGGGCATTCGGCGTGTTCGTTCTGGCGCCATTTGGTCACCTCGCTCTCCCTTGTGCGGTCCAACATAGACCGGGAAAGTCAGCTCTCGGCAAGATTCGATATTACGCTCTATCGGCAAGTGAACGATGATACTGGTGCCCCGCCGTCGCTTCGACCTCGAGCGATAGCGGTAGCCAAACCACTAAGGCGTTTTGATCAGCCCGCGTTCATAAGCGGTGGCAATTGCCTCCGTTCGACCAAGGGCGTTCAGCTTTTTCAAAACAGATTTTACGTGGTTCTTTACCGTGTATTCGCTGATATAGAGTTGTTGTCCAATCTCCTTGTTGCTTTTACCGAGCGCCATCTGGTCGAGGACCTGAAGTTCACGTTCGGACAGTTGCAGGTAAGCCAGAGAGTCTGCCAGTTTTGCGGCGACTTCATCGGGAAGCGAAGAGTTGCCGGCGAAAACCTCGCGAATGGTACTCCAAATTTGCCGCGGCTCGGTTCCCTTCAAAATGTAGCCTTTAGCTCCTGCTGTCAGTGAGCGCCGAAGATCCTCCGGTTTCTCAGAAGAGGTCAGCACAATGAGCCGGGGTCGCGGCGCCCGTGACATGAGTTCCCTCACAACCTCAAGCCCATCTTTTTTTGGCATCCGGAGGTCGAGGATCAGGACGTCGGGCGAAAGCTGGTCATAGAGCCGGCAAGCTTCTTCTCCATCGCTGGCCTTACCCACCACCTTCATATCCTTTTGCAGCGAAAGAATGGTAGTAAGGCCTTCGCGAAAAATCGGATGATCATCCGCAATTAGGATTCGGATTTTCTGATCAGTAACAGAAGAGATCATGATTTGGTCGGTTAGCAAAACTAAAGAGGCTATCGGGATCGGTCGCAGTTCGCGTGTCTTATTCGCCGATGGTCTAGTCAGTGCCCTGCGCATGGGCAGAGCACAATTGTGTCGCTACCCGGTACCCAAAGTTCGATTAATTATCAGCGTCCCAGCAAACAATCTAGCAGGTTACTGAATTCACTCTCTATCGTCACAACGGGCAGTTTCGCTTTCGCTCAAAGTAGCTATCAGGCGATCACCCGGTAGGATGAGGGCGGGAAGCCAATAGCTAATCGCTAATCAGTGATCAGTAATCAGTGCATCAAATAAGCGGACGCTGGTCGGAAGGGACGCGAACACACAACGTTTCGCGTTCGCCGTCTGGTGCAACCGGCAGCGGCGACTCTCCTTAAAACACTCCTGAGTTGGCGCAAACTAGAAGTCGGTCCGAAGCTGCTCGCATGGTACCGCCCCAAACCGCAGTCGCCCTCGCGTCGCTGCGNCTGGCGTTGAGTATTCCTCGATCCGACCANGCATTGCGGCATTCGCGGACCACGCCAAGGCGACTGCGGTTTGGGAGCCAGTGCGAACGAGTCGCTCCGTTCCAATCTTTAAGTTTGACCGCACGAGGTGCTTTGCGGGACAGTCGCCGCTACCAGAGATTGCGACCGGCTATCCGCCAGCGCGATCCCTCTCCGACGTGTTCCTGGAGAGTAATCGGTGATCAATGATCGGCAATTGGTGATTGCCGTGGCGAAACGCACCGATGATTGGTAGAGCGAAAGGCCGACTACGTAAAGCCAATGATCGTCGATTCCCGATGATTTCTACCCCCTTGATGATCGTTGCTCGAAAATGCGTACTAAACGCATACAGCTTCCAGATCCCTACTCACCGATCACCGATCACCGATCACTATTCGTCGTCCTGGTAGCCCCTTTGAGTGAATACAAACGATCCGTTCTGAGAGTAGGCGCAAGCAACTAGCGCGTCTATAGTGAATGTTTACGATGCCAGTTCGTCAGAGTCTTCAGGATCCATCCTTTTATGGATAAGAGCGTGAGAGTAATTCGTTTTCACAAAACCGGTGGACCGGAGGTACTAAAAGCGGAAGAGCTACTTCTGCCGAAGCCGACGGGCAGCGAAGTCTTAATGAGAGTGAATGCTATCGCATTGACCCGAACCGACATTCTGTGGCGCGAAGGCTCTTATTTTGAAGAACCGGTGTTGCCCGCAGGAATTGGCTACGATGCGGCGGGATTGGTCGAGTCAGTTGGACCCGCAGTCAAAACCTTCAAAGTGGGCGATCGTGTCTCCACGTTTCCCGCAGTCTCGCTGTTAAAGTACACGGCCCATGGTGAGGCCGCAATTTATCCGGAGGACGCTTTGTTCGTTTATCCGCAAAACCTAAACTCCAAGCAGGCCGCTGCAGTTAACAGTGGACTATTTGCGGCGTACTTCGCTTTCGTTGAGCTTGCCGGCGTGCAGCCTAATCAGTATGTGATGATTACCGCCGCCAGTTCTTCGATGGGAATCGCCGCGATTCAACTGGCCAAAGCAATGGGTGCGGAGATTGTTGCGGTTACTCGATCCGAGAAGAAGAGAGAACACCTGACTGCGGCCGGGGCCGATCATGTCGTTATTGCTGGCATTGACGACGTCCAGGAAGCAGTACTCGATATAACTGCAGGCGATGGTGCCGACGTGATCTACGATGGCGTGGGCGGCCCCGGTCTCGAGGAACTGGTTTGGGCGACGAAACGATTTGGGCACGTCATCGTCTACGGACATCTCGGAGCAATGGAGGACACGACACCATTGCCGCTCGGTGCCTGTTTCTTGCGAGGCCTGAATATGCACACCAGTTATAAGATTTTTGATTTTACCGGCCATTCCAGATTAAAGATTCCACCGAATCGGGGAGCAATCGAGCGGGCAAAGAAATTTATTTTTGATGGCTTAGCATCGGAGCGCTTCAAGCCTAAGATCGATCGTGTCTTCATCGGGCTGGAGCAATACTCGGCAGCCCATGATTACATGGGTACAAATGCCCAAGTCGGCAAGATCATCGTCGCGGTGAACGAGCGAACGTAGGCCAGAAAGAGGGATCCCTCTTTCGGGTAATCGATAAAGGCTCTTTTGGCCGATAGCGAAGCGGCCTATCTGACAGTAGTGTGTCTGCTGTCAATCAAAGAGGAAGGAGTGATCCTCTCATGGTCATTTGCAAAAGCACAACCCACGCTTACTACCCCATGTCGAGCAGAGGGCCGGATCTGATCCGCGGAAGTGGAAGGATTCGATANGTTCGTGGCTTTATTGTCGTGAACCCGAAAAAGTCTGGAGCGGCGATAGGCGGGCGTAGCCGGCGAGAGAAATTAGCGTAGCCCATCGTCCCGCAGGGGCTTATCGGACTTCGGTGTGTGTCCCGTAGGGACATAAAGAAAGTAGCCCGGTACGAAGTGCCGGGAATCGAGAATATCTTCGCCACGAACCCGACGGATCTGAATAAGCTCCTGAAGTGATTCACGGACGGATTCAGCTGATCGGTAAAATCAACCGAGCCGATGCCATCACTTTCTCTCTCGCCAGGTAGGCGCGATCTGTGCAGCGAGTCTCATGGTGGTCTGGAGCAGCCGTCGTCTACCTCTCAGGCAAGAGTAGGAATGCGATATTGATTATTACCAGCGACGTAATGACTAGACCGCACAGGGGCGGAACGGAAGGCACTAGAGCAACGAGATATGCTGCTAAATAAACACCCCCCAGTGTGAGTTGCTCGTTCACAATTCTTTGCCCTTTGAAAAATATTTCGATTTTACGCTTGAAGTGGTTGTATCTAATTTGCCCCGAGGCTCGTTACTCGATAGCACGGATATTTTTTGAAAGCTAATCGAGTAAGTCCTGTTATTCTACGCGGCGAAAGAGCGGTTCTCTACTCACTCAAGAGAGCGAGTTGGGTATCCGTCGATCGGAAAGTACGGGATCGATCCCTGGAGCCGGCCGCGCGGAGACGTCCCAAAAATAGACGGCCGCATGACAAGGCTCGGAATCAGTGAGCGATCTCGCAACCCGAAAAGTGGCCGGTTGTCGATCGCGCAGGCAACAGTGTGAAGACGCCGATATCGAGGACGTGTTCGTGGAAACGGCGCAAGGTACTTCTATGGCCAACACTGATGATCGTGGGCTGCCACGGTACCGTGCGCAATAGGCCGTACAGCCGTGCTTCGGACGGTTCGTCCACGGCCGACGTCGCTTCATCGAGGAAGAGGAGCGGCGGCCTTGCCAGTAGAACACGGGCAAAGGCGAGTCGTTGCTGTTCACCGAGCGAAAGACGCTGGGACCAGTTATCCACTGTAGCGAGTCCGCCCGCCAACGCGCTGAGCCCTACCGTTTCAAGCACGGCCACGAGCCGCGCCTCGGTCGCGTGATTTTCCTCGCTATTCGGATAGAACAACGCGCTAGCGAGAGTCCCGAGTG
>JGI12053J15887_10001453_pt1 | contig 11041 bp, 8 predicted proteins | sample MedBloCAOM1_O3_FD_15887 | JGI IMG/M metagenome (IMG submission 15887) | reverse complement strand
GCAGGCGGCTGTTGGTGCACGAGCCGATGAACACGCGATCGACCGGCAGGCCGGCGAGCGCCATTCCGGGCTCGAGCCCCATGTAAGTGAGCGCGCTTTCGATTGCGGCGCGCCGGCTCTGGTCGACGGCCGATGGGTCGGGCACGCGGCCGGAAATGCCGAGCACCTGGCTCGGGTCCGTGCCCCAGGTTATCTGCGGCTCGAGGCTGCTGCAGTCGAGCACATGCTCGCGGTCGAACGCGGCGCCCTCGTCGGACCCGAGTGTGCGCCAATAGGCGAGCGCCCGCTGCCACATCGCGCCCTTCGGAGCAAAGGGGCGCCCGGCAATCCAGGAAAACGTGTTCTCGTCGGGCGCCACGAAGCCGGAGCGACCGCCCATCTCGATGTTGAGATTGCACAGCGTCATGCGGCTTTCGATCGGCATCGCGCGCACCGCCGCGCCGGCATATTCCACCACGTGCCCGCGCGCGCCGGCGACGCCGAGCTCGGCGATGATGCGCAGCGCCACGTCCTTGGCGGTGACGTACGGCCCGAGCCGGCCCTCGAGCTGTATCAGCATGCGCTTGGGGCGACGCAGCGCCATCACCTGCGTCGCCAGGATGTGCGCGAGCTCGGTCGTGCCGCAGCCGAAGGCGAGCGCTCCCAAACCACCCACCGTGCTGGCATGGCTGTCGGGAACGGCGTGGGTCGCGCCCGGCAGCACCATGCCGAGCTCCGGAGCGACGACATGAGAGATGCCTTGCTCCGGATCGTCGATGTCGAACAGCCTGATGCCGTTGCGCCGGCTGCCTTCGCGCATCGCCTTGAGAAATGGCGCGCCCGATGGGTTGGTGCCGTCGTCGCGGCCCGGCTTGGTGGCGACGGTGTGATCCTGCATCGAGAACGTGAGATCCGGCCGGCGCACCGGCCGGTTCTGTTTCTCCAGCTGCTCGAATGCGTGCGGAGCGTGCAATTCGTGCAGCACGTGCCGGTCGATGTAAATGAGATCGCGGCCGTCGGCGCGCCGTGCCACCAGATGGGCGTCCCAGATCTTGTCGAACAGGGTGGCGGGCATGACGGAGATCCGAGTGGATGCAGCCAAGACGCTCAGCAGTCTCACGAGCCGCGCTGATCAAATTGTGCGCGCGTGGCAAGTCTATCGCGCAGCTGAAAAAGATGCACCCCCGGATGGATATCCGGGGGTGACGCTCGAACACAGCTTTGACAGGCGGTCTAGACCAGCCTGACGTTCTTCAGCGGCAGGCTGCGCACCGGTTTGCCGGTCGCCGCATAGATGGCGTTGAGCACGGCGGGGGCAACGACGCAGATCGTCGGCTCGCCGACACCGCCCCAGAAGTCATGGGTCGGCACGATGACCGTTTCCACCTTCGGCATCTCGGCAAGCCGCATGATCTCGTAGGTGTCGAAGTTCAGGTCCACCATGCGGCCGTCCTTGACCTTGCACTCGCCATAGAGCGTCGCGGTGAGCCCATAGGCCACGGAGCCTTCAACCTGCGCGGCGATCTGGTCCGGGTTGACCGCATGGCCGCAATTGAGTGCCAGCACCATGCGGTGAACCTTGACCTTGCCTTGGCCGCTCACCGAGACCTCGGCGACGGCGGCCGAATAGCTGCCGTAACCCATGAACTGCGCGATGCCGCGATGGACGCCGGGGGGAAGCGGCTTGCCCCAGTCGCCCTTTTCGGCGACGGCGTTGAGCACGGCGAGATGCTTGGGATACTGGCTCATGAGCCCGCGGCGGAACTCGAGCGGATCCTTGCTGGCCGCCCGCGCCACCTCGTCCATGAAGCATTCCATGTAGACGCCGTTCTGATTGGTATTCACCCCACGCCAGGGACCGACCGGCACGTGCGTGTTGCGCATGGCATATTCGATGAGGAGGTTCGGCACGCTGTAGCCGAGCTGCGCGTCGCCCGGCTCCTCATAGAATCCCTGCAACTGGCGCATGTCCTTGCCGCCGACGATCGCCGCCTGGTTCAAGGTGGCGTTGATCGACTGCCCGGAGACCCGAACGTGCAGGCCGGTGAGCTTGCCGTCGGCGTCGAGGCCGGCCGAGAGCCGGCACTGCGAGATCGGACGGTAGAAGTCGTGCGCCTGGTCCTCCTCGCGGCTCCAGATCAGCTTGACCGGGACGTCGGGGAATTCCTTGGCGATGGCCACGGCCTGGTGGACGAAGTCCTGGGTACCGCCGCGCCGGCCGAAGCCGCCGCCGAGGTCGAGCCGGTAGACGTCGCATTTGGCGAGCGGGACGCCCGAGGCTTCCGATAGCGCGGCAAGCGAGGCCTCGACGTTCTGGCTTGGGACCCAGAGCTCGGCCTTGTCGGCCGACAGCTTCACGGTGGCATTCATGGGCTCCATGCAGGCATGGGCCAGGAACGGCGTGCTGTAGACCGCTTCGACCTTTTTCGGCGCGCTCTCGATCGCTTTGAGGGCGTCGCCGTTCTGCCGCGAGCCGTTGGTGGCGGTTGCGGTCAACCCCTCTTTGAGGTGCTCGGCGATGGTCGCGTCCGACTGCGTTGCTCCCGCGCCCTCGTCCCAGACGATCGGCAGCGCGTCGAGCGCCGCCTTCGCGCGCCACCAGGTGTCGGCGACCACGGCGATGCCGGTGTCCTTCACCTTCACCACTTTGCGCACGCCGGGCTTGCCGGCGATCTTCGCCTCGTCGTAGCTCTTCAGCTTGCCGCCGAACACCGGGCAATCCTTGATCGCGGCGCAGAGCATGCCCGGAAGCTTGACGTCGATGGCGTAGACCTTGCTGCCGTTGAGTTTGTCCGCGGTATCGAGCCGCTTCAGCGGCTTGCCCGCGATCGTCCAGTCCTTCGGGTCCTTGAGCTTGATGCTCTTGGGATCCGGCGGCTCGATCTTGGCTGCCGCCGTAGCGACCTTGCCGTAGCTCACCGAGCGTTGGGATGAAGGGTGAGTGATGACGCCGTTTGCGACCTTGAGCTCGCCGACCGGCACCTTCCACTCGTCGGCTGCGGCCTGGAGCAGCATCATGCGTGCGGCAGCGCCGCCGCGACGGACATAGTCCTGCGAGGTGCGGATGCCGCGGCTGCCGCCGGTACTCATCTCGCCCCAGGCACGCTTACGCGCAAGATTGGTGCCGGGAGTGATCTGCTCGGTCGTCACCTTCGTCCAGTCGCACTCGAGCTCCTCGGCGACGAGCTGGGCAAGGCCGGTGATCGTGCCCTGGCCCATCTCCGAACGCGCAATGCGGATCACGCAGGTATCGTCGGGCTTGATGGCGACCCATACGTTGACTTCGGTGCCGCCACTGGCGGCGCCTTGCGCCATCGCGGCGCCGAAGCCCGACGGCAGGTTGAATCCCAATGCGAGTCCCCCGCCTGCGGCGGCGGAGCCGATGACGAACTTGCGGCGCGAAAGCTTCGCGGATTTTTCTCGGATGATCTTGTTCACGGCGGACCCCCTCATGTTCTGGACGTATCGTTGGCCGCCATATGCACGGCGGTGCGTACGCGTTGATAGGTGCCGCAGCGACAGATGTTGGTCATCGCCTCGTCGATGTCATTGTCGGTCGGCTTGGGCGTCCTTTTGAGCAGGGCCGCGGCCGCCATGATCTGTCCGGATTGGCAATAGCCGCACTGGGGTACGTCGACCGCCGCCCATGCCTTCTGAACCGGATGCGAGCTGTTGGGAGAAAGGCCTTCGATCGTGACGATGCGGTCCGTTGCGCTCACGTCTCCGACGCGAATGGAGCAGGAGCGTTGCACCTGGTCGTTGATGTGCACGGAGCAGGCGCCGCATTGGGCCACGCCGCAGCCGTACTTCGTGCCGGTGAGACCGGCCTGCTCGCGGATGACCCACAGGAGCGGGGTGTCTGCCTCTACCTCCACGTCGCGGATATTGCCGTTGATGTTGAGCTTTGCCATGAGCTTCCTCTTGCGAGCTGCCTTCGACGCGCGAATTCTTGTTGTTGTTTGCCGATGTTGGCGGGTGGGGGCGAGTTAGAAGGAATTGAAAATACCTCCCAGGCCATTGTGAAGCATAGCGCATTGGGCGCCCCCTGCCTACGGCCGTTCGCTCAGCGCCGGCAGAAGCGAATATTGGCCGCACCCCGCTGCTCGTGTAATCACCGCCGTCGCCCGTCAGGCGAGGAAGGACAAACGTGGACCCATCACCGCAGGCGCCGACCCGAAGCGTCGTTACAAACCATAGCGTCGTTGCGAACCGTGACGTGCGCATCGAGGTCCTGGCGCAAGGAAATGGGCAAGGACGCGTCATTGTTCTGCTTCCCTCCCTCGGCCGCGGCGCGTCCGACTTCGATGCGGTCGCAGAACGGCTTGCGGGCGCCGGCTACCGCGTGCTGCGGCCGCAACCGCGCGGCATCGGCCAAAGCCGCGGTCCGCTCACGGGGATTGATCTGCACGATTACGCGTCGGACGTGGCGGCGGTCATCGCGCACGAAGACAACGGAGCGGCATTCGTCGTCGGACACGCCTTCGGCAACCGGGTGGCGCGCATGCTGGCAACCGACCGTCCCGATCTGGTGCGCGCGGTCGCGCTCGTGGCTGCGAATATCGGCAAGGCGCCGAGCCCGCCGCGGGTCCGCCAGGCGATCCGCAATAGCGCCGACCTGTTGCTTTCCGACGTGGAGCGTATCGAGGCGCTGCAATTTGCCTTCTTTGCTCCCGGCAACGATCCGCGCGGCTGGCTTGAGGGTTGGCATCCCGAGGTTTTGCAGGCGCAACGAGTTGCCGGTGATCTTACCTCACGCGAGGAGGACTTCGCGGCCGGCAGGGCGCCCATTCTCTATCTGCAGCCCGATCACGATCCGCTGGCGCATGTCGAAGACGCCACGGCCTACAAGGAGACGTTCGCGGAGCGCGTGACCATCGTTGTGATCGAGCGGTCGAGCCACGCGGTGATCGCGGAGCAGCCGGATGCGGTCAGCGCGGCGCTGATTTCCTATGCGCGCGGGCTGTGGCCGGATGAATCCGCGCCGCCGTCCTCATGCTGACAAGGGTGCGTAGCACCCGTCTCGAAAGATGAGGCGGCCTCTGCTTGGAGACGCCGCCTACGGCGCGGCTCCTCAGCATGAGGCCGGGAAAGTTCACGACGCTCGGCACACGCTACGCATTTCTGTTGTCACCCTCCGTGGCAGTGTCGGCATTTCCAGCGCCGCACGGGATAATTGAAAACATTCGTGTGCAGATCGGTGCGGTTGGCCCGCCGGCTCTTCTGTCGCAGGTCTTAACCGTCGGCGAGCAGCTTGGGACCGCCGGCCGCCTCGGCCAGCAACTGCACGCGACAGGCGCGCTCGAGCTTCAATGCGAGCCACACCGCCTCCTCGATGCTGCGGCCGGCGGTCACAATGCCGTGGTTGCGCAGAATGAGCGCCGGATGATCGCCCAGGCACCGTGCGACCGCCTTGCCGCGGGCCGGGTCGATGATGAGGTCGGTCGTCTCGGAGAAGACCGGGACACCTTCGCTGAAGATCGAGCCGTCGTTGCCGACCGGCAATAGTGGTCGCCCGAGCGAGGAGAAGGCCACGGCGTGCGGCGGATGGGTGTGGACAACGGCTGCAATGTCGGATCGCACGCGCAAGATTTCGGAATGAATGAACACCTCGTTGTGGCGGGGCATGGTTCCGTCGATCCGTTCGCCCTCGCGGTCGACCGTAATGATGCCGTCCGGCGTCATCTCCTCGAGGCCGATGCCGGCAGGCTTCGTCAGAAAGCGCCCCGTCGTCGCCCGGCAGACGCAAGGTCACGTGTCCGGCGACGTAATCGCCCTGGTCCTCGCTCACGAGGACGCGGCCCGCATCGACAAGTTTTTCGCGCAAAGCGTCGGTCATGTGCGCCAAGCTCGTTCGAGCCCTCCCGTTGTGGCTGCCTGCGGCCATCCCTACATAGAGTTCCCCGCAGACACTACCGGGAGACGGTGATGGAGCGACCCGTACCAGACGCCAACCGCCCCCGCGTCGAGCCGGAAATCATCCCTCCGGGGAAGCCGGACCCGCGTTCGCGCCGGGGCGCGTCCTTCGATGGCCGCGGCACCCAGCGAATCTATGTCGCCCAGGTGGGCCCGTTCGGGTTCGCCATGGTGGCGCTCGTGGTCGCGATCGTCGTCGCCGTGGTTTTCCTGCTGGTGCTGGGCGCGTTCGTGATCTTCATCCCGCTGGCCGGCGCACTATTGGCGGTCGCGGTGCTTCTCAGCCTGTTCCGGGGCGCTTTTCGGCGCAGGCACTGAGCAGGTCTGGCCCGCTCAAAGGAGCGAGCGCACCGCGATGCGGGGAGACCGTCGGGATTTTCGAGGCCCAGAATTATCGACGGGCTGGTACTAGGTACCAGCCCGTCGGGCCTTATCATGGACATTGAGACTGAAGGGCAGATCGTCCGAGGGGAACGGACGTGTATCAGAGAGCACTCACGCCAGACTGCTTGAGCAGGTCAGCCATCTTGCTCCGCGCGTAGAACATGCGGGTCTTCACGGTCGCGGCCGGCACGCCGACGATCTGCGCGACTTCGTCGACCGACTTCTCGTGATAGTAGACCAGGTCGATGACTTCGCGATGCGCCGGCGAAAGCTGGGTCAGACACTTCTGGACGATGGTGTTGCGGTCCTTGGTGTGAGCCACGATCTCGGGATTGTCAGCGGTGTCCTCAATGGTCGCCGCCATGTTGTCGTCCAGATGCTCGTCGGTGCGGCGACGCAGCGCGGAGAGCGCCTTGTAGCGAGCGATCGCGAGCAGCCACGTGGAGACCTGAGACTTGGACTCGAAGCCCTCGGCCTGCCGCCACACGTCGAGGAACACCTCGCTTACGAGGTCCTCGGCCAGCGACTGGTTCCCGGTCAGGCGAACGATGAAGCGGTACACCCGCACATTGTGGCGAGCGTAGAGCACCTGCATTGCGCGCTTGTCACCGTCGGCGATGAGGCCAATCAGTGCCTCGTCGGATGTCTCTTGAACAGCCGGACGAAAATGCGGCGACGCGACATCGCGCAGCACATATTGGTTTTGCATGACGATCCCCTTTAGTCTGCCCTTAATCAAGGTAACTAACAGGCGCCTGTTGCTTGGATGTTACGTCGCCAGGGAAAAATGGTTTCGTCAGTAGCGTGAATTGTTTCGTCGCCGACGCCTCCACGAAACAAATGGTAGTAAAATACCATATTTGTTTCGTTATGGGGCATTTCAGAAATTAATCGACGGCTGATGTGTCGCCGCCCGGAGAGAACAGGTAGCCACCGCCCCGGACGGTCCGGATCACGGAGGGATGCGCGGGGTCCGGTTCGATCTTCCGGCGGATTCGCATGATGCGGAGATCGATGGCGCGGTCGAATGCCTCGGCGTCGCGGGCGTTGGCCAGTTCCAGCAGGCGATCCCGGGACAGGACCCGCTTGGGATTGGCGGCAAACACCTTCAGCAGGCCGTATTCCGAAGCCGTCAGGGGATGTTCATTGCCCTGATCATCACGCAGCGCCTGGGTCTCGTGGTCCAGCCACTTGGTTCCAAAGCGCACCCGGGCGCGTTCTGGCGCCGGCGGCGGACTGGCCGCGGGCTGGAGCGCCGGTTGCTGACCGGCACTGCTCCGGCGCAGGACCGAGCGAATCCGGGCCAGGAGCTCGCGCAGTTCGCACGGTTTGGCCAGATAGTCGTCCGCCCCGAGCTCGAGACCCACGACCCGGTCGATCGCGCTCGCGGTTGCCGTGAGCATGATGATCGGCACGCTGGTGCGCTGCTTGAGATCGCGAATGATCGAAAGACCGTCCTCCTCCGGCATATTGAGATCGAGGACGATGAGGTCGGGCACCTGCTGGGCGATGACCTTGCGCAGGCCCGCGCCGCCGTCGCACAGGCTGACGCTGAAGCCGTGCATGCGCAGATAGTCACCGACCATCTCGCGCGCCGGCTGCTCGTCATCCACCACGACGATGTGCTGGACCTGACTCATGTCACCGGCAAGGTCATCTTGAAGGTCGCGCCCTTTCCGGGACCCGCGCTTTCAACCGTAATCCGCCCGCCGTGCAGGTCGACAATGCGTTTAACGATCGACAACCCGAGGCCGGTTGAGGTTTCGCCCGCGGTCGGTTTCGCCGAAAGCCGTTGAAAGCGGCCGAACAGTCGGGAGATATCTTCCGGCGAAAGCCCTGCGCCCTGATCCCTGACTTCGACCACTATACCGTCGTCCTGCCGCGCCACCAAGAGGTCGATCGCTCCGCCGATCGGGCTGTACTTGACCGCGTTGCTCACGAGATTGTCGATGGCCTCGCGGATCCGGTCGGCATCGCACATGGCGGCCTGATTGGGTGGGGCGACGACGGTCGTCGTCTGCTCCTTGCGGGCAGCCAGCGGCCGATTCGCCTCCGCAACCTCCTGAACCAGGACCGAGATGTCGACCGGCTCGCGCCGGATCGTGATGTCGAGTGCGTCCGCCATCGCGTCCGCCACCAGATCGTCGACCATCTCGGTGAGCCGATTGGCCGCATCCCGGATATAGCCGATCTGCCCCTTGACGTTGTCGTCGAGCGGGCCCGCCGCGGCGATCATCTCTTGCAATATTTCGGTGCGGCCGAGGATCACGCCGAGCGGATTTTTCAGATCGTGGGCGACGGTGCCGAGGATCTCGCTCTTGAAGGTATTGGCCTGTCGCAGCCGCGCCCATTGCGCGGCGAGGCGGCGGTTGGCGGTGGTCAGATCCTGGGTGCGCGCAGCGACGCGGTCCTCGAGCCGGGCATTCGCGCGCTGGAGTTGCTCGTAAAGGATGACGTTGTCGAAGGCGATGGAGAGTCGGCTGCAGAAAATCTCGACCAGCGCGCGGTCGGTGCCGGAGAGATGCCTTGCCGCCTCCAGCACGACCACGACCTCGCGGCCGCTCAGCGTCTTGATGTAGAGCACCGACCGACGCGGCGAAAACTCGTGATGGCGGCGGGTGAATGCCTCTTCGACCAGGTGCCGCAGGTCGTGCTCGATTATTTCGGAAACTGCGCTGCCGATGAAGCGGCTGTAGCAGCCCGAGCCGGCGAGCACCGAGAAAGTCTCGTGCGCGTTTTGACCTTCACGCAACACCAAAATTCCCGCGCAATCGACATTGAGCAGCGATGCGATCTGGGTGAGGACCCCCTCCGCCAACCGTTGCATCGACTTGAAGTCGAACAGAGCCGACGCTGCCTCGATGATGATTTCGAGCCCACGCCGGGTCTGAACCATGCGCTCGAGTTGCTGGTGGCTGCGCAGCGCGGCGGTCAAAGCCGTGAACAGCTTGTCGGCCGTGAGCTCGGTCTTCGCCTTGTAGTCGTTGATGTCGTAATCGACGATGACGCGCCGCTCCGGCGCCTGGCCCGGTTGGCCGGTGCGAAGGATGATGCGCACTGTCTCGTTCTTGAGCTCCTTGCGGATGAATTCGACCAGACCCAGTCCGGCGGTGTCGCTCTCCATGATGACATCGAGCAACACAACGGCGACGTCCGGATGGCTTCGCATCAGCTCGCGCCCCTCGGCCGCCGAGTAGGCTGAGAGAATTTCAAGCCCTTGCCCATTCAAACGGTAGTCGTGCAGCGCGAAACGCGTGCCGTCGTGCACGGCCGGCTCGTCGTCGATCACCGCGATTTTCCAGCGCGGCCCCTGTTCCGCGGGCTCGTCGCCCGGTCCCTCGATCAGGTGGACGATGTCGTCGTCAGCCATGAGCTTTGTCCATGATTGGTGCGGCCCGCGTCGGCGGCAGTTCGCCCGGCGCTACGCGCGGGATGGTGATACGAAATCGGGTGCCCCAACCCAACCTCGATTCGAAGGTCAGCCGGCCGCCCAGCTGCTGGGTTACGAGATTGAAGATGATGTGAAGGCCGAGGCCGGTACCGCCCTCGTTCCGGCGGGTGGTGAAGAACGGGTCGAGAGCGCGGCGCTGGATCTCCTCGGTCATCCCCACGCCGTCGTCCGATACGAAGATATCTACGTCGTCGCGGATTTGGCGCGCCTCGACGATAACGCTTCCGGCGCGGCCCTCGGGAAAAGCGTGGACCACGCTGTTGAGAAAAAGGTTGGTCAAGACCTGACCATAGGAGCCCGGATAGCTGTCCATGATGATGCCCGGCGGCACATCCACGGTGAGCACAATCTGCGATTTCTTCAGCACGGGGCGCAAGCTGGCGACGATCTGATCGGTCGATTCCCGCAGATCGAACGGGCGCCGCTCCGCGTGGCTGCGATCGACCGCGACCTGCTTGAACGATTGCACGAGCTCGCCGGCGCGCTGAAGATTGGCTACCAGCTGAGTGGCGGCGTCGCGCCCCCCTTCGAGGAATTCCTCCAGTCGGGAGCGCCGCAGCGGACCGGAATGGAACTCCTTTGCGAAATCGTCGCACCGGCGGGCGAAGCTCGAGGCGACAGTCAGACTGATGCCGATCGGGTTGTTCACCTCATGGGCCACCCCGGCGACCAGGCCGCCGAGCGCGGCAAGCTTCTCCGCGGCAATGAGGTTTTGCTGCGCCTCGCGCAGGTCCTCGAGCGCCTGCTCGGCGCGCTCCTTCGATGCCCGCAGTTCGTTCTCGGCCTTGCGCTTGGCAATGGCATTTTCGCGAAAGACCGCGACCGCACGCGCCATTTCGCCGATTTCATCGCGCGCGTGCGTTCCGTGAATGGGATCGTCGTATTTCTCCGAGACGACGGCGTGCATCGCCGCCATGATTTCCTTGAGCGGCTGGATGATGCTGCGTGCGATCAGCACGCCGATGCCGACGATCAACGTCAGGAAGATCACCGCGACCAGCGCGACGTTTTGATAGATATCGGCAAGGGTGTGATCGAAGCTTCCCTGCGCCTGCAGCTCACGCAGCGTCATCTGCGCGGACAGCTTGTTGATCACCGCAATCATGGCGGCCTGGTTATCGTCGATCGCCGTCTTCAACAGGTTCGTCCGCGTCGCGAACTGCTCGGACAGCGTCTTCAATCCGTCGCGGAACGCGGCGGCGCGCTGAGCCAGCGCGGTCAGCGCCGTGCGCTGCAGATTGTTCTCGGCGAGATCGATCATCACCGGGATCGTCTGCTCGACCGTGGCGATGCTTCGCTTGGCTTCGTCGGCGG
>JGI12053J15887_10001452_pt1 | contig 11041 bp, 13 predicted proteins | sample MedBloCAOM1_O3_FD_15887 | JGI IMG/M metagenome (IMG submission 15887) | reverse complement strand
GCCAAAGGCCGAGAAGGGCTGCGGCACGACGCCGAACCGATTCCTGTCCTTGATCGCCCAGGCGAACATGTTGATCTGCAGGTCCGGGCGCTCGAGCCGCCGGTCGCTGCGCACCAATGCGCCGACATACAGCCCCATGCTGGCGAGCGGTCCGGTGCGGCCGAGCGCATACTGCGCGCCCGCCAGTATCCGGCGCGGCAGGCTGTTTATAAGGTCGTTCATCGTCACGGGCTGCGCGCAGCGATAGGCGACATAGGTGTTGAAGTGGTCGTGCAGGTGGCTGCCGACGCCCGGCATGTCCTTGATCACCGCGATGCCATGCTGTTTCAGATGCGCCGCCGGGCCGAGGCCGGAGAGCATCAAAAGCTGCGGCGAGCCGTAGACGCCGCCCGAAACGATGACCTCGCGCGTCGCCCGCGCCGTCGTGAGGCCGGCCCCCATGGAGCCAAGCGTGCGGTACTCGACGCCCACCGCACGTCCGCCCTCGATCAGCACGCGCGTCGCATGCGCGCCCGTGGCGATCGTCAGGTTCTTGCGCTGCTTGGCGCCGCCGAGATACGCCCGGGCGCTCGACCATCGCCGTGCCTTGCTGATGGTGCTCTGGTAGTAGCCGACGCCTTCCTGGGTGGCGCCGTTGAAGTCCGGATTGGCCGGGATGCCGGCCTGCACCGCGGCCTCGTGCATCGCCTTGGCGAGCGTCGGCTGCCAGCGATGGTCGCTCACCTTCAGCGGTCCGCCAGTGCCGTGAAATTCGTCGGGGCCGCGCACATTGTCCTCGGCCCGCCTGAAGTAGGGCAGCACCGAGTCGTAGTCCCAGCCCTCGCAGCCGCGTTGCCGCCATTCGTCGTAGTCGGCGGCGTTGCCGCGCATGTAGACCATGCCGTTGATCGAGCTGGTGCCGCCCAGGACCTTGCCGCGCGGCTGGTACATCACGCGGTTGTTGAGCTCGGGCTCCGGTTCGCTGTCGAACATCCAGTTGACCTTCGGATTGTTGAAGGTCTTGTGGTAGCCGAGCGGGATGTGGATCCACGGATAGGTGTCGCGCGGGCCGGCCTCGAGCAGCAGCACGCGAAAGCGGCCATCCTCGCTCAGCCGCCCCGCGATGGCGCAGCCGGCCGACCCGGCCCCGGTCACGATGAAATCGTACGAAGCCTCGCCCTGCACGTCGCTCCTCCCTTCATTCTGGTGGTGATTTTGAGGAAGCGTAGAGCGATTCGGCCGGGCGCGCGACGGGGCTTTATTGCGTGACGAAAAAGCAGGCGCCGGCGCGGGCTAGACCCTGCGTCCGCGGATCAGGCCGACGATCAACAGCAGGATGATCGCGCCCAGCGCCGAAAAGATGATTTCCGAGACGATACCGCTGCCCAGGTGGATGCCGAGCCGCGGGAACAGCAACGTCGCGATGAACGCACCGACGATGCCGATCACGAGATCGCCCAAAAGGCCGAACCCGGCGCCGCGCACGACCTTGCCGGCCAGCCAGCCGGCGACGATGCCGACGAAGAGAATGACCAGGATGCTCTCGGTTGACATGTCCATGACATCGTCCTCCTCGTCGGCGTCCAGGGGAACGCCGTGCTGCCTGTCTCTACCCCAACAAGGCCGCCTTGGCTTGTTTCATCAGAGAGAGGGCCGCCGCAACGCGGCGGATTTATAGCGTAGTCAGGCGTCCTCGGTGACGGGCTTGGCGCTGCCGCAATGGCTGCAGCGCAGGCTCGCCACGCCGCGCAATCCGCGGCAGCCGGGACAAACACCCAGCGCGAATTTCGCGATGTTGAGCCGCGCGCGCTGCTGCGTCGCCGGTGGGGCGGCAAACAGGCGTTCCAGGGCATTCAACCATTTGCGCATGGCGTTCGATCATTTGCTGGGAGAAAGCGTCTCCGAACCGACGCCGGGCGCGCCGATCGTTGTCCATTGGCCTATCAGCGTCCCGTCCGGTTGAAGCTGGTAGACGGCGAGACCTGGCGTATCGCCCAGCTGGTAGGAAGCGCCGAAGGCAGTGCCCGTGAGCAGGCAGGTGCCGGTAGAGCTGGAGCCGCCGGTTTGCCAACTGATCGAGCAGGCAGGACCGTTCAAGGTGATCTCCGCCGTGCCCGTATAGCTCGAGCCGTCGGCGTTCGTGCCGCTGGCAGAATAGGTGCCGCCGACGGTTTGTGCCGATGCCGCGGCGGCAAGGCCCGCCGCGAGCAATGGCCCGAGCATGAGGATACGCATCGATTTCTCCTTGTCGCCTGCTCAGGTCACCCGCCGACAGAACGGCTGCCGCACCTCCACTTGGTGGGGGAGAGGAATATGATCGGCGCCAGCGGTTGGCAGCAAGAGGTGTGCGGAAGAAACCTCGGCTAGGGCTGCATAAGCGGCAAAGCGAGTAGGCCCCAGTAGGGCAGCACCAACAACGCCACGACGATCGTCAGCAGCAGCATGCCGAGACCCAGGCGCCGCACGTCGGCGGTGTGGAAGTAACCCGCCTCGTAGGCCAGCAGGTTGGCCGCGGTCTGCACCGGGTAGAGGATGATCGCATCGACGGCGATCGTGACCACGAGGCCGCAGACCAGCGGATTGAGGTGTGCCGCGTCGGCGATGGTGACGGCAATCGGGATGAGAAGCGCCATGCAGGCCGCGAGATTGGTGATGGCGAGATGGACCAGCGCCACCGCCACCACGAGGAGCGCGATGACGACCGGCGGCGAAATCGTGAGCGCCGTGAGCTGCGTCACGAACAGGCTGCCAAGCCACGCCGCCGCACCGCTCTCGGTCATGCTGCGAGCGAGCGACATCGANGCGCCGACGGTGAGGATGAGGCCCCACGACAGCTTCGCCTCGAAGGTCTTCCACGACAGCGCGCCGAGCCCTGGCGCGAGCAGCACGATGGCGGCCATCAGCGCCGGGATGGCCGGCGAGAGGTGATGCCAGGCGTCGGTGAGCCACAGGGTTGCCGTAAGGGCCAGGACGACCAGCGTCTTGATCTCCGCGGCGGAGAGCGGCGGGGCGCGCGCGATCGCCGCGTCGTCGGCCGTGCCGCGCTCGAAGGGCCCGACCATCAGGCGGAGATAGAGGCCGCCTAAAAAGATCAGCGCGTAGTAGGGCACGGCCATCAGGGCGAACCAGCGCAGCCAGGAGAAGCCACCCAACAAGGTCGCCGCGGCGATCGAGGCGATGCCGCCGGTCAGCAGGGCCGAGGAGGCGAGCGGGTTCAGCATGCCCAGCGCCAGCATGAGGGCGCGGCCGATCCTGCCCGACTTGGCAACACCCATGCTATCCAGCGCTTCGCGGTAGGCAGGGATCAGGATGGCATTGCGTGTGATGGCCGAAGGCACGAGGAAGGCCAGCGCCGGCAGCGAAACGACCATCTGCGCATAGAGGCGCGTGGGGTTGCCGCGGGCACTCAGCGCCAGGAAGCGCGCCGCGCGCTGCGCCAGGCCGCTCGCCTCGACCGCCGTGCCGATGGCGGCGACGCCGATCAGGAAGAATGTCACTTCCGACGTGAAGCCCGCCAGCGCGTCGGGCAGTCGCATGCCGGGATTGATCGCCAACAGCACGATGACGAGCAGGGCGGTAACGCCAAGCGGCACCGCTTCGGAGATCCAGAGGATGGTGCCGGCGAGCGTGACGCCCAGCGCCGCCTGGCTCGGGCCCGCCAGCCCGGCGAGCGGCGGCAGCAGGCGCGCGGTGGCGTAGGCGATCAGGGCGACCGCGAACCAGAGTTCCTTCCTCATGTCGCGGGACTCGCAAGTCAGGGATTGCGCGGCCGGATTGCCGGCTTGTCCGTGGTCATCACCACACAGATGACCGGTGTTTGAGGCCCACCGCAAACGATCTATTATCATCAGAGATGTGATGAAAAATCACAGAGGAGCAATTGCCCAAGCGCCGCCTGCCACCCCTAAAATCCCTTCCTGCGTTCGAGGAGGCCGCGCGCCTGCTGAGCTTCAGCGCGGCGGCGCGCGAGCTCAATCTCACGCATGGCGCCATCAGCCGGCAGATGAAGTCCCTGGAGACGCATCTCGGTGTGCGGCTGTTCCGGCGCCTCGGCCGGAGGCTCGAATTGACCGAAGCGGGTACCGCTTTCCTGCCCTCGGCGCGTAGCGCGCTCGATGGTCTCGAGGCCAGTGCCGCCCGCCTGTCGGCGGCATCGCGCCAGGGGCCGCTGGTGATCGCCTGCCTGCCGACCTTCATGATGCGCTGGCTGATTCCGCGCCTCTACGACTTCAATGCGCGCCACCCCTCGGTCGAGGTGCGGCTCTCGGCGTCATCGGAGCCAATCGACTTCGCGCGCCAGGGCGTCGATGTGGCGATCCGCATCGGCGCGCCGCCGTGGCCGGACGGTATCGAGGCGCACGCCTTCATGAACGAGGAGATCGGGCCGGTGTGCAGTCCGGCTCTGCTGAAGAACGGCAAGATCGATCTGCCCGGCCACCCGCGGCTGCATACCGAGACTCGTCCCGATGCGTGGGCCGACTGGTGGGCGCGTAGCGGCACGGTGGCGATCGACGCATCGAGGGAACAGCGCTTCGAACATTTCTATTTCCTGCTCGAAGCCGCGGCTGCCGGACTGGGTGTGGCCGTGGCGCCGCGCCCGCTGGTCAGGGATGACCTGAAGCTGGGCCGCCTGGTCGCCCCGTTCGGTTTCGTGAAGAGTGGCCGGCGATACTGTCTTCTGCATCCGGCGGAACTGGCGCAGGCCGGCAAGGTGCGGACATTCCGCGCCTGGATCGAGAAGGCGGCACGCGCTCGTTCGTAGCCGGTCGTCCTCGGCAAAAGCAGTTCGGATGAAACATCGCACTGCAGCAAACCCTCCCGCCGCCTGCTATGCCCCGGCGCATATTGAACCGCGCCAGTGGCGGGCCTAGCCTGTCGGCTCGGCAGTGGACGCTCGACACCCAAGAATCGATCCACGCGTCTCCTGCATGACCAAGGAGAGGAGACACCAATGACGCGACAGGAAACAGCGTTAGCGAAAGTTTGCCTTGTCGGCGCGGTCGCAGCCTTGTTCGGCTGGGGTTCGCTGACGGCGCAGGCTCAAGAACTCAAGAAGTACGATTCCAACAACAAGAACTTCTGGGCGAATCCTCCCGATGACTGGTTCCTGGGCGATGAGACCCAGACGCAGAAGGGCCAGGTTCCCAATCCCGGCCAGCCGCTGCCGACTCCGGCCGCCGACCTCGACAAGATTCTCGCCAACATCAAGCTGCCGCCCGGCTTCAAGATCGCCGTCTGGGCGAGCGGCGTTCCCCAGGCGCGGCAGATGGCGATGGGCGACAAGGGCACGCTCTTCGTCGGCACGTTCGACAAGGGCACGGTTCACGCCATCACCGACGAGGGCGGCAAGAAGGTCGTGAAGCCGTTCATCACCGGGCTGCGCATGCCGACGGGTGTCGCCTTCATGAATGGCGCGCTCTACGTGATCGACATCGACAAGCTCTACAAATACGACAATCCCGAAGCCAACCTCGAAAAGGCGCCGGCAGCGAAAGTGGTCTACGACGACATGCCGCCCTACGTGCCGCATGGCTGGAAATACCTGGTGCCCGACGGCAAGGGCTGGCTGTACGTGCCCTTCGGGCCGCCGTGCAACGTCTGCCTGCCACCGACAAGCCTGTCGCAGTATCGTCGCGTAAACCCGGCGAACGGCACCGCCGAACTGGTGGCGATCGGCATCCGCAACAGCGTCGGCGGCGCGGTCGATCCCCGCACCGGCGACCTGTGGTTCAGTGAAAACGCCCGCGACTGGCTGGGCGACGACATGCCGAGCGACAAACTGAACCACGTCACCAAGCTGGGCGAGCACTTCGGCTATCCCTACTGCCACCAGGGCGACATCGTCGATCCGGTGTTCGGCATGGGACACAAATGTTCCGAATTCACGCCGCCGGTCGTCAAGCTCGGCGCGCACATCGCCCCGCTCGGCATGAAGTTCTATACCGGCGACCAGTTCCCCGCCGAGTACAAGAACGGCATCTTCATCGCCGAGCATGGCTCGTGGAACAGGAACAAGAAGAGCGGCTACCGGATCGTCTTCATCTCGGTCGATCCCGACGGCAAGAACCCCAAGGAAACCGTCTTCGCCGGCACCTGGCTCGACGACCAGAAGATCCTCGGCCGCCCCGACGATATCCTTCAGGCGCCCGACGGCTCGCTGCTGGTCGCCGACGACCAGGCGGGCGCCATCTACCGGATCAGCTACCAGAAGTAGCCGCTCTGTCCATCCCCGCCCGCTGCAACCAGGCGGGCGGGGTTTCGTTGCAAAGGTTTGTTGAGCGCGATGTCCGCGAAGTCTATTCTTATTGTCCGAACCCTGGCCGCGAGTGCGCTTTTCGCCGCCGTCGCGGCGGCAACGAATCCCGCAGCGGCCCAGGCTGCCCCGCCGGTCAAGCCGCCCGCGATTGCCCAAACATGCACCGCGTGTCACGGCGCCAAAGGCATCTCGTCCACCAGGAACACGCCGTCACTGGCTGGCCAGCCGGATATCTTCACCCAGTACCAGCTGGTGTTCATGCGCGACGGCGGCCGCCAACCGGGGGTCATGCAGGCGGTCGTCAAGAACCTGACCGACGACAATATCCGCGATCTTGGCGCCTACTACGCGGCGCTGCCGCCGCCGCCCGCGCTCGCCAGCAAAAGCGAGATCGCCATCGATACCGAAAAGGTCACGGGCCTCCTGACGTCGCGGCATTGCGACAGTTGTCACAAGCCGGATTTCGCCGGCCAGGGCGAGAGCGCGCGGCTGGCCGGGCAGCGGCCGGAATATCTCAAGAAGGCTTTGATCGACTTTCGCACCGGGGTGCGGCGCGGGCGCGGGATGGGCGCCATGATCGAGGTGTCGGTCACCCTTCACGAACAGGAGATCGACATGATCGCGGCCTATCTGGCGCGCAAGCCTTGACACGTTCTTTGAATTCCACACATCATCGCCATTCCACCTCGAGGGAGAAAGCCCATGGCCTGGAAAACGCCCCGTATTGTCGAGATCGCCGTCGGCATGGAAATCAACTCCTACGCCTGCGCCGACCTGCATCTGTAAGCGCCGCGGCACCAAAGCCGCGGGATAGTGGAGGACGGCCGCGATGAAGGCCGTCGTCCTGGGGTCTGCCGCCGGTGGNGGCTTCCCTCAGTGGAACTCAAACGCAGAAGCTTGTCGTCGTGCGCGTGCTGGCGAGCCGGGCGTCGTGGCCCGAAGCCAGGCATCCCTTGCCATAAGTGGCGACGGTGAACGCTGGTTCCTGATCAACGCTTCTCCCGATCTTCGCCAGCAGATCGAAGCGCAACAGATCCTTCAGCCTCGCCGCGGCCTTCGCTCCTCGCCGATCGAAGGCATCATCATCACCGGCACGGATGTCGATGCGATTGCCGGGCTGTTGCATTTGCGCGAGCGCCAGCGCTTCACGATCTACGCCAGCACGCGCGTACTCGAGGTCCTCGCGGCCAATCCGATCTTCGGCGTCCTGGCCGAGGATTGCGTGCGCCGCCAGGCGGTCCCTCTTGGTCAAATGTTCGAGCCCCATCATGTCGATGGCAGCGCAAGCGGGCTCGAGGTCGAGTTGTTCGACGTTCCGGGCAAGGTCGCGCTTTATCTCGAGACAGGCGCTTCGCCCGACCAACTCGCAGGCAAGCCGGGCGACACGGTCGGCGTGGAGGTACGCGCGGGTGAGCGCCGGATTCTCTACATTCCCGGTTGCGCGCAAATGACCGACGGCTTGAAGCAACGCCTGGCCGGCGCGTCGGTCGTCCTGTTCGACGGCACGCTGTGGCAGGACGACGAGATGATCCGCCTCGGGTTAGGTCCGAAGACGGGACAGCGTATGGGGCATATGAGCGTGAGCGGCCCCAACGGCACCATCGCGTCCTTCCGCGACATTCCCGTGAAGCGCAAGATCCTCATCCACATCAACAATTCCAATCCGATCCTGGTCGACGGCTCGACCGAGCGCGGCCTTCTCGCGAAGGCCGGCTGGGAGGTGGCCCATGACGGGATGGAGGTCAGTCCATGACGGAGATGAGTCCGCCTGATCGCCCGCGCAGCCCGGACGAGCTCGAAGCGGAGCTTCGCGCCATCGGCGCGGAGCGTTACCACCATCTTCATCCGTTCCATGGGCTGCTGCATGGCGGCAAGCTCACGCGCCAGCAGGTCCAGGCATGGGCGCTCAATCGCTACTATTATCAGGCGATGATCCCGATCAAGGATGCCCATGCCCTGTCCAAGATGCCGACGGCGGAGCTGCGCCGTGAATGGCGCCGGCGCATCATCGACCATGACGGTGATGCGCCGGGCACCGGCGGCATCGAACGCTGGCTGAAGCTTGCCGAGGGCGTCGGCCTCGACCGTGCCTATGTGCAGTCGACCCGGGGCATCCTGCCGGGCACGCGTTTCGCGGTCGAAGCCTATGTCAACTTCGTGCGCGACCGGCCGCTCCTCGAAGGCATCGCCTCGTCGCTGACGGAAATGTTTTCGCCCGGCATCATCGCCGACCGGGTGCGCGGCATGCTGGCCGGCTACCCGTTCGTCACCGAGGAAACGCTGGCCTATTTCACCCCGCGCCTGACGCAGGCGCCGCAGGACGTGGATTTCGCGCTGGGCTATGTGAAAGCCCACGCGCGGACCCGCGCCGAGCAAGAGGCGGTCCTGGCGGCGCTGCGTTTCAAGTGCGATGTATTGTGGACGCAATTGGATGCACTTTATCTGGCCTATGTCGATCCCGCGATGATCCCGCCGGGCGCCTTCGTGCCGGAGTGACTCATGGAACGTCTGGAAGTCTCCGCGACCAGCGTGTTGCGTCTGGCGCCGCACATCGTCTTTCGTTTCGACGACACGCGGCAACGCTGGATCATGATGGCGCCCGAACGGCTGATGCTGCCCGACGAGCAGGCGGTCGAGATCCTGCAGCTCGTCGACGGCAAGACCGGCGTCGGCGCCATCATCGACGCGCTGGCGACGCGCTACACCCAGGCGCCGCGCGAGCTGATCGCCACCGACGTCACCGCCATGCTGCAGGATCTCGCGGACAAGGGATGTCTTGCCGATGCCTCCGCGCATTGACCCGCCCCTGGCGCTGCTCGCCGAGCTGACCCATCGCTGTCCGCTCAGCTGCCCATATTGCTCCAACCCTGTGGAGCTCGAGCGGGCGGCCAGCGAGCTCGGCGAAGCGGAATGGCGCCGCGTGCTGGCTGAAGCGGCGTCGCTCGGCGTCCTGCAGGTTCATTTCTCGGGCGGCGAGCCGATGGCGCGCCGCGATCTTTTGGCGCTGATCGCCACCGCGAGCGATCGCGGTCTCTACAGTAATCTCATCACCTCGGGCACGCTGGGCGGCGCTCGGGAAATCGCGGCCTTTGCAGCCGCCGGGCTGAAGCATGTCCAGCTCAGCTTTCAGGATTTCGCGCCCGCCAACAATGACCGCATCGCGGGCCTCGCCGGTGCGCATACCCGGAAGACGAACTTTGCAGCAGCCGTTCGCGCCGCTGGTTTGCCGCTCACGGTGAACATGGTCGTCCACCGCCAGAACCTGGGCGGCGTGCCCGAGATGATCGACATGGCGCTGGCACTGGGCGCCCGCCGACTCGAGATCGCCCATGTGCAGTATTACGCCTGGGCGCTTACCAATCGCACCGCACTCCTGCCGAGCCGCCAGCAGCTCGACGACGCGACGCGCATCGTCGGGACGGCGCGCGCCAGGCTCAAGGGCGTCCTGGCGATCGATTATGTCGTGCCGGACTATCACGGGGTGCGGCCGAAATCCTGCATGAACGGCTGGGGGCGTCAGTTCCTGAACATCACCCCCTCAGGAAAGGCCGTGCCGTGCCATGCCGCCGAGAGTCTGCCGGGCCTCGACTTTCCGTCGGTCCGTGACGGCACTCTTGCCGACATCTGGTACCGCTCGGAGGCCTTCAATCGATATCGCGGCACCGACTGGATGGCCGAGCCGTGCCGCAGCTGCGACCGGCGCGAGATCGACTGGGGTGGTTGCCGCTGCCAGGCCTTTCTGCTGGCCGGCGATGCCGGCCGCGCCGATCCGGTGTGCGCGCTGTCGCCCGACCACGGCGTGGTCGAGGCCGCGCTGCACCAGGCGGAGAGCGCGCCACCTGAATTCGTCTATCGCCATTTCAGTTGAGGATGGCTTGATGGCGCGACGAACGAAGAAGGCTAGCGGCTTGAGCGAGCAGGGGAGGAGGCAGTATATACCAGAGGGTATAGACCGATCTGGAAGTCGAATGCAGACCGCCAAGCTCTTCAAGAATGGCCGCAGCCAGGCCGTGCGGTTGCCCAAGGAGTTCCGCTTCGAGGGCGACGAGGTGTATGTGAAGCCGGTCGCCGGCGGCGTCATGCTCCTCTCCAAGGCCGACCCTTGGGCGTCGATCGTCGAGGCCTACGAGCTCGCCGACCCGAAGCATCCGATCAAGCGGCACAAGCCGCCGGTCCAGAAACGCTCCTTCAGGTGGCGCTGACCTACCTCCTTGATTCGGACATCTGCATAGAGGCGCTACGGCGGCGCTCGGTGGANGTGCTGCAGCACCTCCGGCGGCATTCACCTCGAGATATCGCCGTTTCGNCGATTTCCGAAGGCGAGCTGAGATTTGGCGCGCTGAAATCAGCAGCGCCTGCACGCAATGGTGCGGCAGTCGACGCGTTGCTGCGTCCATTCCAGATCCTGCCCTTCGGACGCGAATGTGTACCCGCTTACGCCAAGCTGCGCTTCGAACTGGACAGCGCGGGCATGCGCATCGGCGCCTTGGACCAGTTCATCGCGGCGCAAGCCATCGCCCTGGGGCTGATCGTGGTGACCAACAACGTGCGCGAATTCCGCCGCGTGCCGGGGCTGCGGGTCGAGAACTGGCTGAGCTGACGCTTGCAGAGCGGTAACGGCGGTCGCGGACAGTGACCTGGCGTGACCCCAGGATGGTTTCGATCGGGCGACAGCGCGCGCAGATAGACAGGCTTGTCTGCCGCCGGTAGGACAGGTGGATCCGATGCGCGGCGGGGGCGGCGATGATCGACACCGAGAGCGGCAAGGCGCAGACGCTGCGATTTGCGATCGATCTCATCGTCCGG
>JGI12053J15887_10001450_pt1 | contig 11047 bp, 7 predicted proteins | sample MedBloCAOM1_O3_FD_15887 | JGI IMG/M metagenome (IMG submission 15887) | reverse complement strand
TGCCGCCGCCCTGGTCCTGATCGGTTTGACGTTTTCCGGCGCCTGCCAGGCCGAGCCGGTCAAGGGCGAGGCCGCGGTGTCGGTCGGTGGCGGCTACGCCCGGCTGGTTCTCAGGCTTGCCGAGGATGTCGAGTCCGAAGTGACCGCGGCCGGCTCGATCATCGTGATCCGGTTCAAGCGCCCGGTCGATATTCCGGTCGACCGGTTGTACGAGGGGGCGCCGGACTATATCGCCTCCGCGCGGCGCGATCCCGACGGCTCCGCCATCCGCCTGTCGACGGCGCGCAAGGTGACCATCAACACCATGACGGCCGGCGAACGGGTGTTCGTCGATCTGTTGCCTGACGGCTGGAGCGGTCAGCTTCCCGGCCTTCCCCCCGAGGTGGTCCGCGAACTGTCGGAACGGGCGCGGGTCGCCGAGCGTGCGTTGCGCCAGCAGCGCGCGGTCTCCGACGCGCAGAAGCGTCCGCCGGTTCGCATCCGCGCCTCGGTGGCGCCGACCTTCGTCCGCTTCCTATTTGAAATGCCCGACGGTGTCGGCGTCTCGTCGGTGCTGAACGATCAGAAACTCACGCTGTTTTTCAACGCCGCGCTCACCTTCGATCTGGCGGACGCCAAGCTCGCGGCGCCGTCGAACATGGCATCGATCAGTCAGAAGATCGACGGCGAAACCTCCCTGGTGGAAGTCAAGCTGATCGGCGATGTCGATGTGCATTCCTTCCGCGAGGAGAAAAACTACATTATCGACGTTGGTTTCCAGCAAACCGAGAAGCCGTCGACGGTGCGGTTGCCCATGGCCGATGCGTCGCATGCTCCTGCGCCGATCGCAGCCGCGCCGGTTGCCGCCGCGGCGGCGGCACCCGAAAGGCCCGCCAGGGAGACGTCGCCGTTGTGGAAGGCCGGCGGGATCGTGCCGCCGACCTCGGAAACCATCGCCGAGCAAGCCAACATCGAGGTCAAGCCCGGATCGGCGCCGAAGGCACGGCCCGAGCCAGAAACAGCGGCGCCCGCGCGTCCATCAAAGGAGACGGCCGCACAAGCGGCGGAGGCTCCAGCAAAAACTCCCATGGCGGAGGTCGCGCCGAAGGTCGCCGTCGCCGCGCCCGAACCGCCGCCGGAAGCAAAAGCCGGCGACGGCGCCGCTCCGGTCGACGCCCAGCGCGACAGCGACGGCCTGCGCCTGAAGTTCTCCTTTGCCACCGCGACCCCCGCGGCACTGTTTCGCCGCGCCGACACCGTGTGGCTGGTGTTCGATTCAATAAAGCCGATCGATGTCGAGCCGATCCGCAGCAAAGGCGGGGCGGTCATCGCCGACGTCAGTCAGTTGGCGCTGGAGAAGGGCCAGGCGATCCGCATTCGCCTCAACCGCCCGCAACTGCCTTCGCTGATCAGCGTCGGCGAGGGCGGCGGCACGAACTGGACGCTGACCTTTGCCGATACGATGCTGGCGCCGCCGCAGCCGCTGGGGGTGATCCGAAACGTCACCGATCCCGCGCTTGCCAACCTGATGGTGCCCTTGTCGAGACCGGGCCTGCTGCACCGGCTGGTCGATCCTGACGCCGGCGATACGCTGATGGTGGTGACGGCGCCGCCGCCGATCCGCGGCTTCATCAAGCGGCAGGATTTTGTCGAGATGTCGCTGCTCGAATCGATCCACGGCGTCGCGGTTCGTCCGAACTCCGACGACGTCACCGCCCAGATCGCATCCGACAAGATCATCCTGGGCAGGCCAGGTGGCCTGACGCTGTCGGCGGCCGACGTCGCCGTGGAGCGGGCGTCAACCGCGGTGCGCCCGATCTTCGAGGTCGGCGAGTGGCGCAAGAACCAGGCGGAAAACTTTTTCGCGCGGCAGGATGCGCTGATCGCCGCCACGGCGGCAGCCGAGCCCGACAAGCGCACGCCGCTGCGGATCGACCTTGCCCGTTTCTATATGTCGCGCGGGATGAATGCGGAAGCCAAAGGCGTTCTCGATCTGGTCCTGGCGGGCGCCAAGCCGGGCTTTGAGGATCCGGTCGCCTTGATGGTGCATTCGGTCGCGAGCATCCTGATCGGACGTCCCGAGCAGGGGCTGAAAGACCTCGCCAATCCGGCGATCGGGACCAATTACGATTCGCAACTGTGGAAAGCGCTGGCCTCCGCGCGTCAGGGCAAGTGGGCGGACGCGCGCGAGAAATTCAAGAACGTCGAATTCGCCATCACCTCGCTGCCGCTCGAGCTGCAGCGCATCGTGATCACGGAGGCGATGCGTGCGTCGCTCGAGGTCAAGGATTTTTCCGGAGCCGCGAAACGCGGCAGCGATCTGGAAGTCGTCGGTATTCCGCCCGAACTGACGCCTGCGATATCGGTGCTGCGCGGCCGGCTGGCCGAAGCGCTCGGGCACGAAAAGGACGCGCAGAACCAATACAAGATGGCCATGGAATCCACCGACCGTGCCGCCGCGGCCGAAGCCACGCTGCTCGACATCATGCTGCGGCAGAAGCGCGACGAAGTCAGCCAGGCCGATGCATTGCGCGAATTCGAGACGCTTTCGGTGATGTGGCGCGGCGGCGACATCGAGGTGAAGACGCTGCAAATGATGGCGCGGATCTATACCGATACCGGACGTTACGCCGACTCGCTCGCGGCGGCAAAGACCGCAACCAGACTGCAGCCCAATTCGGAACCATCGCGGCAGGCCCAGGACGCGGCGGCCGACCTGTTTGCGCAACTCTATCTCAGTCCGAAGGGCGACGATCTTCCGCCGGTGGACGCGCTCGGGATGTTCTATGAGTTTCGCGAGCTGACGCCGATCGGCCGGCGCGGCGACGAAATGATCCGCCGGCTCGCGGATCGGCTGGTCGCGGTCGACCTGCTCGATCAGGCCAGCGAACTGCTGCAGTATCAGATCGACCGCCGGCTCGAGGGCGCGGCGCGCGCGCAGGTCGCCGCGCGTCTGGCGATGGTGTATTTGATGAATCGCAAGCCGGATCGGGCGATCGGCGCGCTGCGCACCACGCGCATCGCCGATCTCTCGGGCGAGCTGCGTCAGCAACGCCTGCTGCTGGAGGCGCGCGCGCAAAGCGACATCGGGCGCCATGACCTCGCGCTCGACATCATCACCAATATCTCCGGCCGCGAGGCGATCCGGCTGCGCTCCGATATTTACTGGGCGGCGCGGCGCTGGCGCGAGGCCTCCGAACAGATCGAATTGTACTACGCCGATCGCTGGCGCGACTTCAAGCCGCTCAACTCGTCCGAGAAGAGCGACGTGATCCGCGCGGTGGTCGGATACGCGCTGGCCGAGGATGCCATCGGTCTGGCGCGCTTCCGCGAAAAATATGCGCCGCTGATGAGCGGCGATGCCGACCGCGCCGCGTTCGAGACCGCAAGCGCGCCGGTTTCCGCCAGCAGCGCCGAATTCGCCCTGATCGCCAGGATGGCGGCGAGCGTCGACACGCTCGACGGGTTCCTGCGCGAAATGAGGACGCGATTCCCGGACGCGACCGCCAGGGCGCCGCTGCCGCCGGACACCGCCAAGGCGGATCCGGTCCACACCGGTTCGCTGCCGAGGATCATCGGATTGACGCGGGCTGACGCGGTAAGGTAGCGCGTCACGGGCTCCCTCTCGACAGATGGCAGCACCCGATACACGTCCTGCTTTGGAGTTCATCGCGGACTCACATCCGGCATCGCGCCAGGTCCGAAAAGGGCCGATGGACTATCGGATTGCGCGGGTGAGGATGCGATGTTATTCGGTTCTCGAATGGCGTCCGGTTGAACTGGGAAGGCAGCGCGCGTGGATGCAATGGTCGTGGGTGGATATGCAGGTCGGCCTGCTCGATGGTCCACCCAAGCAAGATCTGCAGGGGGTGATTCAGCGTATCAATTTGCTGACAGCAATGGTGCGTAAGCAATCCGGCAAGGTCATCTGGATCAGACACTGCGGCAAAACCGGAGATGGCTTTGAGCGGCATGCGGAAGGATGGTCGTTTCTGCCGGAACTGAGCTGTCACCGCGACGATGTCGTGATCGAGAAGACATTGAACGACCCGTTTGTTGGAACCTCGTTGCAGGAAACCCTGGAACGGATCGCGCCGGATCGGGTTCTCGTCGCCGGCTGGGCGACTGACTCCTGTGTCGACGCGACCATCCGATCGGCCATTTCAAACGAACCACGTCGTTGTTGTCAGCGACGCTCACACCGTGAGCGATCGGCCTCACCTGGATGCAGCCACCGTGATCCGGCATCACCATTGGGTGTGGAGCAACCTCACCACCGCTCTGTTCGCATTGTGACAACGGATCACCTGATCGATGAAAGCGCCCAGACCGCCTAGGTTACTTGGAAGGTCCGGTCAGGGAATGTCCGCTGTTTGGGGCAAAGCGGCCGTTCGGCCGACAACAAACGCTTCAAGATAGGCCAGAATAGTTTCGACTACTTGCGCGTGGAGTCGACGGGGACCTTGGAGCCGCTGCCCGCCGCGGCGACTCGCCTGGGCCGGCGGACGGCTCGCACCTTCCCGCTGCTTCCGCCTCCGCAGAAGAACTGATCGCCGCCATCGGATTCGAGCCCCGACACGCCTGCTCCAGGCGGCATATCGAGCCTCTCCAGGACCTCTCCCGTTCGAGGATCGACGCGCCTCAAATCGCTCTCGTCACCTTCCCAGGTGCCGTGCCAGAGCTCGCCGTCGATCCAGCTGACCCCGGTGACGACGCGTTTGGACTCGATGGTGCGAAGTACAGCCCCTGTTTGCGGATCGATTTGATGGATCTTCCGGCCCCGATGCTGGCCCACCCAGAGCGTCCCTTCGGCCCATGCGAGCCCCGAGTCGCCGCCGCCGCCGGGCGCCGGGATCGTGGCGAGCACACGGCCGCTCTTCGGATCGATCTTCTGGATGCGATCCTCGGCGATCTGAAACAGGTGCTGGCCGTCGAAGGCCGTTCCTGCGTGCGCGGCGACATCAATCGAGCGCTGCATCTTCCCGCTCGCCGGATCGAAGGCGTTCAGTCTGTCCCCGGACGCAAACCAGACGTGCTGACCGTCATATGTGACTCCATTTACGCGGTCGACACCCGGAAAGGGTCCATATTCACGGGTGATTTCGGCTGCTGATCGTTTCATGTTTCCATCCTGGAGCATGATCCGGAAAAGTGGATGCCGGTTTTCGGATAGGATCATGCTCGATCAATAGACTAGTCACTCGGAAGCGGGCCGGGGAGTAACAAGATTGTCGGGAATCCCGGCATAAGCGGGGTCATCCAGCGGCGCGCACGCCCGCGACCGAACGACTGCACCTTGCGTGCTGCCGCAAGCTGGTCGAGCGCCCGCTGCACGGTGCGCGGGCTGGCTGCAAGCGCAATCGCCAGGGCCGAGCTCGACCACGACTCGCCGTCGGCGAGGAAGGCGAGCACCGCCGCATGCTGCTCTTCGACGGGCGGCGCCAGCACGACGACCTCGCCTGCGCGGCGTGGTGCCAGCGCAAACCCTCGTTTCGTCGCGCTCACGTCCGCCAGCATCCGAAGCTCCACGCGAAGCCGCCCGACTTCGACCCGCAACCGTGCGCGATGCGATTCATCGGCGTGCTTCGCCCGGAAGGCGCGTGCGATCAGCGTGCTCCGCGGCACGTCTGCGGGCCAGGCTTCACCCAGCGCGCGGGCAAGCGCGAACAATACCGGGCGCGTCGCGAGCGAGACCACCGTGCGTGCGTCACGCACGACATAACGGCACGCGTCCACGACGAGCGCCTGCGACGCCAGCAGCGCTTCAACATCCTCGAGCAGGAGCAGTCGCTCTTCGCCACGCGCAATCAGGCGCGCCGCGGGCGTGTTCAGGACGAGGGATGCGCTTTCGACCTCCGCCGTCAGAGCAGGGATATCGGCGTCGCGCGCGGCGCGCGCGGCGGAAACGAGCGCCGCGCGCGCCGTCTTCGTCCGGAGGCGTCGCATCGCGATCCCCGCAACCACCAGCTCGTGGGCGGCCCTCGACGCGGGCGGGAAGGGCGCGGGGTCGAGCTCGGCGAGCGTATGCTCGGCCTCGTCGAGGCGCCCGATCAGGAGCAGGCGCCGGACCTCCAGATTGCGCGCATGCGCGGCATTTACGCGGTCGCCGTGCGCTTCGAGCGTCGCCCGCGCGGCGTCGAGCGCCTTCGCAGGCCAGCCCAGGTCGCGCGAAACGAGTGCGATCTCGGCCTCGGCGACGACACACCTCGCGCGGGCCACGGCCTCCTTCGGACCGAACGCGCGCGCCGCGCTTCGCAACAGAGCCTTTGCTCGAACGAGATCGCCGAGCTGCGCCATCGCGATGCCCCGCAGCGCGAGCGCAGGCGCGTCGTCGCGCAGGGCAACCCGCTTCAGTGCGCCGAGCGGATCACCCGCCGCGAGCGCACGCGCCGCGGCCGTGATCAGCGAGTCCATCGGAATCCCGACACACTTGTCACTCTCACCATTTGATCTCAGGTACTAATCTATCTCACGACCACAAACCAGTACGTCGTAGCGAGAAGGCCACTGTCATGGTTGACTGGACGATCCTTTCCCCAACGTTCCTCACAGCCGTGGTCGACTGGGCTGGAGCCGTTGTGACTGTGCTTGCCGTCGGCCCAGGCCACTCGACGAAGGAACCCAACGGAGAACAGCGATGACGGGACATTTGACCGGAACACGTGAAGAGTGGCTGGCGGCGCGGCTCGGGCTGCTCGAGGCGGAGAAGGAGCTGACGCGGCGCAGCGACGAGCTGGCGCGGCGACGCGCGGCGCTGCCGTGGGTGCGGGTCGACAAGGCGTACCGATTCGAGACCGATGAAGGGAGCGCCTCGCTGGCAGACCTCTTCAGAGGGCGCTCGCAGCTTCTCGTCTACCACTTCATGTTCGGGCCCGACTACACGGCGGGATGTCCGTCATGCTCGGCGATCGCGGACGGGTTTGACGGCTTCGTTGTCCATCTGGCGAACCACGACGTCACGCTTTCGGCGGTGTCGCGGGCGCCGCTCGCGAAGCTGCAGGCGTACAAGCGGCGGATGGGGTGGACATTTCCCTGGGCGTCCTCGCTCGGCGGCGATTTCAACTTCGACTTCAACGTCTCGTTCACCGAGGAGCAGCAGCGCGAGGGGGGCATCGAATATAATTACCGGCGCGGCGGCCACGCGATGGACGCGGCACAGGTTCCGGAGCCCGTCGCCCAGTTCGCGGCCACATGCGGAACCGACGCGCCCACCTACTCGCGCGACAGGCCCGGCCTGAGCGCGTTCGTGCGCGAGGACGGCGTTTTCTACCACACCTATTCCACCTACGCGCGCGGGGTGGACGGCCTCTGGGGCATGTACCAGTGGCTCGACCGCGCGCCCAAGGGGCGCAACGAGACGGGCCCCTGGTGGCGCCGCCACGATGAGTATTGAAGCACCTGGAATTGAAGCACCTGGATCGGCTGCCGCTGATCTCACGACATCGAATCGTGCCCTGCAACGCGCCGCCGGAAACGGAGCACGCATCATGACAAACGCGACGTTCCCCGCCAACGACCCCGAGCGTGCCCCCTCCCGCACCATCGGCGCTGGCATGGTTTCCGGGCGAGCCTCCGAACTGGTCTTTTTCGGCATCTCGGCGCTGCTCTTCGCCGCCAGCGCGGCTGCGACGATTGCCTGGTGCTCGTCGATGTCGGCGATGGCCGGGATGCCGACGTGCGGCGGCCGGACGATGTCGATGGCGTGGATGCGGATGCCCGGACAGACTTGGCCCGGCGCCGCGGCGTTGTTCCTCGTGATGTGGGTCGTGATGACGGTGGCGATGATGCTGCCATCGCTGGCGCCAATGCTGTGGCGCTATCGCCAGGCCGTCGGCGCGACACACGCCGTCGGCAGGACAGACGAGACGCGCCTGGCTTGGCTGATGGCGTTAGTGGGTGCGGCGTACTTCTTGGTGTGGGCCGTGTTCGGAATGGCCGCCTTTCCGCTTGTAGTCGCGCTGACGGGGGTTGCGATGCAGCAGCCGGCGCTGGCGCGCGCCGTTCCGATCGCCGTCGGTGTGGTCGTCCTGATCGCCGGCGCGCTCCAGTTCACCGCGTGGAAGGCACGTCACCTTGCATGCTGCCGGGAGGCACCAGGGGGCGGCCATATGTTGCCGGCCGACGCCGGCACGGCTTGGCGGCATGGCCTGCGCTTCGGACTCCGCTGCGGCCAATGCTGTGCCAATCTGATGGCGATCCTCCTGGTTATCGGGGTCATGGACCTCAGCGCGATGGCTGTCGTGACGGCAGCCATCACCGCCGAACGTCTCGCACCGGCCGGTGGACGCGTCGCCCGAGCCACCGGGGCGGTCGCCGTTGGGGCAGGGTTGTTTCTGATCGCGAGAGCAGCCCAACTCGGATGACGTATCCGCGTCGAGCCGCGTCTACCTGAACTTTGCTCACTGCGTGGCAGGTTGCGCCTGATCGCTACTGGCGCAAGGCGGACGCAAGCCAACACTACGACGTCGGCCAGGCCTCATAGCGGGCAATCGACTGTCGATCATGATCACCGCGCTCACGCCACGTCGGCTTGGGCGCTCTCGTTCTCTTCCGCGGCGAGTGCATCGAGATCAACAAGCTGCGGATCGTCCGGATCGGGATCGCTATTGAACCCTCCGCTGCCGTGAACGTGTATCAGGGTCTGCACACGCCGGGCATTCAGATAGTCCACGTGCTGATGCCGCAGCGCGACCGGCAGCAACATTTTTGGCAGCCCGACCAGCGCGAACGCCGGAACCCTGCGCACCTCGCTGCCCTCCCGCCAACGCAGCGGACTGAGCGTGTAAATCAATTGCCGCTCGATCTCCGGAGCTGGCAGTTGCTTTGGCTCGGGTGGCGCAAGCAGCGCAATATTCGCATTGCCTGCGCGCGTGCGCACCGCGGTGGACCGCAACTCCCAACAGATCAGGTCCGCAGCCGAGAGAACCTCGCGCCGCATCTCATCCACGCTGGTCGAGAACATGGTCGCTTCCCGCACCGACGCCGTGCTTTTTGTGACAGCCTCCACGAGTGCTGCGGCCCCGGCGCCAAATCCCGGGGCAGCCTGCTCGATCGCTGCGGCCAGCGCCTCAATCTCGTCGGCCGCCCTGTCGCGGTCGCGCTGCGCTTTGGCGTCGGCCAATGCGCGCTCGGTTGCGACGACCTGCTCGTCGAATTCGACCAATGCGGCGCGCAGTGTCTTGGCGCGGTCCTCGACGGTGCGCATCCTGGCCTCTGCGCGAGCAAGCTTGGCATTGGCGGCGCCGGCCACCGCCAAGCGTTCGGCTTCGTCGCGTTTTTCCCCTAGTGCCGTTTCGGCGAGGCTCAACCGGTCGGCCAGCTTCTGCCGCGCCGCCTGCTTCTCCCGCAGCGCACGCTCGAAGCGCTCGACCGGGCTGAGCTCACGCTTGAAAAACGCCATGGCAATATCCTCGCGAATCAAGATCATCCGCCGAATCAGATCAAATGCGTTCAAAACATAGTCGGAAATGTGGATAACATTGCGGCTTAAGTCGGCGGATGCTTTCGACCGACCTCAATTCAATCCTGCATCCATCCGAACAAAGAGGCGGTGCTTCGGTCACGCGCCTCTCCGACCTAATGCCCCGGCACCGACGCGGGCGGACGGAGCGAGAACCGTGATGTGCTGGCAGCAGGGGGCGACCGCTTCGCCGCGGCGGCTCGCGATCGGCCGCGCTCTGGACTATCGACGGACTCCAGATAAGAGGTGAGCGCCCAGGCCGAGCTCGAATTGCTCGCGTAGTGCTGTTGCAGGAACAAGTATAGCGTAAGACGGAAGCGGCCCTTGGCAAGACCGCGTGCGCTGCGATGACATGCTGCGCAACCGTCCGCAAACAGCCTGGCGGCCGGTTTGCCCTGATCGATATTCTGAGCCTGTGCCCCGCCGCCGATCAGCACGGAAATTGCGCCGAGGACGAGTAGACCGCGCCACCGTTTCTGCAGCGACATCCGTCCCGACGCTACTTGCATGCCGCAGTCGCCCTTCGCCGCAACAGAACCGCCCTCGTCATGGCAAACAAACGCCGGCGTTCCCAACCCCGCACCCCAAAGCAGGGTTATGGCCGAACAACGTCAAAAAGGCGGCGCCGCGCTCGGTCGCCTCGTTGGCCGGCGCGAGGGATAGCCGACGGTGAGCAGCGCGGGCGGGCAAGATTGGCCGCTATCCGCCGTAGCTCTGCACCAAACTGCCCGCCACCAGCGACCAGCCGTCGACCAGCACGAAGAAGATCAGCTTGAACGGCAGCGACACCACCACCGGCGGCAGCATCATCATGCCCATCGACATCAAGACCGAGGCGACCACGAGGTCGATGATCAGAAACGGCAGGAACAAGAGGAAGCCGATCTCGAAGGCGCGCTTCAGTTCGGAGATCATGAACGCCGGCACCAGGATCCGCAGCGACATTTCGTCCGGGGTCGCCGGCGGTGCTTCGCCCGACAGGTCCATGAACAGTTTCAAGTCCTTTTCGCGCACGTTCTTCTGCATGAAGCCGCGCAGCGGCACCGCCGCGCGCTGCAGCGCCTCCTCGACATTGATCTGGTTGGCGACCAGCGGCTTGATGCCGTCGTCATAGGATTTCTGCAGCACCGGGCCCATCACGAACGCGGTCAGGAACATCGCCAGCGCAATGATGACGGAATTCGGCGGCGCGGTCGCGGTGCCCAACGCGGTCCGCAGCAGCGACAGCACGACCACGATCCTAGTGAACGAGGTCATCATGATCAGGATCGACGGAGCGATCGACAGCACCGTCAGAAGCGCGATCAGCTGGATCGCGCGCTCGGTGACCCCGCCATTGCCCTGGCCGAGATTGATGCTGATGTCCTGGGCGAACGCCGGACCCGCCAGCGATCCGGCGGCTATCAGGGTGGCAAAAAATAGAACTCTACGCGGGACTTTTGCCGGCCTCACGAAGGGTTCTTTGGACGGCCCAGCAATGACGCCATCTCGTCTTCGAGATTTTCAAATCCGCTCTTCGGCAACGGCGCGGCAACCGGCGGCGCCATCGATTGCTCAGGGCGCGGCGGTGGCGGGGTGAGGCGGACCGGCGGTGGTTCGGGCGCCACC
>JGI12053J15887_10001449_pt1 | contig 11053 bp, 10 predicted proteins | sample MedBloCAOM1_O3_FD_15887 | JGI IMG/M metagenome (IMG submission 15887) | reverse complement strand
TCTGAAGCCTGCCGCTGCTACGCAGCCGAAAACCGCGTGCGCCAATCCGGATGCGCTTGGCGTCAGCCGCGTGGTGGAGATCGACACCACGGGTGGGCCGGGTTTCGGCTTCGAGCATTTCAAGCAGTTCGACTTTCTCGCAGACAAGGAAGTCGTGCTGACCTTCGACGATGGTCCGTGGCCTGCGAATACGCCCGCGGTTCTCAAGGCGCTGGCGGACGAATGCACCAAGGCGGTGTTTTTTCCGATCGGCAAGCACGCTACCTACCATCCGGAAATTCTTAGGCAGGTGGCCGCTGCCGGCCATACCGTCGGCGCCCATACCTGGTCGCACGCCAACCTGAACAGCAAGAAGATGACCGAGCAGCTGGCCAAGGACGAGATCGAAAAGGGTTTCAGCGCGGTGAAGCTGGCCCTGGGCGCGGCGCCCTCGGCGTTCTTTCGCTTTCCGGAGCTGCAGCATGGTCCCGCGGCGATGGCCTATCTCGGGACCCGCAACGTCGCGATCCTTTCATGCGACCTTGATTCCTTTGACTTCAGGGCGAAGGACGCCGCGCAGATCGTCAATACCGTCATGACCAAGCTGGACAAGCAGGGCAAGGGCATCATCCTGATGCATGATTTCCAGAAGCACACGGCGGAAGCCCTGCCGACGCTGCTCGGCCGGCTGAAGGCCAGCGGGTACAAGGTCGTGCAGATGAAAGCCAAGGCGCCAATGCAGACGCTGGCCGAATATGACGAGGCGCTGGTCAAGGACATGAAGGTCCCGGTCGCGAGCACGCGCGCGCTCGGCAGCGTGGTGCAGACGGTTTCGCAGTAGCACCGTCATATTCCGAAAGCGGCGCGCCGTCGACTGTTCGTCATGGCAAGTTTCTCCTGGCAAGGAGGTCTTGCCTGTTGCCAGGGCGTCAACACGTGGATGCCCGGCATAGCGGGCAAAGTTCAAGCAGTCTGCGCAAGGCAGACTGCTTTGGCCGGGAACGACGCACGCGTTACAAAGCGCCGCCTCACCAATAGATGCCGTGCCGATGCAGGGCGTATCTGACGTGCGCCAGTGTCGATGCACCCTGGCGCTTCAGCTGTTCGACCTTCATGGCCACAGCGTATTTCGCGGCGGTGATGGGCCCTGGCCGCTGCATCCTTTGGCCTTGTTGCAGCCCTTGGCTTTGCTGCATCCTTTGGCTCTGCTGCAGCCCTTGGCTGTTCCGTTGTCGTAGCGACGGCCTTGCGACAGCTTGCGGCGCCTCGGCGGCGTTGGGCTGCTGAGCGTTGGGCTGCTGAGCGGTCGCCGTTTGATCGCTCGATGCCAGCGTCAGGCTTCTCGTGCCCCCAGCCTGGGCCGACGCCGAGACCAGAACCAACGCCGCGACCAGGATGAGCTTGCGCATGTGAAGTCTCCCGTTGTTCGAGAGGGAGACTAGACCGGTCCAAATTGCCGTTATGTGAGAAGGATCACGAAGGGCGATTTGGACGGCGCAAAGTGCGCTCGGCGACGCTCCAAATCTCCGTTTCAGATTCAAGAAAAGCTGGTGCCGCAAACAGGATTCGAACCGGTGACCCCGTCATTACGAATGACGTCCGGGGTGCGCCGCAGGGGGCCGCAGGCCGGTGCACGGCAGTGCTCGGCATTGCAAATTGTCCCTGTGCCATCGGCATAACTTGCATGCAAGCGACCGCGATGCGGAGCCGGCAATTGCGTTTCTCTCGGCGAAGCTTGGTGCGACACCACCACCGAAGTCGGCCGGCTCAAGCTCACGATCATGGGCGGCATCGCCGAGTTTGAACGCGGCCTGATCCGCAAACGCTGCGAGGAAGGCATCGCCCGGGCTAAGCGGAGGGCACCAAGTTCGGCCGGCCCTCCGCTCTCGACGGCCGGCCAGCGCAGACGCATTGCCGAGCGCTACGCCCAGGGCGAGACCATGGCGGAGCTTGCCCGCGAGTACTCGTGCGGCGAGGCGACGATCTGGCGGGCCTTGCAGTAGCGCGAGGCCAACGCAATTCCGCGGCGCTTCCGTCTGGGGGGTGGGGGGCCAAAAATTCGCTCGGCCGATCGCTCGCGGTATTGCCCCCGCAAAAATTGTAAAATTTCCGAAACTCGCGCCAGAAATCCTTGAACCGTTTCGGCGATAGGTAGTTAATACTATATGCGGTGATGGCCCTTGCTCGAAGGGGATAGAACTGGGCGATCACCACCAGGGCGAGTAGTTTGCGCCAATACGCAGAGTGGTAGGGACGGAATGTGGCGCGGTATCTTGGCTGCGGTCTTGATTGTCTGCACGATCATTGGCGCCCGTCAATTTTCTAAAGCTCAACAAGACACTTCCAGCAAAGCTCAACAAGACACTTCCAGCAATGAAGAGGTCGAAATTTGTCGCGGCAAGAACAGCTTCACGTATGAGGCCGACGGTAAACGCTATTCCCTGCCGTTTGAAGTGGTCGACGATCAAGCTGTTGTGGAGGGAGACATCGTCCTCGGGCAAGCCACGGATGTTCTGAACGGAGGTGCAAATTACGTCATACCGGACTACGTTCGCGGCGAGCCAAAGCGATGGGAAAGTAATCTCGTGCCCTATGCTATTGACGCTTCAGTCACCGTCTCCGACCGCGCCGTGATTCAACAAGCGATAATGGCTTGGCAGCGCGCCACGAATGTCAGGTTTAGACAGCTATCCGGTGCAAGAGATTGGAAAGGTGAGAACTACGTCAAATTCTCTGGCCAGAAAAATCAGTGCAGCAGCAACAGCCTGGGCATCAAAGACAGGCTGTCCGGCAAGGTCAATGAGGAGGACAACATCAATGTAGTGGAGGTCGCTGGGTGCGGCCAAAATTGGGGCCGTATCGCCCACGAGATCGGGCACGTATTAGGGCTCGGGCACGAACATTCGAGAGGCGATAGGGATGATTACATCACGATCCTTTGGAGCAATATCGACGGCCCGAAACAGTTTTGTCGAGTGATCTGGGAGCAGCAGACATTAGCAAACACTGCTTATGATTATGATTCGATCATGCACTATGCTCCCACCCAAGCCGCCAAGCGATCGCCGGGCTGTAAGAAAGTGACCTACGATGGAAAACAGGACTGTCTGGCGTTCCTCCCGAACCAGGAGAAGTTGGACCAGCAACGGCAAACGGCAGGGAGCCACATTGAGCCCGGGCAGAGAGACCATCTGAGCGCGGGCGACATCGCCCGTGTGAACATCCTCTACCCTGCGTCGCCGCCTTCTCCGTCCCCCGCTCAGCCATGTGTTCGGAGCACAACAACGTCCATCAAGGTCGGAGATCGAACGACCACAACAACAACCAAGACTGAACCCTGTTCTCCGCGTTCTCAGACGACGATTACCGAAATACGTCCTGACCGCCCCCGATGCTGCCAGGATAGATGGGACGCCGGTCGCTTCTGTCGTCCCGATGTGTGTCCTACCATCAGGGTCAGTTGGCCGCGACCCGACAGATGGTGCCGACCTGGATGGTGCCGCCCCCGCCCACGGCGTCACTGCGATGGCTGGATCGAGGATGGCTGGGAGCGCCCGCCATTCGACGACTGGCACGACGACAGGTGGTAGGCTCGAACCGGCAACGTGTAACCCGGGAATCAACCTCAACGAGATCGTGCGTAAGTCCTAACTTTCGTTCAGGCGGGGGCAACAACCGCAAGGACGGCCGCCGGAGCGCGGACGAAGGTGGCCCCTTTTTCAAAGGTAAACCAATCGCCGGCGGGATCGGCTGAAACCGGGTCGTCGTGCTCGAACAACTTGCAGCGCACCTAGGCAAGAGCCCGTCGTGATCAACCAAGAGGCGCGGGCTTCACCACAAGAAGCGCCGAGGGCTGCCGAGTCAGCCGGCAACGTTGAGTTAAAAGTTGGCTACACAATAAATCCAAACCTTCCCGAAACCACCAACCCTGACGTCTTCAATGCAATCTTCAAGTCGTTGAAAGAGCATCTTTTGAGAGGTTAAGATGGACGCCGTGGTTGACTATTCCAACTTTGGAGAGCTTGGGGAGATCCTCAAGGCGAACTGGACAATATTCGGCGATACGCTGAGAGATATTTCCGCCGTTCAAAAGATTTTAGGTAGTCTAAATACACTGCGTTCACCACTTGCTCATTGTAAGCCGCTCGCTCCTGACGAAGTGCTGAGGCTCCACCTTGGCCTCCGGGACTGGTTCCGCCAGATGGGATAGCTGGTGCCAGCGGCACTGCTCGTGATCCCACTCGACGGCCTCATCCCAATGGTTAGCCATACAACGCGAGGCCTCGCGCGGCCCTTGGCCCTTGTCGGTAGTTAAGGCTTGGAAAATTGGGAGGCGATGTCCTCCACCGAAGTCCAAAAATCACTTTCGGCGGGCCGCTTCGCCGCCTTGGTGCGGGCGGCCTCGCGCAGGCGCTCAAGAGCCGATTGCCGGTCCGTGCCCTGGTAGAAATGGATGTAGTCCTTGATTGCCCGCTCTGCTCCAAGCAGGCGCTTGTACTCGTCGAGGCTGGGGTCCATTGCCAACTTGCGCAACGCGCCAGCCAGGGATTCGAACCGATCCATTTCGCACCTGCCATGTACCTATGGCGTACCTACCAGCAGTCTCGATAATCGGGCGTTGGGCCCAAGTATTTGATTTAACTGGTGCCGCAAACAGGATTCGAACCTGTGACCCCGTCATTACGAATGACGTGCTCTACCAGCTGAGCTATTGCGGCGGACCAAGCGGCTTGCGTTCGGCAACGGGGCTGAAAACGCTCGCACCTGATATCGGGCACTGGCCGTCTTGGCAAGAAAAACGCTGCCCCGCGACCTCACGAATCNCCCGCCCCAGCGGGACAGAAAGCCGCGCCAGCCGCCGGCCTGGCCCGGCGCCGGACCGATTTGTTCCGCGAATTCATCGCGTCCGGCCTCGTCGTCGATGCCGGGATCGTCCGGCGCCCGGATAATGGGAATTACCGGCAGAATGCTGGGCGGGACACTCCTGGGGTGATCCTTGGGGATATCCTGGCGCGCGCGGAACAGCGGCGCCGCCGTCACAGCTGGGCTTTCGGCTGCCGGCGGTGGCGGCGCAGCCGCCGTCGGCGGAGATTCGGGTTGCGGCGGCGCGGGGACGGCGACGGGAGCCGGCTCGACGGTGGCATCCAACACCGGTGAATTGTCCTGCGCCGCGGGCGCCAGATCGATCGCGGCGTCGCGCGGCGGCTCGACGCGGCGCGGTGCTGCTATCGCTTCATTGAATTCCTTCGCCTCGATCGCGGCGTTTTTGTCCGACGGCAGTGCCGCCAGCGGGCGCTGCCATTGAAAGGCATCCAGCCGGCCGGTCACCGGCGACACCGGCCGCCAGCGATCGCTGACATACCCGTCCGCGGTCCACACCGGATCGTGCAGCGCCCGTACCGCGCGCAAGGTCCAGGCCCGCGCCCGGCCGCTGTCGCCGTGTTCGGTGCGCTCGATTTCCGCCATCAGCATCGCCACCCGCTGGGTGGGTGTTTCCGTGAACGGCGCCAGCGCCTCGCGCGCGCGGGTAAATTCAGTGGCGTCGATGGCGGCGCGCGCGATCGCCAGCGCGCTTTCGAGATGACCCGGCGCCTTGGCGGCGAGCGTCTCGATACGGACCAGCCGCTGCCGGGCGGAATCGCCGAGCTTGACGTGCGCATAGGCGTCCGCAAGATCGGGATGCGGATGCTTAAGCCACGCGGTCTCTACGATCCGCATCGAGCGCCGCACCTGATGCGCCTCGCTCTGATATTTGCTGGCCAGCACCGCGGCCGGCACCAAAGTCGGCGCCAGTTTTATCGCTTCCATCACGCTTTCGCGCGACAGGTCGCGGTCGACATTTTCCAGTTCCAGCGCGCGCGCCGTCAGCAGCACGCCACGCTGACGCCGATAGGCCGCCTTGTCGATCAGCCCCGATGCGAGATTGTTCTCGAGGATCGTCAGCGCCCCGCTCCAGTCGCCCTTGGCGCAGCGAAATCCCAGCACGGCGTGCGACGCCCAGGTCGATGCCGGCGCAAGTTTCAGCGCCTCTTCCGCGATCATGACGGCGGCGACCGGATCGTCGGCGCGCTGCGCCTCGATGAACAATCCGCGCAGGCCCAATAACCTCGTGTCCTCGCGTTCGGCCATCGCGCGAAACGCGCGTTGCGCGCCCTCGCGGTCGCCGTCGAGTTGCGCCGACTGCGCGTGCAGCAACAGCGCCAGCGGATCGTTTGCGGCATGGCGGCGCGCGACATCGGCATGCAGGCGGGCCGCCGTGGAATCGCCGTGGCCGATCGCGAGCAGCCCGTGGGTGATGGCGTGGCGGCCGCGCGCGTGACGGCGTTCGCGACGGGCGTGCCTGATCCGGTGCGGTGCGCGCCAGAGCGCGCGCAAGGAGCCCCACGCCAGCACGGCCGCAACGATGATGACGCCGAGCGCCAGCGCGAAGACCGGCAGCGTGGTTTCGATACGCCAGCCGCCCGACGACAGCACGACGTCGCCGGTCTGATCGGCTACCCACGCCGCGCCCGCCGCGACGAGCGCAATCAGCACCAGAAACAGAATGATCCGGATCATCGGATTCCTAAGGCGCCGGTTTGGCGAGCGCCGCCATGGCCTCGGCCGCGAATTGACGCGACGCCGCCAGCGCCGCGTCGCGCGCATCGCATTTGTCGAGCCAGGCTTGCGCGGCGGCACGATCGGCAGGCGCCAGCGTATTCAACTCACGCCTCGCTTCATTGAATTCATTGCGCAGCGCCGCCGCGGTAGCCCGCGCGACCACGGCGCCGCGACCGTTGCCGACCGTATCGGTGCGCTCGATGCGAACCAGTTTTGCCGCACCTGCCTGCAGACGCTCGACGAGACCCGAACCGGTGGTCGCATTCTCCGGCGCCGGCGGCGGCGACAGTTTTGGCACCAGCGTGAGCAATTCGCGGCTGAGACCCGCCGGACTCGGCACGCCCTTGGCCGCGAAACCATCGAGCGGCTTCAACGCATCCGGACCAGGTGCCAGCGATTTCGCCGCCGCCAGCGCCACCGGATATGGTTCGCCGATCCGAACCAGAACATCGAGCAGGGCTGACGCCACGACACGGCGCAGCGGCACGTCATCTGCCGGTTTTGCGTTCTGCTGCACGGCCTCGGCGCTCTGCTCGCGGGTGGCGCGTTCCAGCCCGGCAATGCGCGCGTTGATGTCAGCAAGATCCAGCGGCACAGAGGAATCGCGCGGCGCTGCTCCGACGTCATTGAGCGCGGCCGCCAGTTTTTCGGACTGGGCGCGCGCGCCGGCGACGTCGCCGCGCAGCGATGCAATGGATTTCTCCAGCGCCTCGATGCGCGCGGCAGATGCCGGGTCGGGCGCAGACGTTGCGGGCTTGTTGGCTTTGGATTCGACGGCGGCGACGCGCGCGCCGAGATCGCCGATCACGGCGGCATTGATTTCGGTCGCGGCTGGCGNGGCCGGCACCGCGGGCCATCCCAGCATCCAGCCCACACCGATCACCAGCACGGCAGCGACGGCGCCGGAAACGACCGCGATGACCCAAGCCGAAACCGCCGCCGCCGGAGGCTCCCGGGACGACGGCTCCTCGAAGGAGTGCTTCTCGGAAATGCGTTCCGGCTGCGCGTCACCGCCCGCCTTCCGGGTCTCGCCGGATACCTCTGACGCTTCAAGGTCGATGGTGGGTGGCGCGCGTTTGGCGCGGCCCGAGTCCAGCGCGGGTCCTTCGTCTCCAGGCATGTCCTCGGCCATCGCGTCGGTTCCTCAAGTTGCTGTGACCGAACCTACCAGATTCGGCACGTCCTCTTAGAGTATCAGTACTGATTAGAACAGAAGCGATACCCCAATCCCATGTTTCGACGCGTTTTCCCTACGCGAACCGGCGTCCACCCCGGATCAAGCCGATGGCATGCTTTGCTCGAAAACGCTTTCTAGCGCGGTACCGCGCGCAACGCACGGTCCAGCACCTCAAACAACGCAATTTCATCGGGCGAAGCCGCTACCACGACCTGTGCGGCCCCGGCATCGCGGACCACCGAGGCCACCGCGCCGGAGATGCAACATTGCGGAATCGCCAATGCCGAAATTTCGACGCCGCCGGCCCGCGCCGCTTCCAGAAATGCACGCGCACTGCGCCGTGAATAATGCAGCACCGCTTCGATCCGGCTGGCAGCGAAGGCATCGCAGGCTTCGCGCGGCAAATTGGGAACCGGAATCATCCGGTAGGTGGTGTGGGTGACGACGGTAAAACCGCGTTCGCCGAGTTCGCCGGCCAGATCGCGCGCCAGGTCGGCCCCCGCCAGATAAAGCAGCGTGCTGGCCTTTTTCAGCTCCTTCGCCCTCACGCTGGCGAGCACGAAATCGCGCAAGCTTGCCGCGTCGCCACTTGCGGGAATCACGTTGTCAAATCCGGCGCTTTGCGCGGCCGATGCGGTGTGCGCTCCCACGGCGAACAGCGGCAGCTTAAGCAGCCGGCTGCCGGCGAGGTGAGGCTCGATGCCACGCAACGCATTGGCACTGGTGACGATGACCGCGCCATAGCGCGCATCCTGGTCGTCGTGGAACGCGACCGGTTCAAACCGCAGCATCGGCGCCAGCAGAACCTCAAGGCCCTTAGCGCGCAACGCGGAGGCTGTGGCCTCGGCGTCGGGATGCGGGCGGGTGACGAGAACAGCCATGCGTCAAGTCCTTGGCAAAAGCATTCCTGCAGCAACGGACGATTGCACTTTGAGACCTCGCAATGCTAGAGCCTGAACGGTTCTCGCTGGACCAGAACCGAGGTGCTCATCTTTTTTCGCTTTGACGCGTTTACCTTAACTGAACCGGTAGCCACCCCGGATCAAGTCCAGGGCGCGCCGGGCTCGCAGATGCGCCGGGCGCACACGGAAACGCCGCTTTGGCCGATAGCACAAGGGCTCAAATTGGATAACGACACGCCGATGCTGATGCAAAGTCTGGTTCTCGGGATCGAAACCACCTGCGATGAAACTGCCGCCGCCGTGGTCGAGCGCCAAAGCGACGGGACCGGGCGTATTTTGGCCAATATTGTCCACTCACAAACCGAAGAACATGCCGCTTTTGGTGGCGTGGTGCCGGAGATCGCGGCGCGCGCCCATGTCGACCGGCTCGACGGCATCGTCGCCCATGCGATGAAAGAATCCGGAGTTGGCTTTGCGCAGCTTGCAGCGGTCGCCGCCGCTGCCGGCCCCGGGCTGATCGGCGGCGTGATCGTCGGCCTGACCACCGCGAAGGCAATCGCGATGGTGCATGATACGCCGCTGATCGCCGTGAACCATCTCGAGGCCCACGCGCTGACGCCGCGGCTGACGGGCACGCTCGACTTTCCGTATTGCCTTTTTCTCGCCTCGGGCGGTCACACCCAGATCGTCGCCGTTGTCGGGGTTGGGAACTATGTCCGTCTCGGCACCACCGTCGACGACGCCATGGGCGAAGCTTTCGATAAAGTGGCAAAAATGCTGGGGCTGCCCTACCCGGGCGGACCGGAAGTCGAGCGCGCCGCGGCCACCGGCGATCCACAGCGGTTCGCATTTCCGCGGCCGATGCTGGGGCGCTCCGACGCCAATTTCTCCTTGTCGGGATTGAAGACCGCGGTGCGCAACGAGGCCAGTCAGCGGACGCCGCTGGAACCGCAGGACGTCAGCGACCTCTGCGCCAGTTTTCAGGCCGCGGTGCTGGAATCGACGGCGGATCGTCTTAGTGTCGGCTTGAGACTGTTTCACGAACAGTTCGGCCCGCCGCAGGCGCTGGTCGCCGCCGGCGGCGTTGCCGCCAATCAGGCGATCCGCGGCGCGTTGCAGGATGTCGCCGAGAAAGCTCAGACCATGCTGATCATTCCGCCGCCCGCGCTGTGCACCGACAATGGCGCCATGATTGCCTGGGCCGGCGCGGAACGGCTGGCGATGGGAATGATCGATACGATGGATGCCCCGCCCCGCGCGCGCTGGCCGCTCGATGAGAAGGCGATAGCGCCGGCGGGATACGCCAATACGCGCGCAGGTTTTTAGCGGGAGACCGACCGCGATGCCGTCTTTCAAATCTGTCGCGGTGATCGGCGCCGGCGCATGGGGAACCGCGCTGGCCGGCGTCGCCGCGCGCGCCGGGCGCGATGTCGTTCTTTATGCGCGCAACGCGGAGAGCGCGGCCGAAATCGCGGCCACGCGGGCAAATCCGAAATTGTCCGGCGCGCGGTTAAACACAAGCGTCCGCGTGACGGACGAGATCGCGCTTGCCGCGGCCGCGGACGTTATCCTGATCGCCACGCCCGCGCAGAATTTGCGCGAAGCCGTCACTGCGATTGCGCCTCATCTTGCCAAGGCAACACCCGTCATCGCCTGCGCCAAGGGCATCGAGCGCGGCACCCACAAATTCATGACCGAGGTGATCGCGGAAACAGCCCCCGATGCGCACCCGGCTATCCTGTCGGGGCCGAGTTTTGCCGACGACGTCGCGCGCGGCCTTCCCACGGCCGTCACGCTGGCGGCGACCGACGAGGCGCTCGCAATCTCACTGGTGCAGGCGCTGGGCTCGTCGACGTTCCGGCCCTATCACACGACAGATGTCCGCGGCGTCGAGATCGGCGGCGCGGCAAAAAACGTGCTGGCGATCGCTGCCGGAATCGTGGTCGGCAGGAAATTCGGCGCGTCGGCGCAAGCCGCGTTGACCACGCGCGGCTTCAGCGAACTGGTGCGGCTCGGGCGCGCCTGTGGCGCGCGCAGCGAAACCATGTCGGGACTTTCGGGCCTGGGCGATCTGATCCTGACCTGCTCCAGCCCGCAGTCGCGCAATTTTGCGCTCGGCATTGCGCTCGGGCGTGGCGAACGGCCGTCACGGGACAGGTTGGCCGAAGGCGAATTCACCGCACCCGTGCTGGTCGAACTGGCGGCTTCGCAGAATGTCGATATGCCGGTATCAAGTGCCGTCGCGGCCATCCTGAGCGGTGCAACGACGATCGACGAAGCGATCGAAAGTCTGCTGACACGCCCGTTCAAGGCGGAGGGATAGTTCCCGCTTCGTCATGCCCGCGCTTGTCGCGGGCATCCACGTCTTGATAAAACGGCAATAAGCAAGGACGTG
>JGI12053J15887_10001448_pt1 | contig 11058 bp, 9 predicted proteins | sample MedBloCAOM1_O3_FD_15887 | JGI IMG/M metagenome (IMG submission 15887) | reverse complement strand
CGATCGCGTCTGGCTCTCCTGGGCGCCGGAGGCGGCTGTGGTGCTGACGCGATGAAAACGGGTGAGTACCAGCGTAAATCGTGGGGAGCACGCGTGGTCGTGCTCATCCCTTACGCCTGGCTTGCCGTCTTCTTCCTTGTTCCGTTCCTGATCGTGTTGAAGATCAGCCTGTCGCACACTGCGATCGCGCAGCCGCCCTATGAGCCCGTATTCGATCCCGCCGCCGGATGGGCAAGTCTCAAAGCGTTCTTGTCGGGGCTTTCGTTCGAGAATTACGCGTTCATCGCCTCCGACTGGCTCTACCTCGGCTCCTATCTCAAGAGCCTCGAGGTCGCCGGGGTCTCGACGCTCTTGCTGNTCCTGGTCGGCTTCCCGCTCGCCTATGGCATTGCGCGCGCGCCAAGGCGGTGGCAGCCGGCGCTGTTCATGCTGGTGGTGCTGCCGTTCTGGACCTCGTTCCTGATCCGCATCTATGCCTGGACCAACATTCTCCAGCGCGACGGCCTGCTGAACCAGGTCCTGCTGGCCTTGCGCATCGTGGACGAGCCGCCGGCCTGGCTCTCGACCGATACCGCCGTCTATATCGGCATCGTCTATTCCTACCTGCCGTTCATGGTGCTGCCGATCTACGCCACGCTGGAAAAGATGGACGAGAGCCTGATCGAGGCCGCCGCCGATCTCGGCTGCCCGCGGTGGAAGGCGTTCTGGCTGGTGACGCTGCCGCTGTCACTTCCGGGCGTGTTGGCGGGCGCGCTGCTCTGCTTCATTCCGATCGTCGGCGAGTTCGTCATCCCCGATCTTCTCGGTGGCTCGCAGACCATGATGATCGGCCAGACGATGTGGACCGAGTTCTTCGCCAATAAGGATTGGCCGGTCGCCTCGGCGGTCGCGGTCGTGCTGCTCTGCCTACTCGTCGTGCCGATCGTAATCTACCAGCAAATGCAGACGCGCGATCTCGCCAAGGGTCATTGATCAAGGGGCGCTGATCATGCGCAAGGCTTCTGGGTTCAACAAGGCGTCCTGGTTCAACGTCGGCTCGGTCGCGCTGGGGCTGGCGTTCCTCTATCTGCCGATCGTCATTCTCGTGATCTACTCCTTCAACGCGTCGCGGCTCGTTACCGTGTGGGGCGGCTGGTCGCTGCGCTGGTACGTCGAGCTGCTGCACGACCACGCCATGCTCGAGGCCGCCTGGGTGACGCTGCGTATCGCCGTCTTGTCGGCGACCGCGGCGACGGTGCTCGGCACGCTGGCAGCCGTCGCGTTGGTGCGGTTCGGACGCTTCCGTGGCCGCGTGCTGTTTTCCGGCATGGTCTATGCGCCGCTGGTCATGCCCGAGGTGATCACCGGGCTCTCGCTGCTGCTGCTGTTCGTGGCGGTCGACATCGATCGCGGCTTCTGGACCATCGCCATCGCCCACACCACGCTCACCGCCTGCTTCGTGACCGTCGTGGTGCAGTCGCGGCTGCTGAGCTTCGATCGAAGCCTCGAAGAGGCGGCAATGGATCTGGGCTGCCCGCCGTGGAGGACTTTTCTGACCGTGACATTGCCCTTGATTGCGCCGGCGCTGTTCGCGGGCTGGATGCTGGCGTTCACGCTGTCGCTCGACGATCTCGTGATCGCGAGCTTCACCACCGGTCCGGGAGCGACCACGCTGCCGATTCGCATCTATTCGGAGATTCGCCTCGGCGTGAAACCGGAGATCAACGCCGTCTGCACCATCGTGGTCGCCTTGGTCGGGCTCGGCATTGTCGCGGCCTCGTTGCTCGCGAAATTTCACGAGGCCGCCCGTCTCACGGCGAAGAACTGACCATTGGCGAGCCCGCCAGGATCAGTCCGGCTCGAACATCAAGAGATGGGCGCCGTTCGCGAGCGGCAGCCAGAATGGTTTCACCCGCAGACCGATGCGGATTTTTTCCAGCCCGCAATGCACGATGTTGGCCATCACGTTCACACCTTCGTCGAGCGTGACAAGGCCGATCAGGAACGGCTCGTGGCCCTGGAAGGGGGGACGCGCGCGACGGGCGATCGTGTAGGAAAAGATCTCGCCCTTGCCGGAGACCTCGCGCCATTCAAGATCGCGGTGGCCGTTGTAGATGCTCGTGGCGCGCGGGAAGAATTGGTACTTTCCGCTGCGCTTGTCGTACTGGACCAGGAGTCTTTTTTCACGTGTGGCGTCCCAATAGGCCTTCGAGAAGGTGCGCGGCGTGGGCGGCTCGCGGGTGACGCTCAGGGTGTCGTTCAACCGGGTCATCATCGCGTCTCACGCGTTCGGGGTCAGGATCATTACGACGCTGCTGCTCCAGTTGCGTCCGTAGGGAATGCCGCCGATCCCTGTGACCAGCGCGTTCCTGGTGTCTTTCATTTGCCGCTTGCCGCCTTCGCCGAAGAGCTGCCGGACGGCCTCGACGACGTTGGTGCCGCCGCCGGCCAGCCCGCACTGACCGGCCGAAATCTGCCCGCCGCCGGTATTGAGGGGCAAGTCGCCGGAATAGGTGAAGCTGTGCTCGTTGACGAAGCCGCAGCCTTGCCCGCGCTTGCAGAAGCCGAGCATCTCAAGCTGCATCATGATGGCGATGATGAAGTCGTCATAAGGATGGAACGACGCGATGTCCTTGGGCTCGAGGCCCGACTGTGCGAACGCCCGCTGGCCGGCGACGTAATGTCCGCTCTCGGTGACGTCGACGATGGCCTCGCCCGCGCGATAGTTGGTGCGTTCCCCATAGCCGATCGGCACGACGATCTTCGATAGTCCTTTTTTCTCGGCGGTCTTGCGGCTGGTGACCAGGACCCCGCTCGCTCCATCGCAGACCATCACGCTGTCGAGCAGGCGGATAGGATCGGCGATCATGCGCGAATTGAGGTAGTCGTCGACGGTGATCGGCTTACGCAGTTTCTCCACCGCCAGCTCATTGAGCACGGCGTGGCCGCGCTGCGCCACGGCGAGCTTGCCGAGCGCGGCGTAGTCGAGGCCGAATTGATGCTCGTAGCGCCGGCTGAGCAGGCCGAAGGCCGCCGGCGGACCGATATAGCCCAGCGGCACGGTCCACTCGTTGTGGAACGCGCGCATGCGCTGGTTGTTCTCCGCGGCCTGGGTGTCGGCAAAGAGGCACATCACGATGCTGCACAGTCCGGCATCGATTGCGGCCGCCGCGCGCGCGATCGTGCCCAGCGGCGAGCAGCCGCCGATATCGACGGTTTGGCAGAAATCGACCTCGAGCGCGAGCTGGTCGGCTGTCGTCTGCGACCAGAAGCAATTGCCCGCGCCGGTCATCGACGCGGACAGAATGAGCCCGTCGATCTCGCCTTTTTCGAACTTCGTCTTGCCGAGGAGGGTTTCGAGGATCTCCGCCCCCAGCTCCCACACGTCCCGGTCGCTTTTCTCCACGATCTTGGTCTCGGCATAGCCGACGATCGCCGCGTCATGTAAAGCCATGCTGATTATCGGGCGGTCGGCGGCGTATTCTGCGCGGGTTCCGCCGGCGCGGCCGTAACGTCCGCCGGTGACGGTGCGCCCCCGACTGCTGCGGAAGATCCGGCCAACGCCGGCGCCGATTCCGCCGGCGCGGCGGACTGAGCAGGCGCCGCAAATCGTTCGATCACCGAGCGGACTGCGTCGCGTGAGTCGCGGTTTCGGATTGCGTCCAGCAAGGGAGCTGCCGCACCGGAGCGTTGAATGCGGCTTTGCGGGTCCGGCAGCATGATCGGGTCGTCCCACGGCCCCTGCACCATGAAGGGCAGCTCGAACGCGGGGGCGGCACTGTTGGCGTTCGACAACAGGCTGGCGGTTCCTCTGAGATCGAGCTCGCGCGCCGGGATCGAAGCTGAGCCGGTCAGCGCCAGACCGACGGCCGGGCCTTCCATGCGGACGTCGTCCACGTTCGCCACGCCTTGGGTGATTTTCAGGTTGACGGTGAGGGACTCGTACGGCGTTTTCCCGGTGCGGAACTCGCCGCCGCCCGAGAGCGGCCGCCGCTCGATGCGCCGGAGCAACTGCTCCACATTGAGGCCGGCAATGGCACCTTTGCGGCTGGTCAAGCCGGCAGTGCCGTTCAAGGCCTTGGTGAGGTCGAAGACGCTGCCCCCGGAACTCTCGATCGCGAAGCCGAGATTGCCCTTGCCCTCGAGCTTTCGGATACCGAACAGCTCGCCGAGACATTGCTCGAGATCGACGTTGGTGAATTGCAATTGCGCCTTGAAATCCGCGCCAGCCGGGGATCGGGCGAGCCCGAACGTGCCCTTGAGCACGCCGCCGAAGGCCTGCGATTCGCCGACCGTGACGTTGAGGTCGCCCCCGCGCAGATTGGCGACGACCCCGGTGCGCCCGAGCCTCGCATTGGCGACGGTGACGCGAGCGGCCGACAGCCTCAGATCGACATCGATGCCCTCGAGGCCGTCGAGTTCAATCGGCCTCATGTCCCAGCCGCGCTCGCCGCCGGTCAGAAAGCGGACGGTCGAAACGTAGGGCGTCAGATCGAGGCTCTCGGCGGCCAGCGTTCCTTGCAAGGTCTGCCGGCCATCGAAGGTCAGCACGCCTTCGCCGCTATTTCCGTCGAGCTCCACATTGACCCCGGAAAGCCCGATGGTCCCTCCGACGACATTGGTTTGCGCCTTGAGCGCGAAACGTCCGAACCCGCCGCCGGGCGGGGTCTGCTGACCGGCCCACCGCAACGTCTCCCGCAAGGACGCGGTATCGGCGGCAAGCGTGCCTTCCATCTTCAGCGTCGGCCGGTAGCTGATATAGCCGTCGAACGCGAACTTGAACGGCGCACCGCCGAGCCGCACCTTGAGCCCGGATTTGTCTCCGTGCAGGGCGGCAACGAAATCGGTGAAGCTGAAGGTGGCGTCGATCGGCTCGTCATGCCAGGCGAAGCGGCCGGTGGCGGCGAAGCTCTTCGAGATCGCGGGCCAGGCGAGCGAAAATTCCACGTTCGAGAGCGTCTCGACGACCCTGTAGGCCTGGTCGCGCAGGATGACCGTGCCGTCCTCGATCCGAATTTCCGAGAACGACGCCGTGCGCCCCGGGCTCGGCTTGAGGTTTTGCGCCAGTGTGTCGATGTGGCCGGACCAGTTCGAGCTGCGATCGGCGTTGAAGACGATGGCAATGGTCGGCCGCACCAGCGAGACGTCGGCGATTTCGATGCGGCCCGCCAGGAACGGAAAAAACCGCAGGCGCGCGACCACGCGTTCCGCCGTGAGCGCGGGCGCGCCGGTGCGGTTGTCGCCGAGGCTGACGTCATCGAAACTCACGCTACCGGTCGGAAACAGCGACACCGAGGCTGCACCCCGCAGCACCGGATCGAGTCCCGTGACGGCGCGGATTTCGGCCTTGACCGCTTCGCGCACCGCGTCGGCCGACACCAGGAACGGCAGGATCACGAGAATGCCGATACCGACGGCGGCCAAAGCTGCAGCAATAAATCCAAGGCGTTTGATGCCGACGGCCGCGATCACGACGCGTGTTTCTCGAGTGTTCGCCGGAGAAGCCGGCCGACTATGCCAAGGGGAACGAAGGTGCAAACTTACACCCCCGAGGGCGAAACCTTGCAATTGCTCTGTGACCCTTTCGTGGCCGGTCCATGCTGCAATCCGGCCGTGTTTCCAGGCCTTTTCCGCGCCATTCAGGCGGCGNCAAAGTCTTTCCCGCCCAAGCCGGCCTTGGTCAAGCCTGCCTCGGTCAAGCCTGCCTCGGTCGCGNCCCGAGNATGGGCTACAGCGTGTTCGAGATGTGGTAGTGCGCCTGCGTCTTGCTGCGGATCTCGTCGAGCGTCGTGCCGGGNGCAAGCTCCACCAGCGTCATTCCCCCGGCGCCCTTCTTGTCGATGGTGAAGACGCCGAGATCGGTGATCACCATGTCGACGACGCCGGCGCCGGTGAGCGGCAGCGTGCAGCGCTCGAGCAGCTTGGCCTCGTTCTTGGCCGAATGTTCCATCACCACTACGACTTTCTTGACGCCGGCGACGAGGTCCATGGCGCCGCCCATGCCCTTCACCATCTTGCCCGGGATCATCCAGTTGGCGAGGTCGCCATTCTCGGCGACCTGCATCGCGCCCAGGATCGAGAGATCGATATGTCCGCCGCGAATCATGGCGAAGCTGTCGGCCGAGGAGAAATAGCTGGTGGTCGGGATTTCGGTGACCGTCTGCTTGCCGGCATTGATCAGGTCNGGATCCTCCTCTCCCTCGTAGGGGAACGGCCCGAAGCCGAGCATGCCNTTCTCGCTTTGGAGCTGCACGCTCATGCCGGTCGGGATGTAGTTCGACACCAGCGTCGGAATGCCGATACCGAGATTGACGTAGAAGCCGTCGCGCAGCTCCTTGGCGGCGCGCTCGGCCATCTGATCGCGGGTCCAGGCCATGACGGGGACTCCTTTTTCAAGCCATGACGCGTTTGCGCACGGTGCGCTGCTCGATGTGCTTCACCGCATTCGGAATGTGCACAATACGTTTCACGAACACGCCCGGCGTGATGATGTGGTCGGGATCGATCTTGCCTGGCTCGACCAGATTCTCGACCTCGGCAACGGTGACCTTCCCGGCCGTGGCCATCATCGGATTGAAATTGCGCGCGGTCTTGCGATAAACGAGATTGCCCTCGGTATCTCCCTTCCAGGCATGCACGATAGAAAGGTCGGCGACCAGGCCGCGCTCCATCACGTAGCGCTCGCCATCGATCTCGCGCTCCTCCTTGCCTTCGGCGATCAAGGTGCCGGCGCCGGTCCGGGTGAAGAAGGCCGGGATGCCGGCCCCGCCAGCGCGGATACGCTCGGCCAGCGTGCCCTGCGGATTGAACTCGATCTCGAGCTCGCCGGCGAGATATTGCTGCGCGAAGGTCTTGTTCTCCCCAACATAGGACGAGATCATCTTCTTGATCTGCCGGGTGTCCAACAGGAGGCCCAATCCGACGCCGTCGATCCCGGCATTGTTGGAGACGACCGTCAGGTTTTTCACACCGGACTCGCGGATTGCCTTGATTAGGCTCTCCGGAATGCCGCACAGCCCGAAACCCCCGGCCATAATCAGCATGCCGTCCTTGAGCAGGCCGGCGAGCGCCGCCCGGGCGTCGGGATAGACCTTTTTCATGCACCCCCCGCTTGGATTGAGGTCGCTGCCGAATCGGACGGTGTCGTCCAAGAAGGCATCGGCCGTCGACCGGCGGGAATTTTCTACCGCGCTGCGGCAAAAGCCGCAATCGCTCGTTGCGGGCGCTCTTGTCCGGTCGGTTCCGCCTGCGCCTGCCTCGGCCTCGATCCGGATCAGTTCGGCTCGATGCCGGCGGCGCGAATAATGGCGCCGAATTTCTGGTGGTCGCTGGCGAGCCGCTCGCGATATTCGTCGCTGTTGCGGAAATCGAGGTTCTGGCCCATCGCCGCCATCCGCCTCTGGACGTCGGGCATCTCGGTGATCTCGCGGATGGCCTGGCTGAGCCGGGCGACCACATCCGGCGGAGTCCCGGCCGGCGCGGCGATGCCCAGCCAGGCCTGGAGGTCGAATCCCGGCACCGCGTTCTCCGCGAGCGTCGCGACGTGGGGGAGGATCGCCACGCGCTGCGGCGTCGTGACCCCGAGCGTCTTCACCTTGCCCTGCTCGACGAATTGCATCACGCCGACCGGCGTTGACCACATCAGCGGTACCTGCCCGCTCAGGAGATCGTTGAGCGCCGGGGTCGTGCCGCGGTAGGGCACGTGCGTGATGTCAATGCCGGCGGCGGCATTGAGCATCAGGACCGCAAGGTGATGCGGCGTACCTGCTCCTGACGTCGCCACCGACAGCTTGCCGGGATTGGCCTTGCTGTAGGCGATGAGCTCCTTGACGTCGTTGGCGGGAAGCGACGGATGCGCGAACAAGACCAGCGGATTGGTCGCGACCCTGGCGATGGGCGTAAAATCGCTGGTGATGTCGAACGGCACCGACTTGTGCAGCCATTTCGATAGCACCACGGAGCTTTCCATCAGCAGCAGCGTATATCCATCCGGCGCCGCCTTGGCCACGTAGCCGGTGCCGATCATGGCGCCGGCGCCCGTTCGATTCTCTACCACGAATGTCTGCTGCAGCTTTTCCTGCAGCTTCTCGGCAAAGATGCGCGCCGCCGTGTCGACTGCGCCGCCCGCCGCGATCGGGACCACGAGCGTCACCGGCCGTGCCGGATAGGTCTGCGCCTGCGCGCCCGCGATACTCGCGCCCGCGGCCAACGCCGCGATCACAACCAGCCTTCTCATATCTGCGCCTCTGCTGTCGAAAATTCCGACTGTTCCAGCAAGCGGCCATATCCGCCGCCGACTTGTTTGCCCCCGATTCGGCCACTTGCCCCGACCAGTCGCATGGCGCACCAAAAGGCCGCCGGCATGCTCGAGACGACCGGAACGCCGCAGCGTTCCTCGATCGACCGGGTGATGTCGAGCGTGCGCAGTCCGCCGCAGACGATCAGAACGGCGTCCGCACCCGCCGCCGTTTCATAAGCGTTGACGCTGAGGTTAAGGATATCCTGCTCGGTCTTGCGCGCGGCTTCGCCCACGAACTTCGCAGACCCGAAGGTCTCGAGCGAGCGGACCTCAAAGCCCTCCTGCGTGAGAAAGGCGGTCAGCAGGTCGTTCACCTCACCGGTATAGGCGGTGGCGACCGCGAGCCGCCGCGCGCCGACCGCACGCAAGCCCNCGACGATCGCCGTACTCATGGTGCTCACTGGCAGTCCGGTGGCGGCGCGGATTTTCTCCGTCAGTTCGGCATTGAATTCCGCGCCCCGATAGAAGGTCAGCGAGGTACCGATGACCATGATCGCGTCCGCGCCGAGCGCCGCCAGATGCTCGGCGGCCGGAACGATCCTCGCGACGGCGTCGTCATAGCCGGCGGGCGTCAGCGACCGCAGGTGCACACCACGGGAGACGAAGCCGACGCCGGGATACATGATCGGCCCTTCGGCCGGAATCTCGTCGGCCGCGGTCGGCATGACCAATCCGATCACTTTGCTCTTCGGCATCTGCCGCTCCGAAACGCCGCTTGCTTTCACCGCGTCCGGCTTCGGTACGAGCTTGACAAACTGCAGCTTGGCACGTTGGAGCAAAGTAAAGCCAGTCGCCACCGCGCGGGCAGCGAAGCCATGCACCTGCGCACGTTTCGAGAGCGTTGCCCTTGACGCATGATCTTATCCGAAAAGTCTGCAACTTTTCGGGATCATGCGTTAGTTCTCCCCGCGTCCGACCATAGTCGCCATGTCGGCATAGCGGGTGATGTGGACGACCGGCAGGATGCCGACCGCGACGATGATGAGGGCCGCAAGTGAGCCCTGCTCGAAGCTGCCGCGGGTCGCGAACTGGTAGATATAGGTGGCGAGCGTCTCGACATTGAGCGGACGCAACAGCAGCGTCGCCGGCAACTCCTTGAGGCAATCGACGAAGATGAGGAGCGCGGCGCCGGAGATCGCCGGCCGGGCGAGCGGAAGATGGATCGTGCGTGCGAGCTTGCCCGGTCCGGCGCCGAGCATGCGCGCGACCTCGTCGAGCTCGCCCGAGATGCGGGCAAATCCGGCCTGGGCGAAGCCGATCGCGATAGCGAGAAAGCGTATCACATAGGCGATGACGAGAGCGGCCGACGAGCCTGCGAGCACGAGTCCGACGCCCGCCCCGACGAATGCGCGGGCCAATGCATTGATGCCTTCGTCGACCAGAACGAGCGGCGAGAGCAGCCCCAATGCCAGCACCGTCCCCGGCACGGCGTAGCCGATACCCGCGACGTTGACGCTTGCCGCGATCATCGGCTGCTTGACGTATCGCAGCGCCGCTACCGCCGAAAAACCCAGCGCCAGCGTGATTGCGGTCGCGGTAGAGGCGAGGGCGACCGTGGTGAGGGCGTGGCGGATGAGGTCGGTGTCGAAGCCGGTCAGGAGGCCCCGTCCGACCACCTCGCGGACCAGATAGCCGGCCGGCAGCAGGAACCCCAGCAGGATCGGAGCAAGGCAGGCGCCGGTCGCGACCCATCGTGCCGGCCCCGCGAGCGTGATGTGGGAAACGCGGCGCGTGTCCTGCGCCGAAACCGCGAAGTCACGGCGGCGGCCAAAGCGCTCCAGCGCGATCAGGGCAGCGACGATCAGCAGCATGAAGCAGGAAATCTGCGCCGCGCCGGCAAGGCTTCCGCGATTGAGCCAGGTCGTGAAGATCGACAGCGTCAGCGTCTGCACGCCGAGATATTCGCTGGCGCCGATATCGTTGAGCGTCTCGAGCAAGGCAAGCGACACGCCGACAGCGATGGCGGGTCGCGCCAACGGCAAGGTGATGCGCCGCGCGAGCCCCCACGGCCGCGCGCCGAGCATGCGGGCCGGTTCGGCAAACAGCGAACCCTGCGTCTGGAACATCGCGCGCGCGGCGAGATAGACGTAAGGATAGAGCACGAAACCGAAAAGAAAGATCGCCCCGGCAAGCGAACGAACGTTCGGGAACCAATAGTCGGCCGCCGAGCGCCAGCCGAAAATTGCCCGCAGCGACGATTGCAAGGGGCCGAGCGCGTCGAGAATATCGACGTAGACGTAGGCCACGATGTAGGTCGGGATGGCGAGCGGCAACGGCAGCATCCACGCGAGCGTGCTGCGGCCGGGAAAGGTGAACGTAGTGACGATCCAGGCGGTGCCGGCGCCAAGGATGATCGTCACCGCCGCGACGCCGGCAAGGAGGAGCGCCGTCCGCGCCAGTGCGGTCGGGATCACATAGCGTGCAAGGTGGGCCCAGAGATCACCGGTCTCGCCGAACGCNATGACGATCAGGCTCAGCAGCGGCAACAACGCCAGCAGCGCGGCTCCCACCGCAACCGCGCCGACGGCAGCGACCGGCCGGCACCGATCGACGCCGGCCGGCCACGGATGCAACAGCGGCCGGTCCGCGGAATTCGCGCCGATCATAGGAGCATTTTCAGGAGAAAGCCTGCCCCGGACCGGATCCGGGGTGGTATCCGGTTTTCCGTCCGAAAATGCGACCACTTAAGCTCCAGCTCAGTTGTCGAAGCCGACCTTGTCCACGAGGTTGGCCGCAGCCTTCTTGTGATCGGCGATCTTCGACAGCGGGATCGTGTCGGC
>JGI12053J15887_10001447_pt1 | contig 11060 bp, 9 predicted proteins | sample MedBloCAOM1_O3_FD_15887 | JGI IMG/M metagenome (IMG submission 15887) | reverse complement strand
GCTGGCGTACAGATCGGCGACCCGGCGGGCGAGCCGATCTTCTCGGGCCCCGCCCTGTCCCAGGAGGCCTCCGATGTCATGCCGTGCGTCATTCGTCATCATCTATCCTTTTGCCGATCTGGCGCTCCACCGTGTCCCACACGGATGACCATACAAACCACGCGCCTCATGAATGGGATCGAAGGTGCGCTCATCGGCAGATGAGTGCGTTGCGCTGATCACTTGCGTCGGAGTCGACCCGCGACGCAGCTCGGTGGTCATGTCGTTCGGGCATAACCGCCGGTAAACAGGCACATCACGCGGAGCCGGACCCCTCGTAGCATCGCCGTCATGACCCCACAGCCGACCACCGGCCGTAGCACCGGATCCCCTGCGCGAGCGCAGCTTCGCGCGCCAGGTGGAGGAAGGGGAGCTGTGGCTCTGGTGCTCGGGGGAGCGATGTCGGTGCAGTTCGGCGCTGCGGTGGCCGCACTGCTGTTCCCTCGTGCCGGGGTGGCGGGTGTTGTGACGTTGCGGCTGGTGATCGCGGCGGTGGTGCTGCTAGTAGCGTGCCGGCCGAGGTTGCGCGGCTACGACCGCGACGACTGGTTGTTGATCGTCGGTTTCGGTGCCGCGTTGGCCGGTATGAATACGCTGATCTACGAGGCGATCGACCGCATCCCTCTGGGCGCAGCGGTCACGTTGGAGGTTCTTGGTCCGCTCGTGCTGTCCGTGGTCGCCGGACGGCGGCCGATGACCTGGTTGTGGGCGCTGCTCGCGCTGGGCGGTGTCGTGTTCCTCGGTCGTGGCGTCAATGGCCTGGACGTGGTCGGGGTCGGATTCGCGCTCGCAGCCGCGGTGATGTGGGCCGCTTACATCCTGCTCAGCGCCCGGACCGGTCACCGGTTTCCGAAGGCCGACGGGCTCGCGCTCGCCATGACCGTCGCCGCAGCGATGACCTTGCCCCTCGGGCTCGCCGCCGGAACGTCGTTGTTCGACCCCGTCACGATCGGCCTTGGTGCAGCCGTCGCAGCGCTGTCGTCGGTCCTGCCCTACACACTGGAGATGCTCGCCCTGCGTCAGATGCCGACCTGCACCTTCGCGGTCCTGATGAGCCTCGGACCCGCTATCGCTGCGGCGGCAGGCTACCTGGTCCTCGGACAAGCGCTTACCCTCGTGCAGGTAGTCGGCGTCGGTCTCGTCGTCGCCGCCAGTGCAGGTGCCGTAGCGGCACGGACGACTACACACGGCTCCGCTCTAACTCGGCACCACTCCGAGATGAGAGGGAGCGCGGCGGGTGGTGATCTCATCATGGCGCGCCGAGACGGCTGCCAGATTTGAGGAGATCACCACCAGAGCTCCGGAGCGTGAAGGCCAAGGTGTTGGGCCGAGGTGAGATCGGCGATGGGACGATCCGCTCGGCATCCATCACGGCCGAGGCTAGCGGGATCCGCGTGCACCCGCGAACCTCGCAGAACGACGGCACGGCGTGCCCTATCGTCTGCCTGCTTACGCCCATTCGCGGCGTTCGGCCTAGGTTAGTACGACAGCTTTTATCAGTTGCTGGTCACGTGTCTGAAGAGGGGTGCGAAGGCCATCAGCGGTGACGATGGTGACGTCATCGTGCCAATATTGACGATCTCACAGTCGGCGTCCTCAATGACGCACTAATCGACATGCGCAGCAACAGCGCACACGAATCCCGGACATGCGGTTAACAGAAGACATCGCGGGAACCGCAATCGCGTCCATTCCATGCCTGCTGCAATCTTGCCGAATAACCCTATAATCGATCAAGCGCACCGCCTGCGGCGGCGCGGACGTGGTGAGGTCGTCGTCTTTCCCGCTCGCGCGCACGGCCGGTCCTGCTTGCTGCGCGCGGCCTGGCGGCCGTGCTCGCGCGGTCCGGCCCCGGGGCTAGCGCGGTCAACGCAAGCCCGGCTTCGCCGTCATTGCTCGATGAGCTTCGGGCCGCCTGGTGCGTACTGCAACGAGATCGGCGTCTAGGACGAGATGGCAGCCGAGAAGCCGGTCACGACTGATAACGAGATTGAATCCATTCTTCGAGTTGGCGGCCCTGCTCGTGTTCACCCAATGCGCGCAAGTCGGCGGCGAGGTTATTGGCCGACCTCAGGGTGGAGGGATGGTCATCGCCCAATACCCGGCGACGCCGGGTCAGAGTGTCCTCGTGGAGTTGGCGGGCCTGCTTATACTGACCCAGCGCGCTGAGGGTGTTGGCGAGGTTGTTCGCCCAGAGCAGGGTATCGGGGTGGTCGTCACCGAGCACCCAGCGGTATCGGGTCAACATGTCCTCGTGGAGTTGGCGGGCCTGCTCATAGTGACCGAGCACGCGCAGGTCGACGGCAAGGTTGTGAGCCGATCGCAGGGTGTCGGGGTGGCCGTCGCCGAGCATCCGGCGGCGCCGAGTCAGGGTGTCCTCATCGAGTTGGCGGGCCTGCCGATGCTCCCCCAGCGCGCGCAGGTCGCGAGCGAGGTTGTTGGCCGAGGTCAGCGTGTCGGGATGATCATCACCTAGCAACCGGCGGTAGCGGGTCAAGATCTCCTGATGGAGTCGCTGGGCTTGCTCATGCTGACCCAGCGCGCGTAGGTCGGCGGCGAGGTGGTGAGCCGACCGCAGGGTGTCGAGATGATCATCGCCCAGCATTCGACGGCGCCGGCTCAGGATGTCCTCAGCGAGTTGCCGGGCCTGCTTATGCTCTCCTAGCGCGCGCAAATCGGCGGCGAGGCTGTCCGCCGAGGTCAGCGTGTCGGGATGATCATCACCCAGCAACAGTCCGTAGCGGGTCAAGATGTTCTGATGGAGTCGCTGGGCTTGCTCAAGCTCCCCCAAGGCGCGCAAATCGGCGGCGAGGTGGTGAGCCGACCGCAGGGTGTCGAGATGATCATCGCCCAGCATCCGACGGCGCCGGCTCAGGATGTCCTCAGCAAGTTGCCGGGCCTGCTTATGCTCTCCCAGCGCGCGCAAATCGGCGGCGAGGTTCTCCGCCGAGGTCAGCGTGTCGGGATGATCATCACCCAGCAACAGGCGGTAGCGGGTCAGGGTGTCCTCATCGAGTTGCCGGGCCCGTTCATGCTCCCCCAGCGCACGCAGGTCGGCGGCAAGGTGCTGAGCTGACCACAGGGTGTCGGGGTGATCGTTACCCCGCAACCGCCGGTAGCGGGCCAGGGTGTCCTCGTCGAGTTGGTGGGCTTGCTGATATTCCCCCAGCGCGCGCAAATCGGCGGCGAGGTTGTCGGCCGAGAGCAGGGTGTGTGCATGGTCGTCGCCCCACAGCCGGCGGTAGCGGGCAAGGGTGTCCTCATCGAGTTGGCGGGCCCGCTGATATTCCCCCAGCGCCCGCAAATCGGCGGCGAGGTGATGGGCCAAGCGCAGGGTGGAGGCATGGTTATCGCCCAGCACCCGGCGACAGCGAATCAGGGTGTCCTCCATCGATTGCTGCCGCCACCGCCCCTCCACCAGCTCCTCGCCCGGCACGCGATGAGCGTGCCACAACACCAATCGACCACCCAGGTGTGGAACCGACCCGGCGCAGTCCGCCATCGATCCCAGGGCCGTCGGAAGTTGATCGTCCACCCTGCGCCGGATCGGTCAAGGCCGCTGCCGGTGTTTCCTGTCGCACCGTGTCGGTGTCAGGCTGTGCTGTGGTCGCACGGTCTCGTGATGCCTTGACGGAAGGAGCCGTTCGATGTCGTCGCTCCCGCCCGAACTGGCAGGGCCTGTCGAGCAACTCCGAGTGAAACTCGTAGAGATCAACGGCTCCGAGCAGACCTGCATGACCAACGCCGCGGCTAGGGCATCGCAAGGCCAGCGTCTCCCGGAAACCCAGGCGATCATGGCCAGGTGTCGACAGACGTCAGCTGCTGCCGCCGCATCAGCGATCAACATCTTCCTCGATAAGTGTTCCCACATCGGCAGGCCAGCCACGTCGTTGGGCGAGGCAGCAATCCTTGCTGCTACCGCCCGAAGCGTCTCCGACTTCTGGGCCAAGTCCGAGAGCAACGCAGCTGCCCTCGCGTCTGAGGCCGCCGCCGAGCTCTCGGCCCTAGGGCCCGACAAGACCATCCAAGCGATCAACAACATCTACAGCGACCGGGTATCGTCGATCAGCCGCTACTTCGAGCAACTGACCACTTGACCAGACCGGATGCCTGCACCCAAGCCAGTACTCTGACGTCCGTTGACACGTCGCATCCGCCTATGTGTGTAACGCTCTCGGTGAGGGCGCCGAAGGCTCGGAATTGCCGCAGGCCACCGGTCGTCCCGAACGCCAGTCCTGGTCAGACAGTTCTCCCAGCGGCGCTACGTCAGCAAGTGCAGCGCAGCTCGACCACACCATGCCCTCGCCGGCAGGCAGACCTCCGGGATGGCCGACTTTCGCCCTTGAGAGCTGCGCCGTCAGGATCTGTCGTTCAGAGCGTCTGGGACGTTGTCGGCGAAGGTGAAGTGCTCCCGCAGTCCGGCGCTGTCTAGTGTCAGGTTGGCGGTCGGGGAATTGCACACTAACCGCAGGTGGCGGTCTTGTTGGGTCGCAAGTTCGTTGGCTTCGAACAGCGCCTGGAGCCCGGCAGATCCCAGGAACTGCACACCATCAAGGTTCACCACCACCAGTCGGGCAACGGCCAGCTGCGCGGTCAGAACGGTGGCCAGCTGCGGCGCGGTCACCGTGTCCACCTCACCGGTCACGGTAACGACACGTACATCGGGACCGTGGCCGGTCACCTGGAGACCGACGATATCTGCCGAAAACGCGCTGTTCACACCCCGCACAATAGACCCACGTCACAGAAAGGTACCCCAGCCGGGCAGCGGGCCACGATCCCTGAGGGGTGCTACCTGTCCTCCAGGTACACGGTATCGGCGCCAGGCCGCAACCACGTTGTCATGGCGAAATACACAGTATCCAGATGATCACCGTCTCCGCACGGAATCGCGGTGGCCCGGTTACTACCGTCCCCGTTGGCCGGTTTTGGTCCCGTTGGCCGCGCTATACCGCTGTGGGGTTCCCTCGATCACCAGCTGCGCCCCCAACTAACTAATCCGACACGGGCCCCTTCGACGGCCGCCCCACAACGACGATCACACCGGTCGCTAATAGCAAACGATCTGCGACACAACTCACACACACGTCACCCTGATGGCAGCCATAGATAGGTGCCCGCCGGGCCGGATACTCAACACCACGCACGGTCCGAGGCGGACCCACCGAACACGGGCAACTCGGGCCCGATGAGGGGGTGGGTCAGATGGTGAGTCGGCCGGATGACGGCGTGGGCGCCGTGGGACCGATGACCGTCCCCTTCTTGCTGGAGGCCCACTTCCGGGGCGGCACCCTGGTAGTGCGACCGGTGGGTGAGCTGACCCCTAAGACCTACGAGCGGCTGCGGGATTACCTGCTCCAGTGCGCGGCCGAGGAACCCGTGGCGATAGTAGTGGACCTGGCTAGCATGCGGGTGACCATAGCGTCGTTGCTCACGGTGTTTCCCACCGTGCGTGACCGAATCAGCCACTGGCCCGGAGTGCCGCTCGCGTTGGCCGCGGCGCGAGAACCGCTGCGCACCTTGCTTGACGTCAGTGCCGTGCGGCGGTTCGTCCCGACCTACCACAGTGTCAGCGACGCCCTCAATGGCCTCGACGCTGCACCCCAACCCCACCGGCGCCAGGTACAGCTGCCCTGCGAAGCGACTAGCGCCCGGCTAGCCAGACAGCTAGTCGAGCTGACCTGCCACCAGTGGGGGATCCCCGCAACGGCCCCTGCCGCCATGGTCGTTGCCTCAGAGCTAACCGACAACATGGTGTGCCACGCGCGGTCGGATGGCTGGCTGCGTCTGGAGCTGCGCCGCAACACGCTCACCGTCGCGGTAGCCGACGCGGACCCACGCCCACCCCAACTGCGCGTGCCCGGCCTGCGTGCCGTCGGCGGCCGCGGCCTGGTACTCATCGACAAGCTCAGCCGAGCCTGGGGAACCGCATCCCGGCGTCCCCGCGGCAAGGTGGTCTGGGCGGTACTGCCCGTTCCCTTACGCCAGGGGCGTTGCTAAGAACGCGTGCCGGTGACCCGATGGTGAGGAGGCGTGCAGCGTGCACAGCCCGACTTGGCCGCNCGTGCTCGGACGTCCCGCATTCGCCGCAGCACCAGCTCCGCNNGGCTGAAGGGCTCGGTGAGGTAATCGTCACCGCCAGCGGTGAGTGTGGTGATCCGATCGTCGACGCCGTCGCGGGTGGTCAGGAACAGCACCAGTAATTGGCCAAGACCGGCCACGAAGTCCCGAGAACCCGGTATCGAGACTGAGGCTTCTACCGCTGGACTGCCACACGTTGAGATACAACGGGGCATCCGGCGCTAACGCCATCGGCGGGGACTGCACACATAGCGGCAGTACCCTGCTCTCGCTCCTGATCTCGCACCCCGGACCTGCTTCGGAGATCAACGAGAAGAGGGAGGCGATGTCGGTGCGCTTTAGGGAACGTATCTTACCTCTGGTCGTGGCGCTGCTCCAAACGTTGGCCGCGATCGCAGCTAGCGTTACGGCAGCGGCTGTACTGGGCTGAACCCAGCGGCACGCCCCCTGCAGGCCGCGCCCATCATTTCGCGGCGTGCTGTCTACGTGGCGCCCATCCCAACTCCGCACACCCTGCCGATCTGGGTGTGCAACTGCGCTGGGTCATCGACATGGATCGGATTGACCACCACCGCCGGCAATGGGCAGTTCGGTAGTGAGCGAGGCACCGGGCCGGGTTCCACAGACACTGAAGGAAGATACTCTTTGTGATGGGCTCTTACCGACGCGTCAGGAAGGGAATCGGGAGTCCCGGCACGGCGCGAGGTTTAACCGGCCCCGCCTGTGGCCACCGCACCCGAGGGGATGCCTCTGGTGGCCATGACTTCCATACGATGTATGCCACGCCCAATCCGATCACACCACCGGCGAACACGTCGCTCACGTGATGTTTTCCGCTGCGGATCAGGGACCCGCTGGCTGCGGTCGCGGTGCCTGCGAGTGGAATCGCCAACAGGGGCAATTCCTGAGCTACGCCGAAGACAAAGGCGAGGTTCGACGCGGTGTGGCCCGACGGGAACGACGATGTGACCGGGGTGATTCGGCCCTCGCCTGCGTCGTGAGGTCGTCGCCGGTAGACGAGGGGCTTGATAACGATGTTGGCGATGAAGGCAGCGACGAGGTAACACACGCTGCCTCGTAGGGCCGCTTGCTGACCCGTTGCCCCACCCTTAGCGGCGAGCGCCGTGGCAACGCCGCCCCAAATCAGCGGCTGCTCAGCGATCCAGGCGGCGCGGGCGAGCCAGGGGGAAAGAGTTGCCACGTTTCTGCGCCTCCTTGTTGGGCGAAGATCGTTGTCAGGGAGAATCGACGCGGAGGCAGCGCCTGGGTGGTGTAGGGCAACACACGCTACCTCAACGCCGTACTCGGCCCTGGGTCAACTGTGCGAACAGCTGTGCCGAATGCGTGCCGAGGTTCCGGGCGAGATACGTTGGCCCAGCGTGGCCTCACGTGGCCGGTCGCGGTGAGCGGTGGGGGTCACCATCGGGACCAGGGTCGGGTTGTTGGCTGGGACCGACTAGATCGACTCGTATCCGGGCCGCGAGCAGCACCTGACCGCATTGTGCGGCGGTCGCTCGGTGGCTGGTCTGACGGGGGTTCCGGTCCGGGCGGATGACCCGGGAATAGGTAGAGCCGGTGATACCGGAGTTCGGTCCCGGCTCGCACCGGTGAACGCAGAACATGATCGCTGCGTACGTCGATCACGGCTGCGGGCTCACCGTCCTGGAGTGCCGGTCACTCCGGTCGTGACGTTCGCCTTGATCACGTTGGAAACCAGTTCACGAGGCTCTTCGAAGTAGTCCATCACGATAATTCCGATGCGCTCTGGTGGGGACTCGGCAAGATAGTCGTTGAGACGCGGATTTATTTTCTTTGAGTAGCCGCGTGCGGTGAGTCCAACAGCGCTGGAAAACGTGATGTACAGTTCATCCGGGCCGCCTCGCCTGGCTTTTTCTATGTGCTCAACGACGTAATCGAACTTGTCATCATCTCCAGGATTTCGATAGCGATCCTCGACATCATAGAATGGAGGCTCTGCACTTCTGAAACATTGGTTTTCCGGCCAGTAAGAAAGATTGAATCCCACGTCTTGACTACCTTCGAATCTGCGTAACAAAATGATCTTACCGCGAACGTCTCCCAACGTTGTTTCGGATGTGAGTGCAGGACTGGTGACCGTAGAATTGCCACCAGGAGGAACGGCGACGAAATTGTAGAATAGCGGAATGTCCTCGATGCATTCCCATGTTTTTGCATTAAATGTGTCTTCGAACGAGCGGGTGTTTTTGCCAGGGCTCGCTGTGTCCGTCATGGGTAATTTGCAGATAATTTGAGAAGGCGCGAACTTGCCGAGCGCTTCGTCGAAACGACTCTCTTCATCTACGGACATCAAAATAGTCTCAGAAGGGTACTGTCTAAGGAAGTTGAAGCAAATGGTCAGGACATCCACATAACTCTTTTCTGTACATATAACATCATGGTGCACGCAAAGGTTGTCCTGGTAATGCGTAAACCTGATGTCAAGAAAGCGTATACCCGCATTTAACTGGTCGGGTAGATCGAGCTCCTGAGCCCTTCCGAGTCCGAGCAATCCGTGGACGCAGCAAGAGTTATGCGTCCCGGGAATGCTCAAAGTCATCACCGAAGCGTCATCGGGAACGTAACGCATCCAACAAGTGTGAGTAATGAACTTGTCCATCATACCCTTTCCGGTCGTCACCACCGGCCGCCCGGCGAATGAAAACCCCGGCCCCCAGAATTTCTGTCCTAGGACGACGTTCGGGGCAGAGAGGCCGCGGGTTCACTGCCGCCCCGTGATGCTCTGCGGAGTTGACCAATGCCTCGTAGAGGCTAAGGCGAGATCGTCGGCTGCCGCGTTCGACAGTCCGGTGGTTCGAGCCCAGTTCGCTAAGCGCCGTCGCACGCTCGACACAACCGCGAAGTCCGATGGGATCGTCGCGCACCACCCACAGGCGGGGTCGGAACGAGAGTCGGGTACGCGACCAGGTGTGGCGGGCACTGTGGCGGGTACCCGCCAACCGGACCCTGCTAACCGTCGGTCGGACACTGACCTGTTCGCCTCGGAGTCGGGGACTGATGGTGCATTGAGCGAAGCCTTCCAAGCTGGCTAAGCGCTGGCCGCGTGAGGGGCCATGCGCCCCGTCTGAGCCCAGAAAGTAGGAAAACGGTGGTATCAGCGCACGATCAGAACAATGCGCAACCCAGGGACGGCACCGGCGGTTGTGAGCCGGCGGCGGGCCACCACGCTCTGATCGCTCAACCGCACACCGAGGCCGAGGGTCCCATCGCGGCGGCCGAGGCGGTTGCGGCGCGGATCAGCACCGCGGAGTACCCGCTGGGCCGACCAGGGCGTCCACTCAATGGCCGTTCACCGTTCCTCATGGGGATGAGCGCCACCGCGGGGGTCGCGGTCACCGTCGGTGTGATAGCAATGATCATCACTGCCCGCTCGGTGCTGGTGTTGATCGGGCTGTCGTTGTTTCTGGCGATCGGTCTGGAGCCCGCCGTGTCGGTGCTGACTCGGCGCTGGTTGCCGCGGTGGGCGGCAGTTCTCACCGTGATGGTGGCGGGTTTAGGAGTGGTGGGTGGGTTCCTGGCCGCGGCGATCCCACCGTTGGTGGGGCAGGCGACCCAATTCGTTGCCCAAGCCCCGAGCATTTTGACCAGGTTGCAGAATCACAACTCGGTGCTGGGTCAGCTCAACGCCCGCCTGCACTTGCAACAGCGCCTACAGCAGGCCCTCGACGGGGACGCCTCCAGCATGATTAACGGCCTGCTCGGCGCAGGCCAGGTCGTGTTCAGCGCGCTGGCCACCGCCTTGATCCTGATCGTGCTCACCGTGTACTTCCTGGTCGACCTGCCCCGCATCCGCGCGACCCTCTACCGACTAGTGCCCCATTCCCGCCGACCCCGCGCGATCCTGCTCGGTGATGAGATCTTCGCCAAAGTCGGTGGCTATGTGCTGGGCAACCTGCTGACCTCGCTGATCACCGGGGTCGTCATTTTCGCCTTTCTAGTGATCGTGGGCGTGCCTTATGCGCTGCTGTTGAGCCTGTTCGTGGCGATCCTGGACCTGGTCCCGGTGATCGGCTCGACCATCGCAGGGGTGGTGGTGTGCTTGGTCGCGCTGAGCGTGTCATTGCACGTCTGCCTAGCCACCATCGGGTTCTTCTTGATTTATCGGCTGGTGGAGGACTACCTGCTGGTCCCCAGGATCATCGGCCGAGCAGTCAAGGTACCGGCCCTGGTGACCGTCGTGGCGGTCCTGCTAGGCGGCGCCTTGATGGGCATCGTGGGTGCCCTGGTCGCCATCCCTACCGCCGCGGCCCTGCTATTGCTAGGCCAGGAAATGCTCTTCCCTCGTCTCGACCGCGCCTGACCACCCACCTCGGTCACTACCGACGCGCGCCACCACGACCAAGCCCCGACGGCATCGATCCCAGCGCGGCTACCCTCGACCGGAGAGCACCCACCACCTAGCGGGTGCCGGATAAGGAGCAGGCGATGAGTCTTGCGGACAAGGCCAAGGATAAGACCGAGGAGCTCAAGGGCGAGGGCAAGGAGGCCGCAGGTCGGGCGACCGACGACGACGAGCTCAAGGCCGAGGGCAAGACCGATCAGGCCAAGGGCAACCTCAAGCAGGCCGGCGAAAAAATCAAAGACGCCTTCAAATAGGACCGACCAGAGCCGAGGGCGCGGCCACGCGCAGGCGCGCCCTCGGCATCACAGGCCGCCCACCAGTCGCAAACCGATCCACAGGCGGACCAGGAGTCATTCGTCCTGTGCCCCTCGACGCGATAGTTTCTCCAGCGGCGCGGTGTCACAATCTGCCCACCAATTGGCCCAGAGCTGCTACTCGTCACAGGAAACGCTGATACCCGATCCGACTCCGTCTCCGGCCCGGTGCGCTCGCCGCTGATGGGCATGACAACTCGCCGGTGCGGGTGGCTAGGTGGGTGAGGAGCACGGCGTGATCGTGT
>JGI12053J15887_10001446_pt1 | contig 11061 bp, 9 predicted proteins | sample MedBloCAOM1_O3_FD_15887 | JGI IMG/M metagenome (IMG submission 15887) | reverse complement strand
TGCGGTGGCCCGGAACAAGTGGTTGGCGCTGGCCGTCTTGCTGGCGGGTGCGTTCATGGCGCTGCTCGACACGACGATCGTCAACGTCGCGATACCGACGATCCGCACCAGCCTTGACGCGTCGAACGCAACGTTGTCGTGGATCGTCTCCGGGTACGCGCTCGCGTTCGGGTTGGCGCTGATCCCTGCGGGACGAGTCGGTGATCGGCTGGGGCACAGGTGGGTCTTCATCGCGGGTCTTGCGTTGTTCACCGTGGCCAGCCTGGCGTGCGGCCTGGCCCGGGATGACGTTCAGTTGATCGCTGCCCGCGCGCTCCAGGGATTGGCCGGTGGCATCTTCTTCACCACCATCACCGCGCTGATCCAGCTGATGTTTGCTCCCCGGCAACGGGGACGCGCGTTCGCGATCCTCGGTGCGACCATTGGCTTTTCGACGGCNCTTGGGCCGCTCGCCGGCGGGTTGATCATTGCGGCCTTCGGTGCACAGTCCGGCTGGCGGCTGATCTTCGGGGTGAACATCCCGATCGGGATTCTTGCCGTCGCCGCTGCGGCGGTGTTGCTCCCCGGTGGTGTCGAGACCACCGATAGCGGCGCTGACTGGCTGGGACTGGTCCTGCTCACTACCGGCCTCGTCGCGCTGCTCACGCCGCTGATCGAAGGCCAGCAGGAGGGTTGGCCGTGGTGGACGTACGCGTCAATGGCCTGCGGTGTCGCGCTCATCGCGCTGTTCGGGTTGTGCGAGCGCCGCCTCGAGAAGGCGGGTGGCAATCCGCTTGTGCCGCCGAGACTGTTCCGCCATCCCTCATTCACCGGTGGTGTGGTGCTGGCCCTCGTGTACTTCGCGGCGTTCACCAGTATCTTTTTTACCATCGCGCTGCTGTGGCAGGCCGGCCTTGGACACACCGCGCTGCAATCCGGCCTCGTGGCAATGCCTTTCGCGATTGGCAGCATCTTGGGCGCATCCCAGAGTGACACCCTCGCCGCGCGCTTCGGCCGCACCGTGTTGACCGTCGGGCTTGGCATGGTTGCCGTCGGCATCACCGCGGTCTGGCTCATATTGGCGTTGTGCCCGCCCACCCAATACAACGGCTGGCAACTACTGGCCCCGCTGCTGGTCGCCGGAATTGGCAGCGGGCTGTTCATCGCGCCGAATGCCGCCTTCATCGTCGCGACGGTGGAGCGCGGCGACGCAGGGGCGGCCAGCGGGGTGGTCGGCACGATGCAGCGCATCGGCAGCGCGATCGGCATCGCCGTGATCGGCACCGTCCTGTTCGGCACGCTGCGCGTCGTACGGGGCCCCGACGCCCTCGCCCTGGCGTTCGGTCACAGCGCGACCCTTGCCATGGGCGTCAGCGCGGTCCTGAGCGTCGCGGCCTTCGGCCTTGGTTTCGCCCTTCCCCGTGCTGTGGACCCATCACGGCTCGATGACGTGTGACGGGTCGGGGCGCTTTTCCGCAGGCGCCTGGCTGTAGTCGCCCCACGGGCCGTCACGGCGTTCGATCGCTGCCCGCACCCCCTGATTGGAGGCGGTATCGATGAATTGCAGCGCGTCGGGGGTGTTGCGCATCAGCCCGTCGAGGATGCCCCCGAGCGTCTGGGTGGACGACAGGCCCATATTCTCGTAGGCCTGGTTGACGATGAGCTTCTGGGCCTGCAGTTGGGAGAGCGGGATATTCGTGAGCTTCGCGGCGACCTCGGCCACGCGGGCCTCGAGTTGTTCGAACGGGACGGACTCGTTGATGAGTTCGACTGCGGCGGCTTCCTTTCCGGTCAGGGGCTCACCGGTCAACGAGTGCCACTTCACCTGGGCCAGCGACAGCCGGTAGAGCCACATGCCGGTGAGGTAGGCGCCCCACATGCGGGCGTACGGCGTGCCGATGACGGCGTCGTCGCTGGCGATCACGATGTCGGCGCATAGGGCGTAGTCACTCGCGCCGCCGACGCACCAGCCGTGAACCTGGGCGATGACGGGTTTGGACGCGCGCCAGATGGCCATGAACTTCTGGGTCGGCCCGGTCTCGCGGCTGCTGACCATCGCGAAGTCCTTGCCCGGATCCCATCGGCCGTCGGTGTTCATCGCGTCTCCCCAGTGGCGGAAGCCGCCGCCGAAGTCGTAGCCGCCGGAGAACGCCCGTCCTGCGCCGCGCAGCACGATCACCTTGATGGCGGGATCGCGCTCGGCCAGTCCGATGGACTTTTCGATCTCGTCAGGCATCGGCGGGACGATGGTGTTGAGCTGCTCGGGCCGGTTCAGCGTGATGGTGGCGACGGGACCGTCCGTCTTGTACAGCAGGGTCTCGAACTCTGGATTCGTCGTCGGCATAGCAGCAGTCGAGTCATTTCGGTTTCGGAAGTCAAGGTGCCACCGGTCTCGTCGCCCTTACCGTAAGCTCCTCAGCATGCTGCGTGTCATTCAGTGGGCCACCGGATCCGTCGGCCGCCATGCCGTCGCCGCCGTCCACGACCGTCCCGACCTCGAGCTCGTCGGCGCCCTCGCCTACAGCGACGCCAAGGCCGGCCGCGACGTCGGCGACATCTGCGGCATCGGCCCGATTGGCGTCACGGCAACGACGGACCCTGCGGAGATCGTTGCCCTCCACGCCGACTGCGTCCTCTACATGCCGCAGGGCGAGATGAACCCGATGGGCGCCCTCGACGACATCTGCCTGCTGCTGGCCTCCGGTAAGAACGTGGTGTCGACGGCGGTGACCGGCCTCATCTACCCACGCAGCCTCGGGCGCCGCGTCGTTGAAAGGCTCGACGCGGCCTGCGCTGACGGGCAGACGTCCTTCCACGCCACCGGTATCGAACCCGGCTGGGCCGCAGAAGTTTTACCGCTCACGATGTCGGGGCTGTTCCGGCGCATCGACACACTGCTCGTCCAGGAGTTGATGGACTACAGCAGCTACGACAGCGCCGACATGCTCTTCGACATCATGGGCTTCGGCAAGGCGCCCGACGAGCCCGTCCCCATGGCAGACGCCGCGCTGGCGGGTGTCACCTTCCGCGCACCGCTGATGCTGCTCGCCGACGGACTCGGTGCCACGATCGACGACTTCGTGTACCACCGTGAGGTCGCGGTGACCGACAAGGCGTTCGACGTCAAGGCCGGACGGGTCGAGGCGGGGACCGTCGCCGCGCAGCGCTTCGGCTACACCGCCATCGTGGACGGCCGTCGCGCACTGACGGTCGAGCACATCACCCGCCTCGGCGACGAACAAGCCAAGGACTGGCCGACGGGCCGCGGTTGGAAGGTGACCGTAGAAGGTCGGCCGTCGATGGTGCTCGACTCCAAGATCGCCACTCACGGCGAGGACGAAGCCGATCAGGGCTGCCTTGGCACTGCGATGCACGCCGTCCACGCCATCGCACCGGTGTGCACTGCGGCGCCGGGCATTCGGACTTTCCTCGACCTTCCGACGATCATGGGGCGGGGCGTGCTGGCGAGATAGCCGCTACACGTGCCGCGTGGTTACGCGCTGCGTCACCCGTCGAGGGTGCGGTGCAAGAACTCGAAGATCAGCGCCGACCTGAACGCGGTCTGCGCATTGTCGGCCGCCCCGGCGTGCCCGCCCTCGATGTTCTCGTAGTACTGCACCGGGTGGCCCGTCGCCTCCAGCGCCGCCGTCATCTTGCGGGCATGACCAGGATGCACCCGGTCGTCACGGGTGGACGTGGTGATCAGCACCGGCGGGTAGTTCCGGTCGGGCGAAATATTCTGATACGGCGAGTATTTGGAGATGAACTCCCAATCGTCGGGGTTGTCGGGGTCGCCGTACTCGGCCACCCACGACGCGCCGGCGAGCAGCAGGTGGAACCGCCGCATGTCCAGCAGTGGCACGCTGCACACCAGTGCGCCGAACAGCTCCGGGTACTGCGTGAGCATGATGCCCATCAGCAGGCCGCCGTTGCTTCCACCCTGCGCGCCGAGCTGTTCGACGGTCGTGATACCGCGCTGAACCAGATCCTTTGCCACAGCGGCGAAGTCCTCTGCTACCAGGTGCCTGCCTTCGCGCATCGCCTTGGTATGCCACTTCGGCCCGTACTCGCCGCCGCCGCGGATGTTGGCCATCACATAGGTGCCCCCACGCGNCAGCCACAGCCGGCCCAGCACGCCGTCATAACCAGGTGTCCGCGCCACCTCGAAACCGCCGTAGCCGCCGAGCAGCGTTGGTCCCGGCGGCTGGACATGTCGATGGCTGACCACGAAATACGGGATCGCCGTACCGTCATCCGAGGTCGCGAAGTGCTGGTCGACCTCGAGATCGGCGGCGTCGAAGAACGACGGTGCCCGTTTGATCTCGGCCAGTTCGCCACCGGTCGTCCCGTACAGCAGCCGCGACGGTGTGTCGAATCCGCTTGAATCGAGGAATATTTCGTCACCAAGCTCGTTGACGTCGACGATCACCGTGTTGGTGTTCTCCGGAATGCCTGACACCGGCTCGGCCTGCCACGATCCCGGGGTGACGATTTCGACGCGGCTGGCCACGTCGGCCAGTGTGACCACGACGAGCTTGTCACGCGTCCACGCGTAGTGGTTCAGGCAGGTATGCGCATCGGGTTCGAATACGACCTGCAGTTGTGCTGTGCCGGCCAGGAATTCGTCGTAGGCCGCGGCCAACAGTGACCCCGCAATGTACTCGGCGGAGCCCGTGTTCCAGTCGCTGCGCAGCTCGATCATCAGCCAGTTGCGATGCACCGAGACTCCTGCGTCGGTCGGTGCGTCGATGCGGATCAACTCGGCGCCGCGCAATTCGTAGACGTCGTCATTGAAGAAATCGATGGCGCGGCGCAGCATTGTCCGTTCGAAACCCGGTGTGCGGTCCACCGAGGCCGCGACGATCACATCGGTGCTTTCGGCGCTGAACACCAATTCGGCCTCATCAAGAGGCTGCCCGCGGCGCCATCGCTTGACCAGCCGCGGATACCCCGACTCGGTGAGCGAATCGGCGCCGAAGTCGGTGCCGAGCAGCACTGTGTTCTCGTCTTCCCAGCTGACCTGCGTCTTCGCCTCGGGTAGCTCGAACCCGCCCGCCACGAATTCCCGTGTGCGCATGTCGAATTCGCGCACAATCGCGGCGTCCGATCCGCCACGCGACAGGCTGATCAACGCCAGCGAGTGATCCGGCTCGATGACCTCGGCGCTCGCCCACACCCAGTTCGTGTCGTCACGGCGCGCAAGTTCATCGACGTCGATGATGACGTCCCAGTCCGGCTCCGCTGTGCGGTAGCTCGCCAGCGTCGTCCTTCGCCACAGGCCGCGCGGGTTGGCCGCGTCGCGCCAGAAGTTGTAGAGGTAGTCGCCGCGTCGTCGCACATACGGGATGCGGGCGTCGGTATCCAGTACCTCAAGGGCTTCGGAGCGCATCTGCTCGAACCGTCCTCCGCAGGCGGGTGGGCCCCCAGCTTGCGAGGGGAGTGCCCCCACACCCGCGAACTCCTTCAGGGTCGGCTCGTTGTGCTTGCGCACCCAGTCCAGCGCATCGTCGCCGGTGATGTCCTCGAGCCAGAGATACGGATCGTCAGCCACGGAAACCATTCTGACGTGCGGGCGTAGTGTGAGCTGCGTTACACCGATTCGCCCAAGTGAGCTCAGGGAGTCACAGATGACCGTTTACGCCCGCCCCGGTTCTGCGGACGCGCTGATGTCGTACGAATCCCGCTACGGAAACTTCATCGGCGGTGAATGGGTCCCGCCTGCGGGCGGTGAGTACTTCGAAAATCCGACACCCGTGACCGGACAGACGTTCTGCGAAGTGCCCCGCTCGAACGACGCCGACATCGACAAGGCTCTCGATGCCGCCCACGGTGCCGCGCCGCAGTGGGGCAAGACGGCCGCCGCCGAACGCGCCAACATCCTCAACAAGATCGCCGACCGCATCGAAGAGAACCTGGAGTCGCTGGCCCTGGCCGAGGCGTGGGACAACGGCAAGCCCATCCGCGAGACGCTGGCCGCCGACCTGCCGTTGGCCGTCGATCATTTCCGCTATTTCGCCGGGGCGATCCGGGCGCAGGAGGGATCGCTGTCCCAGATCGATGACGACACCGTCGCGTATCACTTCCATGAGCCGCTCGGCGTGGTCGGCCAGATCATCCCGTGGAACTTCCCGATCCTGATGGCCACCTGGAAGGTTGCTCCGGCACTGGCCGCCGGCAACGCCGTCGTGCTCAAACCGGCCGAGCAGACGCCCGCGTCGATCCTCTATCTGATGAGCCTCATCGGCGACCTGCTGCCCGCCGGTGTGCTCAACGTGGTCAACGGCTTCGGGTTCGAGGCCGGCAAGCCGTTGGCATCCTCGAACAGGATTGCCAAGATCGCATTCACCGGTGAGACCACCACCGGCCGGTTGATCATGCAGTACGCCAGCCAGAACCTCATCCCTGTGACGCTGGAGCTCGGTGGCAAGAGCCCGAACATCTTCTTCTCCGACGTGATGGCCGCGGGCGACGACTTCCAGGACAAGGCGCTTGAGGGGTTCACGATGTTCGCCCTGAACCAGGGCGAGGTGTGCACCTGCCCGTCGCGTTCGTTGATCCAGTCCGACATCTACGACGAGTTCCTCGAACTGGCGGCGATCCGGACCAAGGCGGTCCGTCAGGGCGACCCGCTGGACACCGAAACAATGATCGGCTCCCAGGCCTCCAACGATCAGCTGGAAAAGGTGTTGTCCTACATCGAGATTGGCAAGGACGAGGGCGCCCGCGTGGTGACCGGCGGCGAGCGCGCCGAATTGGGCGGTGACCTGTCCGGTGGCTACTACGTGCAGCCAACGATCTTCGAGGGCAACAACAAGATGCGGATCTTCCAGGAGGAGATCTTCGGCCCCGTCGTTGCGGTGACGTCGTTCACCGATTACGACGACGCGATCAGCATCGCCAACGACACGCTCTACGGCCTTGGCGCCGGTGTGTGGAGCCGCGACGGCAACACCGCCTACCGGGCTGGGCGCGACATCAAGGCGGGGCGGGTGTGGACGAACTGCTACCACGCCTACCCGGCGCATGCGGCGTTCGGCGGCTACAAGCAGTCCGGCATCGGCCGCGAGAATCACAAGATGATGCTCGACCACTACCAGCAGACCAAGAACCTGATGGTGTCCTACGGGGACAAAGCGCAAGGCTTCTTCTAGTGGGTCAGGCACTGTCGTAGTGGGTCAGGCACTGTCGCGAGCGCTGGTCACCGAGGCCGCTGCGCAGTTGCTGAGGCGACTGCAGGATCGGCATGGTGCGTTGATGTTTCACCAGTCCGGCGGATGCTGTGACGGTTCCTCGCCGATGTGCTATCCCGACGGCGAGTTCATCGTCGGCGACCGCGACATCCTGCTGGCGATCCTCGACGTCGGCGAGGACGGAGTGCCGGTCTGGATATCGGGGCCGCAGTTCGAGGCGTGGAAACACACCCAACTGGTGATCGACGTTGTGCCTGGGCGAGGCGGCGGCTTCAGCCTGGAAGCGCCGGAAGGGATGCGGTTTCTGAGTCGCGGCAGAGCATTCACCGAAGCCGAGAACGGGTTGCTGGCCGAGCATCCGCCGGTGACAGGAGCCGACTATGCACGGGGGATCCGACCACCGCTGGCCGGCACGCACATCGTCGCCGAAGCCGTTGACGCTTGCCCGGTTCCTGGGAGACGCGCCGCGAGGGTGCAGCGGTCGCGACAAACCACCGCGTTATCGTCGGAAGGATGATACCGCTGCCGCGTGCGTGGCTGCTGACCAGTGCAATGCTCGTGGGCACTGCGGTTGGGCTGATCGCCGGTATCGCGGCGACCCTGGTTGTCGATGCCACCATCCGGCCCGACGTGGTGGTCGCGTCAGTCGTCGGTGTGCCAAGCGTGATCGGCATGCTGCTGATCCTGTTCTCGGGACGACGATGGGTAACCACACTTGGCGCCTTCATTCTCGCCATCGCGCCGGGGTGGTTCGGAGCGCTCGTCGTGATCCAGGTGGTCCACGGTGTCTAGTTCACCAGATCGCGACACCGTGCTCGGCGAGCCGACGCAGCCCTACACGCCGACCTTCACCACAGGGGAGTTGCCCGCACACCCCGATCCGGTGCAGCCGCTAGCCGCGGAACGCGAGCCAACACAAGCGCCGCAGGAACCCCACCCCGCGCCCGCCCAACCAGCGGTGGTGCATGGCACCTACCAGTACCTCAAGCGCTGGACCTTCGTGCTCGTCGTTGCCGGGGTGTGGATCGTCGCGGCCGCCGCCGGACTGGGCCTCTACCACTGGTGGTTCCACTCAATCGACAAAACGCCTTCAGTGTTCGTGGTGCTGATCTTTCTCGTCGTCTGCGCAGTCGGGAGCCTGTTGACCGCGATGGTGGACAACAAGCCACTGGTGTCGGCGCTGGCGATCGCGCTGATGTCGGCGCCGCTCGCCGCGATCGGTGCGGCGGCGGTACTGCATGGCCTTTACTTCTGTGACCGGGTAAGCCGCTGCCTCGGGGGCCTGATCCCCTACTGAAGCGTGTCGAACGACTTTGGCTGAGTGTTCGGCGGTGCTTGTGCACCGATTGCCGACGGCCCGCCGCCAGGAAATCACCCCGCGCACGCACGATGGACTCTCGTTCGTGCCCTTGCGCATACTCGACCTCAGTCGGTTGTTCGAACGCACTAGGGTTGGCCGGGTGACCCACTATGACGTCGTCGTTCTTGGAGCCGGTCCTGGCGGATACGTCGCGGCCATTCGCGCTGCGCAGTTGGGGCTGAACACCGCGGTGGTGGAGCCCAAGTATTGGGGCGGGGTGTGCCTGAATGTGGGCTGTATCCCGTCCAAGGCGCTGCTGCGCAACGCCGAACTGGCACACATCTTCACCAAGGAAGCCAAGCTGTTCGGCATCAGCGGTGAGGCGAGCTTCGACTACGGGGTGGCGTTTGACCGCAGCCGCAAGGTGGCCGAGGGCCGGGTGGCCGGTGTGCACTTCCTGATGAAGAAGAACAAGATCACCGAGATCCACGGGTACGGCACGTTCACCGACCCGAACACCTTGTCGGTCACCCTCAATGGGGGTGGCAGCGAGTCGGTGACGTTCGACAACATCATCGTCGCCACCGGCAGCAGCACCCGGTTGGTGCCCGGCACGTCGCTGTCGGACAACGTGGTGACCTATGAAGAGCTGATCTTGTCGCGCGAGCTGCCGTCGGCGATCGTGATCGCGGGTGCGGGCGCGATCGGCATGGAGTTCGGCTATGTGCTGAAGAACTATGGCGTGGACGTCACCATCGTGGAGTTTTTGCCGCGGGCACTGCCCAACGAGGACGCCGAGGTCTCCAAGGAGATCGAGAAGCAGTTCAAGAAGCTGGGCGTCAAGGTGCTCACCGGCACCAAGGTCGAGTCGATCAAGGACGAGGGCAGCGAGGTCACCGTCACCGTCAGCAAGGACGGCAAGACCGACGAGATCAAGGCCGACAAGGTGCTGCAGGCGATCGGGTTTGCCCCCAATATCGAGGGCTACGGTCTGGGGTCGGCCGGGGTGGCGATCACCGATCACCAGGCCATCGGGATCGACGACTACATGCGCACCAATGTGGGTCACATCTATGCCATCGGCGACGTGACCGGGCTGCTGCAGCTGGCGCACGTGGCCGAGGCGCAGGGGGTGGTCGCGGCCGAAACCATCGGGGGTGCAGAGACGTTGCCGCTGGGGGATTACCGGATGCTGCCGCGCGCGACGTTTTGTCAGCCTCAGGTGGCCAGCTTCGGGCTGACCGAGGAGCAGGCCCGGGCCGAGGGTTATGACGTGAAGGTCGCCAAGTTCCCGTTCACCGCCAACGCCAAGGCGCACGGTGTGGGCGACCCGAGCGGCTTTGTGAAGCTGATCGCCGACGGCAAGTACGGCGAGCTGCTTGGCGGGCACCTCATCGGCCACGATGTGTCCGAGTTGCTGCCCGAGCTGACCCTGGCGCAGAAATGGGACCTGACCGCGGGCGAGCTGGCCCGCAACGTCCACACCCACCCGACGATGTCCGAAGCGCTGCAGGAGTGCTTCCATGGCCTCGTCGGCCACATGATCAACTTTTGATTAGCTTGCGCGAGCAAGCAAGCTTATACTCATGCGGTCCGGTCGGGTTTCAAGGAATAGGGAGGCGCGCTGGTGGAAGACGAAGAGCCCCAACGCCCTATCGAGGCCTCGCTGGCACATGCACTGGCCTGGGGTGCACCGATGTGGATTCTCGATCAGGATGGCCCTCCACCCGCGCCCGACAGGCAAGAAGCCAACACATCGTCGATGATCCGCCGCATCCGCAGATGGATGACACGCCGCGGGCACTAGGCAGCCCGGCCGCGAGGAGCAGCGCGTAGCACTTCAGGCCGCAATGCGGGCCAGCGAGCGTGATGGCGAGCGGCGCCATCTCGCGCTGGCGGCCTAGGCAGATAAGGGATACGGACCGAAGCGGCCCCATGCCACGAATGCGGCGAACGCCAAAATGACCAGTGCGATAAAGATATTCGGGATCTCCTTGCGGCGCGCATGCAGGGCGGCCGCTCCTAGCATCACCAACACCAACCCGACTGCGGCCAACGGTACGAAAATGGGCGCTACGCCGGTTAGTGCGGGCACGATCAGGCCGATCGCGGCCAGTATCTCCAACACGCCGATCGATTTCACGACGGCAGGGCTGACGTCGGCGACCCACGGCATCCCGGCATCGACCAGCTGCTGTTTGTTCCGTGCGAGCTTCATCACGCCCGCCCCAAGGAAGGCAAACGCCAGGATGCCTGCAACCGTCCACAACGCGATATTCACGACTCCTCCTCCATTTTTCGTTCAATTCGGCAATTGAGTTTGACCGTTGGCAGAGCTGACTTGGAAGCTAACAGTTACTTGCATGCGCGCGCAAGTAATAAACCCCGGGCGGAAGCCCAGATGCCGCCGAGCCGAGTCGGCGTTGCAGGCGCATTCGCCCCATCAGGAATAGGGGGAGGCTCTCGGTGCGTTGGCGCGCAGTATGCGAATCGGCGTGGTGTTCCCCCAGACAGAGCTAGGCGGTGACGCTTCAGCCGTCCGTGCCTACGGCCAGCGAGTTGAGGAGCTGGGCTTCACCCACCTCCTTGCCT
>JGI12053J15887_10001445_pt1 | contig 11063 bp, 8 predicted proteins | sample MedBloCAOM1_O3_FD_15887 | JGI IMG/M metagenome (IMG submission 15887) | reverse complement strand
CAGCGCGCTGTCGGGCCGGTCCTGCTGGAATACCGCATTGGCGATGCCCTGGATCGGATCCTGGTTGTAGTCGAGGCTGGCGGTGCCAAAGGCGAGGTCGAGGTCGATGACGACGGAATCGAGCGCCAGATCGCGCGCGATCGCCCAGGCGACGTTGTGCGCGATGGTGGAGGCGCCGACGCCGCCCTTGGCGCCGACGACGGCGACGATGCGGCCGACGGCGACATCCTCGGTCGACGAGAACAGGTTGCAGATCGTCCGTACCACGTCGATGGTCGCGACCGGGCCAACGACATAGTCGCTGATGCCGCGGCGGACCAGTTCACGGTACGGCGTGACGTCGTTGGCGCTGCCGATCACGACCACCCTTGTGCCGGCATCGCACACCGATGCGAGTTCATCGAGGCCTGCGAGCATGTCGCTGGAGCCTTCGGTCTCCAGCATGATCACGTTCGGCGTCGGGGCCTTGTGGTAGGCGTCGATGGCGGCGGCGATGCCGCCCATGTGAACCGACAGATGCGCCTTGTCGAGACGGCGGTCCTGGCTCGCCGATTTCACTGTGGTCGCCGTGGCGACCGTGGCACAAAAGGCCTGCACCGATACGCGCGGCGCCGGCGAGATATATTCGTCGGCAGGCGGCGTGAGGTCCGGCTGTTCGTCGGAGTTGCTGCGCTTAATCATTTGCCGGCATCGCTGAGTTTGGCCTTATCTTGCTCCGGATAGGTGGTCGTGGTCGGTTCACCCTTGCGGTACTTCTCGAACGCCGCGTTGCGCCGGATCGTGTAGGCGGGCGTTTCGGGCCGCGGCTGTTCGAGGTCCGCCGGATTGTCGATCATGGCGGCGAGGTTGTGCTGGTTGGCGCAACCCAAATTGTGGTAGGGGCGGTTTTCGTTGTAGCCGGTGTCGTTAAGACTGGGCCCGAGATCCTCCGGCCAAAGTCCGCAAGGGCCGGCGACCGCCGCAATCCTCGGATAGCTCAGCTTGATCGTCGGCAGCGTTCGGGGATCGTCCGGCGTGTAGCTGCGCATCGTCACGGCGTTCGACGGCACGCCGCTGGCCGCCAGGATCGAGCGGATTTCGTGGTAGGCGGCATCGGCAGCACGCGCGTTTGCGGTGTTGGCCGGGACGTCGGCGACGATGGCGCCGGTGCCCTCGCGGAGCCAGACCTTCGCCAGCCCCGCCACATCCGTGCGTTGCGTACCGGACAGGCCGCCGCGGGCATGGCCGACGAAAATGACGATCGAGCGGTTGGCTTCCCGAATGGCGATCGGATGCCGCAGGCGGAAATCGTCGGGCACGCTGGAGGTGACGATTTCGGTGGTTTGTTGGCATGCCCCCAGCGCCGTCGAAATACCGACGAGTGCACCGAGCAGGCGCAAGGCGCGGAGGCGGTCAATATGCATCTTGTTGGTCATCGTTCTGTCCTCGTCCCGCAGCAGTGGCGCAGTGCCGTCTCAGTCAATGATGAAGCCAAAATTTCCCTGGTAGGCGCCGACCGGCCCGACGCGGGCGGCGAGGCCGTAGGTCCGGTTGATGCGGGCAAGCAAGGTCGCCTGGGAGTCGGACGCCGGCGCGAACCCGTCATCGGGGCGGGCCAGTTCTTTCTGGGCAACCGCGCGGACCACATAGGGGGTGACGAGAACCATCAGTTCGGTCTCGTTGTTGGCGAAGTCCTGGCTGCGGAACAGCGCCCCGAGAATCGGCAACTGATCCGCGCCCGGCATTCCGTTGATGGCCTGCTTGGTCTGTTGCTGGATCAACCCCGCCATCGCCATCGAACCGCCGGACGGGATCTCCAGCGTGGTCTCGGCACGACGGGTCCTGATCGAAGGGATCGTCAACGAGGTGCCGCTCTGGTTCAGCGTAATGGAGTTGTCGTTCGACAGTTCGGAGACCTCGGTCATGACCCGCAGGCTGATCCGGCCCTCCGAGAGCACGACCGGGGTGAAGTTGAGCGAGATACCGAACTTCTTGAACTGGATCTGGGTCGTGCAGACGTGGGTGATCGGGTCGCAGGCATAGCCGGCGGGGATCGGAAATTCGCCGCCAGCGATGAAGGTGGCGGACTCGCCGGAGATCGCCGTCAGGTTCGGCTCGGCCAGCGTACGCACCACGCCGGCGCTCTCCATGGCCCGCATCGTCGCGGTCACCGTGGGCAGGCCCTTCATTATGGCCGATGCGGAAAGGTCGTTGTCGGCCACCAGGGGGCGGCCAAGGTTGGTGAACGGATTGCGGTTGTTGAAGTTCACGACCGCGGTGCCGTAATTCATGCTGGCACTGAGATCGACGCCCATCTGCTTGATGATGTCGCGCCGCACTTCAGAAACGTTGACCTTGAGCATCACCTGATCGCGGCCGCGGACCGCGATGGAATTGACGACCTTGTCCGCGCCGCCGACCAGCCGCGCAGCGAGGTCGCCGGCCTGCTGGGCTTCGATCGGGCTCGATACCGAGCCGGTCAGGATCACGCCGTCGCCGACGCCTTCGATATTAATGCCCGGCAGCGTCTGCTTGAGGGCCGAGCGCACGCCGTTGAGGTCGCGTTTGACCGCAATGTCATAGTTGGCGACCTGCTGGCCGGCGGCATCGAAGAATACCACACTGGTCTGGCCGACCGCGCTGCCGATGATATAGGCGCGCTGGGCGGAGCGGACGACCGCGTTGGCGATCTTCGGATCGGCCACCAGCACATCCTTCACTTCGCGCGGCAGATCGATCACCACCGACTTGCCGATGCCGAGCGCCAGGAAGCGGGTCTTCGCGCTGCCGATTAAGGTGGTCGTTGCCGGAGGTTCGATGTCTGGATCGGCGGCGAGGACCGGCGACAGTGCCGGATAAAGCGCCAGCGCGGCGACCGCTGAAAATAACAGGGCGCGGGCCCGAGCGTTCCGCATTGGCTGATTTCCCGCAAACTTCATACCGGCGTCCTTTCGGTCACTTCTGTGCCGTCGATCGGTTCGCGATGCCGCAGCGAACCACGTTGAAATCGGCGCTCCGCTTCGGAGGCCGTTGTGCTGCGCACCGCCAGCGAGCCGCTCAGGCAGGCGCGGGCGGGCAGTTCGATTTTTTGATGGGGGGCCTGGTCGATCGCGCGTAGGCGGGGATCGGTCAGGACGATAGGTGCAGCACTCATGCGTTTTACTGTCTACTCTTACTCTGGGAGGCCTGAACCGCTTGGCGATCGCAGCCGTCCCCACACGGCATGACTAAGCGTCAATGGTATAAGGGAACTTGAGGGGTGAATTTTTTGGCCGAAACGACGGCCGGATTCGTCGTCATGGTGAACGGGTGGTTATTGTCGGTGCCGGCAAAATCCGGGTTTGTACGGATGCGGCCGTGCCTGTTGCGATTGACGCAAGGCAGCACCGTTGCGCCGCAGCGTTGGCAGCGGCAGCGCAGATCGCAACGTAGATTCCAGCTTGGATTCCTGGGGGACGTCCGGCTTAGGCGTTGGCCTTCAACGCGGCAAAGCCGCGTTCAAGATCGGCCTTGAGGTCATCGACATTCTCGAGCCCGATGTGAAGCCGCAGCGCCGGACCACCCGGCGCCCATTTGGTCGCCGTTCGGTAGCCGTCGCAATCGAACGGAATGATCAGGCTCTCGAAGCCGCCCCATGAGACGCCCATGCCGAACAATTTGACGGCATCGAGCATCGCATCGACCGCCTGTTGCGGCACCGGCTTCAGGACGATGCTGAACAGGCCGGATGCGCCGGTGAAGTCGCGTTTCCAGATCGCGTGGCCGGGATGGCTTTCCAGCGCCGGGTGCAACACCGCCAGCACCTCCGGGCGGCTCGCCAGCCAGCGCGCCATCTCGAGGCCCGAGCGGTAGTGCTGCGCCAGTCGCACGGCGAGCGTGCGGGTGCCGCGCAGCGCCAGGAAGACATCATCCGGGCCGGCGCAAACGCCGAGCAGGCGGATGCCTTCGAGAAGTTCGGGCCACGCCTTGCCGTTGGCCGAGATGGTGCCGAACATGATGTCGGAATGGCCGCCGATATATTTGGTGGCGGCCATTATGGAAATGTCGACGCCGTGGTCGAGCGAGCGGTGAAACAGCGGCGTCGCCCAGGTGTTGTCGCCGATGACGAGCNCATTCCGCGCATGTGCGACGGTTGCGATGGCGGGGATGTCGGTCATCTCAAAGGTTTGCGAGCCGGGCGCCTCGACCAGCACCGCCCTTGTGTTGGGCTTGAACAGCTTTTCGATGCCGGCGCCGATCAGGGGATCGAAAAAAGTGGTCTCGACGCCGTAGCGGGCGAGCATGCCGTTGCAGAAATTGCGTGACGGCCGGTAGACATTGTCGGTCACCAGCAGATGATCGCCGGCCTTCAGCACCGAGAGCAGGGTGGTGGTGATCGCTGATAACCCCGAGGGCACCAGCCCGACGCCGGCGCAATGCGGGCCTTCCAGCGACATCAGCACATCCTGGAGCGCCCGGGTGGTCGGCGTGCCATTGCGGCCATAGGTGAACTCGCTCCGTTGGGCGCGCAGGTCCGCGGCGGTCGGGTACAGCACGGTGGAACCGTGGAAAACCGGAGGATTCACAAACCCCTTCTGGGCTTTGCTGTCGCGGCCTGCCGTGACCAGTCTGGTTTCGGGTTTTTGCGCCTTGGACGATCCGTCGTTTGAAAAACTCATGCGTTCTGGCCGCCAAAGACTTTTTGCCGCGGCCGCAACCATCGCGAGAGGCCGCCGGACGGCGGGGCGAGGCCGAGATTATTAGTAACTTGACACAGAAGTCGCCCGTCAACCCCCTTGACCCGGATCGCCAGTCGTTCTGTGATGCAGCACAACTATCCAGTCGCCGCATGTTGAGGGGCCTGCCGCGACCTTCGATCCACCGCTTACCTGAGATTGTGTCAAGCTGCCGGTCAGGTTGACGCAATTGGGCGAGGGATCATCGGGTTGGCCCGAAATTAGCATGTGGCGAGCAACGTTCCCGCACGACCCTTGAAAGGCCTTGCCCATGAAGCGCGTATCTCTGGTTCTTACCCTTGCTGTTGCCGCCGGTTTCTCCATCCAGGCCGCCTCGGCGCAAACCCTCAAGACGATCAAGGACCGCGGCATGGTGTCCTGCGGCGTCACCCAGGGACTGGCGGGCTTCTCGCTCCCGGACGACAAGGGTAACTGGATCGGGCTCGACGTCGACATCTGCCGAGCGATTGCGGCGGCGGTCTTCAACGATCCGAGCAAGGTCAAGTTCGTACCGTTGTCAGCCAAGGACCGCTTCACGGCACTCCAGTCCGGCGAAGTCGACGTGTTGTCGCGCACCACCACCTGGACGCTGTCGCGCGATACCTCGCTTGGCGCCAATTTTACCGGCGTCACCTATTATGATGGCCAGGGCTTCATGGTGAAAAAGTCGCTCAAGGTCAATTCCGCGCTGGAATTGAACAGCGCGTCCGTCTGCGTGGCGACCGGTACCACGACGGAGCTCAATCTCGCCGACTACTTCAAGGGTAACAACATGAAGTATGAGGTGATTGCCTTCGCCACCGCCGACGACACGATCAAGGCGTATGAGTCCGGGCGCTGTGACGTTTTCACGACAGACCAATCCGGCCTCTATGCCGAACGTCTGAAGCTTGCCAACCCGGCCGATCATGTCGTGCTGCCCGAAATCATTTCGAAGGAGCCGCTCGGCCCGATGGTGCGCCATGGTGACGACCAGTGGTTCGACATCGTGAAGTGGGCGCTGTACGCGATGGTCACCGCGGAAGAACTGGGCATCACCCAGAAGAACGTCGACGAGAAGGCGAAATCGGACAACCCGGAGCTGAAACGGGTATTGGGGAGCGACGGCAATCTCGGTGAACAGCTCGGCCTGACCAAGGATTGGGTGGTGCGGATCGTGAAGGCCGTCGGCAATTACGGCGAGAGCTTTGATCGCAATGTCGGCGCCGGCTCCAAGCTCGGAATTGCCCGCGGCCTCAACCAGCTCTGGAACAAGGGCGGTCTGCAGTACGCGCCGCCGATCCGCTGATCGACCGCGTAAGAGCTGGCGGCGATGGCCATCGAACCTCGACAACCACCAACGCAGTTTGTTGCCAAGCTGCAACGGGCGCTCGGCGGCAGTGCAGGCTGGAGCGGCTTTGTCGTCCAGATCCTGTTCGTCGCCGTGCTGGCCTGGCTTGCCTACGAGATCGTCGCCAATGCCCGCGCCAATTTGCAGGCGCAGCGCATCGCCGCGGGCTTCGGCTTCCTGGCCACCACGGCCGGTTTTGACATCAACCAGAGCCTGATTTCGTATACGGGGTCCGATACTTACGGTCGCGTTTTCGTGATCGGTCTGCTCAATACGCTATTGGTCTCGGCGCTCGGCATCTTCTTCGCCACCATCATCGGATTCCTGGTGGCGCTTGGCCGGCTGTCGCCGAACTGGCTGCTGTCGCGCATCTGCGGAGGTTATGTCGAACTGGTGCGCAATTTGCCGCTGCTGTTCCAGATGCTGTTCTGGTACCTCGCCGTGCTTGCAGCACTGCCCAATCCGCGGCAGAGCGTCTCGATCTTCGACAGCTTCTTTCTAAGCAATCGCGGTTTGGTGGTTCCCAGGCCGATCGGCACTCCCGGTTTCGAACCGTTCGTCGCCGCCGTGCTGGTCGCCATCGTTGCTTCTATCCTGTTGTCGCGTTATTCGCGCCAGCAGCTGTTTCAGAGCGGCAGGGTGATCAAGGTCTGGCCCTATGTACTCGGTCTCCTGATCGGCCTGCCGCTATTGTCATCACTGATCTTTGGCCTGCCGGTATTGTTCGAGATTCCGGTTCTCAAGGGGTTTAATTTTTCCGGCGGCTCGCGCGTCATCCCGGAATTGGTAGCGCTGGCGCTGGCGCTGTCGACCTACACTGCTGCCTTTATCGCCGAGATCGTGCGCGGCGGTATTTTATCCGTTCACAAGGGACAGATGGAAGCCGGTTCCTCGCTCGGCCTGCAACGCGGCTCGGTGTTGCGGCTGATCGTGGTCCCGCAGGCGATGCGCGTGATCCTGCCGCCGCTCACCAGCCAGTACCTCAATGTAACCAAGAATTCCTCGCTGGCGGTGGCGATCGGCTATCCCGATCTGGTCTCGGTATTTGCCGGCACGACGCTGAGCCAGACCGGGCAGGCGATCGAAATCGTCGGCATCACCATGGGGGTCTATTTGCTGATTTCACTGGTCACGAGCGCGATCATGAATTTCTACAGTTGGCGCGTCAGCCGGAGTATGGGCTGATGAGCGACACCACAGCATCCGTGTTTGTCCGCGGCGACCTCGTCGCCGAACGTCCGGCACCGGTGAAGACCACGGGCTTTGTCGGCTTCCTGCGCACCCGGCTGTTCAATTCACCGACCAATATCCTGCTCACGATCGTCGGCGCGCTGCTATTGTGGTTCACCGTCGTTCCCGCGCTCAAATTCCTGCTGGTCGATGCGGTGTGGACCGGCAAGGACCGCACCGCCTGTCTTGCGGAAAATGCCGGGCATGTGGTCGGCGCCTGCTGGCCGTTCATCCAGGCCAAATTCCCCCAGTTCATTTACGGGTTCTATCCTGAGCCCGAGCGTTGGCGCGTCAATATCGTGTTCATCCTCGCCGTTATCCTGCTGCTTCCATTGCTGATTCCGCGCCTGCCGGCCAAGGGAATCAACGCCGGTCTGTTCTTCGGCGCCTTTCCGGTCGTGGCCTTCTTCCTGCTGCACGGCGGCGGACTGGGTGGCCTCGGCGTGAGCTGGACGGCCGGGCTTTTGTCGGGCTTCAACGACAGTATCGGTGACGGCGGCCGCAAGCTGGCGGCTGCGGGCGAGACGACGGCTGTGATCGGACCGCTGCTGTGGCTGCTCGGAAAGCTGATCGTGCTGGTTTCGACCATGATCTCGTGGCTGTTGTTGCCGTTGACCTGGTTGCGCGAGATGATCCAGGCGTTTGGCCGCCCGGTGTGGGCGGATTTCGTGCTCTGCGCCGGCATCGCCGGCGCGCTGGTGTTCTGGTTGAGCGCCCGCAAAGGTGAGGGGTTGCGTCCCCTGGTCAATTGCCTTGCGATCTTCGCCGGCATCGGGATCGTCATTGCGTTGATGGGGCTCGACCACGGTGGATTGCCGGTCGTCGATACCAGGCTTTGGGGCGGCTTGCTGGTGACGCTGGTGGTGTCGGTGACCGGCATCGTCGCCTCGATGCCGGTCGGCATTGCGCTCGCCCTCGGCCGGCGCTCGACCATTCCACTGATCCGGATTTTCTCGATCGCCTTTATCGAAATCTGGCGCGGGGTTCCGCTGATCACGGTGCTGTTCTTTGCAACCTATATGTTGCCGCTGTTCGTTCCGACCGGCTTCACCATCGACGGATTGATGCGCGCCCTGATCGGGATCGCGCTGTTTACCGGCGCCTACCAGGCCGAAAACATCCGCGGCGGCCTGGCGGCGATTCCGCGCGGGCAGGGTGAGGCGGCGAGCGCGCTCGGCCTGTCCTGGGCCAAGACCACGGGGCTGATCGTGATGCCGCAGGCGTTGCGCCACGTTATCCCCAGCCTCGTCAACAGCTTCATCGGCTTGTTCAAGGACACCACGCTGGTTTCGATCGTCGCGCTGTTCGATCTATTGGGAATAGTGCGCTCGGCGTTTGCTGATCCAAACTGGGCGACGCCGACCACGCTGTTCACCGGCTTTGCGTTCACCGGAATCATCTACTTCGTCTTCTGCTTTGGCATGTCGCGTTATTCGCTGTTCGTCGAGAGCAGGCTGAACGCGCATCGCCGCAACTGAGGTTGGGATAATGGGGACAGACTCGATCGTTGGCATCAACAGCCTCAACAAATGGTACGGCGAATTTCACGTCCTGCGCGACATCAACCTCGATGTCGCCAAGAGCGAACGCATCGTGATCTGCGGCCCCTCGGGCTCGGGCAAGTCGACGTTGATCCGCTGTATCAACGCGCTGGAGGAGTTCCAGGAAGGCCAGATCGTCGTCGAGGGCATCGAACTCGGGCCGAACCTGCGGCGGGTGGACGAAGTTCGCCGCGAAGTCGGCATGGTGTTCCAGAGCTTCAACCTGTTCCCGCATCTGACCGTTTTGGAGAACTGCACGCTGGCGCCGATCTGGGTGCGCAACATCCCCAAGAAGGATGCCGAGGCGATGGCGATGAAATATCTGGAGCGGGTCAAGATTCCGCATCAGGCCAACAAATATCCAGGCCAGATGTCAGGTGGACAGCAGCAGCGCGTCGCGATCGCACGCGCGCTGACCATGAACCCCAAGGTCATGCTGTTCGACGAGCCGACCTCGGCGCTCGATCCTGAAATGGTCAAGGAAGTGCTCGACACCATGGTCGATCTGGCCAAGGAAGGCATGACCATGCTGGTTGTCACCCACGAAATGGGATTTGCGCGGGAGGTCGCCAACCGCGTCGTGTTCATGGACGCCGGCCAGGTGATCGAGTCCAACACGCCGGAAAACTTCTTCGCCAATCCGCAGCACGCGCGGACCAAGCTGTTCCTCAGCCAGATTTTGCGGCATTAGCCTGACCCACCGACCTCATCCTGAGCAGCGGCCTCTTGGCCGCGTCTCGAAGGATGGGCCACGGGCCTCATGGTTCGAGACGCGCGAAGCCGCGCTCCTCACCATGAGGATTGGCACGTGCGTCGCCCCTCACACCTTCTCGAACGGCAGATCGATCTTGGGACGCTTTTCCAGCCATTCCGGCACCGGCAAGTTCTTCGCGCGCATGAAAGCCGGATTGAACAGCTTTGACTGATAGCGACCGCCGGAATCGGCAAGAATAGTGACGATGGTCTTGCCGGGCCCGAGCTGCTTGGCGAGCCGGATCGCACCGGCGATGTTGACGCCGGTAGAGCCGCCGAGGCAGAGGCCCTCGTGCTCGGTCAGATCATAGATCACTTTTACGGCTTCCTCGTCCGAGATCAGGAAGGCGTCGTCGACCTTCGCAGTCTCAATGACGGGCGTGACGCGGCCGAGTCCGATGCCTTCGGTGATCGAGTCGCCCGGTGTCGATTTGGCGGTGCCGTTCTTGAACAGCTCATACATGGCAAAGCCATGCGGATCGGCGCAGGCATTGACGATGCCCGGATGCTTTTCCTTCAGATAGCGGCTGGTCCCGGCCAGCGTGCCGCCGGTGCCGACCGAGCAGATGAAACCGTCGATCTTGCCGCCGGTCTGCCGCCAGATCTCGGGGCCGGTCGATTCGTAGTGCGCCTTCGCGTTGTCGAGGTTGTTCCACTGATCGGCAAACAGCACGCCGTTCGGCTCGCTCTTGCGCAGCTGCGCGGCGAGCCGCCGTCCGACATGCTGGTAGTTGTTCGGATTGGAGTAGGGCAGCTGCGGCACTTCGATCAGTTCCGCGCCGCAGAGCCGCAGCATATCCTTCTTTTCCTGGCTCTGGGTCTCCGGGATGAGGATCATGGTGCGATAGCCGCGCGCGCTGGCGACGACGGCAAGACCAATACCGGTGTTGCCGGCGGTCGCCTCCAGCACCAGGCCGCCGGGCTTGAGGTCGCCGCGCTTCTCGGCTTCGAGGATCATCCATTTGCCGGCGCGGTCCTTCACCGACTGGCCGGGATTCATGAATTCCGCCTTGCCGAGAATGGTGCAGCCGGTCAGTTCGGAAGCGTGCTTCAACTTGATGAGCGGCGTGTTGCCGATTGCGTCAATGACGTTGTTATAGATGGTCATGTCTAAAAATTGCCGGTTCGCTGCCTAATCGTTGAGCGACCCTAATGGACCGCCGCAGGGCATACAAGCCAGCCGCTCGCGGCAAATGGTCAGCCGGATTTGGCGAACACCACCTGACGCACGTCGATGTTCCCCGACAGGAATCCGGCTTCGCAATACGCGAGGTAGTATTCCCACAGCCGGCGGAAACGGTCATCGAAGCCCGACGGCATCAAATGCGGCCAGGCCGCGCGGAAATTGCTTCGTCAGATCGCGAGCGTCTTGGCATAATCTTGCCCGAAAATGCGTTCGCGGATGACGGGAACGCCGAACCGCTCGCCCAGCGCTTTCGGGATCTGCGGCGACGGCAACATGCCGCCGGGGAAAACGTAGCGCTGGATGAAATCGACTTCGCGGCGATAGGTCTG
>JGI12053J15887_10001444_pt1 | contig 11065 bp, 10 predicted proteins | sample MedBloCAOM1_O3_FD_15887 | JGI IMG/M metagenome (IMG submission 15887) | reverse complement strand
CTCGTGCGACGTGGTTCGTCACCACCGCGAACCGGTGCTGGACGCTTGGCCTTCATGGTTGTCCCCCAACCTTTTCCAGTGCCCGTAGCCGCACGGAAGCGCTACGCGGATTGAGTTCGATCTCCTCGGGGCCCGCACGCTCGGCTCCGCGGGTCAAGGCGACGAATTCCGGCTCGTGGCCGGGCAATTCGACAGGCAAATCGGGCGGGGTACGTGATGCGGTCGCGGCGGCGAACTGGTTCTTGACGATGCGGTCTTCTAGGGATTGATAAGACATCACGACGATTCGGCCGCCAGGAGCCAGTGCGCCGAGCGCCGCGGGAATCGCGTCGCGCAGCGAGTCCAGCTCGCCGTTGACGGCGATGCGCAACGCCTGGAACGTGCGCTTGGCCGGATGCCCTCCGGTGCGCCGCGCAGGCGCGGGGATCGCCTGATACAGCAGCTCCACCAGCTCGCTGGTGGTGGAGAACGGCCGGTGCGCGCGGCGGCGGACGATCTGGGAGGCGATGCGACTTGCGAAACGCTCCTCGCCGAACTCCCGCAGCACACGTGACAGCGCCTTCTGGTCGTAGGTGTTGACTACGTCCGCGGCGGTGAGCTCCGCATCGGGATCCATCCGCATGTCCAGTGGCGCGTCGGCGGCATACGAGAAGCCGCGCTCGGTGCGGTCGAGTTGCATCGATGACACCCCGAGGTCGAACAGGATCCCTTGAACAGGGCGGTCTTTGTCTGCCCAGTAACCGGTTTCGGTCAGCACGCTCTCGATGCCGTCGTAGCGGGTGCGGACCAGCATGACCCGATCGCCGAACTGCGACAGCCGCTCGCCTGCGATCCACAACGCGTTGGGATCGCGATCGAGTCCGATCACGCGCAAGCCGGGAAACTCGGCGAGGAAGCGTTCGGAGTGCCCGCCTGCGCCGAGCGTTGCGTCGACAAGGACCGCGCCCCCGCCGTCGGGGTTCTGGCGGGTGAGCGCCGGAGTCAGCAGCTCGACACAGCGGGAGAGTAGGACGGGAACGTGTCCGTGATCGCCGGAGCGCTGGGCCATCGCAATTCCTCCGGTGAGGGCCCCTGCACCGAGGTCCCTGTCCGAGAACCCGGACCTGGCGTTGGGGAAGTACGCCAGGGCCGGTTCGGACAGAGGCCACGATGCACGGGCAACGTGCCGGTCGGCCGCCGAATCAGATGATGTCGTGCAGAGCTTCATCGGTGGCCGCGGAGAAGTTCTCTTCATGGGTCTGCTGGTACGACTGCCATGCCTCCGAGTCCCAGATCTCCAGGTAGTCAACCGATCCGATCACCACGCAGTCCTTGGAAAGATTTGCGTAGCGGCGGTGGTCGGCTGACAAGGTGATCCGGCCTTGGGTATCGGGATGTTGCTCGTCGGTGGCGGCGGCCAGGTTACGCAGGAACGCGCGGGCCTCCGGATTGCTCCGCGACGCCTGCGACGCTCGTCGAGCCACCTTTTCGAACTCGGCGCGCGGGTAGACGGCCAGGCTGTGATCTTGGCTCTTGGTGACCATCAACCCTCCTGCCAGCGCGTCGCGGAACTTGGCGGGCAGTGTGAGCCGCCCCTTGTCGTCGAGCTTCGGCGTGTAGGTGCCGAGAAACATCCCGCCACCTCCCACCACTCCGGAGCCCCGGTCGCTCCGTTGTCCGCCACTTTACCCCACAATCCCCCACATCGCGCCATTTGATAGCAAAAGTTGGTCGTGCGCCCCCACTACGCCCCCTAATCCAGGTGATTTCCCATGCCCGCCAATGGCCGACGATGGCCGCAATCGGGTAAAACCCCTGGTAGATACCGTCGAGGGGGTCAGTGGGGCGGTGTGGGGAGAATTCGCGACACGCCTGCGCACAAAAAAGGGGCAACCCGTCGCGGGCTACCCCTCGGCTAGATGCCGGCCTACTCGTCGAAGCGGCGGCGGAATCGATCCTCCATCCGACTGGTGAACGATCCACCGGAGCCCTTACCGCGCTTCTGGCGAGGCGATCCTGGCTCAGCGTCGCCGGCGCGGTCGCGGCCCTTGGCCACCCGCGGGCCGGTGATGGCGAAGATCACACCGCCGAACATCACCACAAAGCCAATAACGGACAGAATCGGGAAGCTACCAATCATGGTGGCCTTGAACGCGACACCGGAAACCAGCATGGCCAGACCGATCACGAAAAGTGCGACACCCTGCAGACGGCGCCGCGCCGAGGGAGCACGCAAAGTCCCACCGCGAACGCTCGAAGCGAACTTGGGGTCCTCGGCATAGAGTGCGCTCTCGATCTGATCGAGCATGCGCTGCTCATGATCGGAGAGTGGCATTCGTCCCTCCCTTGCCGGCCCGGCCGTCTAAATGTTCAAAGTCGTGTTCGCCCGCATTCACGGGCACCTAACAGTCATGATACGAGGTCGATCTGAGCGGTACCACCTAGTTCGACGGTCGATTCTATGACGGGCGCCGCCGTTGTGAGCCAGCACCTCACCCAACCAATAATGGTGTGGACCACACCGCTTTGCGGCCGCAGGCGAGGAAGGACAAGGACAACTTGGCGACATTTCTCATCGATCTGTCGTCGGGCGATATGCAGCGCAGGCTCGGTGACGCTCTGGCGGTCTATGTCGACGCCATGCGATACCCCCGCGGCACCGAAGACCAGCGCGCGTCGATGTGGCTCGAGCACACCCGCAGACACGGCTGGAAGGCCGTCGCGGCGGTCGAGGTTCCCGACCAACAAGACATCACCGACTCGCCGGGCGCAGCGCTGGCCGCCGCGCCGATGCTGGGGGTTGCCTACGGCTATTGCGGCGCGCCGGACCAGTGGTGGCAGCAACAGGTGGTGCAGGGCCTGTATCGGATCGGCGCCGACAGAATGCGGATCGCTGAGCTGATGACGAGCTACTTCGAACTGACCGAACTGCACATCGCACCGCGGGCCCAGGGCCGCGGCCTCGGCGAGGCGCTCGCCCGACGGCTGCTCGCCGACCGCGGCGAGGCACACGTGCTGCTGTCGACACCGGAGATCAACGGCGAAGCCAACAGGGCGTGGCGGCTGTACCGGCGGCTCGGGTTCACCGACATCATCCGCGGCTACCACTTCGCAGGCGATCCGCGCGCGTTCGCGATCCTGGGCCGGGCATTGCCACTGTGAGAACGGATGCCCGAAGTCGCAGGCCGGTCGGCTCCGCTGTCTGGCACGATGACCACGTGCCCGCCCGTTCCCGCTCCAGCCGCATACTCGCCGTCGCGTTGCTGCTTCTGCTCGTCGTGCCGATGGCAGTGGGCTGCGTACGCGTGCGGGCATCGATCACGGTGTCGCCGGACGACCGGGTTTCGGGTCAGATCGTCGCGGCCGCCAAGCCGCGCAACTCCGACGACAAGGGCCCGCAGCTGCTCAACAACCTGCCGTTCGCGCAGAAGGTGGCGGTCTCCGACTACAACCGCGACGACTTCGTCGGCTCGCAGGCGGTCTTCTCCGACCTGACGTTCGCCGAAGTGCCCCAGCTGGCCAACATGAACCGGGACGCCGCAGGCGTCGACATCTCGCTGCGCCGCGCAGGCGACCTGGTCATCCTCGATGGCCGCGCCGACCTCACGTCGCTCAACGACTCAGAGGCCGACGTGACGCTTTCGGTGGCATTCCCCGGCGATGTGACGTCGACCAACGGCGACCAGGTGTCTTCCGACGTCGTCGAATGGAAGCTGCGGCCCGGCGTGGTCAGCACAATGAGCGCCCAGGCCCGCTACACCGATCCGAGTGCCCGCTCGTTCACCGGTGCGGCCATCTGGCTTGGCGTGGCCTCGTTTCTGGTGGCCGCGATCATCGGCGGGCTGGCGTATACGGGCCGGGACCGCTCGGAGCGCCCCACTTGATACCCGCACTGCCAGCGAACGCCCCTGGTGAGTCGCTGCCCTGACTTGGTACAAAACCCGTAGCACGCTCTACGCTGAATGCACTCGGGGGCGAGTACGAGGAACGTAGGCGAAGATTTGTCCGGAAAGGGGCGCCCGCTGAGCGTGGATGCAGCGGCACCGTCAGCCGTCGAGTTGGCCAGCGCCGTCACCGACCAATTGCGGGAGTATCTCCGCGATCGTCGCACCGACGCCGCATACATCGGTAGCGACTACGCGGAGTTGACCGCAGGCCTCGAGGAATTCGTGCTGCGCGGCGGCAAGCGGGTGCGCCCGGCGTTCGCCTACTGGGGCTGGCGCGCGGTGGCGGACGCAGCCGCGGATCCGTTCGATCCGTCGATGCTGCGGCTGTTCTCGGCACTCGAGTTGCTGCATGCGTGCGCGCTCGTGCATGACGACGTGATCGACTCCTCGGCCACCCGCCGCGGGCTGCCGACCGTTCACCGGCTGTTCTGCGACAAGCACCGCAGCAGCCAGTGGCATGGGTCGTCCGAACAGTTCGGGATATCGGCGGCCATTCTGCTCGGCGACCTGGCATTGGTATGGGCCGACGACATCGTCGCCACCGCCGACCTTTCTGCCGACGCACAGTTGCGGGTACGGCGGGTCTGGTCGGCCATCCGGACCGAAGTGCTCGGCGGGCAGTACCTTGACATCGTCGCCGAATCCAGCGGGTCCGAGTCGGTTGCGTCGGCGATGACGGTCAACATCTACAAGACCGCCTCGTACACGATCTCCCGGCCACTGCAGTTCGGCGCGTCGGCCGCCGCTGATCGCCCCGATGTGCTCGCCGTGTTCCACGAATTCGGAACCAGCCTTGGGGTGGCGTTTCAGCTGCGCGACGACGTGCTCGGCGTCTTCGGCGACCCTGCGGTCACTGGCAAGCCGTCCGGCGACGACTTGCGTTCCGGCAAGCGCACGGTACTGCTGGCGGAGGCCGTCGAGCGCGCCGAGAAAGTCGACCCCGTCGCCGCCAAACTATTGCGGACCTCGATCGGAACGGAGCTGTCCGACGCTCAGGTGAAGGAACTCTGTCTTGTCATCGAATCGGTCGGCGCGCTCGCCGCGGTCGAGGAGCGAATCGACACGCTGACCGGTCGCGCCCTGGAGACACTGAGCGCCGCGCCGATCGACGTCCAGGCCAAGGTCGGCCTTTCCGAGCTCGCCAGACGGGCCGCGAACCGGTCCGCCTAGGAGCATGACTACCCCGACGCCGACGCAGGTCCCGAAAACCGGTCCGGCACAGCATCTTTGGAGGCTGACATGCTTCGCGACATCGCCACAGGCCAGGCCGGCATGGCTGGGCGCGCTTGGTGCCGTGCTGATCACCGCAGGCGGGCTCGGCGCGGGCAGCACCCGGCTGCACGATCCGCTTCTTGAGTCGCTGCACCTGTCCTCGCTTCGTTTCGGCCACGGCCTTGTGCTCTCGTCGGTGCTGCTGTGGATAGGCGTGGCGCTGATGCTGATCGCCTGGCTGTGGCTGGGCCGCCGGGTGATCGCGCGCACCGCAACCGAATACATGATGGTGGCGACGACCGGCTTCTGGCTTCTGCCGCTGCTGCTGTCCGTTCCGGTGTTCAGCCGCGACACCTACTCCTATCTGGCGCAGGGCGCGCTGCTGCGCGACGGCTTCGACCCGTACAGCGTCGGCCCGATCGACAATCCGAACTCGTTGCTGGACAACGTGAGTCCGATCTGGACGACGACGACCGCGCCGTACGGGCCCGCATTCATTCTCGTCGCGAAGTTCGTCACGATGCTCGTCGGCAACGACGTGGTGGCGGGCACCATGCTGCTGCGGCTGTGCATGCTGCCCGGCCTGGCCTTGCTGATCTGGGCGGCCCCGCGGGTGGCCCGCCATGTCGGCGCCGACGGCGCGGCCGCGCTGTGGATATGCGTGCTGAACCCGCTGGTGATCATTCACCTGATGGGTGGCGTGCACAACGAGATGTTGATGGTCGGCTTGATGATGGCGGCGATTGCGCTGACGTTCGCAGGCCGCCACATCTGGGGCGTGAGCCTGATCGCAGTGGCAGTGGCGGTGAAAGCCACGGCCGGACTGGCTCTTCCGTTCATGGTCTGGGTGTGGACGCGTGACCTTCGGAAGCGGAGCGGGTATTCACCGGTGAAGGCATTCGCCGTGGCGACCGCCGCGTCGGCGCTGATCTTCGCTGCGATGTTCGCCGTGTTGTCCTGGCTGGCAGGCGTCGGCCTTGGCTGGCTGACGGCGCTGGCGGGGTCCGTCAAGATCATCAACTGGTTGACGGTGCCGACCGCCGCGGCGAATCTGATCAACGTGTTCGGCAGCCTTCTGTTCCCCGTGAACTTCTACGCGGTGCTCGATGTCAGCCGGATCATCGGGATCGCGATCATTGCGATCTCACTTCCCTTGCTGTGGTGGCGGTTTCGCCACACCGACCGCGAGGCGCTGATCGGCATCGCGTTGGTGATGGGGGTGGTGGTGCTGTTCGTGCCCGCGGCGCTGCCGTGGTACTACACCTGGCCGTTGGCCGTGGTGGCCGCGCTTGCGCAGTCGAGGCAGGCGATCGCGGCGATCGCGGGCGTGTCGACGTGGATCACGGTGATCTGGAAACCCGACGGCGCGCACGGCATGTACTCGTGGCTGCACGTGATGCTGGCAACGGCATGCGCTGCAGCGGCCTGGTATTCGCTCTACAAGGCGCCGGTCAGTACGCCATCGCCTGGGCCCGACGCACCACCTCACGGGCCTGATGAGAGTGCAGCGCGTCAACCGGCCTAGCATTCGCCTGCTTGTCGGTCGAGCCGTCGCGGCGGATGGTCAGCGACGCGTCGGGGGTGAACAACCAGCGCAGGATCTCGGTGTCGGGGTACCCGCCGTCGTGCAGCACCACGAGCAGCCCCGCCAGGCTCTTCACCACGTGCCCGGCCGCGTCGAAGAAGGCTTTTGGCACCACCACCACGCCGTCGCGTCGCACCGCGACCAGGTGCCCTTCTCGCAGCTGCTGATGCACCTTCGTCACTGGAATGCCGAGCAAATCGGCAACGGCGGGTAGGTCGTAGACGTCCTCGCCAGGGTCGAGAACATCGTCGACGGCCGGAATGCTGCTCACCGCACTGAGTCTAAGACGAATCGGTCGGCTCGTAACATGTGTTCGGTGGAGACCTACCAGCAATCTGACCCGCTCGTCGGGGCCGTGCTGGACGGCCGGTACCGCGTCGAGGTCATGATCGCGACCGGAGGCATGTCCGCGGTGTACCGCGGGCTCGATCTGCGGCTGGACCGGCCGGTGGCCCTGAAGATCATGGATTCCCGGTACGCCGGTGACAACCAGTTCCTGGCCCGGTTCCAGCGTGAGGCGCGGGTGGTCGCGAGGCTGAAGGATCCCGGCCTGGTCGCGGTCTACGACCAGGGCATCGACGGCCAGCATCCGTTTCTGGTGATGGAGCTGATCGAGGGCGGCACGCTGCGCGAACTGCTGCGGGAGCGCGGCCCGATGCCGCCGCACGCGGTCGCCGCGGTGCTCCGCCCCGTGCTCGGCGGCCTGGCAGTGGCGCACAGTGCCGGGCTGGTGCATCGCGACATCAAGCCGGAAAACGTGCTGATTTCCGATGTCGGCGACGTGAAGATCGCCGACTTCGGTCTGGTGCGGGCGGTCGCCGAAGCCAAGATCACCTCCACCAGTGTGATTTTGGGCACCGTCGCCTACCTGTCGCCGGAGCAGGTCAGCACCGGCGACGCCGGACCGCGCAGCGATGTTTACTCGGTCGGCATCCTGGCCTACGAGCTGCTGACCGGTGTCACGCCGTTCACGGGCGACTCCGCGTTAGCGGTGGCATACCAGCGGATGGACAACGACGTCTCGCCTCCGAGCGCCGTGATCGCCGGTGTGCCAGCGCAATTCGACGAGCTGGTGCTGCGGGCCACCGCGCGTGATTCTGCCGATCGCTACGCCGACGCCCAAGACATGGCTGCCGAACTCGACGCGATCGTCGACGAACTGGGCCTGCCGCCGTTCCAGGTGCCCGCGCCGCGCAACTCGGCGCAGCACACCTCGGCTTCGCTGTACCACAGTCAATCGCAGGCCCAGCACGCCAGCACCGAGACCACTGCACGGCCACCGACCCCGCCCGTGCTGGCGCCTCGACAACACACCCGGGAGCTGACGCGCGACGACTGGCAGCCGCATGAGCCCGAATATGAGCCTGTATCAGAACAATTCGCCGGAATCGACCTTGACGAGTTCCACTGGGCCCGGCAACGCGCCAAGCGGGCATTGCTGTTCTGGGTGATCGCCGTGCTGACACTCACCGGACTGATCGCCGCCGCCGCGTGGACCGTCGGCAGCAATATCGCGACGCTGATCTAGGACGACGAGGCCCTCACGCGACAAACGGCACGCCCGGCATGCAGCCGGCAGTCGCGGCGTGCATCCAGGCGTCGTGGCGAGCCAGGAACAGCGCGGCACGAGGTCTTCCCGTCCACCTGCAGGTGCATATTGGAGTTCGGCGGGCCACCATCACCACGCCAGAGGTCGACCGGTCGACGAATTCCCACACCATCTTCCCCCTGCCTTCCCCCTGCGGAGTAGTCAGCAAGCCAAGGATATTTGCCGGGGCGCAAGTCAGGAATCAGGTGTTTCCCTACGGTTCGCGCACAGGTTCGCAGTGCAACGCGGGGTTGATTCGTGCGCCGCGCAGTACTACAGTCGTAGTGAATCAATTCAACACTCGATGAAATCACAGCGAGGTGATTAGCGATGACCGAGCAGCTACTCCCGGTTCTGGTTGTCGGGGCGGGCCCAACCGGTTTGACGATGGCCAATGAGCTGGCGCGCCATGGCGTCCGGCCCCGGATCATCGATCGCGGATCCGCACCTGCGACGACGTCCCGCGCGCTGGTTGTCCAGCCACGGACCCTGGAGGTCTTCGACGACATCGGCGTGATCGAGCAGGCGATCGCCGCGGGTGAGCCGGCGTCGGACCTGACCATCACATTTGCGGAGAAGACGGTCGCGTTGGATTTCGCGGGCCAGTTGATCGGGCCGCAGAACTACACCGCCTACCCCGAACCGCGGACCCTCTCGCAGCATGACACCGAGCGCATTCTCACCGACTTGTTGAGCAGGCAGGGTGTCGAGATCGAGCGAGGCCTGGCGCTGACGGATCTGACCCAAGACGGCGATGCGGTGATCGTGTCGTTGCGCGGCGAGGATGGATCGATAGAGACGGCCCGGTACCGCTGGGTCATCGGCTGCGACGGCGCGCACAGCGCGGTGCGCAAGGCGACAGGGATCCCGTTCGCCGGGTCGACGTACCGCGATGAATTCATCATGGCCGATGCCGAACTGGAGTGGAAGTTACCGCACGGCGGGCTCTACGGATTCCCCAGTCCCGCAGGCATTTTCGCGGCGTTCTCAATGCCGGGCGAGAACCGCTACCGGATTTTCGGAAACTTCCCGCCAGGACCCGACGGCGCTGAGTACAGCGAACCCACCCATGAAGAGTTCCAGGCTTTGGTCGCCGAGCGAGTTCCCTTCCCTGCCAAGGTCGTCAATGAGTACTGGGTGACCCGCTACCGCGTGCACAGCCGCACCGTGCCGCGCTACCGCGACGGGCGGGTGTTCCTCGTCGGCGATGCGGCCCACGTGCATAGCCCCGCGGGCGCCCAAGGCATGAATACCGGCATTCAGGATGCCTACAACCTGGCCTGGAAGCTTGCGCTCGTCGAACGGGGGCTCGCCGACGAGTCGTTGGTGGACAGCTATCAGGCCGAGCGACACCCCGTCGGCGTTAAGTTGCTCAAGACGACCGACCGGTTGTTCTCGGCTTTCGGCGGGCAGAACCCACTGGCACGGCTGGCGCGTGGCCGGGTGGCACCGCTGCTGGCAGGCCGTGTGCTCACTCGACCATGGGTCCGACAGCGGTTCATCGGCCTGCTGGCGCAACTGCGCGTGCACTATCCGAACAGCCCACTCAGCGCTGAGGACGGTTCGGGCTGGCGGGACGCGCCTGCACCGGGCGACCGGGCCCGCGAGGCCGACGTGGTCATCGACGGGCGAGCCGGACGGCTGCACGAGGTGTTCCGCGGCACCCAGCACACCGTGCTGCTGTTCACCGGTCTTGACGACGAAGCTCGCCCTGCCGTGGAACTGTGCCGGATCGCCGAACAGCTCGAGCAGATGTATCCGGGGCTGGTGAAAGCCCGCGTCGTCACCGCGGAGCGCTTCGCCGATCATCCTGCGGCACTTGGCGATCCGACGCGGTCGGCACACCGTCAGTACGGGATCGCCTCGGCCTGCGCGTTCGTGGTTCGGCCCGACAAGTACATCGGCTACCGCGGCCGCCCCGTCGACCCCGATCGGCTGATCGCGGATTTGGGCAGGCGGTTAGTCGCGCAGCATCTCAGCGACGAGGAACGCCAGCTCCAGTGACTGCTGGGTGTTCAGCCGCGGATCGCATGCCGTCTCGTAGCGACCCGACAGGTCGGAGTCCGAGATGTCCTGCGCGCCGCCGAGACACTCGGTGACGTTTTCACCGGTGATCTCGACGTGGATGCCGCCGGGGTGGGTGCCCAGCGCGCGATGCACCTCGAAGAAGCCCTGCACCTCGTCGACGATGCGGTCGAAATGGCGGGTCTTGTAGCCGGTCGAGCTCTCGTGGGTGTTGCCGTGCATCGGGTCGCACTGCCAGATCACCTGATGACCGGTGGCCTGCACCTTCTCGATGATCGGCGGCAGCACGTCCCGCACCTTGTTGTTGCCCAGCCTGCTGACCAGCGTCAACCGTCCCGGCTGGTTGTGCGGATCGAGTCGCTCGACGTACTCGACCGCGAGCTCGGGTGTCATCGTCGGCCCGATCTTCACCCCGATCGGGTTGGCGATCACCTCGGCGAACGCGACATGTGCGCCGTCGAGCTGGCGGGTCCGCTCACCGATCCACACGTAGTGCGCAGACAGGTCGTACAGACGCGGCTCGGGCTGCTCGACGGGCAAGTCGGTCGACAGGCGCAGCATGGCCCGCTCGTAGTCGAGCACCAAAGCCTCATGGCTGGCGTAGATTTCGGCGGTCTGCAGGTTGCGGTCGTCAACCCCGCATGCGCTCATGAACGTCAGGCCGCGGTCGATCTCGGCGGCCAGCGCCTCATACCGGGCGCCCGCGGGCGAGGTCCGGACGAACTCGCG
>JGI12053J15887_10001443_pt1 | contig 11065 bp, 10 predicted proteins | sample MedBloCAOM1_O3_FD_15887 | JGI IMG/M metagenome (IMG submission 15887) | reverse complement strand
GCATCGAGCCGCCGATTTCGACGCAGCTCGACTGTGTTGCCGGCCGGGTCGCTCGACCGCCCTACTAATCAGCGCCCGGGCCGAGGGGCCACGCGCGCCTGACGACCGCCTCGCAGGCCGCGGTCGAAGGAAGCGTCCCGAACGCGCGGCCCCAATCGCCCTCCAAACGCGAGGCGCAGAAAGCATCGGCGGCTTCCGGCGTGGCGTGTTGCTCCATGAGGCTCGCCTGGAGCGCGACTGAGATGGCCTCGACAATTCGCCGCCCCCGCAACTCTGCGCTGCCGGACTCCTTGAGCATTTGCGAGATCGCCGTCGCCCCGCGACGCGAGCGCGCGCCGCCGCGGCCGATCTCCTCGAGCAGCGCCGCGACGCTGTCCGGTTCGCGCTCGACCGAGCGCAGCACGTCGAGGCAGATGACGTTCCCCGAGCCCTCCCAAATTCCATTCAGCGGCGCCTCGCGGTAAAGGCGCGCGAGCGGGGCCTCCTCAACGTAACCGTTCCCCCCCAGGCATTCCATTGCTTCCACGACGAGCGGGGGCAGGCGTTTGCACAGCCAGTACTTCGCGATCGGTGTGATGAGGCGCATCAAGAGGCGCTCGCGCCCGTCATCTTCCGCACGGTCGAAAGCTCTCGAAAGGCGAAACGCGAGGAGCGCCGCGGCCTCGGTCTCGAGCGAGAGATCGGCCAGGACGTTCTGCATCAAGGGCTGTTCGACGAGCCGCCGGCCGAATGCCTTGCGGTGCGCGGCGTGGTGGATCGCCTGGTTGAGCGCCGCACGCATCATCCCGGCGCTGGCGACCACGATGTCGAAGCGCGTTAGGTGCGCCATCTCGATCAGTGTGGCGATGCCGCGCCCTTCCTCTCCGACGATTTGCGCGCGGGTGCCGCGATACTCGATTTCGCACGAGGCGTTGGAGCGGTTGCCGCACTTGTCCTTCAGACGTTCGATGAAAAAGGGATTGCGGGTGCCGTCGGAAAGCGAGCGCGGTACGAAAAAGCAGGTCAAACCGGCCTCGGTACGCGCAAGGGTGAAAAAAGCGTCGCTCATCGGAGCCGAGCAGAACCATTTGTGCCCGGTGAGCTCGTATTGGCCTCCGCCCAGGGGCGCTGCTCGTGACGAATTGGCGCGAAGGTCCGAGCCGCCTTGCCTCTCGGTCATCGCCATCCCGATTGTTACGGCGCGCTTTTGTGCGAGGGGCAGCGGGCGCGGATCGTAGTCGCAGGCAAGGAGCTTCGGCTCCCATTCCTCGGCGAGCTTCGCGCTGTGGCGCAGTACCCGGACCGCGGCGAAGGACATGGTCACGGGGCACGCAACTCCATTTTCGCCCTGGTTCCACAGATAGTTGAGCGCTGCGCGCGCGACCCATACGCCTTCCCTCTTGTCCGTCCAGACGAGCGAATGCAGCCCGGAGCCGAAAGCGAGCGCCATCAGCTCGTGGTAGGCCGGATGGTATTCGACCGCGTCGCTGCGATTGCCGAAGCGGTCGTGGGTTCTCAGCTCGGGCGCGTAACGGTTCGCCTGCGTCGCGAGTGTTTGCATCCGCTCGCTGCCGACGAGATCTCCCATGCGGCCTGCGCGCTCGGCGATCCAGGCACCGCCTTCCCGTTTCACCGCCTCCACGAGGACCCGGTCCGCCGACCAGGCGTTGTAGCCGACCAGGGGCGGCGGCTGGTTGGCGGACTGGGGCGCGAGCTCAGGGCGAGGATCGTTCACGGTCTCAACCGGCGTATGTCCGACACCCGAGTCAATGCGGCACGCTCCCCCAGAGCTGCTTCAACCTGGCATCACGGCCGCAGCCGGTTCGGTAGAACTTGTACCTCACCGGATTCTTGACGTAGAAATCCTGGTGATAGTCTTCGGCGGGCCAGAACGCTCCAGCCGGCACGACAGGTGTGACGATATCTTCCCTGAACGGTTTCGTCTTCGCGAGCCCTTTTTTGGAGGCTTCGGCGAGGCGCTTCTGCTCGTCGGTGTGATAGAAGATCGCGGTGCGGTACTGGCTTCCTATGTCGCAAAACTGCCGGTCCCGCACGGTAGGATCGACGTTTTTCCAGAACACTTCGAGGAGCTTTTCGTAGCTCACCTTCTTCGGATCGTAGAGGACCTGCACGACCTCCGCGTGTCCCGTGGTCCCCGAGGACACCTCCTCGTAGCTGGGATTTTTCTTGGTTCCCCCCATGTAGCCGGAGGTCGTGGAGATAACGCCCGGCAAAGCGTCGTAGGGCTGTTCCATACACCAGAAACAGCCGCCCGCAAATGTGGCTACCGCCCGCCCGGGAGCGGGTTGCTGGGCGGCGCAAGCGAGCGCGTGGGCAAGGAGTGCTGCGGCGAGCAGGCTGCGTGGGAGACTCATGTTCGATTCCTCCGGGCCTCGTAGGCGGTGCGTGCCGGGCTTGGCCGCAGACCGAATTCGGCTTACTGTAATGCGGTCGGCCTTGACCCGACAAAATAGCACGCCAACCGCAAAAAAAGGCGAAACGACATGACCGACGCAGAGAAGGAAGTCGCCACTCTTGCCGGAGGCTGTTTCTGGTGTCTGGAAGCCGTCTTCGACGATCTCAAGGGCGTGGATTCGGTCGAGTCCGGTTACATGGGCGGCAGGACAGCGAACCCCACGTACGAGGAGGTCTGCTCGGGCGAGACGGGCCATGCCGAGGTAACCCAACTCACCTTCGACCCGAAGCAGGTGTCGTTCAAGGAAATCCTAGAGGTGTTCTTCGTGATCCACGATCCGACCACGCTCAATCGCCAGGGCAATGATGTCGGCACGCAGTATCGTTCGGCGATCTTCTACCATTCCCCGGAGCAGAAGGCCACCGCGCAGCAAGTCATTGCAAACTTGGACGCGGCCAAGATCTACGAAGATCCCATCGTGACCGAAGTCGGGCCTGCGTCAAAATTCTACGTGGCGGAGGATTACCATCAGGAGTACTTCCGGCGAAATCCTGCGCAGCCCTATTGCGCTTTCGTAGTCAGGCCGAAAGTCGCAAAATTCCGGAAGCATTTTCTGGGAAAACTGAAGAAATGACCTGCACTGAATGTCTGCGGTTCGGTTCGGAGCGCTAAGCCCCGAACCGACCGCAGTCCATTCACAACCCGCACCCAGGGCGTGAACGACCAAGCTGCTGCGGGGTTCGGGGCAGGTTCTGCCCCGGGCGCGACCGCGACGGAGGGCAGTCGAACCGCCGTTTCCGTTTTGGCGCTGCCGGTTTCGCCGCAGCTTTCCCGGCCGATTTCCCCGCCCTGCGTTTCTTGACCGCATTTCCTGCGGTCTGGCGGGCCTCCTAGTACTATCTACTTCTTCTTTTTCTTCGCTGCCTTTTTGGCTTTTCTCTTCTTCGCCATCACTGGCCTCCATCGTAAGTTAAGGAAGGAAAGCACGAAGCCCGTCCATGCTGCGACGGTCTATTCAGTCGCCGGAATAAGCCCCGTCGATCCGAATCCCTTCGCCTCTCGACACTGGGAGCGAGCGGCTTGGAAGAAAAATTTTCGTTCAATCTTTCGCGAATCACCGAAAAAATATTTCGGCAGCATTGCACATAATGAGCAAAGCAGCAAGAATTATTTCGCGGCAAAACGCGGTCAAACAAGCAGCGCGTCGAGTTCGAGATGCACTCCGTCGCGATCATCGCGAGCAATCGACACGATGCTGTGACGTCATGTCGATGCTGAGCGCGGCGGCCGCGACGACGAACGCAGACTGAAGGCGAAAGACGGGAGCCAGGCGAAGCGCGTCGCCGCGTGGTTGCGAGAATGTGTGCCGCGGAACGCAAGCGTTTTGACGAACTCAGTACATCGCCGGTGAAAAGAAGTTCAAGGCCGGTGCGATCCGGGAGTCTTCACAAGGAGGAGGAAACGCGAATGCATGCGCGTGTGGGCACGGGCGTACGGCTGAAGCGGCTGCTACCTGTTTCTCTCAGCACTACCGCGGACGTCGGCCTATGCTTCCTGCACTCTCACTTAAGTCTTTGAAGTAAAGACAGGTTTCGTTTTTGTGAACCGTAACGCAACTGCAACATGGACCCCGTAGTATGCGCAGCGATGTTCCACTCTTTTGTATGCCGATGGAGGGTCGCCTAAGTGTACTTCTCTGCATTTCTAGAACGCTTCACGCTGCTGCTGATCGCTGTGGGTGTGGCGAGCCACTCCGCGCTCGCCGTCGACATCACTGGCGCCGGCGCCACATTCCCGTATCCCATTTACGCCAAGTGGGCGGATGCCTACAAGCAGAAGACCGGAATCGGACTGAACTACCAGTCGATCGGCTCCGGTGGCGGCATCAAGCAGATCGTCTCAAAGACCGTGGATTTTGGCGCATCGGACGCGCCGCTCAAGCTCGAACAGCTCGAGAAGGACGGTCTCGTTCAGTTCCCGATGGTGATGGGTGGCGTGGTGCTGGTCGTGAATATCGACGGCGTCGCCCCGGGCCAGATGAAGCTCACCCCCAAGCTGCTCGCCGATATCTACCTCGGCAAGATCAGCAAGTGGAACGATCCGCAGATCGCCGGCGCAAACGGGGGCTTGAAGCTGCCCGACCAGGCGATCACGGTGGTACACCGCTCGGACGGCTCCGGCACCACTTTCATCTTCACCAACTACCTGGCGAAGGTCAGCGCGGAATGGAAAGACAAGGTCGGCAATGCCCCTTCGGTGTCATGGCCGGCTCCGAGCAGCTCGGGCGGAAAGGGCAACGAAGGCGTCGCCTCTTTCGTGCAGCGGATCAAGGGCGCGGTCGGTTACGTCGAATACGCCTACGCCAAGCAGAACAAGATGACCTACACGCTGCTGCAAAACAGGGACGGGAATTTCGTCTCGCCCAACGACAAGAGCTTCCAGTCCGCGGCCGCCGGCGCCGACTGGAAGAATGCCCCGGGCTTCTACGAGATCCTCACCGACGAGCCGGGCAAAAACAGCTGGCCCATCACCGGCGCGACTTTCATCCTGATGCACAAGATGCAGGCCGACCCGGCAAAAGCCAAAGAGGTCCTCAAATTCTTCGAGTGGGCCTACAAGGACGGCGACGCGATGGCCCTCGAGCTCGACTACATTCCCATGCCCGACGACGTGGTGGCGCTGGTCCAATCGGCGTGGAAGAGCCAGATCAAGGACTCGAGCGGCAAGAGCATCTGGTAGGGTGCAGGGCGCTGCGCGTCCGGAGCGGCTAGAATGAGCAGCGTGGCGGATACGATGGACGGCCTGTCACGAAGCGACCCCGGTATCTCGCCGGTGTCCAAGACCATTCCGGACGCGAATCTCAGGAGTCAGCACCGGCTCGACTTCCTGTTCCGGCTCGCGACCCGGTCCTTCGCGTTTCTCGTTCTGCTCCTGCTCGCTGGCATCATCGTCTCGCTCGTGGCCGGCAGCCTCCCTGCGCTGCGTGCGTTTGGACCCGGGTTCTTGACGAGCGCGCAGTGGAACCCCGTCACCGAGCAGTTCGGCGCACTCGTGCCCATCGCGGGCACTCTGGTCACGTCTTTCATCGCGCTTCTGATCGGCATCCCGGTGAGCTTCGGGATCGCGCTGTTCCTCACCGAGCTGTCGCCGATCTGGATGCGGCGACCCCTGGGCACGGCGATCGAGCTTCTCGCCGCGATCCCGAGCATCATCTACGGCATGTGGGGGCTGTTCGTCTTCGCGCCCGCCTTTGCCCAGCTCCAGCCCTGGCTCACGGCCACTCTCGGTGCAATTCCGCTCGCGGGAATGCTCTTTCAAGGGCCTCCGATGGGAATCGGAGTCCTCACCGCCGGGATCATCCTCGCGATCATGGTGATCCCCTTCATCGCCGCCGTGATGCGCGATGTGTTCGAGGTCGTCCCGTCGGTGCTGAAGGAGTCGGCTTACGCGCTCGGCTCGACGACATGGGAAGTCGTGTGGAACGTGGTGCTTCCCTACACGAAAGTCGGCGTAGTGGGCGGAATCATGCTGGGCCTCGGCCGGGCCTTGGGCGAGACCATGGCGGTCACCTTCGTCATCGGCAACGCGCACAAGCTCAACGTTTCGCTGATGATGCCCGGAAACAGCATCGCGTCGGCGCTTGCCAATGAGTTCACGGAGGCGGTCGGCGACCTCTACAGCTCGGCGCTGATCGAGCTGGGCCTGATCCTGTTCCTGATCACTTTCGTGGTCCTTGCCCTGTCCAAGATGCTGTTGCTGCGCCTCGGCAAGATGGAAGGCCAGAAGACATGAGTGCTTCCGCGGGATTCATGAACCTCTACTCCCGCCGGTTGTGGATCAATCGCTTCAATCTCGCGGTGTCGCTCCTCACGATGCTGATCGGGCTGTTCTGGCTCGGCTGGATCCTGTGGACCTTGTTCGAAGCCGGCTTCAGCGCCCTCGGCCCGGCGCTTTTCTTTACGATGACCCCCCCGCCGGGGGCGAGCGGTGGCCTTTCGAATGCTATCGCCGGAAGCTTGATCATGGCCGCGATGGGAACTCTGATCGGCACGCCCATCGGCATGATGGCCGGCATCTATCTCGCCGAATTCGGCAGCCGCGGCTGGCTCGCCCCGGTCACGCGCTTCATCAACGATATCCTGCTCTCGGCCCCCTCGATCGTGGTCGGACTTTTCGTCTATGAAGTCTATGTGATCCAAACCCGGCATTTTTCCGCCTGGGCCGGGACGATGGCGCTTGCGCTGATCGTCATCCCCGTGGTGATCCGCACCACGGAAAACATGCTGCGCCTGGTGCCGGATAGCTTGCGCGAGGCGGCGGCCGCGCTCGGCGCGCCTCAATGGAAGGTGATCACCCTGGTGACCGTGCGCGCCGCGAAGGCGGGAATCGTCACCGGGGTCCTGCTTGCGGTCGCACGTATCAGCGGGGAGACCGCGCCGCTCCTTTTCACCGCCCTCAACAACCAGTTCTGGTCGCTCGACATGAACCAGCCAATGGCGAACCTGCCGGTCGTGATCTTCCAGTTCGCCATGAGCCCGTACGAGAACTGGCAACACCTCGCTTGGGCCGGCGCCTTGATCATAACTTTGGGCGTGCTTGTGCTCAACATCCTCGCGCGCGTATTCTTCCGCAACAAGTCTCCAACGTACTGACATGAACGCAGCGGTCCTGCAACCCCTGCAAGAGACCTTGGCGCAGAAAATTCAGGTGAAGAACCTGAACTTCTACTACGGGGGGTTTCACGCCTTGAAGGACATCAATCTCCAGATTCCCGAGAAGAGAGTGACCGCGTTCATCGGTCCCTCGGGCTGCGGCAAGTCTACGTTGCTCCGCACCTTCAACCGCATGTACGCGCTCTATCCCAAGCAGGAGGCGAGAGGCGAGATCCTCATCGACGGGGACGACATCCTTTCACCCCGCCAGGATCTGAACAGATTGCGCGCGAAGGTCGGCATGGTGTTCCAGAAGCCGACGCCATTTCCGATGTCCATCCACGACAACATCGCTTTCGGCGTGCGTTTGTATGAAAGCCTTTCCATGCGCGAGATGGAGGAGCGCGTCGAATGGGCTTTGCGAAAAGCGGCGCTCTGGGAGGAAGTGAAGGACAAGTTGAAGCAGAGTGGCACCAGCCTCTCGGGCGGCCAGCAGCAGCGGCTATGCATCGCGCGCGGAATCGCCGTCAAGCCCGAGGTGCTGCTCCTCGACGAGCCGGCCTCGGCTCTCGATCCCATATCCACGGGCCGCATCGAGGAGCTCGTGCACGAGTTGAAGAACGACTATACGATCGTGATAGTCACTCACAACATGCAGCAAGCGGCGCGCGTTTCGGACTACACGGCATACATGTATCTCGGAGAGATGGTGGAATTCGGCGTGACCGACGAGGTTTTCATCAAGCCGAGGAAGAAAGAGACGGAAGACTACATCACCGGCCGGTTCGGCTGAACAGGAGCAGCGCAATGGGCACCGAACACCTTTCCAAGCAATACGACAACGACCTCGAGACCTTGCGCTCGGGGGTCCTGCAGATGGGCGGCCTGGTGGAATCCCAGATACGCGGGGCCATCGACGCGTTCGCGCACGGCAATCAGGACCTGATCGACCAGGTGATTGCGAACGAAGCTCGCGTAAACGAGTTCGAGGTCCAGATCGACGACGATTGCAGCCACATCATCGTCAAGCGCCAGCCTGCGGCGAGCGATTTGCGCCTCATCATGGCGATCAGCAAGACGGTCACGGACCTGGAACGCATAGGCGATGAGGCCGAGAAGATCGCGCGCATGTCCAGGCAGATCCACGAACGCGGGCATGCGGACCTGCATCGCTTCGCGACCGTCCGCCATGCCGCAGACATAGCCTTGTCGATGCTGCGCCAGGCGCTCGACGCTTTCGCGCGCCTGGACGCGGCAGACGCGGCGAGCATCATCCGGCAGGACGTGGCGATCGACACCGAATTCCGCTCGATCCTTCGCCAGCTCATCACCTTCATGATGGAGGATCCGCGCACGATCTCGACTGCGCTCGAGATCGTCTGGATCGCCAAGGCGATCGAGCGCATCGGAGATCACGCCAAGAACATCGCCGAAGACGTCATCTACATCGTCAAGGGCACCGATGTCCGCCACACGGCAGTCGAGGTCGTCGAGCGCGAGGCGCTCAGCTGATGGGCACGGCTTGGAACGAGACGAGGAGCGGGGCGGTCATGGGCGGTGCGATACTCGTAGTCGAAGATGAGCCGGCGATCCAGGAGCTGATCGCGGTCAACCTCGAGCACGCCGGTCATCAGGTTTTGCGGGCCGCCAATGTCCCGGAAGCCGAGGCGCTGGTGCGCGAGGTCTTGCCGGACCTCGTGCTGCTCGACTGGATGCTGCCGGGCCCGCCGGGCGTGAATTTCGCGCGCCAGCTGCGCAGCGACCAGCGCACCAAGGATATTCCGATCATCATGCTGACCGCCCGCGCCCAGGAGCAGGACACGATCGTCGGCCTGGAGAGCGGCGCGGACGACTACGTCACCAAGCCGTTCTCGCCCCGGGAGCTTCTGGCGCGCATCAAGGCGGTGATGCGGCGCCGCGCACCCCAGCTGACCGAGGACGTCGTCGAGATCGCGGACCTCAGGCTCGATCCGGTCGCGCATCGCGTCAGCGCCGCCGGCGGCAACATCGATCTGGGGCCGACCGAGTTCAGGATGCTGCATTTCTTCATGACCCACCCGGAGCGCGTCTACAGCCGCGCCCAGCTGCTCGACGAAGTCTGGGGTGATCACGTCTTCGTGGAGGAACGGACGGTCGACGTGCACATACGCCGGCTGCGCCAGGCGCTCGAGCCCACCGAGCACGATTCGCTGGTGGAAACGGTCCGCGGAACCGGTTATCGCTTCCGGCGCGCTCTGGCGTAGCGCCGCCTTCAGGCGAGAGCCGGGCGCTCCTCCTTGGCTGAGCTGCGCAACTCGAGTCTGACGCCGAGCGCCCGCCATTCCTCCGTCTCGTTTTCGAGCGCTCCTTCGGTCATGGGATGCTCCTCGAGCCANGCACGCTGCAGCGTGAGCTGGAAGCCGCTCTTGGAGGCCTTGCAGGCGGGGATGGGCAGGGAGAGATCGCGCCGGCTGAGATTGAACAGAGCGGCAAGCCTGAGCGCGAAAATGAGGGCCCAGTCGGCGCTCTGCTCGGGCAGGTCATCGATCTTGGTGAGCTTGCCGCGATGTGCGAGCACCAACCGCGACAGGCGCGCCTGCTCCTTCTGGGAGAAGCCGGGCATGTCGGCCTGTGCCACGATGTAGGCCGAGTGCTTGTGATAGCCGGCGTGGGCGATCGAGATGCCGATTTCGTGCAGGCTCGCCGCCCAGCGCAACATCGCCGTGTCGGCCTCGGAGGAATCCCCGTTCAGGCTCGCATGGATGTTCTGCGCGAGCCGCGCCACGCGCTCGGCCTGCGCCGTATCCACCTGATAGCGCCGCATGAACTGGCGCACCGTCGCCTCGCGCATGTCGCGGTGACGCACGCGTCCGAGGAGGTCATAGAGCACGCCCTGGCGCAGGGCGCCGTCGGAAACCTCCAGATGCTCGATCCCGAATTCAGCGAGCGCCGCCGACATGATGGCGAGGCCCCCGGATATGATGGCCGCGCGGTCCTCGCGCAGTCCCGGAAGGTCGAGCTTGTCGACTTCTCCCGCCTTGATGAACAGGGCGCGAAGCTTCTCGAGCGCCGCTGCGGAGATTCCCTGCTCGCACAGATCGGATTCCCGCAGGATGGCCGCGAGCGACTTGGCGGTGCCCGACGACGCCACGGCGTGTTTCCAGCCGGTGCGGCGATAGGCGTCGACGATGCGTTGCAGCTCGCTCGCGGCAGCAAGCTCCGCCCGCTTGAAGCACGATTTCTCGAGACGGCCCTCCGGAAAGAACCGGAGGCTGTAGCTGACGCAGCCCATGGGAGTGCTTTCCATGAGCTCGGGCTCGAGCCCCGTGCCGATGATGAGCTCGGTCGAGCCGCCGCCTATGTCGATCACCAGGCGCCGCTCGGGCGAAGGCGCGAGGCTGTGCGCGACGCCGAGGTAGATCAGGCGCGCCTCCTCGCGGCCGAATATCACCTCGATGGGAAAACCGAGCGTCGCTTCCGCCTCGGAGAGGAAGGAGTCCGCGTTTTTCGCGACGCGCAGCGCGCTCGTGCCCACGGCGCGCACCGCCGAGCGCGGAAAGCCGCGCAGCCGCTCTCCGAAGCGTGCGAGCGCTTCCAGCGCCCGCGATCTGGTCGCTTGGTCGATGCGCCGGTCCCGCGTGAGCCCCGCACCCAGGCGCACCGGGTCTCTCAGGCTGTCGAGGAGATAGACCTGGTCGTCGACGACTCTGCCGATCTGCAGGTGGAAGCTGTTGGATCCCAGGTCGAGGGCAGCCAGAGTGTCCTGTTTCACGATTGTTGCGCGCGTTCAGCCCGATATGTGAAGCGACGGTATCATAATGCCGCTGCCGCGTTATTGCGATGTGCTGCGTTGTAACAATTCTGCCATACACCATCCTTAGACTTCTCCATGCTCCAGAGAACCCGATTTCCGGCGGGCAAGATCAAGCCCCAATTCCTCGCACGCGAGCTTGCCGTGCTGGCGTTCAACCAGCGTGTGCTCGCCCAGGCCCAGGACCGGCGGGTTCCGGCGCTGGAGAGGCTGCGGTTCCTGTGCATC
>JGI12053J15887_10001442_pt1 | contig 11070 bp, 8 predicted proteins | sample MedBloCAOM1_O3_FD_15887 | JGI IMG/M metagenome (IMG submission 15887) | reverse complement strand
GGGGCAACCGAACTGCAGTAGCAGCGAGGCCGAGATTGCCGCGTCCCGGGCGTTCACGTCGAGGCTTGTCCCGTGCTTGGCAGTCGCCAGGAACACCTCGGCCAAGGTGCCGTCATCGAACCGCCCGACGCCCGCCGTGTAGGCGATGCCGGCGTGCTCAAAGGTTAACAACTCATGCTCGCGGCGGTTTGCGAGCCGGCGCCGAGCTAGCCCTCTGTTTTCAGGATGGAGGCTTGCGACATCTGCGACATTTGCGACAAATTGGGATTTACCCCCCTCTGCCGCGCCCGCCGGGGCGTCCTGGGACGATTTTGTCGCAAAAGTCGCAGTTGTCGCAGGGGGGCTTTCGGATTTTTCATAGTCGGGGCTCATGACCGTGCCCCCTCGATTAGCGACCACCGCTTAGGCTTGGCTCCCTCGCGGAACCACCCATGACTGGCCAGAATGGCAACCGCGCCCTCGGCCGCCTCCTTGGTTCGCAGCTCGGTTGGAGCGTTCCGGGCAATCCACCGGATGCTGATCCCGTCCGCCGGGATATCGGGCCGGCCTCGGGTCCATTCGAGCAACCGTTGAGCGCGGGCAATCCTGGGGTCGGTCATTGCCGCCGCCGCGAGGCGTTGGGACTCGCCTACGTACCACGCGACTAGGGCCGTCGCGTTCCGCATTGTCTCGGCGCCGATCTCTTGCGCGCCGGGATCGCCAACGATGGAAAGCACGCCAGCAATCCGGGCCGCGTGCTCTGCAGCCTTGCCGGCAAATTCTCGAACGGCCACCAGCTCGCTACCCGGCCCCGAGCGGCCCTCGATATCATCGTAAAACTCGCGCCATACCTCTTGTGCATCCGATGAAATGCGGAGCACCCGCGGCAACAATTCATTGCGCTTGCCGTCCGCGAGCGGCCAAGGCTGTTGCAGCAATTGGCCGACAACACGCGCATAGGCCCGGATTGATCCGTTATCGTGTTCCTCTGCCGCTTTGTAGAAGCGTTGCCCGGCCATCGTCGCCGGGGCTGCTATCAGAATGCGAGACAGCAATCCCTGAGAACGTAACAGCGTGTCGGAAAGAAAGGCTTGCGCGGCCTCGGGTTGGATCATGACATGAAGCGAGAACCGCCGGCCATTTAAGATCGTCACGCCGTCACCAGCACGAACACGCCGCACCGGCTTGCCGTCCCACAATTCGGAATAGGCCGCCGCAGTTTTGAGCCGGTTATCCTCCGACATGCTATGGCCGCCGACAAGCTGGCCGCCTTCTGCCGAGAACAAGCCGAGCGCCGCGTGAGCATTCGGCCACATTTTCATAAGCCCTTCGACGGTGGGCTCGGGCACCGCCAAGATCGGGTGCAACGGCGTCTCGGGCTCGCGGCCTAATCTTTTCAGCCGCTCTATGCGTTCCTCATAACCGAGCTTTTTGTCGGCCTCGATTTTCTTGCGCTCGCCCGCCCATGCCGCTTGGCACATGCGGGCCTGTTCAAGATCGTATCCGTACTGGTCGCCCAACTCTTTCTCACGCTCGCGGATAGGAGTTAGCGCCTCATAGTCCGCACTCGTTTTCCGGTCACTTGAAAGCGCGATCGAGAACAGAAAGAGCGAAAGAGGCCGCGTTTGCCCGAACGGCATTAGAACATCCGCGTGCGCTTGCGCTCCGAGTGACGCGACGGCCAAGACGGATTGCGCTGCAATCTCGATTGGACATTGAACCTTGCGGGCGATCGAAACCGCCGCCTCGCCTAGCACCGTGCCGAGCGCCCCAACGGGATAAGAGGCCGCGGGCGCCAACTCTGGAATAAGCGGGATAGGACTCTCATCACTCGCGGCCGAGGCGATCGGCACGGCCTGATCCGCCACACGCGCCGGTTCTACCGTTGGCGGCCACGGTAGCGCGGCCTCGACACGTTGCGTCAACGCCGCCTCTGTGCCGCCAGCCGCGAGAAAATCTGACACATCCCCGCCTAGCTGCAGCTCGGGGAAATGAACAACGCGCACGGATGCCGCGCCGGCCTCGGTAGCGTGCGCGGCCTTAGCCTCGGCACATTTGCGGCCCGGCCCATCGTTATCGGCCAAGATCACAACATACCGGCCTGCAAAAAACTTGGCCCCGTTCTCGGGCAAATCACTAGTGCCGCCGAACGTGAAAGCGGGGAGATTGATCTTGCCGAGCGTATCGGCGTCTTTTTCGCCTTCTGGCCAACAAATCCAATCACCGGCCAACTCGGCGTCGAAAGGATCAATCACGCCGACATACGGAACGCTCGCATAGCCGTCCGGTTTTCTCGCCTGCCAACCGGGCTCGCCATCGTTGCTCACGCGATACCAATTGACGAAAGCCGGGTGATTGCCCTCGGGAGTGCTTTTGACTTTGATCCGAACGGGCGAGCCGTCGCGCTTGTAGACATGCCTGCGGATTTCGTTGTCACGCCGAGGCGGCCCGTCATCGCCCCAAGGGAAAAAACGGGGCTTGCCGTCTGCATCGGGAGGCGTGCGGCTCGGCAAGTTTGCGCAAGCTGCGTCAACTTGCTCCACCGTCTCGATCGCTGCGGCCTCGACCATCGCGGGAGCTGCGGCCGGCGCCGCGCGGCCGATGCCATTCGACTTGGCGTGCCCATTCGTATAGGAGCGGCCGTTAGTGCGCGGCCGGCTCGGTTGCCAAGCCTCAAGCCCCGCTTTTGCCCGAACATAATCCTTGCACTGAATAGGATCATCGCCGGCAAACGAATGCACCCTGAATCCGTCCGGGCCGTTGTCGAGAAAAATCCTAAGCGATCGGTCGCTTTGCTTATGTCCTGGGCCGGGAGCATTGACACCGCCGGACACCACCACGCCGCCCAAGGCGCGCGCAATCTCTTGAAGGCTCATCATCGTGCCACCGCCGCCGGCAGAAGGCCGTCAGCTCGCGCGCGATCGAGCGCGGCCGTTATCATCTCGGCAAGAGCGGGGAGGCGATCGAGCGCCAGCGTGAGCCCCTTTGGAGTGGGGCATAGCGTGCCGTCATCCTTCTTATAGAATTTACGGCAGTCGATCGTCTGCCTGCCCTCATATGATCCAAGCGTTACCCGCAGCCAATCGCGCGAGTTTAGGGCCAACTCGCCAACTACGATCGGCGCCACCTCTGTTGAGGGCTTAGGATTGTTGTTGCGAGCACGGCCCGCGGTCATTATAGTGTTCATTGTCAGCCGCCTTTGTTATCCCGCCGTCCAAGCGGGGATGTGAACCGGAACCAGCAAAACGAAATGAGCCGCCCGGCCTCCCGCCGGGCGGTTCTTGTTTGTTGCGCATGGGGAGCACGGCCTAAGCCGCCGCTTGCTCTTGCTGGCGCCCGCGCGTCGGGAGCGAGGCAATCCACCGTGTCAGCTCGGCAACTTCAATCAGCGTTGCCTTACCGTCCTTGCGGGCCTGCAGCCGCTTGTCGGCTATCGCCTTGAAGATTCGCCGCTCGGCAATGCCTGCGCTTTCCGCCGCCTCACGGGGCGAGAACGCAAGTCGCGGAACGCCCCCACCTTGGATTCCAGTTGGATTGTCCATCTATGTCTCCGTTGCTATCTGTGCGAACGGCATTCAGCCGCGTGCAATAGCAACGGATATGATTTGAATGTCGGGGACTAGATGACTGTGAATAACAGCGGGGACACAACGGGGTATTGTCTCTAAACAGAGAGACTAACCGGGGGTTTGTCGCTTGGCTCTAGCCGCCTTGTGAGCGCCGGCCGCGATAACCGCGCCTTGCTCTAACCCGTTTTATAGTTGTTTCCATCGTGTCCATAGATTCGATTCTCGGAAATTTGGCCAATTCAAGCTCAATATTGATTTTCTCAAATCGCTGTCTGGCAACTTGCCCATGGGTCAACGTTTCATCATCGATCTTTTCGCCAGCGCCGCGCGCGATAGCCGCGTAGCGCCTTTCCGCCGTTTCGCTGACTAGCTTTGCGCCCTTCACGCTACCGTCTGCAGCTCGCAGGGCGCTTAGGGCCACCTCATGTTCCTTAAAAACTTCCATGTGCCAGCGATGCGTCGCCATCGCAAAGCATGTGATCGTCTCGCACTTTTCCTTTAGGGAAATTTCCTCCATCATAGCGACACGGGCAAATTGCCAAGTCAGCAGAAAATGCGAACACAAGATTAGCCGGCCGCCGCCACCGCCAGCGAAGTCATGCCGCGCAAAAATATCTCCGCACCACTGTTTAAGAGCCGCGATGGGGAACGGCCCCGGCCTGCCACCCGTCGCAGTCATTATGGCTGCCAAGTCGGTTTGCTCGCCGGCCGCCGCCAACTCTGATCGAGCCGCCGCTATAAGCTGCTCATTCGTGACAACATCTTTATTCCTGGCATTCGCAACCGGATTGAGCCTCAAAACCTCATTGATCTCATGGAGGCCGTAACGTTGTTGAGAAACAACCGGGTTACCGTCAGCGTCCCGAAGGACGCCGCTTGCGTCCGGCGCAATCGGCCCATTAGCCGCCTGGATCGGGCCGGGCTTCATGGGCTGCGCCCTCTAGCGCGGGAAATCGGCACCACCGCCGCGCTTGTGCCGTGAAGGATCGAGCCGAGAATATTTGACCAGCGCGTGAGCGCGTCTCGCTTCTCGGCTAGATAGTCGTGGCGATTGTAGTGCTTTGAGCCCGTGTCGGTCGCTACGTGGTTCAAGCATCGGTCGCGCGTTTCTTTGGGAACGCCGAGACTGGCAAGCCGTGTCTCGACTGTGCGCCTAAGATCATGAGGCGACGGCCGCTCTGCCAACCATGTACGGATTGCGTCATCATCCCCCGCGAGCCGATCGCCCAGAAAACTCATCGCCTGCGTCAGCGAGTTGCCGCGCATCGGCCCCTTGCGTTTTTTCGATCGCGTCGGAAACAGAAATTGCTCGGCCGGCTCGATCATCGCCAGCAATTCTAGGATTGTCTCACGGGCGAGCGGCGAAAGCGGCACGATATGATCCGGCGCCGGCTTATTGAGCCTATGCCGTTTTGTCTTAGGGCCGGGAATGATCCAAGCCGCCTGGTCAGGAGAGGCAATGTTTTCTAGCTGCGACCGAGAAACGCCGGCGGCCTCTGAAACGCGCACGCCGGTAACAAGGATCAGCCGCAAGCCGAGCCCCGTTCGCCTGACTTCGGGTGTCTCGATCACGTTGCGCCAGAACAACCGCAATTCGGCGTCGGATAGGACGCGATCCCCGACGCGTTCAACGCCGCGTTTGCGCAGTCGGAAACATGGATGCGATGTCACATCGCCAGCATCTAGGGCAAACGTGAATATCCCTGAGATAAGACTTTGCAGCCTGTTCGCTAACGTGTCGTGGCCCTTGGCAATCACGCCCTCAACAAGCTCGACAACATCGGGGCGCGTTATCGCTGTAGAGGGCCTTTTGCCCCATACCGGCAGAATGTGTTTGTGCAAATTCCGCTCATCGCGCTTGTGGCTGCGCTTGTGCCGTCGCGCGTGCTGCTCGAGATATCTCTCGGCCAACGCCGCGAATGATCCGGCGCCGCCGGCCGCGGCTCTACGCTCGCGCGTGGGGTTGCCGCCGCCGCTAACGATCGCCCGCAGCTCGGCTGCCTTGGCGCGTGCTGCCTCTAACGTGGTCGAGGGATAGGCGCCAATCTTGGCGCGGCCCTCGTCCCCGGTTTGCTGGTCGCGAAACCGATAGGTCCAAGAGCGGACGCCGGCAGAGGTAATGCGGAAAACAAGCCCCGGCGTGCGGAGGTCAACAATCTCTCGGCGCCCCGTTGCCGGGGGCTGTTGCGCCCTCAGAAACGCATCCGTGAGTAAGTGTCGCAACCGGGCTCCAAACGTGGTGACTGTTTCTGCCGGGGACGCACCGGGGACGCAAACTTGCTGCAGGCACCGGCAATCAACGGCAACGAATCGCAACGACACAAGGGATAAACCCCGACGAATCCGAACGCAATGACTGCTGTTCAATGCCTTTGAATGCAAGCGGTGTGACGTTTCGTCTCCGTTGCCCGCGATAGCGGGCGGCCCGCTTCTGACGCGGTTGCGCGCACGGCGAAGCCATGCTTCATCCCCAAACAAAAATCAGCTACCGGGCGCGCCGCAGCGGCGGAGCGGGAACGCAAGGGAAGGCGGACATGATCAGGACCGGCATCACGCGGCGGCAATTTGCGACCGGACTTGCCGGCTCGGCGGCAATGGCTGGGATATATCCGCCATTCGCGCGCGCCCAGCAGAACTACCCCAATCGTCCGGTTCGGTTCATCCTGCCCTTCGGCGCGGCTGGAGTCGCCGACATCACCTCGCGGCTGGCGGCGGAGAAGCTCGGCGACAAGCTCGGGCAACGGTTCGTGGTGGAAAATCAACCGGGACCCGGCGGCATCGCGGCGGCGCGCTCGGTGCTGTCCCAGGCGCCCGACGGCTATACGCTCGGCCTCGTCACCAACGGCACCTCGATCAGTGCCGCCATCTACAAGGCGCTGCCGTTCGATCCCGTGAAGTCATTCGCCACCATCTCGACCATCGGCTCATTCGACCTCGTCTTCGCCACCAACGCCGAGTCCGAATTCAAGACGCTGCAGGACTTCATCAAGGCCGCGCGCGAGCAACCGGGCAAGCTCAATGTCGGCACCATCAATGTCGGCGGCACCCAGAACCTTGCGGCGGAGCTGTTCAAGTCGCTGGCCGGGCTCAATTTCCAGATCGTCCCGTACCGCGGCACGCCCGATGTCATCGTTGCCCTGCTGCGGAACGACGTGCAGATGCTGGTCGAGTTCTATGCACCGATCAAGTCGACGCTGCTCGACAACAAGATCCGCGCGGTCGCCACGTCAGGCACCCAGCGCTCTCCATTCCTCACCGACGTGCCCACCGCCGCCCAAGCCGGCGTCGCCGGATACGAGGTGACGTCGTGGAATGGGCTGTTTGCCCCGGTCGGGACGCCGGTGGAGATCATCAACCTGCTGAACAAGACGGTCCGCGAGATCGTGGCCACGCCCGAGGTGAAGGAGCGCTATGCCGACCTTGGCATCGAAGCCCAGGCCAGCACGCCCGAGCAGCTGAAGGCGAGGCTTACGGACGATATCGCCAAATGGGCGGCAGTCATCGAGCGTGCCGGCATTCCAAGGCAGTAGCGGGGAGGTGAAACAGCGCAGGAGGCCCGGGACCGATCGCTACTCGTAGGGCGCGAACTGCTCCGCGCGCCATTTCAGTGCGGCCGCCATGCCCTTCTCGCGACGGATGGAGTCGAATTGCGATGCCTCCGGCGAGCCGATGGAATCCATCAGCGCGCAGACTTCGGCGCCGTACGCAATCGCCTGGCGCAGCCCCATGCTCTCGAAGCTGTTGTTGAGCGCCTTCTTGTTCATCTGCAGGCATTCCAGCGACACGCGCGACATCCGCTTTGCGATCTTGGTCACCTCCGCCTGCAGGGCGGGCTTGGGAAATACCTTGTCGACCAGGCCGAGACGAAATGCCTCTGCGGCGCCGATTGTATCCCCGCTGTAGATCAGCGCGCGCGAGCGCTGCCCGATCAGCCAGGGCATGATCAGGGTGGCGATGCCGTTGGAGAAGCGCGCCTCCAGGGCCGCAAAGGTGGAGATATCCGAGCAGTAGCGCATGTCGCAGCACATCGCGAGCTCGAGCGCGCCGGCGAGGCAGAAGCCGTCGATCATGGCGATGACGGGCTTGGAGCAGTCCCAGACCGAATAGGTGAACTGGATGTCCTTCTGCATGCGCACGCGCCAGTCCGCGATCGTGCGCCTGGGCTTTTCGGCCGACTCCTTGATGTCGTAGCCGGAGGAGAATGCCTTGCCGCCGGCGCCGGCGAGGATGACGATCCGCACCTCGGGGTCGCGGTCGGCCTGCGCCACCGCCGCCATGATCTCGTCGACGAGCGCGACGCTGAGCGCGTTGTGGCGGTCCGGGCGGTTGAGCGTGATGATGGCGACGCGGTCGTCGAGCGAATAGAGCAGGTTCTGGTAGCTCATGGGTGTGTCTCCGAGGCGGGCGCGCCGACGGGCTCGAACAACATGTCGACGCCCTTGGCACCTCGCGGTCCGACGATCAGCGGATTGATTTCGAGGCTGGCCAGCGTGTCGACACGGGCCGCACCGAAACGGGAAAACGCGGCGATCGCCGCCGCGGCCGCATTGAGGTCGCAGGCAGGCTTGCCACGCGCGCCTCGCAGCAGCTTGCCGGCGGCGGTTTCGTCCAGCATCGCGCGCGCCTCGTCCGCCGTCACCGGGCCGAGGCGTACGCTGGCCTGGTTGGCAAGCTCCACCAGCACGCCGCCGGGGCCGACGATGACGAAGCTGCCGAAACCCTTCTGGTTGCGGATGCCGACGATCAGCTCCACGCCGGCCTCCGCCGTCGCCTGTACCACGACGTTGCCTTGGGCATCCGCTCGCGCGTGCTTTGCCAGCGTCGCGGTCAGGGCATCGAAGGCGGCGGCGACCTCGTCATCGCCGTTGAGGCCGAGCTTCACCAGACCGAGATCGCTCTTGTGCGGCAGGTGCGCCGCCACCCCCTTCATCACGACCGGATAGCCGAAGCGCCGCGCCGCGCTCACCGCGGCGTGGCGGCTGCCGACCGTCTCGGCGCCGATCATGGGCACGCCGGAGTCGCCGAGCAGCCGGAAGCAGGCGGCCTCATCGCTCGGCAAGGGCTGTGCCGCGCGTTGCACGGCCGGCTGGGGACGTTCAGCCGCGGGTGGCGGCTTCAGCTTCACCGCGTGGCTGATGGCAGCGAGCGCCGGCCGCATGCCGGACAGATAGGCGATGCGTCCCGCGTCGGTGATCTTGCGCACATCCGCGTTGACGCCGGAGCCGGCGGTGTTGTTGAGGAAGACGAGCCGCTTGTCGGTTTTTGCATCGACGCAGGCCTGCGCCATGACGCAAGCATAGCTGACGTCGCCGCCGCCGCGGCCGGGCGCGTCAACCGAGAAGCCGATCAGGTCGATGTCAGGATCGTCGAACAGGGCGTGCAGGACGATCTTAAAGCGCTCCTCGTTGAAGCCCAGCCCCCACGCATCCACCGGATTGCTGATGGTGGAGTAGGGCGGAAAGGCCGGTCGCAGGCGCGCCAGCGTCTGCGCCGCCAAGGCGGGAAATTTCAAGCCGTATTCGCTGCCGATGTCCGCGATCAGCGCCGCCTCGCCGCCGGACAGCGTCACCATCGCCGCAAGTCCGCGCGGCAGCGGATCGCTGTGCATCGACAGCAGCGTCGCCGTCTCCAGCATCTCGTCGAGGTCGCGCACGCGGATGATGCCGAGCGCCTTGAGGAAGGCATCGTAGAGCCGGTCCTCGCCGGCGAGCGCGCCGGTATGCGCCTGTACCAGCGCGCGCGCCTCGGCGCTGGCGCCGAGCTTCAGCGCGACGATGCGGTTGCCGCGCCGGCGCGCCTCGACCGCGGCGGCGGAGAATGCCCGCGGATCGCGCAGCGTCTCCAAGAACAGGAGGATGACCTTGACGCGGTCATCCTGCACCATCGCGGAAAGGTAGTCGGCGACGGTGGCGACGGCCTCGTTCCCGGCGGTGACGAGATAGGCGAAGCCGAGGTCGCGCTCGTCCTCGCTCAGGATCAGCGCGATGGACCCGCTCTGGGAGATGACGCCGAGCGAGCCGGGCTCCAGCACCTTCATGTGCCGCGGCGCCCACATGGCGACGCGATCGTGCACGTTGATCAGGCCGAGATTGTTGGGACCGCAGATGACAATGCCGTAGCGCGCGGCCGTCTCCTCGACCCGCCGCTGCAGCTCGACGCCCGCCTCGTCGCCGTCGGCGTAGCCGCTCGCATTCAAGAAGAGGGCGGGGATGCCGCAGCGGCCGGCCTCGTCGACCAGGTCGGGGCCGCTCGCCGACGGAACGGCGAGGAAGGCGGCGTCCACTTTTTCCGGCAGCGCCGACAGTGAGGGGTAGCAGGTGAGTCCGTGCAGCGAGGCATGGCGCGGATTCACCGGATAGATCGGGCCTGGGAAGCCGATCCGGCGAAGATTATTGAGGACGCGCGTGCCGATCGCTTCCGGGCGTTCCGAGACGCCGACGATGGCGACCGATTGCGGATTCATCAGCTTGTCGAGGGCGAGGCTCATGCGATTCCCGTGAAGCGCGCGCGGCGCTCCGCCTGGTATGGAATGATCGTTCAATACGGCTTGCGCGACGCGGCCCGGTGCGTCGCACCGGGCGCTGTGCCGACGACGAGGTTGGCCGCGCCGTTCACTGCGGGATGATGCCGATCATCGGCGCCAGCGCCCGGTAGTCGGCGATCTCCGCGTGGATGATCTTGGCGAAGTCGGCCGGGCTTCCGCCACCCATCAGCAGGCTGCTCTTCTCGAAGGCGCTGCGGGTTTCCGGCAGGCTCATGACCTCGAGCGCCGTCTTGTTGAGCTTGTCGACGATGGCTTGCGGGGTGTTCGGCGGCGCCAGCATGCCGATCCAGCTGCTGACGATGAAGGGCAGACCGGCCTCGGCGAAGGTCGGAATAGTGCCGGCGTTGGGCAGCCGCTCGGTGGCGGCCACCGCGATCGCCTTGATCTTCCCGCTGTTGATCAGGTTGAGCGTCACCGAAGGCGCGTCGAAGGTGTACTGGATCTGCCCGCCCATCAGGTCGGTGAGCGAGGGTCCGCTTCCGCGGTAGGGCACGTGCAGGGCGTCGATGCCGGCGGCTACCTTGAAGCGTTCGCCGTTCACATGGTTGAGGGTGTTGTTGCCGAACGACGAATAGCTGACCTTTCCGGGATTGGCCTTCACATAGGCGATGAACTCGGACAGCGTGTTGGGCGGGAAATCCGGCGACGCGACCAGGATCTGCGGCCACCTGGCGAGTTGGACCACCGGCACGAGGTCCTTCTCCGGATCATAGCGCAGCGCCTTGTAGGTGGCAGGCGCGATGGAGATCTCGGAGATCGCGGCAATCAGCAGGGTGTAGCCGTCCGGGTCGGCGCGGACGACCGAGAGGGCGCCGAGGGTGCCGCCGGCGCCGGGGCGGTTCTCGACGACGATGGGCTGTTCGAGGAGTTTGGACATCCGCTCGCTGAACAGCCGGGCGATGAAGTCGGCGCCGCCGCCCGCCGGATAGGCGACGACGAACTTGATCGGCTTGGTCGGCCAGTTTTGCGCCTGGGCCG
>JGI12053J15887_10001441_pt1 | contig 11070 bp, 13 predicted proteins | sample MedBloCAOM1_O3_FD_15887 | JGI IMG/M metagenome (IMG submission 15887) | reverse complement strand
ATGGGCCTGCAGATCCGGGCGATCGAGCCGGCGGAGAACCACCGTGACCACGTTGCCGAGTCGACGGTGTTCGGCACCGCCCTGGCGAGCTTTCATCGGGGGCCGACCGCCCCGACCCGATCGTTGACCATCCTGCCGCTGCGATAGCCGTGGCGAGGATCCCCAAGAATCAAGGAGTTGTGATGACCGCCGATCCCACCGCGTTGGGCATCCCCGAGGACGCGATGCGTCGGCTCGCCGAGATGCGACCGGGGCAGAGCACCAGCCTGTTCACTTCGGATCTATCGGTGAACGAGTTCCTGCTGGTTCGCGAGGCCGGGTTTCGCCCCCTCGGGTTGGTGCTCGGCACCAGCATCTACCACGTCGGGTTCCAGATGGGCCGGTGGAACAGCAACCAGGAACTGACCGTGCTGTCGCAGGCCATGTACCACGCCCGTGAGCTGGCCATGACGCGGATGGAGGCCGAGGCCGATCAGTTGGGGGCGGACGGCATAGTCGGGGTACGGCTGGAGATCGAGTTCAAGGAGTTCGGCTCGGACATCGCCGAGTTCATCGCTGTCGGCACCGCGGTGGCTGCCGACCAGCAGCAGGCCCCGGACGGGCACGTCTGGCGCAATAACAAGGACCAGCCGTTCACGTCAGATCTGTCTGGCCAGGACTTCTGGACGCTGATCCAGGCCGGTTATGCCCCGCTGGGCATGGTGATGGGTTCCTGCGTCTACCACATCGCGCACCAGCGGTTCTGGCAGGCTATCGGCAACGTCGGTCAGAACGTCGAGCTGCCGCAGTTCACCGAAGCGCTCTACGACGCCAGGGAGCTTGCGATGAGCCGGATGCAGGCCGAAGCTGAACAGCTGGCGGCTGAGGGCATCGTAGGCGTGCAGTTGCTCTCGCTCGGTCATCGTTGGGGTGGGCACACCACCGAATTCTTCGCGATCGGCACCGCCGTGCGCCCACTGCGCGCCGACCATGTGATCGCCAAACCGCAGCTCGTCCTGCCGCTGACCGACTCATGACCGGTGGATCGTCATGACGATGGAACCCAGCGGCTTGGGACCGATGGGCGACGTCCAGTTGCTGGCGGCGATGCTGCGCGCCGACCAGGCTGAGGTCGCCACCTACGCCCGGGTGCTGAGCGGGGCGCTGGCTGCGGCGCTGCCCACGGGCATGGTGGAGCTCGGCTATCGCCGCACTGTCGGCGATCGGTTAGCGGGCCGGCCCGGTCACGCGATCCGCGTCGTGGTGCACGGCCAAAATCGTGATCTTGAGCTGCGGGAAGGCAGCGGCGGTCAGATCGAGGCGGAGCTGCATCAGGTGGTGCGCGGCGTGGTGATCAGCCGTCGCAGCATCAGCGTCGACGAATGGCTCCAGGCGCTGGCTGAAGACATTACTCGGGCAGCCGCTCGTGACACCGCCGCGCGTGCGGCGCTAGAGCGGCTGCTCCGGTCCTAGCTTTGATCTATTCAGGTGCTGCGTGTTTCGCGGTGCCGTGTTCCTCAGAGGTAGCTCTGTCGTGTGCCCCAGCCAAGCTTTCCGGCGTGACCTGCGCAGCATCGATCTCGCTGGCTAGTGATGGTGCTGCGGACTTAATGGACTTGAGCGCTTCGGCCATCTCACTCGACCCCGCACTCGCAGCGTCNCTCGGCGCGGACACGTCCTCCTGGTCATTATCGATCATGACTTAATCGTAACNGCTCTGGAGGGGCAGCGCACAAGAACCCGGTGATCGTGCCGCAGCGTACCGATNTGATGACTGTGTGTAGCATAGTGTGCTACCGGGAACACCCCCGAAAGGCAGATTCGCACCGCCACAACTCANTTTTGACGATCGCGCAAGGTGGCCTGTNGGTCGCCNCTGCTGCGTTGGGTTGCTGAACATGTGCCAAAGATGCAGGAGGGAATGGTGACCGCAGTGCAGGATCAGGCTAATGCCGGGTGGCGGAACGGAAACACCGGCGCTGGACCGAGGTCAGGCCATCACCCGCTGGTTGCGCAACCACATACCGAGGGCGAAGGTCCAGTAGCTGCAGCTGAAGCGGTCGCCGCTCAGATCAGCACCGGGCAGTATGCTCTGGGTCGGCCCGGTAAACCGCTCGACCGGCGATCACCGTTCATCATCGGGATGAGCGCTGCCGCGGGAGTCGCGGTGACAATCGGCGTGGTCGAAATGATCGTCACTGTTCGCGACGTGTTGCTGCTGATCGGGGTGGCCCTATTCGTGGCAATCGGCCTGGAACCTGCGGTGTCCGTGCTGGCTCGGCACAAGTTCCCGCGGTGGACGGCGGTGGCCACCGTGCTGGTGTTGGCGCTGGCGGTGGTGGGCGGGTTCCTCGCCGCAGCGATCCCGCCGCTGGCGCGCCAAGCCGGCCAGTTCGTCACCCAGGCCCCGAGCATGGCGTCGCGGCTGCAGAATCACAATTCGCTGCTGGGCCAGCTCGACGAACGTTTCCATTTACAGCAACGCCTGCAGCAGACGTTCAGCGGGGACGCCTCGGGCTTGTTCAACGGCCTGCTCGGCGCGGGCCAAGTCGTCTTCAGCGCCCTGGCCAGCACGCTGATCGTGGTGGTGCTCATCGTGTACTTCGTAGTAGACCTGCCCCGGATCCGCGCGACGCTCTACCGGATGGTGCCGCATTCCCGGCGGCCGCGGGCGATCCTGCTCGGCGACGAAATTTTCGCCAAGGTCGGTGGTTATGTGCTGGGCAATCTGCTGATCTCGCTGATCGCCGGCGCACTCACCTTTATCTTCCTGGCCATCGTGGGGGCTCCATACGCACTGCTGCTGAGCATCTTCGTGGCGATTTTGGACCTGGTCCCGGTGATTGGCTCCACCGTTGCCGGCGTGGTGGTATGCCTGGTGGCGCTGAGCGTGTCACTTCCCGTCTGCCTGGGGACCATCGGATTTTTCGTGGTCTACCGCCTGGTCGAGGACTACCTGCTGGTTCCTAGGATCATCGGCCGCGTAGTCAAGGTGCCAGCCCTGGTGACTGTCGTGGCCGTCCTGGTCGGTGGCGCCCTGTTGGGAATCGTCGGTGCCCTGGTCGCCATCCCCGCTGCCGCGGCCGTGCTCCTGTTGACCCGCGAAGTGCTCTTTCCGCGTCTCGACCACGCCTGAGACGAAAAATCGGAGGCTGTGAGCACCAACAGCCTCCGATTTCGACTCTTTCCCGCAGGTGGCCGCGAGTGTCAGTAATAATGCCTCCGGCCACCGACCGCGCGTCCGGCGCTACCGAGCAACAACAGGATCACACCAACCACGATCAAGACGATCCCCAGGTACATCAGAATGGGGATGGGGATCAGCCACCCGAACACCACGACCAGGATAATGCCCAGAACGATCACGATGCCTCCCGCGAGTCCAGCCTGAACGCCTCGCGATGATCTTACATCACGGTCACCCGATTTGTCCTACCTCAGATGGACCAACCGGACGTTTCGTCCGACCACGCGCAGCGTGCGCTGGCCGGTGCCGGGTGTGGTGCGCAAAAGGCTGCGGCTGACGCTACCGGCGCGGACGCAAAAGTGACACGGCTGGGCACGCTGAGCTGCCAATGAGACTTGGGTAGTACGGTGCTACCTCAGGTTTCATTCGACGTTTGCTGCTGAGACATCTTTCGACTGGTTAACGTTACCTCCAGGTCGCCCATTAGTGGACTGCACGCGGCACCATTGTGTTGTGGGGATAATCGTCGACTGCCTGCTTCCAGGCGGAGGAGGAGAAATGACCGATCGGGAACTCCGCGCAACGATCCGGCACCGATTCATCGCGCTTCAAGCCGAAGTACAGCAACGCCGTACTGACCTGATTACCGAAACCGAAGCTCAGCTCTTCGAACGGTACCGGGTTGAGAACGAGCGGGCCGACGAGCTGGACCGCGGGCTCAAGGAAATCACCGATGAGGCCAACCGGAAAGCCGTGGCCCTGCTCCGTGAGTTCGAGGATCTCGCTGACGGCGGCCGGTGGAAAGGCGGCCGCCAGGCGATGTTCGAAGTTCCTCGCATCCACCGCTCCAACGCAGATCGCACCCGGCTACACCGAGCCCTGATGGCCGAGATCGACAACCAGACCCAGCAGGCGCTACGGGTACTGGACCGGCAGCAGACGACGTTGCTCCGAGCCCCCGACCGCGCCCGGACGTGCATCGCTCGGGGGATCCCGGCCATCGTCGCCGACCTCATCACGCCCGCTCGGCTGCGGGAGGTCGAAGCCCGGTTCAAAGCGGCCCCGATCACCTGAGCAACCGAGCCGGCCAATCTCGACCGTAGGCGATCCGGCGTGCCGGGACCTGCGGTATAACACCGCGAATGAGCACCCCGAGTCCCGAGCCGAACGGCGTGGATCTGCGGCCGCTGCCTGGCAGCGCGCCGCGGCCGGTGCCGCGCGCGATCCAGGCTTTCGCTCCTGTCCCGGCGGACACGACGATCGAGATCACCCTGGTGTTGCGCCGCCGGCGCGAGCTGCGGGATCCCGCTGCCGTCGCACCGATCTCCGCCGTGACGCTCGCCGCCGACTACGGTGCCGATCCCGCTGACGTCGACCTGGTCACGGCGACCGTCACCGCTCTCGGGGCGAGAGTGCTGTCGGTGCACGCCGCTGCCCGATTGGTGCGGGTCGAGGGCACCGCGGCGGTGCTGAGCCGGATGTTCGGAACGTCGCTGGAACTGGTCACCAGTCAGGACCCGGCCGCAGGCGTGGTCACCCACCGGGTGCGGACCAGTGCGTTGAGCGTTCCGACCGTCCTGGATGGGATCGTGACCGCGGTTCTCGGACTCGATAACCGCCCGCAGGCACGCCCACGGTTCCACATCGTGCGGCCGCAGGCGGTCGCGACCAGCTACACCCCAGTGCAGCTGGGCCGGATCTACCGGTTTCCTCCAGGCACCGACGGCGCCGGCCACACGATCGCCATCATCGAGTTGGGTGGCGGGTTCANCCAGGCTGATCTCGACACCTACTTCGCCGGGCTNAATATCAGTGCTCCGGTGGTGACCGCGGTCGGTGTTGATGGCGGCGCGAACAGCCCGGAGCGCAATCCAAACGGTGCCGACGGCGANGTGCTGCTCGACATCGAGGTCGCCGGGGCGCTCGCCGCCGCCGCCGTCATCGTCGTCTACTTCGCCCCCAACACCGACGCCGGATTCGTCGACGCAGTGTCAGCCGCCGCGCACGCCACGCCGACCCCCACCGCGATGAGCATCAGTTGGGGCCAAAGCGAGGATGCCTGGACCGGGCAAGCCCGCACCGCCTTCGACCAGGCGCTCGCTGATGCGGCGCTGCTGGGCGTGACAGTGACCGTGGCTGCTGGCGACGACGGCAGCACCGACCGCGGTAGCGACGGGCTCCCTCACGTCGACTTCCCCGCGTCCAGCCCGCACGCGCTGGCCTGCGGCGGCACCCGGTTGGACGCGGACCCGACGACCGGCCAGGTGCGCGCGGAGACTGTGTGGAACAACGGTGTCGGCCGCGGGGCCACCGGTGGCGGGGTGAGCGACGCGTTTGACCAGCCCAGCTGGCAGGCCGGCGCCGGGGTGCCCGCGCGTCCCGGTAAGCCCGGCCGCGGCGTCCCGGACGTCGCCGCCGTCGCCGACCCCCAGACCGGCTACCGGGTGCGGGTTGATGGCACCGACATCGTCGTCGGCGGCACCAGCGCGGTGGCGCCACTGTGGGCGGCCCTGGCCACCCGGCTGGCCCAGGCGACCGGGCGGCCGCTGGGCCTGCTGGCGCCGGCGCTATACCAGCGTGTAGCGGCAGGCGCCGCGGCGGCCGGCTTTCGCGACATCACCACCGGCAACAACGGCGCGTACTCCGCCGGCCCGGGCTGGGATCCCTGCACCGGGCTCGGCGTACCCGACGGCATTGCGTTGCTTACCGCGCTGCGTCAGCAGCGTGCCGCAACGAATTCGCGTCGCGATTAGTAGTAGTGTCGCCGACCCCCGATTGGGCGTCCCACGGCGCCGAGCAGCTCCAGGATCACTCCGACCACTATCAAGATGATCCCGAGCGTAACCAGTATCGGGATTCCGACCAGCCAGCCAACCACCAACAAGATGATGCCGAGAACGATCATAATGGCCTCCTCCGGAGTCTTCCCCGAGGAACGTTACGACACGGTCACCGGGTCGGCGCGGTTTAGTGATCCATAGTGGACGATACCGGACAGTGAGCGACTGCCGACACTCTGAACGGGGCACGTGCTTAGCCCGTTAGTGTAGTGCGGTTCGGGTGGGGGCGAAGGTGGCCGCGCTGGCCGCAGCCCCATGGAAACGATGTGACATGGTGGGGCGGTGGCGCTGACCGGCCTGGGGTGGCGGCGGGCGGCCGTGGTGGTCGTCGGGCTCGCCGCAGCCGGGCTGGCTGTGCGGGTGCTGTTCGACAGCAGCGACGAGCTCCTCACCGCCGCTGACACCTTGACCTCGGTTCGGGTGTGGTGGGTAGTGGCCGCCGTCCTCGTTGAGGTGCTGTCCTACGTCGCGAGGGGAGCCGCGAGCGCGGTAGTGCTGCGTCGCGGAGGTGCCGTGGTCGGACCGATGACGATGGCAGCGGGCACCCTGGCCGGCGATGCCGCTGCGTACTGCCTGCCGTTCGGCTTCGCCGCCTCGGGCGTGGTGATGGTGGGGGTGCTGCGTCGCCGCCAGGTGGGTGCGGTGTTGGCCGGTTGGATGTTCGCGGTGTCTTCGCTGTTCTACGTCGCTTCGATCACGGTGCTCACCATCGTCGCGGTTCAGATTCCCGGCGGCGACAACCCCATTTCGGGCTTGCAGACGATCAGCATCGTGCTGCTGATCGTGCTGGCCCTGGTCGGGTCTGGGTACGCCCTGCTGCGCCGCCCCGCGGTCCGGCTCCGGCTCGCTCGGGCACTGCCCAGCATTCGCCTGCCGTCGGCCGGCTGGCGCCGACGCGGATCAGAACAGCGCAGCGGGCAGCACTGGTTCGGCCGGGCGTTACTGGCGGCGCGTACCCGGATCAGGGATTGGACCCGGCAATTGGGTACGGTCCGGTTGAGCCCGGTCGCGGGGATTGCAGCGTTCATCCTGATGACGGTGTCCTGGCTGGCGGATGTTGCCGTACTGGCGCTGGCGTTCGTGGCATTGCACAGCACACCGCCGTGGACCGGGTTGTTGCTCGCCTATTGCGCCGGGCAGATCGCCGCCAGTATGCCAGTGACCCCGGGCGGGATCGGAGTCGTGGAGGGCAGCATCACGCTGGCCCTGGTGGCCTTCGGTGGCGCCGAGACCATCACCCTGGCCGCTGTGCTGCTCTACCGGCTGATCGCCTACTGGGGTTGCATTCCGGCGGGCGGGCTCGCATGGCTGGCGTTGCGGGGGACCTCCCGCAGCCTTGCAAAGGCGGTCACCCACGCAGACCCGGTGGCCACCGGGGTCGCTGAAGTGGAATCGAGATCATGAGTATCGGCCCGTGGTGGCGCCGCGCCGCGGTGACCAGTGTCGGTATCGCGTTAGCCCTAGCAGCGGCCTGTTCGGGACCGCGCAGCGGAGCGTCGGTCACCGGCGGCGTCTCCGGCTGCGCGGCGGTGCTGCCGTTAGCGCGCCAGGTCGTCCACGATGAGGGCACGCTGACCAGGGTGAAGCACGTCAGCAAGGCCGACGCTGACGCATTGAGCCGGCAGCTGGGTGCCACGCCACCTGCGCCGCTTCGACCGCATACCGGGTCACCGCGACCGGTGCGTCAGGGCAAGTCCAGTTGGCCGAAGGCCTGCCTGGTCGTTTACCACGGTAACTACCCGCCGGGAACGATCGTCGGAGCCAGCCCCCCAGCGGTTGCAGGACACTATGCCCTGATCGTCCTCCGCGTCCGGCACCCGTCAGTCGACCGCATCCTGGTCACCGACACGGTTCCCGCCGGTCTGTAATCCTGAGATCGAGGGGTAGCCGCACCTCCACCGATGAGCGCTTTAGACCTCGTCTTTGGGTCGGCGGTCAACGAAGAAGCGCGGCTGCTGCTCGTCGCCATCGCCGAGCATCTCGACGTCGAGCTGCTGTTCGTGGAGTTCGTAGACCACAGTGGCGGCCAGGAACACCTTGGCGCCGACGGGGGCATCTAGCACGGTGTCATCGTCGGCCGGGCGCGCCGCGATGGACAGCCCTATGCCCTCTGACCGGCTACTTTGGCTCTGCGGAGCGATCCGCAGGCCAGCTCCCTCCGGCATGTTGTTTTTGGTCACGAGCGAGTTGATGGCGTTGGCAGCGGCTTCAGTCACCTTCAGCATGCCGTTACCGTAAAGGTCACGAGCTACAGCCGTAAGCGGGAGGCGCTGTTGCCGATGCCGGACAAGGTGCTGCGTCGACCGCCGCCGAGCGGTTTGCCTCGGAGAGCGTCGCCTGTCGAACCCGGGCAGCGCAGGTGGAGCTCAGCCCTCGGTGGGCGCCTTGCGTGCGGTCAGCGCTTCGACGGTGTGTTCCCGCACCGGGCGCAGCTCGAACTCTCCGAACTGGCCGCGACGTACCGCCACGGCACTCATCGGCAGGGGTCGGTTCTGCCGATTGCGGGGAGTGAGGGTCATTCCGGCCCGCGGTCGGCGGTCGGAGACGGGCGTGCGCATGTGGTCCTTCTTTGTTCTGGTTGTGCGGCGGGCCGCCAGCCGGGACGGGAACGCGCACTGTGCCTGCACAGCGGAGTAACCCGCATGCTAGGGGCGCTCCCCGGCGATCGACGGAAGTTCTTATTCAGACGAGCAGCCAGCATGNTCCTGCCCCCGGGCTCTCGTCCGCAGTGCAGAGTACTCCACGCTGTCAACGGGGGCATACCTGCTATCGGATGGCTCTGCAAGGATGACAGCAGCGGCCACGATCGGGGCATCGTCGGGGTTAGCCGCAGGCCGACGAACCGTTTGCCGCCTGGCCATGCGATCATCGGGCATGGGTAGGCTCGCGACGGTAGCGGTGGCAGCCGGGCACGATTCCGCCAGTGCGAGGGAGGCTCCGGTGCACTTCGGCAGTAACTTCATTTGGGGCGCGAGTCAGGTATGGCTGTGAGCGTGCCTCCAGCTGGTGAGACGCAAACAGGAGAGAGGCCGGCCGCTGTGACGGCGACCCGTCGGGCGCCGCACGTGACCAAGATGCTGACCTGGGTGGGTGTCGGTTGCCTGCGGCTTGAAGGTGCCCGGGTCGTTCTCGGCGAGCGTGGCCTGCGGGCTATCGGATCCGTGGTCAGCGCCGCGCAGGACGGCATCGAGGCCTACACCGCGTCTTATTCACTGACTACCGACGAGGCGGGTGTGGTCCAGCGGCTGACGGTCCGGATCGCTCGGGCCACCGGCGAGCAGCATGTCATCCTCACCCGCTCGGAGGAGGGCATCTGGCTGGTCGATCACGGTCAGGGCGCAGCGCGGACCAATTTTGGTGGTGCGCTGGACGTCGATCTGGCGTTGAGTCCATTGTTCAATGCGCTGCCGATTCGCCGGTTGGGCCTGCACCGCGACGCTGCACTGCACGATCTGCCGGTGGTGTTCGTCGCGATGCCCAGCCTGGAGGTGTGCCCAGTGTCCCAGACCTACCGCACGGCCTCGCTGGGTGATCCCGGGGTGGTCAGCATCAGCAGCGACACGTGGAACGCGGAGATCACGGTAGATGCCGACGGGATGGTGCTGGATTACCCAGGTTTGGCATCCCGGGTCTGAAGCTTGGTCAACCGGCGGCGATCCGGGCGCCGGCGGCGAGTACCGCCCGCTCACCACCGCGCACTGCGGCCACCTGAATTCCGGCGGGCAGTCCGATCATCTCAGGGGCGGGGACCGACACCGCCGGCCAGCCCAACAGGTTGAACGGCAGCGTCAGTGACAGCAGGGCGGGTACTACCTCGACCCGAGCGCCGTCCGGGGCGTCCACCTGCCGGGCGCCGATGGGGGTGGCGCGCAATGGGGTGGTCGCCAGCAGCAGCACATCGACCCCTTCGGCGAGCAGCCGAGCGGTGAGCTCGGCGGCGAGCCGGCGGCGGGTGCGCTGCGCGGTGAGGTAATCAGCGGCGGAGTGCGCGGCGGCGGCCTGAAGCCGCGCCGCGGTGGCGGGCTGGTAGTCGTCGAGGCGCTGCGCCAGCCAATGCCGGTGGGTGGTGTGCGCTTCCGCGCCGACGATCACCTGGTAGGTGGCGGCGAGTTCGTCGACACCGGGCAGGGATACCTCGCGGATGACGGCACCGGCGCAGCTCAGCGTTTCGGCGGCCCCGTCCACCGCGGCGGCGATCGCGGGGTCATGGACCCGCCAGTACGGGTCGATTGGACGACCCACCACAGTGCCCGCGATCGGTGCCGACGGGTCGATCCGATGTCCGGTCAGCGCGCTGAAGGCCACCGCGACTGTCTCGACGTCAGCGCCGAGCAGCCCGATGTGGTCGAGGGTTTCCGACAGCGGGAACACCCCGGTGGTGGGTAGCGCGCCGCGCGCCGGCTTGAGCCCGACCACCCCGCACAGAGCGGCAGGGGTACGCGTCGAGCAGCCGGTATCGGTGCCCACCGCCAGCGGCACCAGTCCGGCGGCCACCGCCGCCGCTGATCCGCTGGAGGAGCCCCCGGTGATCTTTCGCGGATCATGCGGGTTCCGGCACGGGCCCTCCACGGCGACGTCCCCCGTGGGGCCGTAGGCGAACTCATGGGTATGGGTTTTGGCAACCACCACGGCACCGGCCGCGCGCAATTGAGCCACCACGGCGGCGTCCTCACGTGCCGGGGCGGCATCGGCCAACACTGCACTGCCGCACCGGGTGGGTACCCCCACCACGTCGATGAGGTCCTTCACAGCCACCGGCACGCCACTCAACGGCCCCGCTCCTGCAGGGCGCCTCGGAACCAGCCGCACAATCGCGTTGTGCGGGTCGGCGGCCAGCGCCGCCACCACTCGCTCCAGATCGTCGACGTCAGTCAGATTAGCGTGCTAGCGAACGGATCAGGTGGTGAGTTCGAGGTGGCAGCAGGTGTCGTGCACGGCGACGACGCGGGCGCCGTGGTTGCCGAGCTCGCGCAGCCGCGCGAGTGCGTCGGGAGCGGTGAGATCGATGTGCTCGGTGTTGTCGCGCGCGGTATCACGGGCCGCGTCGAAGGCCCGGCGAGCCAG
>JGI12053J15887_10001439_pt1 | contig 11074 bp, 9 predicted proteins | sample MedBloCAOM1_O3_FD_15887 | JGI IMG/M metagenome (IMG submission 15887) | reverse complement strand
CCGAAGCAGACACGACCCATCCCGACAGTTTGGATTTGCGCCAGGTCACGCCAGTGGCCCGTCCTGTCTCGCCATTCGGTCCGCCTCCGTGCCTGGAAAAAAGCAGCGCGCTTTCTCGAAACGGGACCACCCGATCAAAACCGAATTTGGGGCGCAACAGCAAAGAGGAAACTGACCATGAAGACGAAACTTGCACTCATGATGCTGCTCGCCGCGGCGGCCATGCCGTCGCTGTCGCAGGCGGCCGATATCGACTGGAGCAAGGTCGATGCCGCGATCGGGAAGTCGGCGGTGGTGTCGGGCGACGTGCACCGCTACGGGCTGCCGCGCTCCGATCTGAAAGTGACGCTCGACGGCGTTGCCATCAAGCCGGCGCTGGCGCTCGGCGGCTGGGTCGCGTTCGCCCCGATGGGCGGCGAAGCGATGGTGATGGGCGACCTCGTGCTGCTCGAAACCGAGATCACGCCGGTCATGACCAGGCTATTGGACGGCGGGCTCGATATCACCGCGGTTCACAACCACATTCTGCGTGCCTCGCCCGCGACCTTTTACATGCATGTCGGCGGGCACGGCGATCCCGCGAAGATGGCCGCCGTGATCCGCTCGGCGCTGGCAGCGAGCAAGACGTCGTTCGATCCTCCTGCAACCAGTGCCACTGCGCCCGCCATCGATTTGGACACGGCCAAGCTTGACGAGATCATCGGCGCCAAGGGCACCGCGAACGGCGGCGTCTACCAGTTCGGCGTGCCGCGGCGCGACCCGATCATGGAGATGGGCCTGAAGGTGACCGGACCGCTCGGCGGCGCCAACGCGATCAACTTCCAGCCGACGGGCAACGGCAAGGCCGCAATCACCGGCGACTTTCTGGTCACCGGAGACGAGGTCAACCCGCTGATCCGCGCCCTGCGCGCAAACGACATCGAGGTGACCGCCATCCATAGCCACATGCTGGGCGAGCAGCCAAGGATGTTCTTCATTCATTTCTGGGCCAATGATGATGCCATCAAGCTCGCGCGCGGCATCCGCACCGCGCTGGAAAAGACTGCCATCGCCAGGAGTTGATCGGTCGCGTCCTGCAAGCCTCAAACGATCTCGCGCGCGCGCAGGTCTGCGATCGCATCGGCGTCATAGCCGAGCGAGTTTAGAACCTCGTCAGTGTGGGCGCCGAGTTCGGGCGCCATCGAATCGAGCCTGCCGCCACCATGGGCGAGCTGAAAGCCGCTGCCGGCGAAGCGCAGGCGGCCATACGGCGTATCAATCTCCTGAACAGCGCCGCGCGCGGCTATTTGCGGGTGATCGATCACTTCTTCGACCTTCCAGATGCTGGCGCAGGGCGCGCCGGCCGCCTCGAGAATTTTTTCCCACTCGCGCGGATCCTTTTTCGACAGCGCCTCCTCGATGACGGCGCGCAGCGCCGGCTCGTTTTCCTGGCGCGCGAACCAGTCGACGAAGCGCGGATCTTCCAGCGCGTCGGCACGGCCGAGCGCGGTCATCAGCGCGCGGTATTGCTTCTCAGTGTTCACCGCGAGCAACAGGTATCCTTCGCCCGCCCGGAACAGGTTGGCGGTTGGCCGGCGGCTGACCGCCTGGTTGCCGGACAATTGCTGGCGATGGCCCGCCACGGAATGATCCGCCACCTGTCCGGACAGGAACGCCAGCGTCGCCTCGAGCATGGAAACGTCGACCATCTGCCCCGTGCCGGTATGGGTGCGCTGGAACAGCGCGCTGGACACGCCGAACGCCGCGGTGGCGCCGGACAGCACGTCGCAGACCGCAAATCCGGCGCGGGTCGGTCCGGTCTCCGGGTGACCCGTGATCGCCATGATGCCCGACATCGCCTGGATCTTGCCGTCGTAGCCGGCGCCTGATCGATCCGGTCCGGTCTGGCCAAAACCCGAAATCGCGCAATAGATCAGTCTCGGGTTGATCGCCGAGAGCGCGGCGTAGCCGATGCCGAGCTTGTCCATGACGCCGGGACGAAAGTTTTCCATCACCACGTCTGCCCGGGCGGCAAGCTGCTGGACGATCTTGATCGCCTCCGGCCTCGAGAGGTCGAGCGTCAGGCTGCGCTTGTTGCCGTTGACGGCCTGCCAGCCCGGCGCGAGGCCGCGATCCGCCCATTCGCGGCTCAAGGGGGTGCGACGCATGTCCTCGCCTTCGCGGCGCTCCACCTTGATGACGTCGGCGCCGAGCAGCGCGAGCTGGTAGCTCGCATAGGGCCCGGCCAGCACCTGCGTGAAGTCAAGAATCTTCACGCCTTCGAACGGTCGGGTCACGCGGACGTCCTCCTGATAATGTTGTTCTTGTTCTTGAGAGGCGGCCGGGTCAGGCGGCCCGGTTGCCGCGCGCGATCTCTTTTTGCTTGTCGAATTCGCTGCGGCGCCGCGCCAGTTCTTCCGGACTCATCTGGGAAATGTTGTTGTAGTCGAGTTTCCAGGCGGCATCCTCGCTCCAGCGCAGCGGCGACTGCATCGTGGTGCGCGCGCCGGAGGCCCGCTCCAACAGACCCAGCGCCAGCTCGAGGGTCTGCGCCTGCGACTCGATATCATGCGGCTTGCCGGCGGAGTTGCCGAGCGGGAAGTCAGAGAACAGGAAACGCGGCACGGCTGCGTGCTCAACGATGTCCTTGGCGCACCCCATCACGACGGTCGAAATGCCGTTGGCTTCGAGGTAGCGGGCGACCAGCGCGGCAGTCTGGTGACAGACCGGGCAGTTCGGCACCAACACGGCGACGTCGACCTTGTCGGCGAGGCAGCGGGCCAGGATTTCCGGAGCGTCGACCTCGATGGTGACGCGGTGGCTGCGATTGGTCGGCGCGCCGAAGAAGCGCGGCGCGACCTCGCCGATCCGCCCCGAGGCCGCGGCCTTCAGGAGTTGCGGCAGCGGAAACCATGTGCCGCTGTCGGTCGCGGTCGTGTGCTTGCGGTCGTAGCCGATATGCGAGATGCGCAAATCGTGCTGCTTCGCGGTGTCGCCGTCATAGACCTGGTAGAATTTTGCCCCGCCGTTATAGGCGGCACCGGGGCCCTGATCGCCCTTTGCCGGATCGTAAGGGGCAGCCGTGGTAACGATCGTCACGCGCGATTGCGCCAAGGGCTTTTTCAGCGGCTGGAACGGCGCATCGACATAATGCGCCCAGCGGTAGGGCGTGGTGTAGCCGATCGCGGCATAATAATCGCGGGTCCGCTGCATATAGGGGATCGGGGAGTCGTAGTCGGGCGCAAAGCCAAGTTGGTCATCGAGCGAACCGGACATTGTTGTGTCTCCTTCGTTTCCGCCGCGAGGCAATAAATCGGCCCTCGCGCCAGACTAGAGATAGTCCGTCTGTTCCTCAACACCAGACATCGACATAACGCCCTAAACGCCCGCGACCGACGACCAAATCTCCACGAGCTTGCGCCTGAACGACTGCACCCGCGTCAGTGGCACGGTCTCTTCTTCCTCCTCGGGCAGCCTCAATCCGACGACATTGACCCGGCCGCCGCCGATGCTGCGCGCAACGAGCACGATGGAGTCGAGCGCAAGCTCCGCGCCTGCCCGCGGCGCGCGATCGAGATGAATGTCGAAATAATCCGCCAGCGTCAGCCTGGCCTGCTCTTCGTCGACCTTCACGCCGTAGATCTCGGCCAGCTCGCCCAGCGTGTGCTCGCCCGACACCATGAAGTCGCCTAGCAGATGCGGGTCGGGCGCGGTGCTCGCCGCCATGTCGACAAAGAAGCGATCCAGCGCCTCGGCCTTTTCCGGCGGCGCCAGCAGATAGATGTAGTCGCCGGCCGCGATCGGATCGGCCTCGATCGGCGAGAGAATCCGCTGGTCGCGGATCACCAGGGTCGGCTTCGACCAGGACGGGATCAGCCCGCGCCGGAAATACAGGCTTTTCGCGCGCACGGGATAGCCGACCAGTTGCTGCTCGAGCTGGCCGGGCAGATCGAGCTCCACGCGGCGCGGGCCGCGGTCGGCGCGCGGCAGCGCGACGTGCAGCCGCCTTGCGGCCGGCGCCAGTGTCCAGCCCTGCAGCAACAGCGAGATGATGACGACGACAAAGGCGACGTCGAAATAGAGATAGGCTTTTGATAGCCCGACCAGCAGCGGGATCGACGCCAGAAAGATCGCGACCGCGCCGCGCAGGCCGACCCAGGCGATAAAGACCNTCTCCCGCCAGTTGAACCGGAACGGCGCCAGGCACAGGAACACCGCGACCGGCCGCGCCAGCAGCATCAAGGTCAGCGCCACGATCACGGCCGGACCGACGCTGTCGAGCAGGCGGTTCGGCGATACCAAAAGCCCGAGCAGCACGAACATCACGATCTGTGCCAGCCAGGTCGCGGCGTCCAGAAACGTCACCACCGAATTATGCGCTCGCGTCGGCCGGTTGCCGATGATGATGCCGGCGAGATAGACCGCGAGGAATCCGGAGCCATGCGCGACCTGCGCCACGCCAAAGATCACCAGCGCCGCCGTGGCGACGAACGGCGCGTGCAGGCCCTGCGGCAGCGCCACCTTGTTCAGCGCCAGCACCACGAGACGGCCGCCGATCACGCCGATGATCGCGCCGAGCACGGCCTCGCGGGCGAATTCCAGCGCGATATGCGCGAGCGAGCTTTGGCCGCTGGAGATGAATTCGACCAGCATCAAGGTGAGGAAGATCGCAAACGGATCGTTGGTGCCGGATTCGGCTTCCAGCGTGGCGCCGACGCGGGGCCGCAGGCGAAGGCCCTGGGTATGCACCAGCAAGAACACCGCCGCGGCGTCGGTCGAGGCCACGACGGCGCCGACCAGGAGCGACTCGGTCCAGTTCAGCTCGAGGACATATCTGGCGACCGGCGCGGTGATCAGTGCGGTGAGCAGCACGCCGATCGTCGCCAGCACCATGGATGGCGCAAGCACGGTGCGGATGCTTTGAAACCGTGTCTTCAACCCGCCGTCGAACAGGATCAGCGCCAGCGCCACCGAGCCCACCAGATAGGTGGTGCGCACGTCGTTGAACTGGATTTGGCCCGGACCGGCATCGCCCGCCAGCATGCCGATCACCAGAAACACCAGCAGCAAGGGCGCGCCGAAACGCAGCGCGAGCAGGCTCGACAGGATGCCGGCCATGACCAGCACCGCACCGAGCAGAATCGCTATGCTGACTGCGTCGAGAGAGGCCATCCGCGCTTACAAATCCTTGCAAATACTTGCGATTGCATCCTTATCGTCGCCACACTTCGACGCCAACCCCGTTTTGTGCCGAAAGCGGCAAAGCGGCCGTTTTCCGCCCCTTAACCCACGTCGCCATTTGTGTTGTATCGATGGTCCGGGCGGCGCCCTTGTGGGAATCTGCGCGATATTCGAATGAAGTCAGGTGAGCGGCCCAGTCAGCCCCGAGAAGAGATTGCCGATGGACCTGAATGACATCGTGGAATTCCTGCAGACCGCCGCGCGCTCGGTCGGCGCCGAGATCGCCTCGCCCTGGTTCTACCTGCAACTCGGGCTGATCCTCGCCGCCGCCGGCCTCAGCTACGCCGTCGGTGCGGCGGTCCGCGCCAAGGTCGACATGGGTTCGCTGGCGATGGGCTGGCCGATCCCGTTCCGGCTGTTCGTGCGGGTGACGGTCGGCAGTGCGCCGACCGCGGTATTCGCGGTGCTGATGACCGCGGCGCGAGGCATCATGCTGGCATCGACCTGGCCGAGCCGCAGCTATCTGCTCGCGGTCTCCGCCAAGCTGGCGCTGGCCTGGCTGGCGATCCTCCTGATCACCTCTGTGATCCGCAACGCCTTCATCGTAAGAGTGGTGTCGCTGTCGGCCTGGGCGATCGCGGCACTCAGCATCATCGGCCAGCTCGATCCGGCAATCGACGCGCTCGACTCGGTTTCGGTCGTGCTCGGCGGCTTGCGGCTGACGCCGCTGCTTCTGATGAAGGCCGGCGCGCTCCTGATCCTTGCGCTCTGGCTGACCAACATCGCCAGCAATTTTGCCGAAAGCCGTATCAACCGCTCCGCCGACCTGACGCCCTCGATTCAGGTGCTGCTGGTCAAGATGATCCGCATGGGGCTGATGGTGGTGGCGATCGCGATCGCGCTCAGCGCGGTCGGCATCAACCTGTCGGCGCTGGCGGTGTTCTCCGGCGCGGTCGGCGTCGGCATCGGTATCGGCCTGCAGAAGATCGTCGCCAATTTCATCTCGGGCATCATCCTGCTCGCCGACAAATCGGTGAAGCCGGGCGACCTCGTCACCATCGGCGACAGTTCGGGCCGCATCAGCGCGATGAAGACGCGCTACATCTCGGTTGCCGCCGGCGACGGCCGCGAATTCCTGATCCCGAACGAGGATCTGGTGACCCAGAAGGTCGTGAACTGGACCTACACCGACAAGAACACGCTGGTGAAGGTGATTTTTGGCACTAATTATGACGCCGATCCGCGGCTGGTGTGCAAGCTCGCCGCCGAGATCGCGGCGACGGCGCCGCGCGCCATCAAGGGCAAGCCGCCGAACTGCATTTTGACCGAATTCACCGAGGCCGGGATGAAATTTTCCCTGACCTTCTGGATCGCCGACCCCGATGGTATGGACAACGTCAAGAGCGACGTGATGCTGGCGCTGTGGGACGCGTTCAAGCGCGAGGGCATCCGCGTGCCCTATCCGGTGCGGGAAATCCGCGTCCGCGGCGGGGCGCTGCCGGTCGAGACCATTGTCGAGGTTCCGAACGGATGATAGCGCATTTGCGGGGCCGCTACCCGTATCAACCACGGCTTGCGCTGACCGCGCCGATCATTAAATTAGGCCAAGGAAATCACCCCTGCCGGACCCTGACTAGCCCATGAATTATGTCGAAGCTAACGATACCTCGCTGCGCAAAACCGGCCAGATCAAGCTACACGGGGCAAGCGGGTTTGCCGGCATGCGCAAGGCCGGCGCGATGGTGTCGAAGTGCCTGGATGAGCTGACCGACGTCGTGAAGGCGGGCGTGCCGACCTCGCGGATCGACGAATTCGTGCGCGAATTTGCATTCAGCCGTGGCGCCTATCCGGCGACCCTGATGTACCGCGGCTATCGATATTCGACCTGCACCTCGATCAACCACGTGGTCTGCCACGGCATGCCGGGCGATCGCCTGCTGAAGGAAGGCGACATCGTCAATATCGACGTGACCTTCATCGTCGACGGCTGGTACGGCGATTCCAGCCGGATGTACGCGATTGCCCCGATCGCCCGCAAGGCCGAGCGGCTGATCGAGGTCACCTACGAGGCGATGATGCGCGGTATCGCCGCCGTCAAGCCCGGCGCCACCACCGGCGATATCGGCCACGCCATCCAGAGTTTTGTCGAGCCCCAGGGCATGAGCGTGGTGCGCGATTTCTGCGGCCATGGGCTCGGGCGCATGTTCCACGACGAGCCGAACATCATCCATATCGGCCGGCCCGGCGAGGGCGTGACGCTGAAACCGGGCATGTTCTTCACCATCGAGCCGATGATCAATCTCGGCAAGCCGCACGTCAAAATCCTGTCCGACGGCTGGACCGCGGTGACCCGCGACCGCTCGCTGTCGGCGCAGTTCGAACATTCGGTCGGCGTCACCGCCAACGGCGTCGAGATTTTTACGCTGTCGCAGCGCCACGCCGAGAAGCCCTGGGCCGGGGCGTAAATCCGCCCTGCCCGGCCGGCGATTTCGATAAATCACGATTGCAAAAGCTGACCGGCACGGCATGGTTACGCCGATGCCCGCGAAAACCAGCGAACCCCGGGATGAACCCGCCGAGACGCCGCATTATCACGGCCATCGCGAGCGGCTGCGCGAGCGCTTTTATAGCGCAGGTCCCGACGCGCTGAGCGATTATGAACTGCTGGAGATGGCGTTATTCCCCGCCTTGCCCCGGCGCGACACCAAGCCCTTGGCCAAATTGCTGCTCAAGAGATTTGGCTCGTTTGCCGAGGTCATTCACGCGCCGGAAGCGCGCTTGCGCGAGGTCGACGGCATCAAGGATGCCTCGATTCATCAACTCAAGCTGATCGCGGCGGCGGCGCAGCGCATCGCCAAGGGCGAGATCAAGCGCAACGTCGCGCTGTCGTCGTGGAACGACGTGATCGACTACTGCCGCACCGGCATGGCGTTCGCCGACAAGGAGCAATTTCGCCTGCTGTTCCTCGACAAGCGCAACCAACTGATCGCCGACGAGGTGCAGCAGACCGGCACCGTCGATCATACCCCGGTCTATCCGCGCGAGGTGATCAAGCGCGCGCTGGAATTATCCGCGACCGCGCTGATCCTCGTGCACAACCATCCCTCCGGCGACCCGACGCCGTCGCAGGCCGACATCCAGATGACCAAGGCGATCATCGATATCGCGACCCCGCTCGGCATTTCCGTGCACGACCACATCATCGTGGGCAAGAACGGGCATGCGAGTTTGAAGGGGATGCGGCTGATATAGGGGCAGAGGGGGCGGAGGGATGAACGACTGGTTGCACAATCTGCCGGTGCCGTGGATGGCGCTGGTGATCTTCGGCTTTACCTATCTGCTTGCCGCGGCGATCTACGCCGGTATTGCGGCGTTGGCGTCGGGCAAGCGAGGAACGTCGTTCAAATCGATGTCGCCGGGGATGTTGCCGTCGCTCAGCATCATCTTCGGTCTGTTCGTCGCCTTCACCGCCGCGCAGGTCTGGGCCGACAGCGATCGCGCCGGCGCGGCGGTCAGCCGCGAGGCCAGCGCGCTAAGATCGGCCGCGATTCTCGCGGCCACTCTTCCGGGAGAGACTGAAAAGCAGTTGCGCGGCCTGATCCGAGGTTACATCGAGGAAGCCGCGACAGTGGAATGGCCGTTGATGGCTGCGCAAAAGGCTTCGCTCGACGCTACGCCACGCCAGCTTGCAGAAGCGCTGGGGCTTGTTCTCACCCTGACGACCGCCACTCCGGGCCAGGAGACCGCGCAGCGCCAGATCACGAATGCGATCGAGACCGCGCTGGACGCGCGCCGGCAGCGGATCATCGTCAGCCGCTCGGCCGTCAATTTCGTCAAGTGGTGCTGCCTCTATCTCCAGGCCGCGTGCGTGCTGCTGGCGATCGCCATGCTCCACTGCGACGACCGGCTGGCAGCGCTTGTTGCGATGGGGCTGTTTGCGACCGGGGTGTCCGCCTCAGTGCTGCTGATCGCGGCGCACGACCGGCCGTTTACCGGGCAAATCTCGATCTCGCCGGAACCGCTATTGCAAATCATGCCGAATGCACCGGAGAAACGCTGAGCGTCATCGCAAAAAGCTAACCCCCCTGAGTGAACGGACCCAACAGCGTGATGGGTTGAAGTTGTATCGATTGGCCGTAAGCGCGAAGCACTGACGATCTCGCGTCCCGGAAGCGGCGCAGCGCCCCGTAAGCGCGTTCAGGCGCGTCTTCGACCCGCCATGGGCGGCGCACCGCAGGCGCCGGACACAAAATTACGAAAACAACCCCATGCAAAGAAGGACCCGAATTACTTGACATACTTGTTTGTATAACATACAATGTTTGTAACACACTGATTACAGAGGCTTTTATGATTGCAGAGCCCTTATGCCGCCAGGAGACCGCATGAACAGCGCTGCGACGAACGAGCGTCCGAGCGACCCCCGGCACAGCGTGCGCGCAACGCGCACGGCGGGCCGGGCAATGCGGTCGCGCCTGCTCGATGCCGCGAGCCGGCTGTTCAGGGAAAAAGGGCTGTCGGGGGTCTCTATTGCCGATATCGCGGAGGCCGCCGACGCCTTCCCGAGCCAGATCACCTATTATTTCCGCACCAAGGAAGCACTGTTCGTCGAGGCAGCGTGCCGCGACGTGCTCTATGTCGGGCGCGCTGCCGAACAGCATGCGGGAAAGCAGCTCTCGCCGTCGGACTACACCAAGGCGCTGGTCGAAAGCGTGATGGGAACGGATGCGGTCGGCTTCTTCGTCGAGGCGATGACGATGACCCGCCGCCGCCAGGATCTCGCGCCACTGGTGGAGCGGACGGTGGAGCGGCTGCACGCCGAAGGTCTGCGCGCCTACGCCGCCGAGATGGCCGCGCGCGGCTGGCATTCGCGCCTCGACCCCGAAACCAGCGCAAGACGTTTTTGGGCGATCGCGATCGGCGTCACGATCGAGGGGCAAGCGATGGGCCGCCCGGCCGACGATCTCGCTCGCGAAATGCTGCGCCTGCTCGGCCCGCAGGCCGATGCGCCTCCGGACGCCGCGCGGCTTCGAATCGTCGGCGCCGAAAATTCCGACATGCCCTCCGCCGGCAAGGAGAAACAGCGATGACCGTCCTTCGCATGCGCGCCCGCGACATCATGAGCGAGCAGGAGCTGATCGAGGTGCGCACCCGCTTCACCTGGAAGAGTATCGCGCTGATCGTGCATGCGTGGGCGCTGATAACGGGTTCGATCGCGCTCGTGGCGGTGTGGCCCAATCCCCTCACCTTCATACTGGCGCTCGCAATCATCGGCTCGCGCCAGCTCGGGCTCGCGATCCTGATGCATGACGGCGCCCATGGCTGCCTGTCGAGCAGCGAAAGACTGAACATGGCGCTCAGCCAATGGCTTTGCGCCTATCCGATTTTTGCCGAGACCGAGTCCTATCGCCGCTATCATTTGCAGCATCACGCCCGCACGCAACAGGAAGACGATCCCGATTTGATTCTGTCGGCGCCGTTTCCGATCACAAGGCCGAGCTACCGCCGAAAATTCTGGCGCGACATCTCAGGCCAGACCGGATATGCGCAGCGCAAGGCGCAGTTTCTCAACGCGCTTGGCGAGCCGTCATGGCCGCTTAAGCGGCGCACTGCTCACTTCTGGAGCAAGCTCGGCCCGCAGATGGTTTTCAATCTGTTGTTCTTCGCCGGCCTCGCGCTGGCGGGCGTATGGTGGGCCTATCCGCTGTTGTGGCTGCTGCCGCTGCTGACCTGGATGATGGTGATCACGCGCATCCGCAACATCGCCGAGCACGCGGTGGTGCCCGACAGCAACGATCCGCTGCGCAACACTCGCACCACGCGCGCCGGCTTCTTCGAGCGGCTGTTCGTCGCGCCCTATTACGTCAATTACCATCTCGAGCATCATCTCTTGTTCTACGTGCCCTGCTACAAC
>JGI12053J15887_10001438_pt1 | contig 11079 bp, 13 predicted proteins | sample MedBloCAOM1_O3_FD_15887 | JGI IMG/M metagenome (IMG submission 15887) | reverse complement strand
GTTTGGTCACCTTCAAGTTTGCCGGAAGCGGGCAAGCCCGCAGCCGGCTGGGGAGGGGCTGGGGGTGGGGGTCCCAGTAGGGACACGATGACATGTCCGCGAGTCACGAGTTGCAAGTCAAAGCCCAAGGAAGCGAGATGCTACCGCGTGCCGCTATGCTTGCGGACATACCGAGCAAAATAACGACTACCCCCACCCCTAACGTCCTGCCGGCGGAGCGAGGAACCTTGAAGTCGTTGGGGGGTTCTGCCAGGAGGAGGGAGCCTCCGTCGCGAGAGCACCGCGGCGAAAGGCTTCGGCAGGGGGCACTGCGACATGGGGCGACATCCCATAACCAAGGGGATGGACCATGGCAGCTGCTGGCGTCGCTCAGCACACGAACGAAGCCCACGATCATCCCTCAGGATGGCGCCGCTATCTCTATTCGACCAATCACAAGGACATCGGCACGATGTATCTGGTCTTCGCCCTGGTGGCGGGGACCGTCGGTGGAATGCTGTCCATTGGCATGCGGATGGAACTCCAGCAGCCTGGTTTGCAAATATTTCCTAATCCCCACGCCTACGATGTCTTCACCACTGCGCACGGCCTCATCATGATTTTCTTCATGGTGATGCCGGCGCTGATTGGGGGGTTCGGCAATTGGATGGTGCCGCTGATGATCGGGGCCCCCGATATGGCATTTCCGCGCCTGAACAACATCTCGTTCTGGCTGCTACCGGCCTCGTTCACGCTATTGCTGACGTCATTATTCATGCCGGGCGAGCCTGGCACCAGCGGGGCTGGAACTGGGTGGACGCTCTATGCGCCGTTGTCGACCAGAGGTCATCCCGGCGCGACGGTTGATTTCGTGATCCTGTCGCTCCACTTGGCAGGCGCCGCGTCGATCCTCGGCGCGATCAACTTCATCACCACCATTTTCAACATGCGCGCGCCGGGCATGACCTTGTTCCGGATGCCGCTATTCGTGTGGTCGATCCTGATTACGGCATTTCTGATACTGCTCGCGATGCCGGTGCTGGCGGGAACGCTTACCATGCTCCTGACCGATCGCAATTTCAGCACAACATTCTTCGACCCCCAGGGCGGTGGCGACCCGCTGCTGCACCAGCACCTGTTCTGGTTCTTCGGCCACCCGGAGGTCTACATCATGATCCTGCCGGCCTTCGGAATCGTTAGCCAGGTTGTTGCCACTTTCAGCCGCAAGCCGGTGTTCGGCTGTCTCGGCATGGTCTTTGCCATGATAGCGATTGGCGCAATCGGCTTCGTGGTGTGGGCGCACCACATGTATACCGTGGGCATGACGGCCGGCGCGCAGGCCTATTTCGCGGCGGCCAGCATGGTGATCGCGGTGCCGACTGGGGTGAAAGTCTTCTCTTGGATTGCAACGATGTGGGGCGGCTCGGTCGATTTCCGCACGCCGATGCTGTGGGCGATTGGCGGCATCGTGGTGGCCAATCCGGGTGCTGACCGCATGCTGCAGGACACGTATTACATCGTGGCACATTTCCACTACGTGCTGTCACTCGCGGCCGTCTTCGGCATCTTTGCGGGTTGGTACTACTGGTTTCCGAAGATGACCGGGTACTCCTATTCCGACCTTCTCGGCAAAATTCACTTCTGGATCTCGTTCGTCGGCGCCAACACGATCTTCTTTCCGCAACATTTTCTTGGGCTTGCAGGCATGCCGCGACGGGTGGCGGACTATCCCGACGCCTTTGCCCACTGGAACTTCATCTCATCTATTGGCGCCTATGTGTTCGCCGCCGGTATGGCCGTCTTCATCACGAATATGGCTCTCGCATTCAGGCGCAAAGCGCCGGCAGGCAATAGTCCATGGGGTGAAGGCGCAACCACGCTCGAATGGACATTGCCCTCGCCGCCGCCATTTCATCAGTTCGAGACATTGCCACGAGTCGTCAGCCCAGATCTTGGGTTACCAAGTCTGGAAACGCAGTCGGACTCGGTTCCATACTTGGACGAGACCCGACGCTGAGCGGCATGGATTTCGGACCAGCTACCTCATATTTGCTCTCCTCTGGGACTAATCCTCCATCTTAAAATTGGCCTGAAGGGGGGAGGCGTGACGAGCAGGGCAAATGGAGGTCTCTCCTCAGATGTCGAGCGTGTTTTCAGTCGGATCGCATCAACGTCGACGGTGATTCGGCGGGGACGCACCGTTGTTCTGTCAAGGCTGCACGTGGGGGCTCGACCCGCCCGCCCGGTGCACTTGCCTCCAGTCCAGCGTTGCCACCTCTTGTTTGACCCAAGTACGGAAGGCTTGCACATGAGGGTGCTCCCTCCGGCTCTTTGGGCAGACGAAGTGATAGGCCCGGCCCGAGCGCAGGGCGAACCCAACTGGCATCACAAGCCGCCCCGTGCGTAGGTCGTCATAGGCCAGCACATCGCGCGCAAGCAGCACCCCGGCACCTTCGCCCGCGGCATCGAGCGCGTGATCAGCGCTGTTGAAGCGCAGCCCATGACTGACATCAACGCCGTCGACGCCGGCCGCCTTGAACCAATCGGCCCAGGTTAACATTTCGGCCCCGTCTGCGAGCGAGTCGTCATGGATCAGCGGCACACCCTTGAGTGCTTCGGGCCGCTCCAAAGGCCCGTGCATCTCGACCAGCCGAGGGCTGCATACCGGCACCAAAGACAGCTCGATCAGCTTCTCGATCACAAGTGCTGACTCGGCCGCGGCATCGACGGGCAGATTACGTATCGCAACGTCGACCCCGTCGGTGGTGAAATTGGCATTGCCGATGGACGAGGAAATGCGAACATCGATCTCGGGGTAAGCGCTTGTGAAGCGGTGGAGCCGCAGCGCCAGCCACTTCGAGGTGAAGCCTGGCGACGTGCTAATCACGAGCACGCGTTCTTGACTCGCGGTGCTCAGACCGGTCACCGCATCACGGATGTGGATGAAGCCAGTCTGAAGGCCGGGATAAAGCAGCTTGCCAGCGGGCGTAAGCCCTATCGATCGCACACGCCGTTCGAACAACTTGAGACCGAGCAGCGCTTCGAGCCCGCGGATCTGGTGGCTCAGTGCGCCCGCCGTCACGTGCAACTCTTGCGCTGCCTTGGTCAGGCTCAAATGTCGCGCGGCGACCTCGAACGCGCGTAGGGCGTTGAGCGGTGGCATCGGCTTATGCATGAGAAATACTCAACTGTCGGCTGAGAAGTCATCCTTTGTCAGCCGTCACTTCTGGGTCGATATGCATATAGCAGATACGACGGATGAGGAATATTCAATTGTTAGCATTCGGAACACGATGGAGATGACACATGACTTATGCAGCACATCACAGGGATTTCGTCCCTTACTTCCCCTACCAGACTTCCACCGGGAGCAATGCCGTCACGAACAAGGCCAGCGTTCTGCGGCGCATCGTTGACGCCATTTTTGAGTCGCGTCAGAAGCAGGCCGGTCGAGACATCGCCCGCTTCCTCGCCAGGTCGGGCGGGCGCCTCACCGATGATATCGAGCGCGAGATAACGCAGCGCCTCTTAACGGGCAATTGGAACCCTCGCCAGTGAGGGGCAGCACAATCGGGTTTCTGAGACGTTGACAGTAGGCCGGAGAACGGAACGATCCAGCCGCTCCCGTCCGAATGCGGTGATCGCCGATTCAATCACGGCAAACTTACGCACGGCGGCGGAGGTCACGCGCACGCCGATCGAGGGCGCGAAGGATTAACACCGGCAGATGGTCTGCTCTTGGCACTCAACGGAACTGCCAAGCTTGCACGATCATGTCCGCTCACTTGGGTCGTCTCAGTTTGATATTTTGCGGTCTAGTCGAATAGACCGAGCGGGCGCATATTGCGCCTCATGGGCGGGGTGAGCTGGAGCGCCTAGCGATGGCTGACAAGCGACGCCTATATTCCGTTACCCTGGCCGGCGACGACCCAACGCTCCTGCAAATGGCACTCAGTGAAATTGCCGAAGAAGGTGGTCGGGTAAATCAGTGTTACCTGGCAACCCAGCCGCACCGTTACCAGTAGTTCCGGCGGCACTGCCTAGGCGTCTTCTGGATTTACGATAGTCTCGGAGCATTAATTACGCTGCCTATAGGCCCGCTCAGCCCTGCGGCCGTTAGCTTAATCGTCAGGCGGAGAGCGTTTGTCCGGTTCGATCGCAGGCGCGCCCTCAATCCGCGACGCGGCTTCCGTCCAGTCGCGGGCCAAACCCAGGAACTGCTCCCGCGGCTCTTCGGTCCGAGCCCTGGCGGCCCACCGGAGGCAATCTCGTGCGAATTTTTGATACTCGTCGGCCGTGGACATGGCACCACCTTGTTCAGCGGAGCGCAACCGGTCTCTCAGGCACCGCCGCCTGTAAGGCAAAGGCCCCGCGGCCCGTGATTCCAGTATCATGCGCCTTCGGTTCTCGAAGAGCGAGAAGAAATCGATGCTTCGGGGCTGGGTCGAGCGAGCAACGAGGCGCTAGAACGCGCAAACTAAGAGGGGCGTGGGGGGCAGAAACCCGAGTTGGCGTGGCGCCTCGCTGCGTCGCCCGAGGCGAGCACCTTCACCCCGGCATGGTTGACGAAAGGTTAACGTTGCTCGCAAGCTCTACTTGCTGGCGGCGCAGCCTGCACCGCCGGTCCGCGCGGGCGAAGGCAATCTCGCTCGGCAAACCGAAGAGGCGCCCCCCATGCCTCATTATTTTTTCGATCTCACCGATGACAAGATCGTGCACGACTTCAAAGGAAAACAACTGGCTAATCGCGATCAGGCGCGGCAACACGCCATTGCCATTGCCCGCGAATTGATAAGCACGAAATCGATGCTCTTGCGCGAACCAGTGTCGGCTTGGTCGATCACCGTGAAGAATGGAAAGTTCGAAAAGCTCTTTTCCGTGCGTGTCTCGGACGTTTAGGTTGCCAGGCGCGTTCGGGTTTTTACTCTTGAGCCAGTCGGGGCGATTCGCGTGGCGCGCGGTGCGATCGCAATCGGAGAGGGACGAGCTGCGCCGAAAGTTGATGGCGGACCAAGAGGATCACAGCTGGCCGCCGCCTTTTCTTGCCGGGAAGTGAGACACCGCGAATGGTCACGAAGGAGTGCCTTAACTGCAGGAAGATCACCGCGCATCGGCATGAGCACGACTGCGCTCGCGATATTCCAGAAACACACACGGCTGGCACTGAAAGATTCATTTGCGAGCTATGCGGGCATGTCACGCGCGCTGACAGCAAGGACGCCGAGCGGTTTCCTTTCACGTTCGACAAGGTTGCGCGATAGGAGGAGAGGGTCGCGATGAAGATGTGGCAGGCACGACGACACGAAGCGCCACATCGGCTTTTGACAACGGGGATGACCGGAAAGAAAAGATGAATGGCAAAGGGCCCAAGCAGCGCCAATGCCGCGAGGACAACGTCGAGTGCTCGGGTGGGCATTTCAAAGTCCCAAAAAGTATGGGCGCGGCGCCGTGGTTCCGTTTGTGGCGGTCGCGATTCGAGATTCTCGGTGAGCTCGACGTTCGTCATCCCGTCGGTGCAAGGAGCCGTGGAAGTTTGCGCGCAAGTATCTCTTCCGCCTCTTGCGCGATTCTGGCGACAATATCCGCGGCGCGCGGGATGTCGTGAACCAGGCCCGCATCCTGTCCCATCGACAGCGGGCCTTCATCGACGTCGCCTGACTCTCGAGCCGCTCGCAGTCTGGCGATGGCTTCCGCCCGGCCTTGCCGCAAGGCCCATTCTCGTCCTGCCCAGCGTTCGACGAAGCGATTGCGCCGCGAACGTGTCATGGCGCCCGGCCAAACCAAGCCTGCAGCGATGTGGGGAATTTCCGAGAGTTGCGTATCGTGGCCGTCGCTGTCCACGATCGCCTGCTTGAAGTTGGCGTGAAGCGGCGACTCCACCGTTGCCAGGAAGCGGGTGCCAAGCAGAATTCCTTCCGCGCCGAGCGCCAGCGCGGCGACCAGGCCGCGCCCGTCGGCAAAGCCCCCAGCTGCGAGGACCGGAATCGGCGCGACCGCATCGACGATCATTGGGATGAGCGGCATGCTGGCCATCCAGCCAACATGACCGCCGCCCTCGGTACCCTGCGCAATGATGATATCGGCGCCGGCCTTCGCGGCAGGTAACGCCTCCGGCACGGTTCCTGCCATGTAGGTGACTTTGCAACCGGCGTCATGGGAGCGGTCGAAGTAGGGCTTCAATCTTGATCGGGCCGCGCCCAGGCAAATTGCATCACACTGGGGCGGAGTTCGAGAGCAGCCGCGAAACTGTCTTCGCGAGTGTCGAACGTCAGGAAATTCAAGCCAAACGGCTTCTTAGTCTCTTGGCGGATAGCGGCGGCCCGCTCCTGAATTTGATCTGGAGTCAGGTAATGACATCCCAGAGCGCCAAGGCCGCCCGCTCGCGAAACGGCGGCCACGAGCGCAGGCGAGGTGGCGGAGCCCATGCCGCCGAGCGCGATCGGGTGCTCGACGTCCAACAGGTCACAGATTGTCGTTCGGATCATGAATTCCTCCACTACGAGAGCCTTCCACGGGTTTGCTGCCCCGCAGGGCTTTTGGTCCGGGCCGATGAAGTACTCGCACACAAGATCATCGAACTTGCAAAGGCCGGTGAGCGCGATCCCGACCGATTGTGCGATGACGTATTGAAGGAATTTCGTGCGCCGCCGCATGTGTAACGGGCCGCTTCGGTTTCAGGCCGGAATCGGAGAACGGGAACATCGCCCGTTGGCATTTTATGGAACAAAGGCAGCGCGCCCAGAATTGACGTACGGAGGCCGGACTATGGATCCCCCTGTCCGCCAGTCTCAGAACACCCTTTCGTTCCATCGGGACAAGTTGTGTGCGCCGCTGTGCGCACAGTGCCGCAGTCCGATGACTATTGTGCTATGCGAGCCGGACTTCGTGAATTCCATTGTGGCCACCTATCGATGTGCAGAATGCGGCCTGCTAGATCGCGGACAAATCCCGTAGATAGGGTTTAACCCTCAGATGCTAGATTTGAAAATCGCAGTGGTCGGATTTGAATCTGACCGCCGTTTGCCAATCACAGGGGAACAACAGGCGCTCCTAATTTGCAGGAACACTTGGCGGGCGTGAGGCATGCGACCATGCCATTCGGCGCACCTGTCTGTACCGAAAATTAGATTCACGCGATAGAGAGCATGGGCGGCGGTTGAATACTGGTTGGAGATGGCTGCAGCCGAAGAGGCTGCAACGGATCGGCAATAGCTCACCGTCGCTCGTCACGGCAGCCGCGCGAGCCAAAGGGAGAACCGCCCAAATGGTTGGAGATGAAGATCCCAGGGCCCCATACAAGGTCTACGAAGGCGATGAGCTCAGAGGCACATACGAAACGCGTGCTGAAGCGCGTCGGCGGCAACAGCAACTCGAAAGCGAGCAGGCGAACCGCCCCGAACCGCATCGTCATGTCAGAATCGAGGACAACAGCGGCGATGCGGCGATGTGAGTGGCCGGCCAATCGAGGGCGGACGGGCGAGCCCCTGCGCTGCAGATGGCGAAGGCACGGTTCCGCAAGAATTGGAGCAGATGCTGAAGTTGGATCCGTGCGGCGAGCCAAGTTCCCTAGGAACCTCCCGGTACCCTGTAGGTTGTCCGATGTGTACGGTCCCCGACAAACGGGGATGGGGGCCATCGTGATGGAGCACGCCATGGCCCCGATAGATAAACCGCACTGTTCAGCTTGCGGCGATGAAATGGAGTTGTCGCTGCTTATTTCCCCATTTGGGAGTCCCTACGGGCTCAAGGTTTTTACTTGCCCAAGATGCGGGCGCTCCAAAGACTATCTCATTGGCAGGCCAGAAGCAGCCTAGCCGTGGTGCGGGAACTACAATTGGCAAGGAGACTGAACCTTGAATCCACCTGAGGAATTTCTGAAACACGCCGCCGACTGCGAAAAAATGGCAAGATCCACCCGCGATCCCCGGAGCAGTGCTACTTGGCATCGCATGGCAGAGAGATGGCGTCAGTGCGCTGAGAAATTCACACGCGAAAGCCTAGCAGCAAACGATCATACGCTGACGCGCCACCGAAAACCCGAACCTGGTTGGGCTCGCCACTAAGGTTCACAAGGGAAGCCCCGGCTGTCCATCCACATGGTGCCGGGGCTTTTTCTATTTGCGCCGCGGGTTGAAGTCCGCCGGCTTGGCGCGCCCGTCTTATGACCGACTGGAAGAGGGTTCGCTTCGTTGGCTACATCTCCGTCCCCGCCGATATCGTCTATCAGCAAACGGATAATTGATCCGAGGTAAGTTAGGACGTTGCCGGGTGGTTAGGCAGCGAAACATTTCCACTGGTCTTCTGCGCAAATTCTTTCAGCGCAGAAATGACCTTAGCTGGGCATTCCGTGTGAGGGGAATGACCGCAGTGGTTAATTACAATCAGGTGCGAGTTGGGCAAATCACGTGCAAGCCGCTTGCCGGCTCTCAGGGGAACTACACCATCTTTACGCCCCCAAATCACCAGAGTAGGCAAAAGAATCGTGTCCAGGCGCTGTACATAGCGCGAAAGGTGTTTAGCGTTTAGCGAACGTGCCGTTCTAATCAGAGCTTCCCCAACTCTTCTCCGTGGATTTTTGGCGAAGAATGGAAGGGTGAGAGCGAGAGGCCCTATAAATGGTGTTCGCAGAATTTCGACGAAGAATGGAAAGTCCTGTGGGTACGCTATGGCATCGATGAGACATAGCGCTCGCACTCTTGGAGCTAATTCATCCCTGTTCCTTAGCAAGGCCACCAAAATTACCGCCGCGCCAAGCGAAGCGCCTACCAAAGTGAGCCTTTTCAAATCTTTCAATATAATGAAGTCAGTCAACACGTCGGCGAAGTGCTCGATCGTGTATTGAAAATGTCTCGGTGCCGGCGACTTGCCAGAACCTGGTAGGTCGATCGCATGGTAAGAAAAATCATCCTTGAGTCCGTGACACACACGTCTCCAACTGAGTCTATTGGAGGCCAAGCCGTGTACGAAGACCGCCGGTTCGCCCGCGCCGCCAATCGCAGCCGTGAGGCGGCTCGCATCGAATTTGACTTTTTTATTCATGGGCTTTGCCTGCACGGCGGCGCAGTCAATCCTAGGCCGCCCCAGGCCTGAAGCGCAATACAGGATCCACAATGACGATTAGTCCGGAAACTCCGTCGTCCGCGCAATGGGGAATCGCGCAATTTAAGGGAATGTGGTGGCAGATCATCCTTGACGAAGCCGCCATCTGAGGCGGCCGAAGTCATTGCGGCATCGTCGGATTGAAGCCGACTTACGGTCTCGTGCCCTAAACCGGCATCGCGCCGCTCGAGATCACGCTCGATACGTGCGGTCCGATGACCGCCAATGTTCAGCGACGAGCCCGCGATGGGATTCAGATGAGCAGCGTGGCTGCCGCGAGCACGATGCCAGTCACTAACGCCGTCGCGCAGGCAAACATTAGAAAGTCATTCAGGATTCTGATCATCGCAGCCCCTGCGGACACGGCACATCAGTTTCTACGGCGGACATGGCGCGGGCCGTAGTCGGCAATGACGGTGATACCTCCAACCGTCTGCGAGACGCTTAACGGTCGGTTCGGTTCCCGACCACGGAGGTTTTTCCCAGTTAATTTTGTTCTCTGTATGTTCTTAATGCCCCATGCTCAGGGAACCGACTATGACTGAGGAATTGCGCAACGACGTGCGGTTCGCCCTGCGGTTCGATGTCGGCCGAAAGCAGCACCCCCGACCGACACCGAACGCGACATGGTCGCGGCGGCGATCGTCGAACATATCCGCCTATGTAATTGGAAGGTCGAGCGAGCTGCGCCGTGGGGCGGGTTTGCGGAGTTGGGACAGGGGCCCGGTAGGTAATTAAGAAAGCCCCGCCGAGACGGGGCCAAGGTGGATAGTAGGAGGAACGCCCCATAAGGGCGCGGAAGGCATATCTGAGTCGTGGGCGCTAGGACAGGGCCGACCACGCGCTGGGGGCAACGTTCCTCTTTCCACCCTTTGCGGGGGTGGCGCTATCCGCGTGACGGACGGCTCAACCGACGACTATCTGTCGCCGTATCCATGCAAGCTCATGCCGGACGGATGGGTCAACGCTTACACCGACTCTCCGTTGGCGGTGCGGCCCACGTATTGGAAGCTCTACGTGGAAACACCCGGGCAAGAAGGCGTGGAAACGTAAGAAGCCGCCTGCCGAACTACGCGGCGATTAGATTGCGCTCAGACAGTGGCAAACGCTTCACGTCAAAACTAGCGTGATGAGTGAGAGGTACCGGACCAAGCGCAATAAGGTCTCCCCAATTGCACAATGGCGAGTACTACTGAGACGCCTAGCCTCGTATTCAACCTCCCCGTTCCGACCACTCCAGCCAGCGCAAACCAGCTCCTCTTGAGCCGAGCCTTGGCCATTTCAAGGGACGGCTCGTCACCGCAGGATTCATCCGCTCGATGCGCCTTTCCAGCGCGGCGAGGAGAAATCAGTGTTTCGCTTCGGCCGCGATTGTCGAAGACGATAACAGGACGGCTCTTCGCCAGCCCATCGGCAATCGCCGGGTCCCAATCTTCCAGCACAGCGGTCAGATGATGCAGAAAGACAACGGGGAAGCCCGACTTATTGCCTATTTCGCGATACACGAAGTTCGTCCCGTTTACACGGACCGTTTTGGTAGCAGCCGCGTTGAAGGTCGTGGTCATGGCTCTTTCTCTGTTCATACCAAGGATCAGGTGCGATCATTGGGCCGGGCCTTTGGATAACGATCGCCGTCCAGCTTACGTGAGGCATTTTAGAGATCTTCGGATTCCACGGTCGCCTTGAGCGTTGTCCGAGAGACATGATGATCAAATTGTTGGACCCAGGCTTTGCGCCGGTTGCTATCGCTTTGTCATTTGTTGCTGGCATTGGATCGTGATGCGAACGAGCGCTTTAATTGCATCGGAGCCGGTGCAACCGCTCCAACGTTTCCTTCACCATAATCTGCATCATCATGGCGGCCGGCATCTCTCGGCTCAATGCGGCCGCCTGACCGGACTAGCACTACTTTGGCAGATTTTTGCTGCTGATGAGCGGGATGGGATTCCCAAATCAGTTTTTCAATGATTCATGGGTGGTCGGCTTTATGGAGGGCTGACC
>JGI12053J15887_10001437_pt1 | contig 11081 bp, 12 predicted proteins | sample MedBloCAOM1_O3_FD_15887 | JGI IMG/M metagenome (IMG submission 15887) | reverse complement strand
GCTTGCCGGGGAACTCAGGGCACCGACGTAGCCAAGCTGGAACTGAACATTTCCGCCGCTCCCTCGTCTTATAAAGACAGGAGTGGTGTGATGAGTGGTAGCAACGAAGCCATAGCCCACCTTCAAGAGAAGCTTCCTCAAATGTGGCTTTTGACCCGTAGCTGAAACCACTATTGTTGCGCATGTCCGCTTTGCGCGAAAAGCGATCCAGGGGAGGTGAGCAGAAGTTAGGTCCTTGCCCTCGGTAGGATAACTACAAGCTGCCGTTCGGAATCAAGAATGACCCTTGTTCCGAACTGCTGACATCTCCCATCCAGTGTCTGCTGGATCCATTCGATGTCCCGCCACGATGGAATGGAGAGACGAAAGTTCTTGATCTGCAGGGGAACCAGTTTGAGCGCATGGAGGCGTCCGCTGGTCGGATCCAGGTCGGCGAAATACATCAAGGCCAGGTCGTCACGGTAGCGCTCGTAACCATGGATCCCTTCATAGTCGTTCAGAAAATCACCGCAGCCATAGAGAATGAGGCGGTCTCGATAGATTTCGATCGCTCTCGGATGATGCGAAGAATGCCCGTGAACGATCGACACGCCTGCCTGGTCGATGAGGGCCCGGGCCAAAATCTTCTGCTCATCCGGGACGTGATATCCCCAATTGGATCCCCAATGGATCGAAACGACGACGAGATCGCCCGGCCTCCTGAGCGACATGACCCGGTCAGCGACCTCCAACGCGCTCGCCTCGCACAGGTCAGGCAGCAAGTTGACGCCTGGAGCGTCGGGTGTCGCAGCCCACTCGAGCGGGATGCCGCTCGATGTCGATCCAAACGAAAAGATCAAGAGCCGCGCTTTGCCAAGGTTCAGCACTGCGGGTGCACGCGCTTCGTGATCGTTGCGTCCTGCGCCCGTCGCCTTGACGTTGAGTTTCTGCAGAGTCGTCAGCGTCTCCAGGAGGCCGGCGCGGCCCCAATCAAGCACATGGTTGTTAGACAATACACAGCAGTTGATCTTGGCCGCCGCGAGACATTCTGCATTCTCGGGACTCACGCGGTAGTTGATGCCCTTGTTCGCGCGGTCGTGGCTGCGGGTCACTGCCGTTTCGAGATTGATGACCCGCGCGTCCGGCTGCATGCGCTCCAATTGGTCCAGCGCAGCGCCCCAAACGTAGGACGACCCGTTGCGCCGCGGAATGGGCCCGGTCGCCTGCTCGGCGAGCCGCACGTAGCCCTCCGCCGATCGCATGTGATATTCGTAAATCTCGGGGCTGCAGGGATGCGCCAACACCTGGTCGAGGCCGCGGCCGCACATGACATCTCCGCATAGAAAGAGCCGCACCGATTTCCGATGCTCAGCCGGCAAATGTCCCTCCTCCGGCATGAAATACCGCTCAGGTCTTCGCGTCAGGAGCGAGATCCCCTGAACGCCGCCATCACCTCGGCCAGCATCCGCTCCTGTTCTCCCGCACTGCACCGGAAAACCTCTCTGCCAGCCTTCTCGACCACCTCATGAATATCGACCAGGCATCTGGCCCAAGGATGCCACGGATAAAGAAGCTCGTCCTCCGCGATCCCGTGGGCGTTCCGTCGTCGTGTTGTACAACGGCATCAGAACGCATCGGTCTTTGGACAAGGATGCCCCGGTCTCTCGCTTGGTACAGCGCGCCGGTGTCATTCGTTCACGTGCCATCCTAGGCGGACTTCATCACCACTATGGTCGGATTTAGGGTTTTCGGTACACACAACCGCCCACACATCGAGCGGAGCATCTCTCTCCACGCGTCGTAGTCCAATTGTGGCGTGCCGGGAACGCCGTCGCTTTGAAGCATAATCGTCTCCGTTTTTGGAGTGCTTCGGTTCGAACGCCGAGTAAAGCCTCCGACTGGGTCTTTCTACGGTCCGAATCGGCCAAGTCTCTGAAACGTCAGGAATAGTGATCAAAGTTCCCTGGTGCAACGCGTGCCTTGCTTCGCGTCAGCATCGGCTTATTCGGCTTGTGCTGACCGACCGCCAGCGGAATCCAAAGTGGTGTCCCCATTGGCAATATGCAGAGTGCCGTCCAGAACGATAAAATGCTCATCCTCGTTTGGCGTGGATATGCATCGGTACGCCGTTGCCCGGATCAGCGACCACCTCGAGCACGGTAAAGTTCCCGTCCGGCTCCTCGACGGAGGTGCGGATCGTGAAACGTTCTCCTGGCGTTGCCTGTAACCATTTAGCGTTGCTTCGGCGGCCAAGCGAAAGAAGTTCAGTCGATCTTCTCGATGTCGTCATCCTAACCTCCCTGTTTGCCAAAAGACTCCGGCGCAGCTACCGAAGCCGGCGCCGCCTGTGCTTTCCGGCGGCCGGCAAACTGCGAAGGTACGCGATGACAGCCATTGTATCGTCATCGCTCAGTTTGCAAAGCGGCGCGACGGCGAAACCGAGCATAAAGAGGCTCATCATCAGGCCGGCGCGCGGGAGCGACGTGCAGTGCGGTACCCATAACCGTGAGCGCCGGCAGGCTCATGTCGATGCCAAAGGACGGCTGGGCGACGAGAAAACTCAACAGCAAGGTGAAGGCCATGGAGGCAGGCGGAACGCGCACGCGCATCGTATCCCTTGGCTGTGGAATCGATCAGCAGCCGCGGCAAATATTGAGCTTGCGATCCACGGCTGCGTCCTCCTCCCCGATATGCTCGAGATCGACGGCATTCTCCGATGGAACATCATGCGCATGCGGTTGGCGGTGGCCGACCGGCGCGCCGATTAATTGCGTGTTTGGCGTCAGCAATGAGGGCACGGTTGCACCTGCGGAGTGTGCCGACGATGTCGCGCTTCCGACGGTCTGCGCAATCGTCGCGCGGCTGCCGAACATAGCCAGCACCACAATTGTCCTGATCAAGTTTCGCATGATGTAGATCTCCCGAGTTTGGCGCAAATTGTCTCGGCGTTGAGTCGGCGCGTGATGTCGCCGACGTCAGCCGTTTTCGGTTCACATGGGATCTTGTGTGGGGAGGAACCTAGCTGATCCGAGCCACGCGACTGAGCGGCCGCGCGTCGGGCTGTTTAGGATGCAACGCCATCGCTTCGATCAGCGCACGGCCAGCCTTGTCAGCTTTGTCGGCCTGGTCGGTCTTGGCCGCCATGGTCTGCAGCGTGTTGCGATCGACCTTGCTCAGCGCGTTGCGGGGCAGTTCGTCGATTATCTCGAGGCTCTCGGGGACCTTGTAGGATGCAAGCCGCGTCGCGACGTTGCCGAGGATTTCGGAAACGACCGTGTCCTTGGTTCCGTCTGCGAGCTTGACAAAACCGAACACGCGTTGACCGAGTACGGCATCCGGTATGCCCACGACAGCGGCTTCCCTGACCGCAGGATGCGAGGCGACCAGCGCCTGCTCCACTTCGACGGGTGAGATGTTGGTGCCGCCGCGAACGATGATGTCTTTCTTGCGGGATACGAACCAGAGCTCGTCTCCCTCGCCGCGCCGCATCAAATCGCCGGTGTGATACCAGCCGGCCCTCAGGCTTTCCCCGGTCGCTTTCGGATCGTTCCAGTAGCCGTCGAAGACGTTTCCGCCGCGGATCAGGAGCTCGCCAACCTCGCCGTCGCCGACATCGGCTCCGTTTTCGTCGATCAACCGGATCCGCGCGCCCTTTGTCATCCGCACAACCGGCCCGGGTTGCAGACCGAAGGTCAGAGACCCCACGACTTCGGTTGCACCCCAGACGTTGTAGAGCGGAGCGCCGAAGGCCGCAGTGATGCGCTGCTGCAGATCGATCGGACAGACATCGGCTCCAGTCAGGCAGATTCGCAACGACTTCAGATTGCGCGGTCGGGCCAGCTGGCTCCCAAGCATTGCCGCAAATTGGGCCGGAAAGCCGAGACACCAGGTGCAGCGATGGCGCTCGATGGTGTCGAGGACGAGATCGGCCTCAAAGCTTTCGAGCAGGATGAAAGGCGCGCCGAACTGAATGAAGGACAGTAACGTGATGAGGCCGCTCATATGCGCCAGCGGCAGGGGCTCGATCATGATATCGTCGTTCGACAATCCCCAATTCCTGACCAGCAGATCCGTCGTTTCTGCCAGTGTCGCCGGCGTATGAACGACGAATTTCGGCTGGCCGGTGGTTCCGGAAGTGATGATCAATACCGCGGGTCTGTAGGAACCGGGCGAGACGGACAAGTTCTCGTTACTGAGAACATCGAATAGCGTCTCCCACGGCTGAACGCCGTCGTCCTCGAAGGTCCCGTTGACGACAAAGCGCTTGTCGTGACCCAGGATAGAACCGTCCACCGGGGCTACATTATCGTAAAGGCTCATTTCGCCAAGGTAGAGCGCCGGCCTCAACCGCTGGAGAATAGGAGCGAGCTCGGCGAACTTGAACGCGGTCCGCAATGGCACCGCGATCGCCCCCAATTGAAAGCAGGCATAATAGGCGACGATCATTTCGGGCCGGTTCACCATGTGAATGGCGACGCGATCCCCCGGCCCAACGCCGCGCAGGGCGAGGCCGCGTGCAAGGCTTTCGGCCTCGACGGCAAGCCGCTCGTACGTCCACACTTCATCGTGAAAAACAAATGCCGCACTTTTGGGCCGAGCTTGGACTTGGTGCAGCAAAGCACCTGCTGGTGTCACTTTCATTGGCCTGTCTCCCGTTGCTGATGGCAGGCGCCAAATTGGACGGGCCGCGCTACCGCGCTATTTCAGTCCCGGGAAAACGGTTGCGGTTGTAGGCAAGCGAACAAATAGGAGGCGAAAACAAGGCGAGACAGCGCGCCGACGCCGGCCGAGAGCAACGTGGAGAGGATCGTAATCGGCAACAAGCGCGCGGGCATGCACGGATTCATTATCTTCGGCCATGTGCATCGGTTCGAAGAGGCCGTCGCACGACTTGCCAAGTGAGTTCGTGATGGACGATTGCCCTATTCCGAGGACATCATGGAGGGCATCGAACAGGCGCCAGGGGCGAACGCCGGTGATGCGATGGCCGATCCGATTGAACTTGCCGAGCTTTTTGATGTCGATGTGAATCAGCTCACCCGGGTTTTCTCGCTGATAACGCCGGATCAGCTCGGCGGGCTCCAGCGCTGAGAGCCTGTTGAGGCCCAACCGCCGCAGGATCCGGCTGACGGTCGCCGCCGACACACCAACTTCGGCGGCGATCTGCTTGCCGGTGTGGCGCTGCCGGCGCAACGCCTCGACCGCCGCGCACGTGGCAGGCGGGGTTTGGCTTGGCAATGAATGAGGCCTTGAGGAGCGATCTCGCAATCCATCCACTCCTTCCGCGCGGAAGCGTTCGATCCACTTGGCGACCGTCTTCGCTGTGGTGTTGAATTGGTGGGCGGCCGCACCATCGCCTCTCGACTTCGGCGTCAGAGGCGCATTCTTATGAGTATCCATTCGGCTCTCACTCCGGAATCTGAAGCTTCAGCAACCTCAGCTTCCTCGGTCAGGGCCGAATGGACAACCTCCTGAAAGCTCACATCTAGTCCACGCCGTCAATGCTCTAGAACCATGAACCCGGTGGGAAGGTGCGGATAGAGCGCACATCAGAACTAAATGGACGAAGTTGCCAGAACAGCGTGAGCCGCGCAGGAGGATGATGTCTTCCGGTGTCAGTCCAAAGCTTAGAAGACGCTCGTTATCGACGTCGCTGAGCCAGTGTCGTATCCGTTGCTTCGCCGGATCGTCATTGGCCTGAACGAGCCTGCGCACCAGACTCGAGCGGGCTATTCGGCCTCTGGCCGGACCTTCGTGATCCTTTGCTGCGGACCTTCCATGGCTTGATCCCCCTCTGCTTTTCGCAACGGTAGTGGCGCTGCAGCGACGACCTCATTTGAATTTGGATAGTTCGGAATATAACCGGCAAGTTGGCTGGTCCCGCGAACAGTCGACCGCAGATTTGCGTGCTGCGCGTTACGACATCATCATTGCCGGCGAGAATTGGGCTAGGTTCGAACAAGCGGAGTTGCCGCAGCTTGCAGGCTCACGCAAGAGCGCGAGCTCACGCCCTTATCTTTGGGGTTCAGCCGTCATGGTAATCTCGGCCATATCTGACGGCGTGCTCGATCCGACACTGGTCGATACCCATTATCCCGCAACAACCGGTCATCAAACTGTGCCAGCTGGACAGCGGCCTTTCTGATGCGCCTTTCGCGGCGCAAATAGGCCCAGAATATGCGGACGTCCTGCCAACATTTCTTGACGAGATTGGTCCCGACAGAAGGCGCGATGTGTCGATTGCTGCGATCCAGCGCGTTGCTGAGTTTGATAGTACCAATGATCGATCGGGTTGATTAATGGTCCAAAGGGCGACTCCCACATTGTTGATTGAAGCACGACAACCGCAAGAGAAGCCGCAAGGTGCATCTCCCGGCTGCCATTTTGGTTCGCCAGCTACGACCCGCCGCCAGGGAGCGGCGAGTCTGCTTCTTGTGTTGTTAGCTCGCTAGTCCCGAAGCCATCCGGAGCCGTCGCGGCTTACGTTTCGGGCTGGGCAGTCACGCCGCGCGCATCTCGCGAAGGGTGCTTAACGTGCCATTCCAAAGCTCGATCCGGGCCTTGATGCTGTTGCACGCGGCGCGCAGAGCCCGCTCGTCCCTTTGCGGCGAGCCCGCGACCAGACCTTCGAGCAACTCTCGCCCCATTGGACCGTGACTGTCGCCATCGAGTTCGATGTGCCGCTCGATGTAGTAGATGAAATGACGCAGCGGATCCTTGTCCTGCCTTGCGCCAGGGAGGGTCTTTTGAAGTCTGCTGAACATCTCCGGGATGATGTCCTCGCGGCCGTGAAAGAATGCCGCTACGACCTCTTCCGTCGACCCGGACTGGGCCAGCGTCATCGTATGCTTGACGAAGGCTTGGACATGAGGCGGCACACCGGTCCGCACCATGGCCGCTTCGACCGAAGTACCGACCCGGGCCATCGAGCGAAACGTGTCGAATTGGCGGGTGCTGGCGCCGACGTCCGCCATGGCGCGGAGGTAGAGATCGAGGTGGCTGACATAGGAGCCGTCNGGATCGACATCCGTCTCCTCGCCGATCACGATGTCGTTGATCAGGCGCGCAGCCCGCGCGTTGTCCGCCGGGAACCACGGCACTTTTGTGCAGGTCAGATCTTGCTGCAGCCGCTTCAGGAGCGACATGAAATCCCAGACGGCGAAGACATGATCTTCCATGAATCGCCTCAGATCCCCGACGGAAGCGACCTCCGCGTAAACGGGGTGGTCCAGCAACCGCGCGCGAAGGGTATCGAGGCAGTAACGGTCCTGTTTCGGCATGTTTGACCTCTATTTAGGCATGTTTGACCTTGGCTCTGGAGCGAGAATGGGGAGACCGTGCTACCTCGTGATTTCAGCAATGGGAAATAGAGTTACGGCCGTAACCGTGGCGATTTCCTCATGGATCGACGAATGCGTTGAGAAGCTGGTTGCTGCGCAAAGAACGATGCTCCGCTGCTCTGCGAGGACACTTGGCTACCTCCACGAGAGAATGCGGGCGCTCGGGGCGATTGGCCACAAAAATAGATAGCGAATTCTGTCAGCACGCGTGAGCCAACGGCTAGTCGTCCGATTTGGGGCGAGCCCGCCGGCTGGCACTGAAGTCGTCTGCGTTGCTATTTGCAGGTGGCGGCGTGGTTGTCTCTTCATTGCGAGGCGGGACGATGAGGGCGGTAACACGCCTAGTCGCGCCGGGCCAACCAAACAATGTTGACTGAACGACAAACTCGGACCGGATCAATTGGGAAGCTCGTACCGCAGCCTTTGACATCCAGTCGACGCAATCCTCTCGCTCGACAAAACACATGGCCGCCCAGCCTCGTTCCAGTTTCGTTTTGGGCGGCAATCCCCAAGTATATTGGTAGACGAACGGTCTGGCATAAAATGGATGATCTGGACTGTAGTACGCGGTCGCAAATGCCAGGGCGTCGTCGCCGCTAACGGCCGGCATCGGCTCCTCGGATTGCTCATGCCATTGCCGTGTCAATTCCAATGCGGCGGCCCGATAGAAATTGCGGCCCTCCTCGAATGGATGGCTATTTCGATAGATCGCATGAATTGGCGCTGCAACGACAGCAGCGACCACCGCGATGCCGATCACAAGCACTGCCAAATTAACTGAGTAGAATCGCTCGATCGGATAGCTGGCGCCGCAGACAATCAGAACGGCAAACAGAAACAGGCCTTGCAGAGCCCATAGCGATGGCAAATCGGTGCCTAGCCCAATCGCGGTGATCAGAGGGAAAACAATCGTTCCCACCGAAATAAGAAAAAGCAAGAAAAGTCCGGAGTTCATTGCCCTGAAATCGTCGGGAAACAGCTTCAGCCGGTACCCGGCAATCATGATCCAGGTCAAAGCAGCTATCGCTATCGCGGCGGCAATACCGAGTAGGAAAAACAGAACCTCAATCAACGATGGAATGAACGCCCTTCCTGTGTGTGCCGCGAGCGCGTACTCGAAAGGCTTCGCGCCGGTTGCCGCTAGCCAATGAAGGTGGGGTCCAAGCACAGCTAGTCCTATGGCAGTGGAAACCCACGGTGCTAACGACCCGAAATAAGCGCGGCGCTGAGGATGAACAATCGCAGCAAAAACGAAGCTGCCGATCAAAAACGCCGAATAATATTTGCCCAACATAGCGATAGCCGCAGACGCTCCTGCAGCGGCCGCCCAGGCCATATGGCGGGTCTCGAAAGAGCGTAGAAAGCAATATGTGGCAAGTGGCCAGATCGCCAGCAGGACCGTATTGGCATTGAAGCGTTGCGCATGAAACTGATAGGTCGGCAGCAACATCAGAAGCAGCAGCACAACTACTCTCTTGTCACCCCGCACGAAGCGACGGGAAATCAGGTCAACCGCCCACAACGCAATCGCCGAATTGGTCATCGCCAGCAATTGAAAAGACCAGTCGGTGAGTGGAAAGACGGAAGTCCAGGCTCGAGCGACCCATCCCATCAGTGGGGGATGTTTGGGGTTGCCCCATTCAAAGTTACGGCCGAGCGTCCAGGTCTCCAGGGCATCGGGATGCAGATCGCCGCTGAGATAGGCAATCGCTAGAAACACCATCCAGATTGCGACGAAGCAGATTAGGAGCAGCGGAACGGCCCACCCCGCTTCGATTCCATCTAGCCATTTCAGAAACGGCAGTCGCCAACGTGCCGGAGCGTTGTCCGAGCGCGCGGCCATCGCCGAAAATGCAAAATCGATCGGCATCACTCTCTACTGGAAAGGAGATGATCTACTCTGCCACGCCTAACCCCCGTAGCATCTGCCCAAAAAAGCAAATCCGATGCCATAGACCGGTTGCCGCAACATAAGGTCCGTCACACCGCGAGAATCCATCAAAACTATGACGGCGCGATTAAGAATTGTTTCCAAAAGCCGATGTACTTTTGATCACGCGGGCCGCCTCAACCATCGCTCATTACTCTCATCGGGGTGCTTTCACGGCGTCGCGCCGTCGCTTTATGTCTGATTTGGGCCAAAACCCGAAGTGGATGGCTCTTTGGGCGATGTCGGTCCTGCCGCAATAGCAGACAACAATCAGCGCGGAATGGGGATCAGCGGCATTTACGATCTCGAGCCGATTCGCCACAGCTATCTCGACGTCAAGCTTGGCCTCGATGAAGCGATGTCTCTGAGCAACTCGCCGGTCATGCAGTCGGGAGGCGCGGGTTCGATGCTTCGCATCGCCCCGGAATGACGGAGAATGGATTGACGGCAGTTCATTACCCCCACCCCGCGCTGATACCGCCATCGACGGTGTAGATGACGCCCGAGGTATAGCCGGAGCGGTCGGAGGCGAGGAACGCCATCAAGTCGCCGATTTCGCGCGCATGCGCGGGGCGGCCGAGCGGAAAACCCTTTTGAAATTCCTTGTAGCGGTTTTCGTCGCCGAACTGGTGTTTTGCGCGGGTCTTCAGCAGCGTGACGTGGCGGTCGGTCCCAACCGGACCCGGATTGATGCCGACCACGCGGATGTTGTCGGCAAGGCTCTTGCCGCCGAGTGCGCGGGTGAACGCCATCAGCGCGGCGTTGCCGGCGCTGCCGCAGATGTAATTGGCGTCGAATTTTTCGCCGGCGGCGCCGATGTCGTTGACGATGACGCCGTGTCCGCGCGATTTCATCTGCGCGTAGATCGCGCGGGTGAGGTTGATATAGCCGAACACTTTCAGTTCCCAGGCGTGACGCCAGGTCGCCTCGTCGATCTTGTCGATCGAACCGCCTGGAATATCGCCGGCATTGTTGACGAGGATGTCGATATCGGAGGCATCCTTCACAAGCCTGGCAATGTCCTCGGGCTTGCGCAGGTCGACGACGTGGGCCGTGGCGTCGATTTGGTGAGCCGACCGCAGGCGCTCGGCGAGCGCCTTCAATTGATCGCCGCTGCGGGCAGCTAACCTGACATGAGCGCCTTCTTCGGCAAAAGCTTCGGCGGCGGCTGCGCCAATGCCCTTCGATGCGCCTGTTATCAAGACGCGCTTGCCGCGCAAATGCAGATCCATGGGATTACTCGCTTGATGGGAAAACGTCTGATCGGGATCGACCGTGAATTTCAACTGTTAGGCCGCCGCCACGGAGGCGGTCAACATTGCACTGCAGCGTTGCACCGTGACGAAGTTTGGTCCATTGCAATCCGATCAAATGGACGGCGTCGCCGATGCGGCAAGACTGAAGGAATCTCTCGATGAGCAATCAAAAAAAGCAATACCGGATCGCGGTCATTCCCGGCGACGGCATCGGCAAGGAGGTGGTGCCGGAAGGGCTGCGCGTGGTGGAGGCGGCCGCCAAAAAGCACGGCGTCAGCGTGCATTTCGATCATTTCGATTTCGCGTCCTGGGACTATTACGAAAAGCACGGCGAGATGATGCCGCAGGACTGGAAGGCCAAGATCGGCAAGCATGATGCGATCTATTTCGGCGCGGTGGGCTGGCCCGCGAAAATCCCCGATCACATTTCGTTGTGGGGATCGCTCATAAAATTCCGCCGGGAGTTCGATCAATACGTCAATCTTCGCCCGGTGCGGCTGATGCCGGGGGTGCCGTCGCCGCTCGCCAACCGCAAGCCCGGCGATATCGATTTCTGGGTGGTGCGCGAAAACACCG
>JGI12053J15887_10001435_pt1 | contig 11093 bp, 8 predicted proteins | sample MedBloCAOM1_O3_FD_15887 | JGI IMG/M metagenome (IMG submission 15887) | reverse complement strand
GCAGGAATACCTGGTCGTTGATGTCGGCGTAGATGTCCATCGCCTTGGGCGCTCCGGGGAGCAGCGAAATCGGCACGGCGAACTCGACGGCATGATGCAGGCTGTCGTAGTGGAAGGGCAGCGCTCCGCTGGCGACCGCGCCGGTGACGGCGTTGTAGAGATACGGAGTGCCGTCTAGGGCGAATTGGACGTCGTACTCGACGCCGCCGGCCCATCCCCAGATTTTATACCCGGTGTCGGGGTTCTGATCGGTATTGAACCACAGGGTTGTGTTGGCGCCGATGGTCATGTTCGCGGCGGTTGCATCGATTGCGAACACGTAGGCGTTGCCGGCGTACTTGCCATAAAGCGCGATATTGCTCACGGTGTCGAGCTTGTCGCCAGCCATCCACTCGCCGGCGTTGATGGTGCCGTCCAGCGTGATGGTGCCGAACGTTGTGGAGGTCGTATTGGGGGCAGAAACGCTGTAGGCGGCGAGCGCGTAGCTCGTCGGCAGAAAGACGTTATCGTTCACGTCGGCATAGACATTGATCGACTGCGGGGCGCCCGCCAGCTGCGACACCGGCACCGCAAACTCGACGATGGTCTTGTTGGCGTTGAAGGCGAAGGGCAGCGCCGCGGAGCCTACGAACGTCTGTCCCGCGGCGCCGGTGTAGAGATAGGGTGCGCCGTCGGCCGGGCTGAAGTTTACGTTGTACTCGGCACCGGCGGCCCATCCCCAGATTTGGTAGCCGGTGCTTGTGTTCTTGTCCGTGTCGAGCCAGAGGGTCGTATTTGCGCCGATGGGCGTGTTCGCCCCGCTCGCATCAATGGCGAACACGTAGTAGGCAGCACCAGTGGCATCGACCGCAAACTTGCCGTAGATCCCGTAGCCATTGACGGTCCCGGGCAGGTCGAGCCGATCGGCGGACGTCCAGTCCGTCAGCGTTCCATCCAAGCTAATCGAGCCGATCAGCGTTGCCATGAGTGCCTCCTCGTTAATTATTTGAACCCGGATTCGTCTCTGGTGTTGGGCTCAAGTGTCCCATGGCCGGTCCGACCATCCGCTTGCCGTCTCTGTTCGTAGTGATGCGCAGCACGTCGCCGGGCTCGAGGTCGGACGTCTCCTCGGCCACCAGCACCTGCCTCGTCCCGCCAGGGCCGCGGCGGACGATCTCATACGCTACCGTGCGCTCCTCGTCGCGAACCATGGCCCCGGTGGCGTACTCCATTATTCCCGCGATCGAGCCAGCGGATGCGAGGATCGTCCCGGCCTCGTCGATCTCCTGTTCGACTTGAATGAGTTCCTGCTGCAGTCGCAGCTGGCCGTCGACCTCGAACTTCGCGCGGACCTGCTCGGCCTGAGCCAGTTTTCGCTCAGCCTGCGAGACCAACACCAGCGTCTGCTCGCGGCGGTTATCGAAATCCATAATGTCGCTCTTGACGCTGATTAGATCCTTTCGCATGACATATCCCTGCGCGCTTAGGCTCTGAACGTCCTTCAGCCGCCCGTTGCGCAGCTCCACCTGCTCATCGAATTGCGGCAGCTGGCGGCGCAACCCCTTCAATTCGGTCTCGGCAGTCGCAATCCCGAGTCGGAGCGTCTCAGCCTCGGCGCGATTCGCGATGATGGCGAGCGTTCGTAGCGCCGCCTCTTCGGCGACAAGCTCTCCCGCCCGCGTCTCGCCTATCAGTGATATGAGCCGTTCGGGAGCCGCGATCGTAGGCACTTTGTCGCGTTCGGCGACAAGCCTGGCGCGCCGGGCCAACAGCCGCCCCAAGCGTGTCTCGGCCTTTTGCAGGCGTTCGTGCTCGTGGAGCCTGTTGATCTGTTCGGAGAGACTGAGGAGACTGCGATCGAATCCACCGGCCAGGGCCACGCCGTATAACACCATCATGCCGGGCACGTGCTTGTAGCTGCCGGGGTTCTTGACCGGCCCCACGATGTAGATCGGCAGGCGTTCAGTGACGACCACGCTGACGTTCGCCGTACGCCCCATCTCGCGTTGGAACGCGACGGCAAGCTGTGCCTGCACGACCTGCGGCTCCTTGCCCGCGATCGCGAATGTCCCCAGACGCGGCAGCATGATGGATCCGTCCGGCTGGACCGCGTAGTCGCCCGTCAAATCCATGCGCTGATAAAAGGTGTGCAAATTCGACTCAGCGCGCTCACGGCCGGTGACACCCGACTGCTTCTCCTCGACATCGAGCATCTCAAAGAACGTGATCTTGACACGCTCACCTACTCTCAGCGAACTGCTGGTGCTCGGCTTAGTCGCCGCTGTTGCCGCCGACTGGCCTTCGGCGGCGGCGGACGATGGCTGCAAGAGGCTTTTCGGCATCGTTGCAGGGTGAACCGTCGCGGGGGGTGAGGCAGCCGGTCTGAAGGCAACAATAGTGAAGATGGCCACCACGACGGACACCCACGCGGCATTCGACCATCGTCTCAATTTCTCTGACATCATGACGACACCCACTTTCTCAGGTCGCGCATACCTCTTTGGCACAGACAACCGAATTACAATCCGCGGTTTTCAGCCCACGATCACGACTGCGCTCGCCGAATGTGTTGCCCGCTCAGATTGCCAACGGCCTCCTATGGTTTCCGACGATGAACGTCAGGAAGTCGATATCGCGCATGGTGCTCGCGAGCGCGAAGAACGAAAGCACGCCGCAGATGAGGCAGGCCAGCAAATAGCCGAGCCCATAGAACTCGATGCCCAGCGCGATTGTGGCCAGCGTCAATCCTGCCTGCAGCAGGAGGAACAGGGCTTGCAGACCAAGGTATTGGAGATGGCGCGCAAAGAAGAGCAGCAGTGACGAGCAGGCCAGAAACAGGAACTGGAATATCGCTCCGATCGCCCCCACGCGTAGGATTCCTGTCTGCTGGAGGTGCAAACCACTCGCCGCCACGATAAGCGGGGCGGCCAGCGCGACGATGGCACACAGCGTGGCCTGGATGAGAACGATCCTGGTGATCGTATGCAGCGTCTCGTGTTCAAGCTCGCCGGCATTCCTGCGGATCTGCGCGAGCGTGGCGTGGTTTGCGATTGATCCATAGTACTTCCGGTACTTGTCGAAGAATGTCGTTTCAAGGGTGGTGACGAAAAGTGCGAGCGCCGGAATGCTGGCGAGATAGGCGATGAACATTGCGCTGTCGTATGTTGGCGCGTGGGGAAGACCGACTTGCGAGCGCTCCGCGACCGGGCCGACCCACATGATCCATTTGTCGATCCAAATCGCTACCGAGGCCAGCAACGCACCGAGCGCGAGGGCGTAATAGTGGCGCAACCCGGAAATCAGTGTTTGCACCGCATCAAGGAGCTGCGGCACAGGCTGGGGGAATGTCGCTAGAACGCGACTGGTCAGCCCGAAGAAGATGATTGCGAGCCCGACGCAGAAGCCCAGCACCATGCCCGGCGCCCCGAACCCTTGGCGCATGGCTCCTGCGGTGGCGAGGACAGCAGTGAGGAGGCCGATCAGAAAGGAAATCGTCACCCCGTGATAGTCGCGCACGGCGCCGCAAAAGGCTAAGCTCACCCAGATCATGCCGACGAACGTGCAGCAGACCACCCCCACCAGCGCGTACTCGAGGGGCATGCGGAAGAGCGCAAGGTAGGCGAACAAAGTCAGAAATGCCGTCACGGCAGCACCAGTAGCCAGAGACGCCACGAACAACGGACGGATTCGCTCGAACTTTTTCATGAAGATGGCATCCCCGGTGATCCGCGTCGCCACGATCACAATGGGTGCGGTGGCAACCAGCGACAGCGCGAAGGCATAAATCACGATGACGCGGAACCCCGAAAGGGTCTCCTGACTCACCTGGGAGCCGGAGAGCGTGCTGATCAGCACGAGCGCAAGTATCGTGAAGATCCACGGTCCCGCCGCGATCACGGCGGCATGCCCCAGCGCGGCAACCGGAGCCGCCAGCGTGTCGCGCTGTAACAGCTTGCGCAACTCGAAGCCGATCCCAGCCATTTCTCAGCCTGATCTTGCGGCCGGCGGCCGAGGTGGTGCCGTCCGGAATTGGCGATAGAGCATTGAATACTCCCTCCTTGCGCGGTCGGAACCATAATGGCGGCGCACCCGCTCACACAGCGCGTGGCCCAGCCTCCGGCGCAGTAGTTCATCCTGCAGCAGCCCGCAGACGGCATCCGCGATCTGCTTGGGTGCGACGAGATGGGTGACCATGCCGCCAGGTCCGAGCGCCGGCTGCTCGCCGATTCCCTCAAGGATCTCCCTGCAAGAACCGACGTCGGTCGTCACACAGGGGATGCCGGCGGCGCCCGCCTCGAGCAGAACGAGCGGCTGCGCCTCGCTCAGGCTCGTGAGGACCACGACATGAATCTGGGGAAGGTAATCGACAAGGTTGACATTGCCTGTGAAGATCAAGGTCTCTTGCAGGCCGAGTTCACACGCGAGCTCAGTGCACTCCTTGAAATAGGCAGGATCTTCGTCGGTGGGTCCCAATACCAGCGCCCGCAGGTGCGGGATCCTCCCGCGCAGATCGGCAGCAGCCGAGATGAACGTCTTTACGTCCTTGATAGGCACGACGCGACCGATCAGCGCCATGGTGGGGCGCATGTCGCAGGTTGCGCGCGGCAAACCGTTGAAGCGTTCCACCTCGATGCCGTTGGCGATCACCTTGAGCTTTTCGCCTTTCGCGCCGAGATCCATCTGCAGACGCTGGTTGTCGCGATAGAGCGTCGTGATCGCACTGCAGGCATCATAGCATGCCCTGGCATAGGCATCGAACGCCCTGATCCATACGTCGCGCAGGTCGATGCGATCATCGTTGATTGACAGGCCTTTCTCGACCGTGTCGACCATCCAGTCGGCGGTTAGGATCTCGATGCGGCGCTCATTGGTATAAATCCCATGCTCGGTAATGATGGCGGGCCGGCCGGTCTCGAGAGCGGCACGCGCGGCAAGCATTCCGGCGTAGCCCGTCGAGATCGTGTGATAGACGAGGGCCTTCGGCAGCGGTGCCTTGAGCGTTGCGAACAGTCCTCCGAACAGTGCACGCCAAGCCCAGTAGAAGTGAAGGAACGAGGCCTGCGGCATGATGGTGTCATACATGCGACAGACGATGTCCCACGCGAGCCGCGAGTTCAGAAGCTCGCTGAAGGAGAGACCCCCACCCTTGACGAGCTCAATGATGCGCGCGAGTTCTTTGGCGCCGCCTTCTGACGTCAAAGCAATCAGCGCATCGGCGAGCTCCGCGCGAGGCGGCTTCCGCACCCAGCTCGCCGACCAGTGCAGGGCGAGCGGCCGGTGCAAGACCACTTCGCTGAAACCCCTTACGTTGGGAGGGAACGAATAGCGCCGCTGGCGTCGCTCGAAACCGGAAACGATCGCTACGACTGAGAATTCGAGATCAGACTGCGTGCGCATCAGCCAGTCGATCCACGACGAGACTCCGCCCGACACGTAGGGATAGCAACCCTCCGCGATGAGGCAGACGTCGGCCTCGACGACTTCAGCGGCCGGCAGATCCGACTGAGAAGACTTCGGCTGCAACGACATGGCTGTGCTCATATCGCTCGCAGGGATCGGGGCGGCGGGGCAGCCCGCAATGCGGGTCGGGCCCCCTCTGGGATCGTCATCACCACGCGGTGATTGGGAATCGTCTGACGCTCGCCACATTGTCCGGGGGATCGATGCCTTTTCATGTATAAGTGCTTGAGTTCGATGGGCGGCCCGGCGATGCAACCCTTACCGCGCGCGCTAATGACTTCATGCTGGTCCTCGAGCGCCAGCAGGCGGCCCGCCAGCAACTCCACCTCGTTGTCCGCGTTCTCCGCGATTTTCGCCTGCTCGAGCTTCTGGCACAGACTTCGCACGGTCAACTGGGCCTGCCGCGTCTCGCTGGGGTCAAGGAAGCCGGATTCAAGCGCTTCCAACACGCCGCGCGTGATTTCGAGCATGTCCTGTTGCTTGAGACCAGCCTCGCCGCACCGGCCGAGGCATTGCTTGAGGAGCGCTTTGTAACGCGCCCTGAGCTTTGTAAAGACGGCGGCGGCCTGCACGCGAATACTCGCCTGCGGGCTCGCAAGCGCAAGATGCAGCGCGTGCCGGTAATCGGGATTGAAGCGCAAGCCGATAAAACCGAGGACGATCTGCTGCTCGCGATCGCTGCCCTTTCTCATGACCTTCACGAACTGCTTGATGTCGGCCGCGACCGGGCGCGCCATGCGCCCCGCCGCCAGCCTTTCGTGCAGCTCGGACGGCGCGTCTACGTTTGCCGGAGCCGACAGCTGCTCGTACCAGGAGGCGAGCCGATGGCTCCCATCCTTCATCCGGCTCACGATTTGCATCATAACTACAGCGCCGACGCCGCCCAAAGGGCCGGCGATCAACAAACAAGGGATGCCGACCCCGGCGAGCGAGCGATCGTCAGACCGCGTAGCCCACATGACGAAGGTCGCGCTGCCGACAATGCCGACGTGCACGACGAGCGCGCTCGTAAGCCCCATGCGGCCGAGGACCACCGCGCACCAAAGCAGCAGATCGAAGCCAGCCGCTACAGCGAATAGGTCCGCTTCGTTCGAAAGNCGCGTTNTCGGAGAAACGGAAAACCTCTGCTTCAACCGCGGGTGGGCGGGCCTCCTAGCCTTCGATAGCCTACGCGAATCCATATCCGGCTCCCTGGCTTCCCGCTGAACTGCCATCGCGCCATCCTGTTCGAGCAAACTCTAGTCAAGCTACGATGCGCAAGCCTTCCCTTGCCCCCGACTCGGGAAGAGGAGCCGCGAACAACCTCGGCAATGCCGCGGCAACGTGAGACAACTCCGCGCAAATGGTCCGCACTGCGACCTCGCTCGCCACCGTCATGGGCTGCGCCACCTGCTCAATTACCAGCACGCCTGCCAAGCGCTGGCCATCCTCCACAATCGGACCTGCCGCTATGCCGACACCGTTGAGCAGTTGAGCGTCGTGGCCGCGGAGCGCAGACAATGTGCGGCGAAGTAACACCATTGCCTGGAAGAACGCGTGATCTCCGGGCGTGGCGGCGCGCGCATCGGCGTCGAGTTCCAGTCCGCCACCGACCGAGTCGAACTGTGCGCGAGATAACCCATTCTCGGTGCGGGTCAGGATTGAAAAGCGCGTGTCGGGACCGAGCATGACCTCGACGGCGCGAACTAGCGCGGGGCCAGCGCCAGCCAGCGTGCTCTCATGGAGCTCGTTGAGCGCGATCAGGCCGTCCTCCAAGGTCAGTGCCTCGGAGGCGGCGATGCGCCGTTCCAGCTGCTCGGCGTGCCACTCGAGCTGATCGCAATAGCACGTGATGGAGTGGCGTTGCTCGTCCGCCTGCCGGAGGCTCTCCGCCAGCGCGTCGCGCTGGCGGATGCGCTTGTCGCTGATTGCGCCGACCACAAGGACCGCCGCAAGCCAAAGCATCGGATCTCGCCAGAGCTTCAAGAAGTGAGCGTAATAGTCTTCGCCAGCTTGCGGCGGCTGCTCTCCGAGGGTCAAGCTTACGGCTGTCGCGATGACCGCCGCTGCCAGTCCGGTCATGGTTCCGTATTGCACTGCGAGCAGCAACACCGGCACCCAGAACGGGCTCAGAGTCACGCCCGCCGTTTCCCATAGTCCCGGCACAAATAACCCAATGAAGAGCAGCCCGCCGAAGATCAGCGCAAGCTCGTGAGCGCCCTTCAGATCAAATGCATCGCGCTTCAGACCAGACTTCACAGCGACAAACCCCACTAGTTGTGAAGACGCGACACGCTCTTTGCAATCGCTGCATCTGCGATTGGCCACACGTCCGCGGCGCAACTTCACTTTGAACTACGCACACGACTAGCTCGCGTGACGCGCGCCCGCCACGTCGAAAGTAACCTGCTCGCTGGTCTCCGCTTAAACCGATCGTCGGTGTTCTTTGGTGTTCTTTTGCTGGTGCCGCTCTTTGAATCCCTTGATCGGATCTCCTCAACCGTGGCACACACCTATCCTGCCCGCTATACTCTCAAAAGTATTACCCCGTCAGGATTACCTGTCTGAACGTGATTCTATTTGCACCTGTCAAATTTTCGTTATTATTAGCTGCGTTGGTTTTGATCCGCGCCGCTGGTGTGATCGCTGAATGGCGTTGAGGATGGATCATCGTGGCGCCCAGTGGGGATGGTTCGCATAAAGGCTTCTTGTGCGACGGGCGCGGCCCCGCATGTCACGCGACGCGCCTCTGTTATACGCCCTCTGTAAAGGCTCGTTCAGGGTCCGGCGTTCGCTAGATCAGCACTCTGATTTGGTTCGGAGTCGATGGAATTTGCGGATTGTGGGCGTTCTTGGTCAAGCGAACGTTTTCTTCCTCGCTGGTGAGGGCTTTACGGCTGCTCGAATATCGGAGTTACGATTCCGCCGGCATAGCAATCGTACACATAGTGGGATCGAGAGGCGAAAACTTACACATCTCGAAATCCTGCTTGGCACTGTCCTTCTGGCTGGCCGGGCGGGTATCAGGTCACGCAGCTGGGGCCGCCTGATCAATGCGCGGTTCGCCATGCGTATGGCAAGTGCAACGGAGTGGTGGGAAGGGCGCTCAGCGGGTGACACGGGACCGCTCCCTCTGAATGAGGACCTGGTCATCGCACGGAGGTGTGGCTCTTGCGTGTATCTCAAGTCGTCATCGTGGCGCTCGCAGGTGCTTCGTTGATTGGGGGTGTGGTCCTTTTACCCCGGTCCGAGGAGCACGTGAGTATCCTGCGACGCGAGGGCCACCTGGAGAGCGCCCTGCAGGAACTGGATAGGATGCAAGCTGCGGGGGATCGCAGACCTCATACCCTGCGCCAAATCGCAGACCTGAATGCCGAGACCGGCAACATCGAGAAAGCGATCGGCGCGCTCGAGGGCTACCTGACGGCGCGCCCGCGTGATTGGAGCGCGCGTGCGCACCTGGCGAACCTCTATTTGGCCACGCAGCGAACCGAGCTCTACGTCAGCGCATTAGAAACCAGCTTGGCGCTCCAGCCGTCCGCGGATACCCTTCGCGCCCTGCTCGGCTTCTACAGGCTGCATGGCAGGTTCGATGCGGAGGAACAGCTGCTCCTGCGCTATCTTGACACGGCCTATTTGCGACCACGGGATCTCGAGCGCGCAGGCGCCCTGCTCGCCGCCCGCGCCGAGTTCCACACCGCCATTAAGGCGCTGACCCTCGCCGATGAGCGCGCGCCTCCTCAAGAAGAGTCCGGCCGACTTCTACTCTTCGATGTGCTGCTGAGGGCTGGCCGCGAGACCGAGGCGAAGAATAGGGCGCTACGGTGGATCGTGGCGTGGCGCAAGACCTACCTCGCTACGGCACTTGTCGAGCGTCTTGCACGGCTGGGATACGAGCAGCAGGCGCTCGACCTTGTTCGCGGAGCCAACAAATATCTGCCGGACATAGAGGCTGCAGCGACGTGGTTTCTCGTGACGGACCACGCGCGGCTGGCGCAACGCGTGCTCGAGATTTGGGCCGAGCGCCTAGATCGCGCCGAGGGCAACGAATTGCACCAGTATGTGGCCGCAGCGCTGGCGACCGGTGACGCGGCTGGGCCGATCCGGCTATTTCGGCGGTTGGTCACCGACGAGACGGCGCGCCAAGCGCAAGCGACGCTCGCGGAGGAGATCGCGAGAGCCTATGGTCTCTCCGCCCTGGCGTCCTTGCGGCCGCTGCTTTCTTATGAAGCGCTGGTGACGAGACCCGTTTTCGGGGCCGAGCTCGCCCTCCATGAAGGCAGCCCGCTGCTTGCCCGAAAGCTTCTGGAGACTGCCGATCTGCGTGCGCTAACTGTCGAGCAGCGCGCGCGCTGGCTCGCCCTGCTTCGCCAGGTCCAGCTGGACGCTGAGGTGTTCGAACGTCTATCCAAGCTGCGGCGACTGCAACAGCTGCCGGGCGATCTGTTGCCGCCGCTCGCGCAGATTGCGCTCGCTCTGGGCAGGGCACGTGAGCATGATACAATCTGGAACAGTATAGGGCGTCGTCACAATTGACCGGCGCGGCTGACGCGCCAAGATTTCGAGCGGCTGCCCTAATATTGTCAAGGGAATTGCAAGGATGGCTTTGTCGGTGCGCGCAGTGGGCTCAACGATTCCGCCGCACAACGACGGCGAGTACGGCGCCGAAGCACTCGAATGCGGCGAAGACAAAGGGCGCTTTGAAGCCTAGCGAGGAAAGATCGCGCGGACCATGCCGAAGCCACTCACAAACCCAATGGTTAAGATCGAGCTTTCGGACTTGGAAATCACCGACGACGACCTTCACCAATATCAGGAGGCGTGGGACGCCAAGATACTTGAATTAAAGCATCCATATGTGCTCGACCTCATAAGGGTGCTGGTCCCATACAAGAGGCCGCTTCGTCGAATGACCGTTATCGCGCTTCTTAGGAGCAGTCGGACGACATTGGGCCTTCCAATGCCGCCCATGTTTGATCATGCCGTGCAGCGCACGCTTGAATACCACTGCGTCGATTCCGACGTGTTTAAGGACCGTAAGGTAGCCCACAGCGAAGCGCTATTCTGCTGGCCAAGGGGAAACGGCAAAGGAATTTGGGGGCTCATTCCTGAGAACGCAGAAGTCTGGGTACGCCAAAACCGCGAGTTCTGGTCGAGGCGGGTCATAAAGATATAGCGTTTGGTGTATACAGGCGGGAAGGCACAGTACGAGACGGCATTCCGCTGATTCTCGCTGCCCACCCTTTTCTTTCTTGCGATCGGCGCAACTGCTCTCGCTCGGGGAGTTACACAAGCTTCGAGTCTCCGTTCGCTGAGGCCTCCGATTTGGCGTTTACTCCGCGTTAGCGCGTCAACAACATCTTGTCCGGGTGTCTGGAGTCAGATAGCGACGCCGAGCGAGTCCCCTAGGCTAGGCTCGAAATCAATCCGTCCACGGCCTGGCAGCCATGGTATGCTGTTCACCAGCCAGCTCCAAAGCTGGGCGCAGACTTAGGCCTGGATCGGACGGTCGTCCATGAGGCGGCCCTCGTAGCCCCTCTATTATTTTCCATTCTCGATGCAAATTAAAACAACGCGCATTTGCGCACCAGGGCCTGGAATCTTGTCTATGATCTGCGCGTTGTTCGCGGCGGACGTACAGGCTTCAACGCTTGCAAACGTACCGAGGGTTATTG
>JGI12053J15887_10001434_pt1 | contig 11095 bp, 6 predicted proteins | sample MedBloCAOM1_O3_FD_15887 | JGI IMG/M metagenome (IMG submission 15887) | reverse complement strand
CCACCGCGGCGCCGGCGGAAGAAGCCGCGCCTCCGGCGGTTACGCCCACCAACCAAGCAGCCTGAGCGCCAGGGAATTGCCTCATGCAAGATCAGCACGTTTTACCTTCCGGTTCATCACCCTCCAGCTCACGGATGCTCGCGGGGTACCTCACCGACATCGAGCAGCTGCTCGATGAGCAGCACCGCGACGCGGCGCTGCTCGAAGCCTTCGATCTTCCGCGCATCGCGGTCGCGCTCACCGACCCGCAGCTGCGCTGTTCCGGCGAGCAGATGAAGACCTGGTGCGAGAAATGGATCGGGCCGCCGGGCGTCGAACGCCGCGCTCCCGCCCTGGATTACGAGCGCGTCGGTCGCACCGTCAGCGAGCGAGTCACGCAGCAAGGCGCTGTCGGTGCTGAATCGGTGCCCACGCGTGCGCTGCGCCGGCTGCGGCTGCGCCGTTACCTGCGCACGCCCTCGCGTGCTTTTCCCGCGCGACACAGCGACAACCTGCCCCCTCAGGAGACCGAAGCGGTCGAGACGTGCACGGCGCTCGTTGAAGCCGTACGCCGCTGGTACGCCCGCAGCGCTTGTCACGACACCACCGTGCAGACCAATCTCGCGCGGCTTGCCGTTCTGCGCTAGGTTCCCCGCAAAGCCAGGGAAAACGAAGCCACCCGCGCCCGCATACGGCGCGCCCCGCGAATTCGTGTCTGCGACTTCGCTTCCTGAACGAGCATTCAACGCTGTCACGATGGCGCTCACATCCGCCTTTTCGCCCTATCTACTTGTTTAGACTGATTTTGCCAGACGCATTCGCTTGTCTTGCGTCTCTTCCGGGGTTGATGGAATATAGTCGTGTCGGGGGGAATACAAATATTGAGTGTGCGTTCAATGCTCCACTCAAGCACCATGCGCAAGGTCTCGGCGGTGGAGCGCGGCGCGCGTCCGCCGCTGCGCGTCGGCGTGATCCTCGCGCACCACTTCACCCTATCGGCGTTCGCGGTCTTCATCGACCACCTGCGGCTCGCGGCCGACGAAGGCGACCGCAGCCGGCCGCTGCACGTTCAGTGGTCGATCATGGCCAGCCGCCCGGAGTCGGTGCCGGCGAGCTGCGGCGTACTCCTCGAGCCCACGAGTGCGCTGCTGTCCCCGGAGCTGCTCGACTACCTGGTGGTAATCGGCGGGATCCTGCACGCCGGGCCGCAGATCGACGAGGCGACCGCGCGCTACCTGCGCGAGGTGAGTGCGACGCAGGTGCCGCTGATCGGCATCTGTACGGGCAGCTTCATCCTGTGCCGCGCCGGGCTGATGAAGGGTCGGCGCTCCTGCGTCAGCTGGTATCACTACCAGGATTTCATCGAAGCCTTTCCGAACCAGGAAGTCATCGCCGACCGTCTATTCCTGGCCGACGGCCCGCGCATCACCTGCGCCGGCGGTGCCGGAGCTGCGGCCCTGGCAACCTACCTGATCGAGCAGCATCTGGGGCGCGCGGTCGCGCAGAAAGCGAGCCAGGTGCTGCTGTTCGACCGGCCGCGCTCGGGCAGCGATTCCCAGCCGCACCCGCCGCTCTCCGAAACCGTGTCCGAGCCGCGTGTGCGGCGCGCGCTGCTGCTCATGGAGCAGAACCTCGCGCGCCCCATCGCGGTCGCCGCCGTGGCGGCGGAGCTCGGCCTGTCGGCACGTCAGCTCGAGCGCTTGTGCCAGCAGCACGTCGGCATGGGGCCGGCCTCGCTGTACCGCCAGCTGCGCATGCGCTACGCCAACTGGCTGATCGAGAATACCGACCGCTCGGTCACCGATATCGCCAACGAGGCGGGCTTTGCGGACTGTGCGCACTTTTCCCGCCAGTTCAAGGACGCTTACGGCCTATCGCCTTCGACACGGCGCCTGCAGCCGCAGCGTGCCGTCAACGGCAATGCCGCGCGGGCACGGGTTTTCGAGTAGCTGCAGGAGCGCGCTCGCGCCCTCGGCACTCGGGTCTTAAAGGCCGTCAACGCCGGCGCAGCCGCGGTGCACTTCATTTCTAAAGGGATCAAGCAATGAATTCGAAGATCTCATATGCGGTAGCGGCCATCCTGGGAGGCTCGTCCTCTGTAGCGTACGCGGCCGAGCCGGCGGCCGGCGGTGCCGAAGCGGGTACCGGAGCGCTCGAAGAAATCACCGTCACCGCGCAGCGCCGCACGCAGAACATACAAGACGTGCCGATCTCGATGCAGGCGTTGACCGAACAGACGCTGCAGCAACTCAACGTCTCGACACTCGACGACTACATCAAGTATCTGCCGAACGTTACGACGGCGAACAACGGACCGGGCCAGAACGAGGTATTCATGCGGGGCTTAAGCGCCGGCTCACAGCCGAGCCAGGGCAGCGCTTCGACGGGCTTGTGGCCCAACGTCGCAATCTACCTGGATAACCAATCCGGTCAGCTCCCGAATCGCAACCTCGACATCTATGCAGCCGATCTCAATCGGATCGAGGTTCTGGAGGGTCCGCAGGGCACGCTGTTCGGTGCCGGCGCCGAGGCCGGCGTGATCCGTTACATCACGAACGAGCCGAAGCTCGACGTGACCGAGGCGAACGTCAAGGCCGGCTACGGAGTGACCGCCCACGGCAATCCCAATACCGACCTGACGGCGATGGTGAACCTCCCGCTGATCGCCAACACCATGGCCGTGCGCGCGGTGATCTACAACGACAGGCGTGGCGGCTACATCGACAACGTGCCGGCGACGTTCACGCGCCACAACACCGATATCGGCATCCACTATGCGAACTTTCCGGCGGTCAACGGACAATGCCCGGACGGCCAACCGAACAACGGCTTTTGCGTACCGCCGGGTAGCCCCACCGCCAATAACTTCAGCCTGGCTGCCAGAGCCATCAACCCTGTGACCTATCAGGGAGTGCGCGCCGAAGTAAAGTACAAGTTCAACGATGACTGGGACGCGCTGATCACCCAGTCATACCAGAACATGGACTCGCGCGGCGTGTTCTACCAGCAGCCCAATGGCTCGGATGGCGCGGCCCTGTCGCCGCTCGAAGTCACGCTGTTCAACAGCGCCTACGACAAGGACAAGTTCGAGAGCACGGCGTGGACGGTGAATGGCAAGTTCGGCGATTTGAAGGCCGTGTATACCGGTGGCTACCTGGTGCGCAACGTGGAGCAGACCGGGGACTACACGAACTACGCGCGCGGCGTGTATGCGGATTACTACCAGTGCTACGGTCCGGGAACGGGCTATAACGCAACCCTCACGTCCACCTGCTTCTCCCCGAGTGCCACCTGGCACTCAGTCGAGCGCAACACGCACCAGCAGCACGAATTGCGCCTGAGCACCCCGGACGAGTGGCGTTTCCGCGCGATCGCCGGTGCATTCTGGGAGAACAACACCCTGTATGACCAGACCGGCTGGGGTTACAAGACCGTTCCTTCGTGTACGTCGAATGGCGCGCCGGGTACGCCGGGCAATAACGGCTGCTTTGCGGACATCGGCACGATTCCCGGTACGACCGTCGTGAATCCCGGCATTCATCCCGCGCCCACCTCCTTCTATCAGGACACGGTGCGCACGACCAAGCAGACGGCTTTCTTCGTGTCGGTCGACTACGATCTGATTCCGAAGGTGTTGACGGCCACTGCGGGCACGCGTCATTTCCGCTTCGACAACTACTCGGCGGGCAGCGTCTCGGCGAGTTTCGGTTGCTTCCAGGGCGGCGCGCCGGCAACCGGATGCCATGTTGCCCTACCTGCCAGCCCCTATTTCAGCTATAACCTGAACAACCCGAGGCTCGCCGACACCGAGTCCGGCTTCAAGAGCCGTGGGAACCTGACCTGGCACATCACGCCCGATGTGATGGTGTATTACACGTTCTCGCAGGGTTTTCGCCCCGGCGGCTTCAACCAGAATGGCAATTCGCCGCATGCCTTCACCCCAGGTCTGGTGCCGCAGTACTTCATCCCCACGTCGTACTCATCGGACAAATTGACGAACAATGAAATCGGCTGGAAGACGGAATTCCTCAACCATCGCCTGCAATGGAACGGGGCCGTGTATCGGGAGAACTGGGACAACGTCCAGGTCGCCTTCTTCGACCCCGGTGTGGTCGGCAACATTTTCTACAACGCTAACGGCCAGAACTTCCTCATCAAGGGTGTCGAGACGTCGTTGCTGGCCCGGGTCGTGACTGGCCTGACGCTGCAGGGTGCGGCGTCCTGGAACCAGAGCAGGCAGACGAATTCGCCGATTCTGTTCAACAACAATCCAGCTAGCCCGGACTTCGGCAAGCAGATCACGTTTGCCTGCAACTCCTTCGGCGCCAATTGCGCGACAGTCACCAACCCATTCGGCCCGATCGGCGCCCCGAGCGCCGATGCGCCGCCGCTGCAATTCAGCCTGCGCGCGCGCTACGAGTGGAACGTCGCCGGCTACACTCCGTTCGTTCAGGTCGGGGCCAGCCACAGTGGCCATTCGTTCACGCAGGCGGGCTCGAATCCCACGTTCGCGCAAGCCGGAGCGGTCAGTACCGGCAGGTTGCGGTTCGAGAATCCCGCTTACACCACCTACGACGCGTCCTTCGGTGTTGCAAAGGATGCCTGGTGGGTGAACGTGTACGGTGAGAACATCAGCAATTCGAACGCCAGCGTCTTCGTCAGCACCGATCAATTCATCATCGCGCAAACGCCGCTGCGGCCACGGGTCCTCGGGGCCTCGTTGGGCTACAAATTCTGAGCTCGGCCAAACGGACGAATGCGGTGATATCGTTCGTCCATGAACCATCCCTCGGCGGTGGAACTCGAGGTTCGGCGGATACGCCAACTCGTAAGCGAACGGCGCTTCGCGGAAGGCTTAAGCGCGGCTGACACACTGTTGGTCGCGGTGCCCGAGAATCGCGACGTCCTGTATCTGCGCGCGCAGGCGCAACGTCTGCTCGGCGACATCCCCGCGGCGCTTGCCACGCTCGCCGGACTTGAGCAACTGCATCCCCGCTTCAGCCGCCTGTACCAGGAGCGCGGTCATTGCTACGTGGTGCTGAAGCAAGCACCCCAGGCAATCGACGCCTTTCTGCACGGCGTGAACATGAATCCCGCCCTGCCGGCCAGCTGGAGCATGCTCGAAGGCCTGTACCGGATGACCGGGCAGGCGGCGAACGCCGCCGAGGCGGCCGCGCACGTCGCGACGCTGAAAAAGCTGCCCCCCGAGGTGGTGACTGCGAGCGCGCTGTTCTGGGAGGGTGAGCTGGCAGAGTCCGAGCAGCTCATCCGCGCGTTCCTGATCAGACACGGTCACCACGTCGAGGCCATGCGGCTGCTCGCGCGCCTCGGCATCGCGCGCGAGGTACTCGACGATGCGCAACTGTTGCTCGAGGCAGTGCTCGATCTGGCGCCCGAGTATCACGCCGCCCGGCTCGACTATGCGCAGGTCCTGATCGACCGCCACCTGTACCGACAGGCTCAGGAGCAGGCCGAGAAGCTGCTCGCCGTGGATAGCTCCAATCGTAGCTACCGCACGCTCTCTGCGCTGGCGTGCGTGGGTCTTGGCCTGCACGAACGTGCCATCGAGCTGTACCGGGAGCTATTGGCCGGCGCCGCGCAGCCGGCTGATCTGCATCTGTCGATCGCTCACTCGCTCAAGACGCTCGGGCGGCGCGCGGAGGCCATCGCCGAGTATCACAGGGCGGCGGCCGCTCGCAGCGGTTACGGCGACGCCTGGTGGAGCCTCGCGAATCTGAAGACCTACCGGTTCGAAGACGGGGAGTTGGAGCGGATGCGTGCCGCGGAGTCGGGGGCGACGACCTCTGTGGTTGACCGCTATCATCTGTGCTTTGCGCTCGGCAAGGCGCTCGAGGACCGGCAGCAATATGCACAGTCCTTCGAGTACTACGCACGCGGCAACGCACTCAAACGCTCCGAATGCCGCTACCGACCGGAAGTCTTCGAACTCAACACACGCCTGCAGATCGAAGTCTGTACCCCTGAAGCTTTCGCCCGCCACAAGGGTGGCGGCGCGCGCGCCGCTGACCCGATATTCATCGTGGGTCTGCCGCGCTCCGGCTCGACCCTGATCGAGCAGATCCTGGCGTCACACTCCGCGGTCGAAGGCACGCACGAGCTCGCCGACATCCCGCGCATCGTGGCGGAGCTGAAGGGCCGTGACCCAGACCCCGACAACCCGCGCTATCCGGCGGTGCTCGGCGAGATGAGTGCCGTGGATTTTCGCCGCCTCGGCGAGAAGTATCTGAGCGACACACGTATCTACCGGAGCGGCAAGGTGCGTTTCATCGACAAGATGCCGAACAACTTCCGGCACGTCGGACTCATCCACCTGATGTTACCCAACGCCACGATCATCGACGCGCGGCGCGAGCCGATGGCCTGTTGTTTCGGTAACCTCAAGCAGCTGTTCGCGCACGGCCAGGAATTTACCTACAGCATCGAAGACATCGCGCGCTACTACCGTACCTACCTGGAGCTCATGCGCCACTGGGATGCCGTCCTGCCTGGGCGCGTGCTGCGTGTGCAGCACGAGGACGTCGTGGATGACCTGGAGGGCAATGTTCGTCGCTTACTCGAGCATTGCGAGCTCGAGTTCGAACCCGCCTGCGTGGAATTCCACAAGACCGAGCGCAGCGTGCGCACCGCGAGTTCGGAGCAGGTCCGCCAGCCCATCTATCGCGAGGGTCTGGACCAGTGGCGTCACTACGAACCCTGGCTGGGACGCCTGCGCGAGGCCCTCGGCGATGCGCTCACACGCTATCGCGACTAGCGCACCGCTGCCGACCCAGCCGCAAAGCGGCCTGCGCTGTGCGCCTGGTGGCCGAGGGTGAGCGCGCTGAAGCAGATCGTCAGCAGGCAGCACGCGACCATGGTCGTGAATACGCCACCCCATCCCCAACGGTCGGCGATCCAGCCGACGCCGGTCCCGGAGATGGCCGAGCCGAACACGTAGCCGAAGAAACCGGTGAAGCCCGCCGCCGTGCCGGCGGCTTTCTTCGGCACCAGATCCAGCGAATGCAGGCCGATGATCATGATCGGGCCGTAGATGAGGAAGCCGATCGCAATGAGCGCGGCATAATCGATCCATAACGGACCCTTGCCGTTGAGCCAGTAGACGACGACGGCTCCCAGCGTCAGCGCCATGAACAGCATGGTCGCCGGCGCACGCTTGCCCTTGAACCACTTGTCCGAGATCCAGCCGCAGGCGATGGTTCCGGGAATCGCCGCCCACTCGTACAGCGACCAGCCGATGCTCGACTCCTTGAACGAGAAGCCCTTGGCGGTCTCGAGATAGGTCGGAATCCAGTTCTCCACGCCGTAGCGCACGAAGTAGCAGAAGGCGTTGGCCACCGCGATCGCCCACAGGAACCGGTTGCGCAGCACACAGCCGAACAAGATCTCGCGGAAACCGAGCGTGCGCTCATCCGCTTCGCTGTAGCCGCTCGGGTAGTCGTTGCGGTACTGCTCCACCGGCGGCAACCCGCGCGACTGCGGCGTGTCCTGCAACAGGAAGTACACGCCCACCGCCACCGCCGCGGCGATGAATGCGTTGAAGTAGAACTTGGCGTGCCAATCGTGGAACAGCAGCACGCCCAGGAACGCCAGACTCGCCACCAGCGCCCCGCCGATGTTGTGCGCGGTATTCCATACCGACACCGTGAGCCCGCGCTCTTTGGTGCTGAACCAGTGCACCATGGTCTTGCCGCACGGCGGCCATCCCATGCCCTGTACCCAGCCGTTCAGCACCTGGGTGCCGGCGATGACCCACAACGAGGCGTACAGCGCCGGGATGAGGCCGAACGCCGCCATGATCGCACTCGACAGCAGCAGGCCGAGGGGCATGAAGTAGCGCGGGTTGCTGCGGTCGGAGACCGACCCCATCAGGAACTTCGACACGCCGTAGGCAATGGACAGCCCGGTGAGCGCACTGCCGAGCGCCGCCTTGGAGTACTGCGGGTGCTCGCGCAGGATGTCGGGCATGGCGAGGGCGAGGTTGTTGCGGACCAGGTAGTAGCCCGCGTAGCCGATGAAGATCCCGGCGAACACCCGCCGGCGCAGCCGCCGATAGGTCGGATCCACCTCTTCGAGAGGCAGCGGAGCGGCAAACGGCGCCGGCTTCAGCCACCCGATCATCGCTGGGCACTCTGCCAGCGCGGCGCGGTGTAGTACGGGACCGCCGCCCTGGGCAGCAGCGCTGCGCCGCGAATGTGATCGGCGGCCTTTTCCGCCAGCATGATGGTGGGCGCGTTGAGATTTCCGGTGGTGATGGACGGCATGATCGAAGAGTCGACCACCCGCAGCGCCTCGACGCCGATGACGCGCGCCTGCGGATCGACCACCGCTTTGGGGTCGGTGAGGCTACCCATCTTGCAGGTGCACGAGGGGTGGAAGGCGGTCTCGGCCTTCTCGCGGATGAAGGCGTCGATCTGCTCGTCGGTCTCAACCCCCGCTCCCGGCTGGATCTCGCGGCCGCGAAAGCGATCGAACGCCGGCTGCGCGAAGATCTCGCGCGTGAGCCGCACGCAGGCGCGCATCTCCTCCCAGTCCTCGGATCGGGACATGTAGTTGAAGCAGATCCGGGGCTGATCGAGCGGCTCGGCGGACCGCAGGCGCACCCACCCCTGGCTGCGCGAGCGCATGGGCCCGACGTGCGCCTGAAAGCCGTGCTCGCGCGCCAGCGCTGAACCGTCGTAGTTCACCGCCAGCGGCAGGAAATGAAACTGGATGTCCGGGTAGCGCACGCCGGCGCGGCTGCGGATGAAGCCGCCGCTCTCGAAATGATTGCTGGCGCCGAGGCCCTCCTTGGTGAGGAGCCAGCGCGCGCCGATGAGCGCGCGGCGCACGAGCGATATCTGCGAATACAGGGTGATGGGCTCGCGGCAGGCGACCTGAAAGTAGAACTCCAGGTGATCCTGCAGGTTCTCGCCNACNCCCGGCAACGCGCGCACCACNTCGATGCCGTGGGCGGCGAGCTCGTGCTGCGGGCCGATGCCCGANAGCATCAGCAGCTGGGGCGAGTTGATCGGACCCGCGCACAGGATCACCTCGCGCCGCGCGCGCACCTCGTGAAAGACACCGCCGCGCCGATAACGCACACCGACCGCCCGCCGCCCCTCGAGCAGCACGCGGGTGGCGAGCGCGTGCGTGCGCACCGTCAGGTTGGCCCGGCGCATCGCCGGGCGCAGGTAGGCATTCGCGGCGCTGCAGCGCCGGCCACCCGCCACGGTCATGTCCAGGTGCCCGAAGCCTTCCTGCTGAAAGCCGTTCATGTCGGCGGTCAGCGCGTAGCCGGCCTGCCGCCCCGCCTCCAGCCAGGACGCGTGCAGCGGGTTGGTGAGAAGCCCGCGGCGTGTCTCGAGCGGACCGTCGCCGCCGCGGTAGAGATCGCCCCCCTCGGCACGGCGTTCCGCGCGCTTGAAGTACGGCAACACATCCTGATAGCCCCAGCCGGTGGCGCCTTCGGCCTCCCAGCGATCGAAGTCGAGCGGGTTGCCGCGCACGTACACCAGCCCGTTGATCGAGGAGGAACCGCCGAGCACCTTGCCGCGCGGGGTATGCAGTCGGCGGCCATTCAGGTGCGGCTCCGGCTCGGTGTAGTAGCGCCAGTCGTAGCGCGCCATGTTCATGGGGATCGACAGCGCGCTGGGCATCTGGATCCACGGCGAGCGGTCCGAGCCGCCGTACTCGAGCAGCAGTACGCTGTCCTTGCCGTTCTCGGTGAGATGATCCGCCAGCACGCAGCCCGCGGAGCCGGCCCCGACGATCACGTAGTCGGCGGTCTCCACGCTAGTAAGGCGCGTCGACGTCGCCCATGGCGACATACACGCTCTTCAGCTGCGTGTAATGCTCGATGGCGGCGCGGCCGTTCTCGCGCCCGAGACCCGACATCTTGACGCCGCCGAACGGTAACTCGACCGGGGTGATGTTGTAGTGATTGATCCAGCAGGTGCCGGCCTGCAGCTGCGCGATCACGCGGTGCGCGCGCGTCAGATCGTTGGTGAAAACGCCCGCTGCCAGGCCAAACTCGGTGGCGTTGGCGCGCGCGATCACCTCGTCCTCGTCGGCGAACTCCAGTACCGACATCACCGGGCCGAAGATCTCCTGGCGCACGATGTCCATGTCGTCATGGCAGCCGTCGAATACCGTGGGCGCGACGAAGCAGCCGTTCGCCAGATCCCCGCTCGTCACGCGCGCACCGCCCGTGAGCAGCCGCGCACCCTGCGCCCGGCCGCGGGCGATGAACCCCAGCACCTTCTCCATGTGCTCCGCCGAAATCAGCGCTCCCACCTGGGTAGCCGGATCCATGGGATCCCCGACACGCATCGCGGCGGCGCGCGTACGCAGGCGCTCCACGAAGGCCGCGTGCACACTCTGGTGCACGAACACGCGCGTGCCGTTCGAGCACACCTCCCCCGCCGAGTAGAAATTTCCGAGCAGCGCGCCCGCCACGGCGTTATCCAGTTTCGCATCCTCGAACACGATGAGCGGGGACTTGCCGCCGAGCTCGAGAGTCACCTGCTTCAGCGACGCGGCGGCATCGGCCATGACGGCCTTGCCGGTTCTGACCTCGCCGGTGAGGGAGATCTTGCGGATGTCGGGGTGACGCGTGAGGAGCCGCCCGGTCTCCGCCCGGCCCTGCACGACCTGGAACACCCCCTCGGGCAGTCCGGCCGCCGCAAACACCTCTTGAAGCTTCACGGCCGTGAGCGGGGTGAGTTCGGCGGGCTTGAAGATCATGGCGTTGCCGCACGCGAGCGCCGGGGCGGACTTCCAGCAGGCGATCTGCAGCGGGTAGTTCCAGGCGCCGATGCCGGCGACCACCCCGAGGGGCTCGCGGCGCGTGTAGCCGAAGGCCCGTGGTCCCAGATCGATGTGCTCGCCGGCGAGTCCGGCGGCCAGCCCGGCGTAATATTCCAGGCACTCCGCACCCGAGAGCACATCGACCGCGCGCGTCTCCTGGATCGGCTTGCCCGTGTTGCGGGTCTCGAGCACGGCGAGCTCCTCGTTGCGCTCGCGCAGCAAGTGCGCCGCGCGCTGCAGCACGCGCCCGCGCTCCGCACCACTCAGGGCGGCCCACTTCTTTTGCGCCGCCTGTGCCGTGACGACCGCGGCA
>JGI12053J15887_10001433_pt1 | contig 11096 bp, 11 predicted proteins | sample MedBloCAOM1_O3_FD_15887 | JGI IMG/M metagenome (IMG submission 15887) | reverse complement strand
GAGCTCGGTGTCGTCAGGCAGGCTGCCGGCCGGCGGCCGTGCGGATGGATCAGGGGTTTGCCCGCGAAGGACCGAAGGTATAAGGAGCCAAGTGGCAGGACGCTTTGTGAACGGAGAACGCTATGTCTCAAGCACAACCGGCGTCGCCCAAGCAATCGGCCGAGCGACGCAAGGCCGCCGACCGAACGCCCGATGTATCTGGCTTACGTTCCATGCTCTCCACGGACGAGCTGCGCCGGCGTCCGTCGCGTCCCCCCGACTACGCAGCGGAGAACCAAGCTCTGATCGCTCTGGCGCAGGCGATGGCGACGTCGCCCGAGGATATCGTCCAGAGGCTCGCCGACACCGCCTTGAGCCTGTGCCGGGCTCATTCCGCCGGGCTCAGCCTCCTGGAGGATGGCGACCAGAAGAGCAATTTTCATTGGCGCGCCATCGCCGGCCAGTGGTCGCCTCACTTGGACGGAGGAACACCTCGCGACTTCGGCCCGTGCGGCACGGTGCTTGACCAAAACGTCGCGATGGTATGCTCGCATCCCGAACTCGACTTCCCCTATTGGGCCTCCATCGAGCCTGTCCTCGAGGAAGGGTTGCTGATTCCCTTCTACATCAAGGGTGAGGCAGTCGGCACAATCTGGGTCGTCGCGCACGACATGAGTCGCCGCTTCGACTCGGAAGACCTGCGCGTGATGACCAGCCTGGCCACCTTCGCGGCGGCGGCTTATCAAGCGTGGCTGTCCGTGAATTCAACGCAGCGCTTTGCCGCCATCGTCGAATCCTCTGATGACGCCATCGTCAGCAAGGACCTCAACGGCACAATTGCCACATGGAATAGGGGCGCAGAGCGAATCTTTGGTTATGTGGATGAAGAGGTTATCGGCAAGCCCATAACGATTCTGATTCCACCGGACCGCCGCCAGGAAGAAGACGAGATCATTGGGCACATCCGACGTGGCGAGCGAATCGAACACTATGAAACCGTCCGTATGCGCAAGGATGGAAGCAGGGTGGACATTTCGCTGACCGTATCACCTGTCAGAAATTCTGCTGGCAAAATCATCGGTGCATCCAAAATTGCCCGCGATATAAGCGAGCGCAAGCGTAGCGAAAAGCAAATTGCCAGTCTCGCTCGCGAGGCGGAGCATCGGGCCAAGAATATGCTGGCAACCGTACAGGCGACCATCCGTCTCACGGAAGCCGACACGCCCAAAGAGCTCAAACACGCCATCGGGGGACGCATACAGGCTCTCGCAAACGTCCATGCGCTCTTCGTGCAATCGCGGTGGACAGGAGCCGAGCTACGCAGTCTTGTCACTCAAGAACTCGCGCCCTATTGCCAAGACCGGAAGGCGCGCGCCCGGATTGAAGGTCCAAGTTTGTCGCTTGAACCGAATACGGCTCAAACGATGGCAGTGACCTTGCATGAACTGGCGACCAACGCGGCCAAGTACGGAGCTCTGTCAGTAGCCAACGGCAAAATTCAGGTCGAATGGTCGCGTGCGCCGGACGGACGGATCGTGCTCCGCTGGACCGAAACAGGCGGCCCCGCTGTCAAGCCGCCCACGCGCCAAGGTTTCGGCACGCGCGTAATAGAGAGCATGATTCAGCAGCACGAGGGCGAATGCCGCTTTGATTGGCGCGTGGAAGGACTTGCCTGCGAAATCACCATGCCGGCTTGACGTGGAGGTTGGGGAATCCACGACTCGACGTGTCCAAGAAGCCCGCTCCCCGAGATCAACAGGCTTGCCGAAACCGCTGAGGTGCCCACGACTGGACCGGTGCGATCAAGTCGCGGTTGATTCCTTACAGGAAAGCGCCCTCAAGCTCTGAGCCTCTCCTGCCGTTCGCGCCTCACCGATGAGTGCGGCTCTGGTTGCCAAGAAGGCCGCCTTGTCGATCGCTGGCGGGCTAGCAACGCCTTAATTCAATGCGGCGTTGAATGGGCATGACTGGCGCCGGCAGGCTCCCGCAGGGGGAGCAAGCTCCTTCTATTCTGGTGGTGGAGGACGAGCCTTTGGTTCGGGCCGTTGCGGTCATGCATCTGCAAGAGCGTGGGTTTTCGGTTATAGAGGCGCAAGACGCAGATGAGGCAATGCTCATATTGAGGCATGACCGGAGCATCGCGGCAGTTTTTTCGGACGTGCAGATGCCAGGCAGCATGGACGGCCTCGCTCTCGCGCAATGGCTTGCAAACACGCGTCCGACGGTCAAAGTCCTTTTGACCTCGGGACGGATAATCGCCGACAAGCCGATGGAATGGCGCTTTCTCGCAAAGCCCTACAAGCTGGAGGAACTGGAGGAGGAGTTACGAAACCTTCTTGTCGCTCGGCCGGAAAGCTAGGATGGCCGTTTGCCAGGCCTTATGACGTGCAGGCCTTATCGCGGGTTTTCCGGGAGATGGCGGGGGCCGACGGCTGATCAGCATCGGTGGCCCTGCGAGCTTCAAAAGAGCGGCATTAGGCAGCAAACGCATCTAGGGGCTTTTTGGCCCGTCGACCGGCTGGGGAATTACTTCCTGGCCTGCGTGCGGCGGTCGCCTTTGGGAGTTCGCCAAAGTGGACCGTTGGGCCATTCCCGGCGTTCGATCAAGTGTAGACCCATTAGGCGCGATTTGATTTCAGGCAGCATTTTGGGCTGCGCTGGAGTGCCGTCAACCGCCGCGAGGGCGGTCAATTCAGTTTTGTTAAGAGCAGTTTCCTTCGCCATCCGGGGAAGGTGGCCCTGCCCAAGCGAGGAGTCTGTTCTCAATTGAACACGGCGTCATGCGCGCAAACCGCTTCGCACTGCGAAGCTCGCGCCTTGCAGGCAGACACACCGCCGCCGCGTTGCCGCAACGGCGGTGGTATCGGCGCTCGAGCTAGGCTCGCTTGAGCTGCTCGACCCTGCTGTCGGCGGAGCCGGCGGGCGCGTTTTCGAGCACCTCGCCGTTACCGCCGGTCTTACTGGCGATCTCGATGCGCCGTGGCTTCATGGCCTCGGGCACTTCGCGCACCAGGTCTATTTCCAGCAAGCCGTGCTCGAACGATGCACCCTTTACCTTAACGTGGTCAGCGAGGTTGAAGGTGCGCCGGAAAGCGCGGGCCGAAATCCCCTGGTACAGATACTGAGCGTTCTGCTGGGAACGTTTCTGGCCCTCCACGGTGAGCTGGTTCTGCTCGGCCGTGATCGAGATCTCCTCGGGCGTGAAGCCCGCCACCGCCAGCGAGATCCGATAGTTGTCCTCGTCGACCCGCGCAATGTTGTAGGGCGGGTAATTATCCTGGCCCTGCGGCAGGGTTGCGTTGGCAAGGAGATCGAACAGGTGGTCGAAGCCCACGGTCGACCGCCAATACGGGGTTGGATCGAAGTTAACCATAGCCACATCCTCCTATGAGCAACATGGATACAGGGATTTCGAACCGGGTCCTCCGGTCCGAGCCGGACCCCGGCAGGGCGCCCGGCGACGGACCACATAGGTGCGGGGAGGACGGGGGCAAGAGCCTCCTTGCAAAAAATTTCTCGACCTCCTTTGACGGCATATGCAGGGAACCGCGGCGCCCAAGCAGCGTTCCCGCTGCACTAAACGAGGAATCGGGTGACATCGTGCGGGGGAACCATGCAGACCTCAGAGCCGGACGAGATAATTCGCATCGCCCTCGATGCCTTGGGGCGCCGGGAAGACAGGATCCCTCCGAACCTCGATGACCTGCCCGTCGCCCTGTACGTCGCCGACGCCCAAGGTGTTGTCACCTACTACAACAAGGCCTGCATCGACTTTTCCGGGAGAACGCCGATCGCCGGCCAGGACCGTTGGTGTGTCACGTGGAAGCTTTTCACCGACAAAGGCGATCCGTTGCCGCATGACCACTGCCCCATGGCCGTGGCGATCAAGGAAAAGCGCGCTGTCAGGGGCGTGACCGCTATCGCCGAGCGTCCCGATGGCCGGCGGGTGGCCTTCGCACCCTATCCGACGCCGCTCTTCGACCCTGCGGGCGAGTTCGTCGGCGCCTTCAACCTGCTGGTCGACATTACCGACGCCCGAGAGGAGGCCTACCTCCGGGAGCAGGCATGGCGGTGCCGGCGGCTTGCCCAAATGATCGTAGACACACAAACAGTCCGGGCGCTGCAAAAGCTGGCTATCGACTACGAAAAGAAGGCCTCAGATATCGGAAACCGCAACCGACCGAACCAACGCGGCGCGGAACCATTTTGAATTCCTGACCGGCGATCGCGGCCAGTCCGCACCTACGATGTTCTGTCCGGAATCAGGCGGCAACCAAATGCCGATTCGTGTATTGCGCTTGTATGGCCGGCCCGGACCTTAAGCTTGAGCGCTTGTTGAAGGCAGAGCGCTTGGCGATTAAGCGTTACGAGGGCCTGAGGGGCTATCCGGCGGACGTTCAGGAGGCGGCTTTGGCCTTACGGATAGAAGCAACCAAAGCAGTCCGAGAATATCGGTCACAGCTTCCCAGGGCGCCTTAAGCGCGCCGGGCGCGCGGCGAATACCTCTATAGTTTTTCTACTTGGCCAAACAATTCCGTGGATGCGAGCCACCCCTTTGTCGCGTCCGCTCGAAGCGAACGGACGGGGAAAGCAAAGGCGAAGTCCGGGCCGGCCATGTGGCTGGTCTGCGTGGCTGCCGCCATCGGATGGTTCTTTGTGATGTCGTATCTGGAGACTGATCCGCCATTCGAGCCCGCGCCGAGCCTGTCGAGGCAACAGTAACCTACGCCTACCGCTATAGTTGTCGCGTTATCGTCGACGTCACGGCGCCTCGCTGCGACGAGACAAATCGGACATGCCGGCGAAAAGCGCCTAGGGTCCCGCACCGCGGATGCCCCGCGGGCCGGAATGGCCGGCCGAAAGGAAGCCGATGGCCCAGAAACAGCAGCGCGGCAATCGCGAAGCCAAGAAGCCCAAGCAGAACAAGACCAAGGTCATCGCTTCGACCTCACCATTCGCGGCGTCGCCCTCCAATCCCGCCAAAAGCGCCGTCGCCGGCAAGCACAAGTAGCTCGTTAGTCTCTCTCGGCTAGCTCAAAGTCACGAGGGTCGCGCCGACGCCGCGATCCTCGCACTGCAAAGCCGTGTCCCGCCCTCATCACGGGCGCAGGTGCCGCCAGCTGTCACGCGCCTCACGATAAAAGCCACGGCGCGCTTGTTACTTTGCAGAAGATCCCCACCTCTTTGGCACTGTTGCGTCATGAGTGCCAAGCGCTCGACGGCAACCCCAAAAACCAGGAGGAAACGCCATGAAATTCAGGCCGTTGCACGATCGCGTGGTGATTCGCCGGATCGAAGAAGAAAGCAAGACCGCAGGCGGGATATTCATCCCCGATACCGCCAAGGAAAAGCCGATGGAAGGCGAGATCATCGCCGTCGGCCCGGGCGCCCGGGACGAGAAAGGCACGCTCGTTCCGCTCGACGTCAAGAAGGGTGACCACATCCTGTTCGGCAAATGGTCGGGCAGCGAGATCAAGCTTGATGGCGAGGATCTCCTCATCATGAAGGAGTCGGACGTCATGGGCGTCATCGATGCCCCTGCGATCGCCAAGAAGAAGGCCGCGTAACAAATCGAATCCCAAGGCTCCGGCATAAGGACAATCAAACATGGCTGCGAAAGAAGTACGTTTCGGCGGCGACGCCCGCGCCCGCATGATACGCGGCGTAGATATTCTGGCGGACGCTGTAAAGGTCACGCTGGGCCCCAAGGGCCGCAACGTGGTGCTCGATAAATCCTATGGCGCGCCGCGCATCACCAAGGACGGCGTTACCGTCGCCAAGGAAATCGAACTTGGCGACAAGTTCGAGAACATGGGCGCCCAGATGGTACGCGAGGTCGCGAACCGGACTTCGGACACTGCCGGCGACGGCACCACGACGGCCACGGTGCTCGCACAGGCGATCGTGCGCGAGGGCGCCAAGTCGGTCGCCGCAGGCATGAATCCGATGGATCTCAAGCGCGGCATCGATATGGCCGCCGAATGGGTCATGGACGAGCTCAAGGGCCGCTCCAAGAAAGTATCGACCAACGAGGAGATCGCGCAGGTCGGCACCGTGTCGGCCAATGGCGATCGAGCGATCGGCGACATGATCGCCAAGGCGATGGAAGAGGTCGGCAAGGAAGGCGTGATCACGGTCGAAGAGGCCAAGAGCCTGGAGACCGAGCTCGACGTCGTCGAAGGGATGCAGTTCGACCGCGGCTACCTCTCGCCGTATTTCGTCACCAACGCCGAGAAGATGCTCTGCGAACTCGAAAGCCCTTACATCCTGATCCACGAGAAAAAGCTGTCGGGCCTGCAGACATTGCTGCCGCTGCTGGAAGCGGTGGTTCAGTCGAACCGGCCCTTGCTCATCATTGCCGAGGACATCGAGGGCGAGGCGCTCGCCACCCTGGTCGTCAACAAGCTGCGGGGCGGCTTGAAAGTCGCGGCCGTCAAGGCGCCGGGCTTCGGCGATCGCCGCAAGGAGATGCTCGAGGATCTGGCGATTCTGACCGCCGGCCAGGTGATCAGCGAGGATCTCGGCATCAAGCTCGAAAAGGTGACCCTGGATATGTTGGGCAGCGCCAAGCGGGTGCGCATCGACAAGGACAACACCACGGTTATCGACGGCGCCGGCAAGAAGAAGGACATCGAGGGTCGAATCGCGCAACTCAAGGCGCAAGTCGAGGAAGTCACCTCAGACTANGACCGGGAGAAGCTGCAGGAGCGGCTCGCCAAGCTCGCCGGCGGCGTGGCGATCATCAAGGTCGGCGGCGCCACCGAGATCGAAGTCAAGGAGCGCAAGGACCGCGTCGAGGACGCCATGCATGCGACCAAAGCCGCGGTCGAGGAAGGCGTTGTCGCTGGCGGCGGCGCCGCTCTGCTCTATGCGACCCGTGTGCTCGAGAACAAGAAGGGCGCCAACCCCGACCAGCAAGTCGGTATCGAGATCGTGCGCCGTGCGCTGCAGGCGCCGGTTCGCCAGATCGCCGAGAACGCCGGCTTCGACGGTGCGGTGGTCGCGGGCCGGATGCTCGACCAGAAGGACACAAACTTCGGCTTCGACGCCCAGAAGGCTGAATACGTCAATATGATCAAGGCGGGCGTTATCGATCCGACCAAGGTTGTCCGCACCGCCCTTCAGGGCGCGGTGTCGGTGGCCGGCTTGCTCATTACCACGGAGGCGATGGTGGCCGAGAAGCCGGAGAAGAACGCCCAACCTTCAATGCCAGGCGGTGGCATGGGCGGCGATATGGGCTATTAGGTCCTCGATCGCGAAGATAAATAGAGTACGGCGGGGGCGGATCGGTAACGGTCCGCCCCTTATCTTTTGCCTGGCATCCCCGAATCTTGCCCGACCCTCAAGGAACATAGCCTGAAGAAGAGCCGCATTAGCCTATTGGACGCGAAAGCCAGCCGCATAGAATTACCGGCTGGCTCTTCGTGCAGTGCTTGGAACTGCCGACTTGAAGAGGAAATCGGCGCTAAACCCGAGCGCGTTCATCTTTGAGCCAATGCGGGCGGCCAGGGCCTGCTTGCTCGAGGCGCGCCGCCTAACGTCCAGCCAGACGTCGGCCACGCTCGCTTAGAATGAGACTGTGCATCCGGTGCTCGACCCATCCCTGGGCAGCGGCGAAGTCGGCCGGAATCACACGACCCACCTTTTCAGTCTCTGGAGCCCTTCGTCGAAGCGCCGCTCCTCGGCCCAGTCGCGCTTGGCGACCGGATAGGCGAAGGTGAGCGCCAGTGCATCGCCGTCGTCGGGTGAGGCCAGCCCGCGCCGGCGCATGTCGTCCTTGCGCTCCAGCAGGATGGCGTCCGAGGCGTCGTAGCCGTAATCGACCGCCTTCAGGTCGGCGCTGAGTTCGTTGTCGTCGGGCAGGCTCCCCACCTTCAGCCACTCCTTCATGAAGCCCCACATCTCGGCGCGCTTGTTGGCGTAGCGCGCCCCGGCGTCGCTGGCGTCGGTGCGGTCCGCCCTGGCGCCGAAATCAACGCCCACGAGGTTGGGGCAGCCGAGCTGGTTCAGCCGATCGTGCACGCCCAGCCGATGCCGGTGCCGTCGACGAACACGACACCCCCTTCCCCACTGTCGTCGGCCGCAGCGTCGTCGCCCTCTACCTCATCGGCGATGCTCAGCCATCGGTCTCAGGCGGTCTCCACCGATAGCCGAAGGCCGGGTAATTCTCGATCTCGTCAAAGGTGGGGTCGCACACACGGAACTTTTTGCGGATGCGTCTGATGAGCGATCGGACATTGATACGGTGACCCAAGCTGCCAGCTCCCGCGATGAAGCCTTCGTAGTGCAGGCAGTCGTAAAGGGATCGATACGACACGTGCTCGCCCGGATTGGCGGCCAGGAGCTGAACCATGTTGTACTCCCCCACCGTAAGACGCACATCCGTTTCGCGCCAATAGGCCCGGCTGATAGTGGGCCGCAGGATCAGCTTGCCGCGCACCAGTTGCTTTTCGATTGGAGGTTTACGGGAAGTGGTCTTGACCAGCAGCTTGAGACGCCTGACGAGAACTTCGACGCCGCGCGCCTTGTCCACGAAGTCAGCTGCGCCCCTGTCGAATGCAAGCGCTTCACGCTGATTGAGCGAATGACCTGTCAGAAAGACGACCGGCAGGTTGAGGCCGCGCTTGCGCAATTGCGTCAGCAGTACAATGCCGGAGGGGGAAGGCAGGCTCCAATCCAGTATGACGAGATCGGCATCGCTCGCGACATCGAGTGCTGCCAGAAGCGCTGTGCCGTTGGCGAACCCCTGGACCGAAAAGCCTCTCTCTTCCAACTGCCAACTGAGCGCTTCCCGGAAATCGTCGTCGTCCTCAACGAAGAGGACGCGAATCGCCCCCTCCCGCCAATCAATCAGCACAGGCTGCTCAGCGGCCACACTTTGGTCCTTCTGTTCACGCCTGAATAGCAACTGGGTGAGGCTTTCGCGTGGTGTCAACAGTGTGGCCTACGCCGTGACTTATCGACGTCACGCTAAGCATCCACGCAGATTGGCAAGATAGGGCCAGCCACTCACTGCTCACTTGCCAAAAGCGCTGCACAGAGTGGTCAGGCCCCGCATTGACCATTCTCTTAGCGGAGCCGTCTTGGGTTCTCATTCGATGGCACCCTGGATCGCGCGCCGCGGCCCCCTACGCTCGCCCGACCCGTTCGCCCGGACAGCGGCGCTCCGACCCGTTCGAACCCGTGCGGGCCGCGGGCAATAACTTCGGTCGGTGGCTGGAATCACTGGTGCGCTAAGGCATCGGCGCGGCGTCGGCTCTCCGAATGACTGTTACACAGACGCAATCGGATCAGGGCGACAGGGGGAGCACCAATGAAGTCTCGATGAACCAGCAGCGACGGCGCGGCAGAAGACGCGGCGCGCGCTGGGCATACGAAGGTTGTTACCCGAGCATTCTGCCAAGACTTTCGGAGACCATCGCATTGCCATCGCAATTCAGGGGATGACCTCACGTCCATATGGTCCGTCGACGATGTCGCCCGACCGTAGGAACTTGTAGTCCGCGTAGCCCCGCAAACTGCCATCCCAGACGCAGCGCCGCTTGCGCGTAATGCCGTTCTCGTAATAAGTCCAACCGTCGCCTTGGCGCACGACATGCCACGCGAATGGCGCGCATAGCTGTCCAACCAGATTTTTCACCCCCAAGCCCCCCAAGTCCCACGGAACTGCTTGATGCACGCAGCCCGCCCTCCTTGGCCCTTCCCAAAGCCGCCGACAGCAGGCGGAAGTCCTCTAATACCGCGTCGCGACTGCAGCAAGTTGTTTATACAATTGCAATGAGCAGAGAATGGTTGCAGTGCAGCATATCTAATGTATTGAAATGTAACAACAAATCCAACTTCCTTAGCGGTCGCGGCGCATGTGTGCATGTGCGGCGTTTTGTACGCGTTGCCCAACCGCGGCGGGTTCCAAGTGGAAAAAGAGAGGCTGACATTGGATGGCAAGGTCGCGAGATGGCCACGGACCGATGGCGAGTGTCCGCTGTATGCCTAATGAGCCTCTTGCTTCTTACCAGCCATCAACGGGCAAGCGGGTCGAGGCCCCGCATCGGCGCCCCCAGCCCGATGCGGGGCCGTTTATTTGACGAGGTTGTGCGCCAAGTGAGATCTGCTATCCCTGATATGCATAATACGCAGCCAGTGTCGCGAAACTGCAGGTGGCTGGCCTGCCGGCGCCGCCATAGGGTGGTGCAGCCATGGTTGTTCGCTTGACCAAGCAGCGCATTGAGTTGGGCGCCGCCTCCCGCGGCGCCGTGGAGCTGTCGGCTGACCCCACGGCGCGATCAAGTGGGGCGTGGTGACGACAGATCCGCTCCTTCGGCCGCTCGAGACGATCCCCAACGACGAGATCGTCGTCCACTATCAGCCCGTGATCTCGATCGAGGATCGTACGATCCGGGGCGTGGAAGCCCTTGTGCGCTGGAGCCATCCCCGGCATGGATTGCTGAAGCCCGACCGGTTCATTCCGCTCGCCGAGCGTTCGGGGGCCATCGGCCCACTGACCTGGGAGGTCCTGCGGAAGGTGATCGATCAGCACGTCGCCTGGAAAAGGGACGGACTGCTGCTCGCAGTCTCCGTCAATATCTCCGCCTCGTTCCTCGCCTCGCCGGACGTTGCCGACGATATCCTTGCCCTGCTGCGGCGTAAGGGCTTCGAGCCGCGGCAGCTCACCTTGGAGATAACGGAGACCCGGGCCACCAGCAATCCGCGGGTCGCGCGCGCGCTCCTGAACCAGCTTCGTGACGCGGGAGTGGCGGTTTCCATGGATGACTATGGCGTAGGGCATTCCACGCTTGAGCGCCTGGATCTTCTCCCCTTCAGCGACCTGAAGATCGACCGCGGACTCGTCGCGGAGATCGCCAGCAGTCGCGAGGTTCGCAGCGTCGTCGAGGGGCTCATCACCATCGCGGCGGAACGCAACCTCAATCTGACGGCCGAAGGGATCGAAACCGAAGAGCAGTGGAACACGCTCAAGCAGTTGGGATGCCGCTGCGGCCAGGGCTTCCTGATCGCGCGTCCGATGCCCGGCCACCAGGTTTCCAACTGGATCGGCGAGATGCACGGGCGCGACCACCTTCACGCGGCCGAGCCGGGCTAGAGCACGTTCCGCTCGGCTG
>JGI12053J15887_10001432_pt1 | contig 11106 bp, 8 predicted proteins | sample MedBloCAOM1_O3_FD_15887 | JGI IMG/M metagenome (IMG submission 15887) | reverse complement strand
GCAGGCCGCCCGCCGTGCGGTCGTTCATCGACTTGTACGACAGGAAGCGGTGCCGCGGCACGAACACGTCCTTGACCACCACCGTGTTGCTGCCGGTTCCACGCAGGCCGACTACGTGCCAGACGTCGTCGATGCGGTACTCGCTGCGCGGGATCAAGAAGCTGCCGAAGTCGACAGGCCTGCCGTCCTTGATGACCGGGCCGCCGAGGAACGCCCACGTTGCGTGGTCGCAACCCGACGACCAGTTCCACGACCCACTGACGAGGTAGCCGTCGTCGACGACCATGCCCGCTCCCATCGGCGCGTAGGACGACGAGATGCGGACGCCTGCATCCTCGCCCCACACCTCCTCCTGCGCCTGCTGGTCGAACAGCGCGAGGTGCCAGTTGTGCACGCCGATGATCGAGCTCACCCAGCCGGTGGATCCGCAGGCCGTCGCGATGCGGCGGACCGCTTCGTAGAACGCCGTCGGATCGCACTGCAGGCCGCCCCACTGCTCGGGCTGGAGCAGCTTGAAGAAGCCGACCTCGTCGAGCTCGGCCACCGTCTCGTCGGGCAGCCGTCGAAGGTCCTCCGTCGCCTGGGCGCGCTTGGCGATCAGCGGCAACAGGTCGTCGATGCCGGCTAGGACCGACTTCACGTCACCCTGTTCAATGGACGTCACTGGTTNGCCTCCCGGGAGTACGGACTGAGAGAAGATTAGAACACGTTACGATTTGTGTCGAGCAGCGCATTCCTGCGGCGGCTGGACCTGCGGACATGCATTTCTGTAACCTGTTCTAGTTATCGCTGGATTGTCGGATAGGAAGGGCGCCTGCAGTGACGGACGAGCCACTCGGTAGCCACGTGCTCGAGCTGCAGGTGGCCGACGTCATCGAGGAGACCGCCGACGCGCGCTCGCTGGTGTTCACCGTTCCCGACGGAGCCGATATCCCGGCCGACAGACTCAGGTACGCGCCAGGGCAGTTCCTGACATTGCGGGTGCCCAGCGACCGCACCGGCTCGGTTGCCCGCTGCTACTCGCTGTGCAGCTCGCCGTTCACCGGCGACCCGATGACGGTGACCGTCAAGCGCACCGCCGACGGTTACGCGTCGAACTGGCTGTGCGACCACGCGCACGCCGGCATGAAGATCCACGTGCTGCAGCCGTCCGGCATGTTCGTGCCCAAGACGCTCGACACCGACTTCCTGCTGTTGGCCGCTGGCAGCGGCATCACGCCGATGATGGCGATCTGCAAGTCCGCGCTCTCCGAGGGCAGCGGCAAGGTCGTGCTGATCTACGCCAACCGCGACGAGAACTCGGTGATCTTCGCCGGTGCGCTGCGCGAACTTTCGGCCAAGTACCCCGATCGGCTCACCGTCGTGCACTGGCTGGAGACGGTGCAAGGGCTGCCGAGCGCGGCGGCGCTGTCCGGGCTGGCCGCGCCATATGTCGGCCACGACGCCTACATCTGCGGACCGGGACCGTTCATGGCGGCCGCCGAGGAGGCGCTGAAGAACTCGGGCACGCCGAACGAACGGCTCCACATCGAGGTGTTCAAGTCGCTGGATTCCGACCCGTTCGCGGCCGTCGTCATCGAGGAGGACGACAGCGACGAGGGGCCCGCCACCGCGATCGTCACGCTAGACGGCGAACGCCATGAGGTGCGCTGGCCGCGCAACGCCAAGCTGCTCGACGTGCTGCTCGACAAGGGCCTCGACGCGCCGTTCTCCTGCCGCGAGGGTCACTGCGGCGCGTGCGCGGTGCTGAAGAAGAGCGGCGACGTCGAGATGGAGATCAACGACGTGCTGGAGCAGTCCGACCTCGACGAGGGGCTGATCCTGGGTTGCCAGGCCCGTCCGCGATCGGATTCCGTCGAAGTCACCTACGACGAGTAGCGAACGGATACCTTCCTGACGATGAAGCGGCTAATAGCAGCGGGCGCGGCGGCACTGCTGGCCGCGGTGCTAACGCCCAGCGCGTCGGCCTCGGCCGCATCCAACTCGGCTTTCACCTCGATCCCCGTCGATCCGGCGACCCAGATCGAAATGCATGTCACGGCCGATTGCGCGGGGACCAGGTGCGTGTTCAACACCACCGCCAACCTGCTGACGCCGGATGGCCCGATCGGGTTCCCCGGCGACGCCTGGGCCCGGCAGACGATCACGCTGCGTAGCTCGGACCGCGGCGCGTGGCAGGAAGCGGGTTACAGCGCACCCTCCGGCACGCCCCGCGCAGACAAGGGCGCGAACCACGACAACGTGATTTCGAAGATGTACAAGTCGCTCAACGACGTCGAGATCTCCGTGACCACCTTCGGCGGTGGACCGATCGAACGTTTTCAGGTCGACGGCGACTCATTTCCCACCGAGTGGAGAACCGGCCAGCCGAACACCCACGCCAACTTCATCGCGTGCTCCGTCATCCAGGTGGTCTACGGCGGAGTGAACCTCACCACGCCGACCGCCTGCGCGCAGACCACGTTCAGCTAAGCGATTCAGCGCGCCTCGCCGACACCGTTGACATACATACTGCCTGTCTGTAAGTTGCGTACTATCAGTACGTAAATGGAGAGGAGCCATCCCGTGGAACGACTAATGCAGCGCTACACCGATGCGTGGGCAAGCCGAGATCCCGACGCGATCGTCGCTCTGCACACCGAGGACACCGCCTTCCATGCCCACGCCGGACAGGANCCGGCTCGCGGCAAAGCCGCAGTGCGGCAAGCCTTCTCGGATCTTCTCGCGCAGTTCCCCGATCTCGCTTTCGACGCTGTTTCGCAGCGAGTNGGGCCCGGNTTCTGGGTCGCGGAATGGCGGATGACCGGAACACTCGCAGGGACCGACAGCGCCTTCGAGGTCGACCTCGTCGACGTTGTCACCGTCGAGGACGGCTTGGTCAAGAGCAAGGACAGCTACATCGACGCCGTGGCGATGCAGGCGCAGCTAGGGATGGCGGTCGCGCAATGACCGCCTCGACCCGAACGGATGCAAAGGAATTCGTCGAGTTCTTCGCGGCGGGTTGGGAACTCGGAGCCCGCGACGCGGAGGGCTTCTTCCGTCACTTCGGGCCGCGCATGCACCCCGACACCGCGTTGATCCAGCCGATCGCGCGGCCTGCCCGAGGGGCCGGTGCATTGCGCGAACTCTTCGGACCACTGTTCAAGGCGATCCCCGATCTCACCGGCACACTGCGGCGCTGGGGTCAGACCGACGACGGGGTGTTCATAGAACTCACCCTGCGCGGACACCTGGGCAGCAGGCCGGTTGAGTGGACGGTCGTCGACCGAATCATTCTGGAGGAAGGCAAGATTCGCGAACGACGGTCGTACTTCGACCCCGCACCGCTGTTGAAGGCGGTGGCCCTACGGCCCCGCGCCTCGCTGCCCCTGCTGTTGAGCCTGTTCCGCAGGTAGGGACTAGCGCGGCAGCCCCAGCAGCCGCTCGCCCGCGAGGGTGAGCAGGATTTGTTCGGTGCCGCCCGCGATGGTCAGGCAACGGGTGTTGAGGAAGTCGTGCACCTCTTTGTTCTCGACGACACCTGCGCCGTCCGACAGCTCCATCCGGAACTCCGAAAGCACCTGCCGGTACCGCACGCCGATCAGCTTGCGAGCACTGGCCTGTGGTCCCGGATCCTGGCCGCCAAGGATCAGCTGTGCGATCCGCTGGTCCAGCAGTGAACCCACCTGAGCGGACCGGATGAGCTCACCGAGACGGTCCTGCGCGGCCGGATCGAGGTCGAGTTCGGATGCCGTGCGGAGCAGTTCCTCCATCGGGTTGCCGAGCGCGGTGCCATGGGCCATCGCGACGCGCTCATTGGCCAGTGTGGTGCGGGCCAGTCGCCAGCCGTCGTTGACCTGTCCGACGACCATCTCGTCGGGTACGAACACCTCGTCGAAGAACACCTCGTTGAACAGGTTGTCGCCGGTGATCTCGCGCAGCGGCCGGATATCGATGCCCGGCGTTTTCATGTCGACAATGAAGTACGTGATGCCCTTGTGCTTCGGCGCATCGGCGTCGGTGCGCGCCAGGCACACGCCAAACTGCGCCCAGTCCGCCCGCGACGTCCAAACCTTCTGGCCGGTGAGACGCCAACCACCGTCGGCGCGAACGGCTTTCATGCGAAGCGACGCAAGATCGGAGCCCGCGCCGGGCTCGCTGAACAACTGGCACCAGAACAGCTCACCGGTCAACGTTGGGGGTACGAAGCGTTCGACCTGCTCCGGGGTGCCGTGCTCGAGAATCGTTGGGGCAGCCCACCAGCCGATGACCAGATCGGGGCGCGTCACACCTGCGGCCGCCATCTCCTGGTCGATCAGCAACTGCTCGGCAGGACCTGCTTCCCTCCCGTAGGGCCGCGGCCAGTGCGGTGCCAGCAGCCCCGATTCGGCGAGTGCCACTCGCTGCTTCTCGGCAGGCAACGCAGCGACTTCGGTGACTGCAGAAGCGATCTCGGGCTGCAGATCCGCCACCGAATCAAGATCGATGTGCAGATCGCGGCGCACGCCGTTGGCAGTCAACGCCGCGACACGACGCAGCCAGCGGGAGCGGCCGCCGAGGAACTGCGCCATCCCGTATGCACGACGCAGATAGAGGTGCGCGTCGTGCTCGAAGGTGATGCCGATACCCCCGAGCACCTGAATGCAGTCCTTGGCGTTCGCCTTCGCGGCGTCGATGGCCGTGCACGCCGCAACCGCCGCCGCGACCGACAGCTGGCGCTCGTCCTGATTCGCTACCGCGGCGGCTGCATCACTGGCCGCCACCGAGATCTGCTCTGAGCGAAGCAACATCTCGGCGCACATGTGCTTGATCGCCTGGAAGCTGCCGATCGGCTTGCCGAACTGCTCGCGCACCTTCGCGTACTCGGTGGCGGTCTGCAGCGTCCACCGCGCCAGGCCGGCGGCCTCGGCGGCCAGCACGGTGACGGCGAGGTCCTCGACCCGCTGCGCCGAGACAGGCAACAGCTCGGCAGGCGCCCCGTCGAGCACGACCCGCGCGAGTGGCCGGGTGAAGTCGGTGGCCTTGAGCTGTTCAACGGTCACGCCGTCGGCGGTGGCGTCGACCATCACCCAGCCATCACCGGCAGGCAGCAACAGCAGCCCGGCCGCGTCGGCCCCGAGTATGTAGTCGGCCGTCCCGGACACCCTGCCGTCGTCGTACCGCAGCTCAGCGGTCGCCGCGACGCCCGCAGTGCGCTCCCCCGATGCCAGCGCCTCCAGCAGATCGGTGTGTGAGTCGCCGATGACGAGAGTGGCCAGCGCCGTGGTGGCGATGGGACCGGGCACCATGGCGGCGGCGGCCTCGTCGACCATCGCGCAAAGGTCGTCCGCGCTGCCGCCTGCGCCGCCGTGCTCCTCGGGAAGAGCGACACCGAAGATCCCTAGCTTCGCAAGGCCCTCGTACGGGGCACGCCACGCGTCCTGCTTGCCGTGCTCCACGTCCCGCGCTGCCGCGACCGCTCCGGAACCTGCGGCCCAGCTACGGACCAGTTCGCGTGCGGCAAACTGCTCAGAAGTGCCTGTCTCCGGCGGAGATATTGCCACGGGGACTCCTACGGTTTGGGTGAGAAGGCCGTGCTTCTCACTAGAACGTGTTCTAATAGTGCCAGCGATCGACCGCCAAGTCGAACGCCATTAGAGCAGGACACGTCGGTGCCAACGTCGACGCCGAAGTGGGATAACGAGGTCCGGCATGCGTATCGTTTTCACCGAGACCGCACTATGAAGGAGCTGCCCGCCGCATGTCGACGCCAGCACATACCAACCCGGGTTCGGGATCTGACTCGCGACCACGTCAGGTGATGAACGTGGCCGTACTGGCGGAGTCCGAGCTCGGGTCCGAAGCCCAGCGTGAGCGCCGCAAGCGCATCCTGGACGCCACCCTGGCCATCGCCTCCAAGGGCGGCTACGAGGCCGTTCAGATGCGCGCGGTCGCCGAACGCGCCGATGTCGCGGTCGGCACGCTGTATCGCTACTTCCCGTCCAAGGTGCACCTGTTGGTATCGGCCCTCGGCCGGGAGTTCGAGCGCATCGACGCCAAGACCGACCGCGCGGCGTTGTCCGGCGGCACTCCGTACCAACGGCTCAACCTGATGGTGGGCAAACTGAACCGCGCAATGCAGCGCAATCCGCTGCTGACCGAGGCCATGACCCGCGCGTTCGTCTTCGCCGACGCATCGGCGGCCGGTGAGGTTGATCACGTCGGCAAGCTGATGGACTCGATGTTCGCCCGCGCCATGAGCGACGGCGAGCCGACCGAGGACCAGTACCACATTGCGCGCGTCATCTCGGATGTCTGGCTGTCCAACCTGCTGGCCTGGCTGACCCGGCGGGCGTCGGCGACCGACGTCAGCAAGCGGCTGGATCTGGCCGTGCGTTTGCTCATCGGCGACGGGGAGCACCCTAAGATTTAGCGGGTGGCTTCGGAGCCGACCGACCGGCGACATTCAGCAGGTGCGCCTTCAGCGCTACCACTCGAGTTGAGACGCGCGCTCGGCACGGTCGGGCGCGTGCCACGGCTGCTGGTGGCCTGCGACTACGACGGCACCATGGCCCCGATCGTCGCGAACCCCGACGACGCCCGTCCGCTCGCCGAGTCAGCCGCGGCGCTGCGCGAGCTGGCCGCCCTCCCGTCGACCACGGCCGCGCTGATCTCCGGCCGCGCGCTGCGCGATCTGGCGACGCTGTCGAGGATGCCCGCCGAGGTCCATCTGGTCGGCAGCCACGGTTCCGAGTTCGACACCGGTTTCGTGCACGCGATTGACGATGCGGCCAAGGCGCTGCTTGGCAGGATCAAGGACGCGTTGAGCGCGATCGCCGCAGAGTTCCCCGGCGTTGCCATCGAGATCAAGCCCGCAAGCGTCGCGCTGCACGTCCGCAACGCGGATCCCGCCGACGCACGAGAGGCGCTGGAGAAGGCTCGCTCCGTCTCGCAGCATTGGGACGCGCAGATCACCGAGGGCAAGGCGGTCTTGGAGTTCGCCGTCATCCAGACCGATAAGGGGCAGGCGCTCGACATCCTGCGGCACCAGGAGGGCGCCTCGGCGACGGTATTCATCGGCGACGACGTCACCGACGAGAAGGCGTTTCGCCGGCTGCACGGACCCGACATCGGCATCAAGGTCGGTGACGGCGAAACACTTGCCGGCTATCGCATCGAGTCGCCCGAAGAGGTGGCCGCGGTGCTCGACTGCCTCCTCGAGGCGCGCCGCACCTGGCTCCTTGGCGGGCACAGCACGCCGATCGAGCGGCTGACGATGCTGTCCAACTCCCGCACCGTGGCGCTTCTGACACCCGACGCCGACGTCGTGTGGATGTGCCATCCGCAATCCGATTCGGCTGCCGTGTTCTCCCGGCTGCTCGGCGACGCCACCGCGGGGCACTTCGCGATCGGTCCGCAGCGCGAGGCGCTGCCGCTGAGCCAGCGCTACATCACCGGCACGATGACCGTCGAAACCCGTTGGGCCAGCCTGCTGGTCACCGACTACCTGTCGCACGACGTCGGCGCGGGCCGCACCGATCTGATTCGTGTGATCAGCGGGCAGGCCAAGGCGGTGGTCGAGTTCGCGCCGCGCCCCGAGTTCGCGCAGGCGCCCGTTCATCTGCGCGTCGATGAGGGCGGCCTGCGGGTATTCGCGACCAACGATCCGATGGTGTTGCGGTCACCCGGCGTGCAGTGGGAGATCGTGCCCGACGGGATCCACCAGACCGCGCGGGCGGTCATCGACCCGTCCGACGGGCCGTGCGTACTCGAATTGCGTTGCGGCACCGAGGACTTGACGGAGAGCCCGGTGGACGCCGACTCCAGGCGCGAGCGCGCGGAGAGTTACTGGAGCGAATGGAGTTCCACGCTGAGGTTGCCGTCGCTGAAACCGGAGCTGATGAAGCGGTCGGCGCTGACGCTGCGCGGGCTTGTGCACGCCGACACCGGCGCGATCATGGCGGCGGCCACCACCTCGCTGCCCGAGGAGATCGGCGGCGTCCGCAACTGGGATTACCGCTACTGCTGGATCCGCGACGCCGCTATGACCGCGTCGGCACTGGTGTCGCTGGGCTCGATCGCCGAGGCCGAGGGTTACCTGAACTGGCTGCACGGTGTGATCGAGACGATGCACGGCCCCGAACGACTGCATCCGCTGTATGCACTGTCGGGCGCGATCCTCGGTCCCGAGGCGGTGATCGACTCGCTGCCCGGCTACGCGGGGTCGCGGCCCGTGCGGGTCGGCAACGCCGCCAACGTCCAAGTGCAGCTGGACGTCTTCGGTCCCGTGGTGCAGCTGATCGCCGATCTCTGCCATCGGCGGGTCGCCAATGGTGTGAGGGACGCCCTGACGGATGCGGACTGGAATCTGGTCAGCGAGATGGTGTTCGCCGTCGAAAGCCGTTGGGTGGAACCCGATCACGGCATCTGGGAGATCCGCGGCAATCCTCGCCATCACGTGTACTCCAAGGTGATGTGCTGGTTGACGATGGACCGCGCGTTGAGGCTGGCCGCAGAGTTCGGTCGCGAGGCGCCGCCGGGATGGTCCACGCTGCGCGACGTGATCGCCAAGCAGGTGTGCGAGCGTGGTTGGAACGACGAGGTGAAGTCGTTCACCGCCGCCTACGACGGCACCGACCTCGACGCGGCCACGCTGCACATCGGGCTGTCCGGGTTGATCGACCCGGCCGACGAGCGGTTCGCGGCCACAGTCATCGCCACTGAGACCGAACTGCGCAGCGGTGCAACGGTTTACCGCTATCACCGCGACGACGGGCTGCCAGGTACCGAGGGCGGCTTCCATCTATGCGCAGCGTGGCTGCTCGAGGCGTATCTATTGACGGACCAACGCTTTCAGGCCGAGGCGCTGTTCGACCGGCTGGTCGCCGCGGCGGGGCCGACCGGGCTGTTGTCCGAGGAGTACGACCCGGTCGCCGAGCGCGCGCTTGGCAACCATCCGCAGGCGTACAGCCACATCGGACTGCTGCGCTGCGCGCAACTACTCGACGGTTAGGCGGGTGGGCCCGCCGTGCGGCCACGCACCACTTCGGTGTCGAGCACGTCGATCACCGGCAGTCCGTCTCGCGGCGGGTTGTGCAGCAGCCGGCCGGCGCGTCGACCCTTCTCCAAACTCGGCTGCACGACGGTGGTCAACCCACGCCGTAACGCGTCTGGGACACCGTCGAACCCGGTCACCGACATCTGGCCAGGCACATAAATCCCTCGCGCCCGCAGATGGTCCATCGCCGACAGCGCGAGCACGTCGGCCGTGCACATCAATGCCGTGATCCGAGGATTCGCCTCAAGCGCGACCTCTGCGGCGGCACCGCCCGAAGTCAGCAGGTGCTCGTAGCTCTCCACCACGGTCAGTGACCCGGGATCAAGCCCCGCCGCGGTCATCGCGTCGTACACGCCGTGGATGCGCTCTCGCTGTACGTGAAAATGCGGCGTCTGCACGCGCTCAGGGTCGGCGACCGCAGGCCTGGGTCCGCCGTGCGGCCAGTCGCGGCCCAGCCGCATGGTGAGCAAGCCGATCTCCCGATGACCCAGTCCCACAACATATTCCGCTAGTCTGCGCATCGCGTTGCGGTCGTCGATACAGACTCGTGACGTGCCAGGCACATCCTTGGGCTGGTCGACGACGACTATAGGCAACTGTCGTTGCTGCACCACAGGCAGGTACGGGTCGTCGTCGGAGGCGGAGTAGACGACGAAGCCGTCGACACCCGCTGCGAGCACGGCTGCCGTGCCGTCGCTGACGCTGCGGTTCGGCCCGACCGCCACCAGCAGCAGGCCCTGTCCCGCCTCCTCGCACGATTCGGCCAGTCCGGCAACGAAATCCAACGCGGCCGGATCTGAGAACGAATAGTTGAGCGGCTCGGTGATCATCAGGCCGACAGCGCCCGCCCGGCGGGTGCGCAGGGAGCGCGCGACCGGGTCGGGTCCCGGGTAGCCCAACCGCTTCGCGGTGGCCAGCACGCGTTCGCGAAGATCGGTCGACAGCTGATCCGGCCTGTTGTACGCGTTGGAGATGGTGGTCCGCGACACCTTGAGCTCGGCCGCCAACGAGGCCAGGGTCGCACGCCGTCTGGGCGCGGGACTCCTCGACATGCTCCCCGACGTTAGTGGATGGAATCCGTAGCGATGCGCGGCGCGCGTTGGTTGAGCTCGCAGGAACACGTCTGCGGCCCGCCGGTGCACTCCTCCTGAGTGTCGTCTATCGTTAACGATAATGGTTTCCATTTCGCTTAAGTTCGTTCAGGAGGACTCGTGACTACCCATGGCCGCATCCGGGTCGGCACGATTACCGTCGCCGCACTCACGACGGCGACCCTGCTGTTGGCGGGATGCAGCTCCACCTCGTCGAACGGGACGTCGACGACAGGCGCCGGGTCGACCACCAGCGCGGCAGCGCCGGGTCCCGTCAATGTGGTAGCCAGTTCGAACGTGTGGGGCGACATCACCAAGCAAATCGGTGGCGACCACGTGAACGTGACATCGATTCTCTCCGATCCGAACGCCGATCCGCACCAGTACGAGGCCGATGCGAAGACTGGCGCCGCGATCAGCAAAGCCCAACTCGTCGTCGAGAACGGTTTGGGCTATGACGATTTCATGGACAAGCTGCTCGCAGCGTCCCCAAACGCCAACCGCACCGTGCTCAATGCCGCTGACGTCATGAAAATCTCGGGATCGGACGCCAACCCGCATATCTGGTACGACATTGCCAAAATCCCCGATGTCGCAACGGCAATCGCGGATCAACTCGGCAAGCTCGATCCCGCCGACGCCAACGCATTCACCGCCAACGCGAAGACATTCACCGACAGCCTGACGCCTCTCACGGCCGGAATCGACAACATCAAGGCCAAATATCCTGGCGCTCCCGTCGGCTACACCGAACGGGTGCCGGGGTATCTCGTCGACGCGGCAGGTTTGAAGTTGGCAACCCCCGCGTCGTTCGCCCAGTCGATCGAGGATGGCAACGACCCCAGCGTGGCTGACAACTCGGCGATGAACGCGGCTCTGACGGGCAAGACGATCAAGGTGCTGCTCTACAACGGGCAGGTCACCAGCCCCGCGACCGACGCCGTCAAGCAGCTGGCACAATCCAGTGGGGTGCCCGTCGTCGGTGTGACCGAGACGCTT
>JGI12053J15887_10001431_pt1 | contig 11106 bp, 8 predicted proteins | sample MedBloCAOM1_O3_FD_15887 | JGI IMG/M metagenome (IMG submission 15887) | reverse complement strand
CAAGCCGACCTTCGCTCTAGGGTTTCTCACGGGGAAAGAAATAGATTGGCTGCCTGAAGCGATGCGCATCCTTCACGATGAACTGCCCAATATAGAGATCACGGTCTCAAGCCAGAATTCCCCGGACCTCGCTAACGCCTTGATGCGGGGCAGGCTCGACGCCGCGTTCATGCGGCCGGAAGAGCCGGCGGACGAGCTGGTTTACAGGCGTGTGATTACGGAGCCGTTCGTCGTCATATTCCCCAGCGACCACCGCCTAGCTGCGCGCGACGCCGTCGAACTACGAGAGATCGTGGGCGAAACGTTCATCATACCATCAAAGACGGCGCCGACCTCGCGCGTTGTGATCGAGGGCTACCTGAAGCGGTCTGGCCTGGATATCATTCCGGATCACGAGGTGGACAACATTACCCATGCGGTGTCCATGATCGCGTCGACCGGCGCCGTAGCGCTGCTGCCCGCCTACCCAAGTAATCTTCTTCCTTGGTCCGTGACCAGCCGTCCGCTGAAGGGTGAAGCGCCAACGATTGATCTGGTCCTCGGTTACAACAAGGCAAACACCTCGCCTATTCTCAAGCTGTTCCTCTCCAGAATTGATGAGTTGACGGCCCGAACATCTAGCAAGGATCGCCGAATAACCGGGCTGGGATCGGCTGCAGCGAAGCGCTGAACTGTCCATTCCGCGAATTGAGCTCTGGCGACGATTGGTCTCGAGCATTTTGTTGAGACGAAAGCCGTAGAGAACCGCCGCTGAGCTTTTCAAATTCGGCCGAGCCCAAGCAGCGAACGGTGACACCGACGGGCGCGGTATTCGCAACCTCCACCACCACAATAAACGAGACAGAACGCCGCCTTCGTTCGAAGGAGCACAATCGCGCAGATTGGCGTAGTACGCTGCGCTACGCGCGAGTGACGCAATGCACACCAAATTGCGACATCAATCGCTCGCGTGCGCCTCCAGGTCCATTCGTTTTCGACACTATCGAAATTTCCGCAAGCAACATGGAGGCCGGAGAACGGGACCCGCTTCGCCAGAAGGTCAATCAGATATTCGAGCTCCATGACTGCCCCTGGCGGATTTCCGATGGGGAGTTCTTCAAACTCGATGCCGACTTTGTGGTGCGAAGCTGGCGGCCACGGCGCATGACGGACTGGCAGCCAACCAATTCGCCGGGGCGGGCAACGAGTATGCCAAAGCGCGCCAGCATCAAGGCACAGGTAACGTAAGAGAGGCGATTTTCTTCGCCGGCCACAGCTTCGAAAGCGTCATGAAGGTGCTGACGAAACTGGAGCACGCCAACGGCGACAAGCTGATCAAGGAGTTGGGTTCTCAAGGCTTCTTCGACGACCTGCCCAATTCAGTGCGGAACGGATTTATGGATCAAGTTTTGAAGGCACTTCCATTTTTACGCAACAAACTGGGCGGACATGGACAAGGTGCCGCGGTCGTTGATATCCCGCCCGCCTATGGCGATCTCGCCATCCAGATCGCTGCGGCTTTTCAGAACTTTCTGATTACAAAGCACTTAGAGCGATCTCCAGCACCTAAAAAGCCGCAACCCGCTAAGAAGGCTCTATCTCTCGACGACGACATTCCGTTTTAAGACGCATCGCAGCTGACGGCCGGCAGATTCACGTTGTCCACGTGGGCGATACTCGGCTTTATCGGCTGCGCGGCCATCAGCTTCAGCAGTTGACGGTTGATCACGCTCTTGGCCCCGGCAAACTCAATCTGCTCACCCGCGCAGTCGGCATCGATGCGATTGAACTACCGCCGTCGGAATCTTCAGACGTCGAAGGTGCGCTGTCTGGAAAGACCATTCACGGCCTGCCTGACGTCGGCTCGTTCATCGATGGCTTCCGAATCGACGGAATGCTAAGCGACAGCCGCTATGTCCGGGTCTTTGGTGCGACCGACCTTGTCGACGGACGCCCGGTCGTCATGAAGTTCCCGAAGCCGCTCGAAGGCGCGGACCGCCCGATGCGCGACGCTTTCTTGCGGGAAATGTAGATCGCATCTCGAGTGCGAAGCCCATTTGTCGGCGAAGTCATTCAATTGGGGCTGCGCTTGACGCGCGCCTTAGAATGTTCCGGCGAACGTAAGCCTGACCGCCAGAGGTTCGATCGGGTGCACGATATAATCCATGACGCCGTTCTTGCACACGGCCGCCGGTGCCGCCTGCACGGGGTAGCAGAGATTGTACAGGCTATCGGTCTTGATCAGCGATCCGTAGCCGTAGGAGATCTGATTGGTCCTGGCATTGAGCAGATTGAGAACGTCGAGCTGAACGCGCCAGCCGTCGTTGGTGCGGAACCCGACACGCCCGTTGAAGACGCCGGTGGCCTGTGAGCGAAAGGCATTGTCTTCGGTGAGCGGGCTTGACGCCAGATAACGCCAGCGCAGCGCGCCGAACCAGCCGGTGTTCTCGCCCAGCGTGATGCCCGCGGACGCCACCATTGCCGGCGCGTTGGGAATGTAATTGCCAGGCGCGTTGCCGATCTGCGCCTGCGGATATCCCGCCAGCGTGTCGAAAAGCGCCGCCTGATCGCTATCATAACCGACAAACCGCGCGCGGCTCAGCGCAAGATCCGCATCGAGCTTGAGCCATGGTTGCGGCCGATAGCTATTGGTCCATTCCACCCCGTATCGCCGACTAGCCCGGCTCGCCGAGGTGTCGCCGGCATCGCCGCGGAAGACGATCTCGGACGCCTGATCGAGCAGAAACAGGCTAACCGAGGAATCAAGACCGGGAATGAATTTGGTGCGGACTCCGGCCTCGGCTCCCTTGGTCCGCACCAGTAACGGCGAAGCCGACAGCTTCGCGGCCGGATCAGTGGGGTCTTCGGTGATCGTGGCGCCGCGCGCATCGTTGCTGTGCATGCCAAGGCCCGCGCCGAAGAAAAGCTCGGTCCTGTTGAACGGCCCGATCACCATGGTGAATTTCGGGCTCCCGATCGCGGCACTGGTTTTTCCCGAATTGTTGGCGTCGAACAGTGACGTGACATTGGCGTCAAAATAGTCGCCGCGCCAGCCCAGCGTGGTCTTCAGCCAGTCGGTCCAGAACACGGTGCTTTGGGCGAAGACGCCAACGCTGGCTTCTCCCACCTTGTCGCTGCGAACGTTCGAGAGAAAGGATCGCCGGTAGGTGTCGGTCAGGGCAAGCCTGATATCGTCGTAGCGGGTCTGGACGCCGAACGTGGTCTGCACGAGCCGGCCGGCGAACGATCCGTTGAGGGTTCGCGACGCATTGGCGCCGGCCATGATGCGGTCGTCGTGCTGGTGAAACTGGTCGCCGAGCGTTGGATTATTGAGAAAATACGTAAAGTTGTTGAACAGGTCGAGTCCGCTTTTGACCGCGAAGGCATTGGCCTTCCACGATCCGGCATCGTCGGTTCCGGCGACGCGCCCCGACAGCGCAAAGCGATCGGTGTTGCCGCCGTCGCTTGGATCCTCCGCGGCGAAGCGCGCGATCTCCCCGGAATCGATCGCCCGCTGCGGCACCTGATCGGTCGAATTCCATCGGTTGGAATAGGCCATGCCGGTGATGGAAAAGCCGTCCAGCGCAGTGCCCTGCGTGTAACGGATGAGGCTATTGAGTTTGCGCATCTCGTCGGGATTGACCCATGGCCCGTTATAACTGCCGGTTTCGCCTGCGACGAGCAGCGTGCCGTCGCCGACTTTGGTCGATCCCATGCCGAAGATTCTTCTATAACCGAAGCTGCCGGCGGTGACCTCGGCGATGCTCTTGTCGGTACGGTCGATGAAGCCGATGTGAAGATTGCCCGCCGAGCCAAAATCGCCTTCGTCGGCGAAATAGGGACCCTTGCGGATTTCCAGCGTGTTGATCGTCTCCGGCATCAGCCAGTTCAGATCGGCATAACCCTGGCCATGCGCATGGGTGCGCATGTTGACCGGCACGTCGTCAACGGAGATCGCCAGATCGGTGCCGTGATCGAGGTTGTAGCCGCGCAGAAAATACTGGTTGGCTTTGCCTTCGCCGCTGTGCTGCGTCACGATCAGGCCGGGCACGGCCTCAAGAACTTCCCCCGGACGCGTTGCCGGGCGCGCGTTCAGTTCATCGCCGCTGACCATCATTTGGCTCGCCATGCTCGGCGGGCCCACGGGGCCTGAACCCGCATTCGGCGTGCCGGAGACCGTTATCGCTGTTGCCGGTCCGGTTGCGGACGTGGGCGCCGGTGGCTGCCGCTGGGATTGCGGGTTGTTGCGCGCAAGAGTCCTCGGCGGACGGCGGGCCGCCGGCGGTCTATGCGGCGCCTCGACGGTGACGGCAGGTAGCTCGGAAGATACCGTAGCGGCTGGCGGCGGCGGGGACTGGATTTGCGCGAACGCGTCGTGTGGCGCGGATATCAACGCGAGACCCGCAACCAACCCACGCAAACCACGCCGCATTTCACGCCCTTGCACGCCACTCCGGCCGCATACACCGGATGCAGGAGTTGCGACCGCACGTTTACGCCGACGCTTCATCAAATCCTTTGCCCAAAGCCCATGCTATTCGCAACATCTGATGACAATTCATTGACGCTTGTCGACCTTGTCCCAAGCATTAGGTCGCGCGCCGGCGGAAAATCGCGCCGCAGTCAAACCAATGTCACAAATTCTGAGGGATAACGACTTGAGGCAACGATCGCAGACGCATCTATTCACAAAACAAGGGCAACAACAATGATGCAACCTGATCCGGACAGCGGCGCGATGGCGTCGGACGACGGGTTCGCGTCGAACGTTAGGACCGCCGCGGGACCAGCCGCACCAGCCCGCCAGCGGATCGATTCCACCTGGGCGCTGAGGACCATCGTGGCGGCGTCCGGCTTCGCTGGCCTCGGCTACGAAATCGTGTGGACGCGCCAGTTGAGCCTCGCGCTCGGCAGCGAAATGATGGCGGTGCTCGGCGCCGTTGCCGGCTTCTTCGCCGGGCTGGCGCTTGGAGCCTTTGCCCTCGACAGGGTGATCCGGCGCACCACTTCACCGCGAACGGTGTACATCGCATTGGAGGCGGTCATCGGCCTTTGGGGCCTCATCTGCATCTGGCTGCTGCCCGGCGCCGGCCGGGCCTTGTCGCCCCTCCTTGGCACCGAGCCTGCGCCGGCCCTGTTGTGGGCCGCCAGCTTCGCATTGCCGACCTTGGTGCTGTTGCCGGCGACAGCCGCAATGGGCGGAACGTTGACCGCGCTTGAACGGATCGTGCGGGAGGCGCGCGGCGTTTGCCGCGTCAGCGCCGGGGTATATGGCGCGAACACCTTCGGCGCCGTCGCCGGCACGTTGACTTCCACGTTTTTGCTGCTGCCCGCATTGGGACTTTCCGGCACATTGGTTTGTCTCGCCGGCGTGAACGCCGTGTGCGCCGCAGGCATGCTCGCGCTCGGTTCGGCGGCTGGTCCGACGCCGGTGGAAGCGAGCGCAGCGGAGCCGCGGATCATCGGCGGCTCGCGCCTCACGATCACCCTGTTCGCGACCGGCCTGCTTGGAATCGCCTTCGAGGTCCTGGTTGTCCGGCTCGCGGCGCAGGTGATGCAGGACACGATCTATACCTTTGCGGGGTTGCTGGCGGCCTATTTGCTCGGCACCGCGGCCGGAGGCGTTGCTTGGCAGCGAGCCGGACGCCGGGTCCAGGATGCGAGCCTGGGCGGGCTGCTCGCAGGGAGCGCCCTCGCCTGTCTGACCACGGCGTTGCTTGCGCCCTATATCGCAGGCATCGCCGAAACCGCGGTCGAGGGAGGCCTCGCCGGAGAACTGGCTGTCGCGATGGCGCTGTTTCTCGTGCCGGCGGCCGCCATGGGAGCACTGTTCGGCCTTCTGGCGCAGCGGACGCGCGACCAGCGTGGCTCGCTCGGATGGGCGGTCGGCATCAACAGCATCGGCGCATCAATGGCACCGCTGCTGACGGCGCAATTTTTGATTCCAGCTCTCGGTGCATNGCGGGCGCTGATTCCGGTGGCGCTGGGTTACCTGCTGTTGGTACCGCTCCGCAGAGCNGCGCTCGTCTGGTGCGCAGTACCGGCGCTCGTCGCCATTGTGTTATTGGTACGCCCTGCCCCCTCTCTGACAAGGGTGCCTGCAGGCGGCGCGCTGCTAGCCGTCCGCGAAGGGCCAATGGCGACGGCAAGCGTTGTCGATGACGCTGCCGGGGCCCGGTATCTGGAGGTCAACGGCCGCTTCCGCATGGGCGGCACAAGTTCGGCGCGGTCCGACTATCGGCAGGCGATGCTGCCGCTGTTGCTGCATCCGGCACCACACCAGGCACTATTCCTGGGCATCGGAACCGGGGCCACCCTGATCGGTGGATCGCAGATGCCGGGCGTAACCGTGCAAGGCGTCGAACTATCGCGCGAGGTGGTCGAGCTGTTGCCCTGGTTTGCGCCTTCCGGTGCGACCGCCGCGGCGCCTCGGGTCACCGTCGCCGATGCGCGCCGATACGTCGCCGCGGACACCACTCAGTACGACGTGATCATCGCCGATCTGTTCCATCCGGCGCTGGACGGAAGCGGCGCTCTCTACACCACCGACCATTTCGAGGCGGTGCGAAGACGTTTGGCTCAGGGCGGAGTGTTTTGCCAGTGGCTGCCCTTGTATCAGCTTGATCTGCCATCGTTGCGCGCGATCATCCGCGGATTTCTGGAGATCTATCCCGGCGCTTCTGCCTGGCTCAACCATTACAGCGTCCGCACGCCGATGCTCGCTTTGATCGGCCCTCGCGATGGTGGCACCCTTGATCTGGACGCGCTGGATGCGCGGCTTCGCGATACGGCTGTCAGGCCTGTCGCGCGGCGGTTGGGCTTTGAGACACCGATGGACTTGCTCGGGCAATATCTGGGAGGACCGCGTGTCCTTTCCGCCTTTGCCGGCCAAGGGCCGCGCAACACCGACGACTATCCCTTCGTGACATTCGATGCGAGGCGCAATGTTCAGGCGCTGACGGCGCCGCCATGGGCCCTCCTGCGCGCCGTCACGCAGGCGTTGCGGCCCGATCCGGCGGAGCTCCTGGCGGAGCCAATGCGCGACGCGCTAAGCGAGCGCCTGACCGCCTATTGGCGCGCGCGCAATCGCTTTCTGGATGCGGGCGCGGCACTGCCGGGCGATCCGCGCGGCGCCGCCCTGATCGAGGCGGCGTCCCCCGGGCTGCTCGATGCGCTCCGCCTCAGTTCCGAGTTCGACCCCGCCTATGGACCGCTGATCGGCATGGCGCGGTCACTGATGACGTCCGACCGGGCGGCGGCTGCGCGCTTATTGCACGCGATCAACGACGCGGCGCCGTCTCGTGGCGAAGCACGGAAGATGTTGTCGCGGGAATTCGGCCAATGACCATGCAGACCGCCCAGCGCAATTCGGCTCAGGGCGCGAAGTTGATCCTGTAGCCCCAGCAATCCAGGCTGTCGGGAATGGCGTTGAAGGAGACCGTGATCCTCTGCTCGCCCTGATTCCTGGGCACTTCGTGATAGAGGTAACTGGGAAACAGCACGAGATCTCCCGGTTCGGCCTCCGGCAGCACGTACTTGCCCGCGTTGAAAGGTCCCATCGCGGCACTTCGGGTGTGATGACGAAAGGAAAAATCAGAACCACCGAGCGGCCGCATGAACACCGTCCTGCACGCCGGATGCGAAGGCGTCAGGTAAATGATGCCCGAGACAAAACTGTTAGCATGGGAGTGCAGCGTCTGGCTTCCTCCCTTCTCGAGCATGTTGGTCCACATCTCCTTGACGGTCCAGCGCAGCTTTTCACCGAACAGGAGAACGCCGAAGTCGACGAGCTTCGGGACGACCAGGTCGGCAATCTCCTGAAACAGCTTGTTGTCGCGCGGATCGGCGACCTCGGTATGGAAGAGCTGATCAGAGCGCAGATTGCTTTCGATCCGCGCGTTGCGGATCGCTGCCACCGCGGCCTCGTTGAGCGCCGGACTGAGCAGCCGCGGCGAACGCAGCAGAGGGATCGGGAAAAGCGGCTCGATCTGATCCATGTCTCAAGGTCCACAGTGACTAGGAAACGCGGCGAGCAAGGCGCGCGCGAAAGTACATACTGCAACAGCCGTGAAACAATCAGGTGACAGCAGATCGATTCTGCCAAGTTTTTTTCGATGGCGTCCGCGCGGTGGTGAAGGCCGCCGTCGCGACTATTCGTTGGACTTCAGGACGTTCAACCTCTCGCCGGGCTGCAACACATGGCGCCGCTCCCTTATTTCGTCCGTCGCGCGCGCGGCCAATTCCAGGCAATCGTCGAACTCGCCATTGCCGGCTTCGACCATTGCCTGGTGCAGGTCGCGTTCGGCAAAATAACGGGAGAGATCGTCGGCAGGAAGCGCCGCCGCCAGAGCACGCGTCTGCTCCACCGCCGCTTCGCAGCCCTCCTTGGTTGGTTCGGCCAAAGTGGAATGGCCGCTACACGGCCTGGCCGCGCCGCACGCAATACAGGCGACAAGGCAAACGGTTAAAGCATTCGTTCGACGTAGATGCATTGGTCCACAAGAAGCCGGCGAACGCGCGGCGGGAGCCGTATCCCGCGTGGGAATGAAGGGTTGGCGGTGCAGAGAATATCCTGCACCGCCACACTTCCCTGACCTCAATCGCGGTCGTGATCGCGCCCGTCGTGGTCGTGCCGATCATGATCGCGATCGTCGCGATCATGATCGTCGTGATCGTTATCGGCCCGCTCCGCAAGCTTCTTTGCGAGGTCGGCGTTCTGTTCCACCAGCAGCTTCGGCGAGCCTTCCGGCCGGATGAAGATCGGGTTGGCGTAGAACCAGACGTTCGAATAGGCCTGCACGTCGAAGGTCACCTTCTTGACCCCGTTGGCGGTTGCCAGATGCGTCGGGCATGCCGGGTCCGTGCAGCTTACCAGAGAGTTGTTGATATCGAGGACGGGGCTGCCGGCGCTGTCGGTGACATTGGGCGTCGCAACCGGAATGTTGGTTCCGCGGGCGCGGATATAGCTTGGCGTATTGCCCGCGGTGAAGGTGGTCGTGAATGTCAACTGCGTGGAGCCGTCCCTCAGCCGCGTGCTCCTCATGTTGTTGGCGTGGATCTGCTGGGAAATCGTCGCCGTCGGGTTGTACACGATCGCCGCTCCGGCGACGCCGCTGACATTCGGCACCGCGTAGTTCGGGCTGCCGGGTGGGACCACACCGGTGATTTTTCCGGTGATGAGGTCAACGTGGTCAAGCGACGGCTTGTTCAGCGGCTGCTGGATTCCGACCTGCTGCAACAGCGGATTGTTGAAGCTGTAGGGGCTGTTGTTCTTGGCCGGAACGGTCATGGACATCTCGACCGTGATCTTTTCGCCAGGCCTTACCACCAGCGTTTCGCCCATGGTCTTCCAGTCGTCGTCGCGTCCCCTGGCGTGGAACACGAGATCCGGCCCGATCATGTCGGCGTTGACCGAATACGAATTGCCCGAACGCATGCCGTCGATGATCGACTGCGCCTTGAAGTGTTCGGCGTTCGGGAGATAGAGCTTGGTGAACTCGCCGGGGATGAAGTCGCTGGTCGTAAACGAGTCGCGCGCGCCACCCGCCCCGCGGTTGTGCCAGTCGGAACTGGCATAGATGAAGACATTGCGGCCTTCGCCGAGCAGGCCGTCCCACAGCCCGCCGACCTTCGCCGTATAGACGCCGCTAAACCCATAGGTGCCGCCGCCGACCGCGTTGGGCGTATAGGAGCCCGAGCCGCCGGTGAGAGAACCCTGGGCCATGTGACCCGGAGATTCGATGCCGAAGGCGACGGTCGGTCCCGCATTGTTGAAGTCGCGGAAATGCTCGATGTTGTATCCGGCGCTGGAGGCGGGATTGAAGGCGCCCGCGCGTTCGCTGTGGGTCGGGATGGCATAGGATTGCAGCGGATGATGCGTCTGCAGCCAGGTTACGCCCGACACCGCCTTTTGATGGCCTGCCGTGCCGTTGTTGTTGACGTTGTCCTTGCCGGTCCAGACCTGCTTGTTGCTGGCATCGAGCAGGCCGATCGCGTCGGTATCGGCGCGGTCAAAGCGGAATTCGTACTCCGCCATCTTGTCGGCGCTGCCGAAACCGCGCGGATTCTGTCCGGCGATCACCGCGACGTCGGTATGCTCGTGGCCGGGAACGATCCATTCCAGCCCCTCGACCAGCACTTTGTTGTAGATCGGCGCGCGGTTGACGATGATCGGATATTCGACTTCCTTGATCGACTGCCAGCGCCACATGGTGGCGCTGCTGCCCGTGCCATTCGGCGTGCCCTTCAGGCTGGTGATCGTGATGCCGTCGATGGTTTGGCCGAGCGTCTGACTCCAGGTGGTTGTTGGATCGCCCGGCAGGTTGGCGCTGTTGTCGCTGAAACGGCAGTCGCGGTTGCCCGAACCGCCATGGTTGCCGAGGGTGAACCAATCGAGATCGAAATTGGCGCCGCCGCCGGCGGTGACGCCAGTCGCAACCGAACGATCGATCGCGTAGCCGGCCGAAACAGAACCGTCGGTACAGGTATTGTGATTGTGCATGTCGCCGGCGAGGTATGGGTTGACCCTGGGCTTATCACCGTCCCGATCGTTGGCCGTAGCAGTGTGGGTCAAAGCCAGCGAGACCGAAGCCGCGGTCAGCAAAATTGTCTTGGCAGATGGAAACATATGATCGCCCCCTTAGCGATGCTCGATGCGCGCCAATTGAAAAAACGAAGCTCACTCGCGATGCGCGATGCGCGAATTTTCTCTATGGCCCACGGAAATCAGAATTCGGAGACAGTTTGGTGAAGGTTTTATTTTGGGGAAGGCCAGTCCTCAGGAAAATCGGACAAGGTTTCTCCGTTTCGACTTTTTTTCCAGAGCTGCTCGATTAGCAAGTGACAGACTGACTGCGCCGTTGCATAAGCCGGCGCGTAAGAGTCCGCGCGTACGCCATGCCGTGAGAGATTGTGAAGAAGATATGACAACGCCGGTGCTGCCGACCGATCAAACCCTTCAGGTATCGTCCAGGAAAAATTCCGACCGCGGCGCCGTCCATCCGACAAATCGCCTGGCAGATTCGTTGCGACCGATCGCGGCTCGCACCGCGCGCTTTCTGCGGCGCGAACCGCTGGTGCATTTCGTTCTGCTCGGGGCGCTGATCTTTGGTGCCGATGCGGTTCTGC
>JGI12053J15887_10001430_pt1 | contig 11108 bp, 12 predicted proteins | sample MedBloCAOM1_O3_FD_15887 | JGI IMG/M metagenome (IMG submission 15887) | reverse complement strand
AGGGCTATCCCGATGAAGGCCGTCGCCGGGCGCGCGATGAGGATGCCGAACAAGACGAAAGGCGGTGCAAGCATCGCGACGAGCATCTCGACATTCGATATCCGAGGCAGCACGGCGAACAGATAGACTGCTACGACCGCTATGCCGACAATCGACCAGCATGCGAAGCTGCGGATGCTTGGCGCAGGGTCGTCTTGGACCGCAAAGAGAGAGAAGCCCACGGCAGCCATCATCGGCGCGGTTGCACCGTCCGGCCAGCCGCTGGCGATCCAGAAGCCGCAACTGATCAAGATCGCGATCACAGCGCCCGCCCCAGACCATAGCGCCATGCCATGATCGCGGTGTCTGATCGGCGCGACGCCAGCCTCGGGACCGAACGTAAGCTCTATCTTTGATATGTGGTCACCGGCTGCGATGGCGTGGCGAAGCGCCCGGCAATCCTGGGAGATATCGACCAATTCACGCAGCCGAATCAGCAGGCTTGCGATCATGAGTCGATCCCACGACGCGCCCGTTTCAAGTTTCGGTTGTTGCGCCGCGATCGCGGCACGAAGTGTGTCGGCCGATTGCGGGCCGCAGCCTTCGGTCGCGACCCATTTCGCCAGATCGTCGAGCAAACACCCAAGGGCCGGCTGTTCCGTTCGTAGTCCGTCCTGGAGCGCCGCAACGCAATCCCCGATCGAAGCCAACAGAGGCTGCAGCATCAGCATATGCAAATGAAGGGTGCGCAGGCCGCGTGCAGTGTCGAAGTCGACCGTCCTGTCATAGGCTAAGTGGGTTGCCAATGTGTCGATTTCGACAGCGTCGGCGGCAATACGCAGCCGCTGATCCCGTGTTGCCTGGTCGCTGCCGTGTCCGCCCAACACGTGCTGGCTGAGGTGCCATGCGTCAGACAGCCAGTTGTCGACTCGCGCGGCAACGGCGGTGGCGACACTGCGAGGAAACGCGACGGTCGACACCAGGCTGGCGCAGATTATGCCGAGGCTGATCTCCTCGGCTCTTGCCAACGCGGCGTTGAAGATGCTGGCCGGTTCCGAGACCTCCGGGAAGCCGACAAAGGCCACCGTATATCCAGCCAGCATGAATACATAGCTGCGCGGTCTGCCGTCGAGCAGCGAACCATACAGACAAAGCCCGACCCAGAGCGCAATGACCAGAGACAGCAGTTCCGGTGCATCGACGAAACTAGGCAGCATTGCCACGGTGGCCGATGCCCCGATCAATGTTCCCAGTACACGATAGAACGCCTTCGAACTAGTCGCACCGGCTAGCGGCTGCGACGTGATATAGACCGTAGTCATCGCCCAATAGGGGCGCGGCAGATCCAGCCAAAACGCGATGATTAGTGCCAGCATGGCAGCCGCGAAGGTCTTGAGCGCAAAGACAATGTCGGCGTGACGAGTGAGAAAGGGCTCATCGACGTTCACGGCTGCACCGGGGAAAGAAGTTTCGCCGCAAGGGATTTGCTCAGGCTAAGAAACTTCGTGCCGCCCACGGATTTCGAGGATATTGCGGATCGTCGTGCATTTTTGTTGGTGATCACCTCTTGTGAGCCGTCACACTTCGCGCACACGTAGAGCGCGGCTTGCGGATCGTAGTGCCCTATCAAGTCTTCCGGTGTGTAAGAACACCTCGCGCAGAGTTTAACTCTCATGTGCCGCATCCTGCAGCGAAACAGCAGACTTCTTCGGTGTCACAGGTGTGGTTGCCGGCGGGTCACATTGTATTTCCGACCGTCGGAATTATCGTGTTTTTGCCGGATCGTGGACATTTGGCCAGCCGCAATGCCGCGGCCGCCGTAGATCCACATGGGCTCGTCGCATTGGCTAGGGCCCTGATCAGTCATGCAAGCGGCGCTCCAGGTCGGGGCCGGGACCTCGCAGCCCTCGTTTCCGCACGCCTGCGCTAGAGCGGTGTTTTCGTTCATTCGCCCTTCAGCCGCGGCCGACACCGCGAACGGCGGTACGAACAGCAGCGCCACAAGAAAAGATTTGATCTTCATCGTTCGGTTCCTTCTGCGTAAGAGGTCTCACTAGCAATGCGAGATCGCCATTTACTCGGCGCCACCGGGGCAACTTTCATTTCTGGCGCAAAACGGAGTCGGCGCCCTGCTGATCGTTCTCATGGGGATGTTTCCGCGTGCGCGCAGCGATACCCGCAACGATTTGCATCGCTACCCCGAGCAACCACCAGCAACCGACAATTACTGTCCAGATCACGGGCAGATCTTCGTCAAACACAACGACATACACCGAAACCAACGCTGCGGCGGTGGCAAGGAATGTTCCGGCGGCGACAAACACTTCGACGAGTTCAATTTTTGGCCCGACTCGGGCGTTTAGAATGTCGACTCGGAATGCACGCGAGGGAGCTGGAGGAGTATCGATCCCTAAATAAAACCCAACGAGCCCAAAGAGCGTCATTGCAGAGCTGAAGCTAACGGAGTCGAACAGGTCTATGTTCGCTCTGAGCAAAAGCGCCGCAACGAACAGCCCGCATAGTGCGCCGGCAATAGCGAGACCGCTCCGTTCAATGACATGAGCAGCCCTGCTTATGACAGAAGCAACCTCGCCTATGGAAAAGCGATTGCTGGATCTGGATTCTCTTATGTCCGTCATGATCGAATCCTTGTCTTAGGATGGTCTACGGCATTCGTCGGGCGCCAAGCTGTCGATCACAACGACGTGCCATTGTTGCTACCGCGCTGGTGCCCAGTGTTGCCGCCCTAGGCAGCTCGACCGCTGAGACTTTGCTCAAAGACCGAGCGGAATAATTCAAAGAGGTTGTCCGAAGCGGCCAGATCGTTACTCAACCGGTCACAGGACGAAGCCCGCGCCGAGAGTTGGTCCGTTTTGGTTGATAAGCATAAGCGCTTCTGGTGCTGTCGTAAAAAGGGTCGCGCTCACAGGTGCCGCCGCGACCGGAGGACATAGCCTGACATTGCTCCATGCTCGAAAAGCCACAGCTCAGCATGCTGGACGTGACGTCGGTGCGGCAATATTCGTACGCTTGGACAGCGGGCGTTGTCAGCCCCACAACCGCGAAGGCTAGTAGCGCCGCAGCTGACGTGGTGATAATCTTGCAAGTTGATTTCATTTTTCTCTCCTTCCTGCCGATTTGAATGCGTTGCCCGCAATCTATCGAGGGGGAGCCAAACGAAAATCCTATGTTTATTGCATTATTAGTTGAGGGAGATTCACGAATGGTGTGGCGAGCTGCACGTCGCGTGCGTCCTTAATTTCTTTGCCGCTTTGGTCGTTTTCGGCTTGTAAAGAGAGCTCTCTGCGGACGGAAATGAGCGAGTTTATGGTCGCGCCGCAAAACTAATAGTTGCCCGTAGTTTTGAGGTCACGCATGACAAGTCATGCCGCTCGCTCAGCCCTTGGCAAAGGGATTCTTGAGCGAACGCTTGGCCGGCGCCGAGCTTCGGGAGGCCCGTATCATGTCAAGGAGGGCACGCAGAGCGGCAGGGACCTGCCGGCGCCCGGAAAAATAGACAAAATATCCATCGAACGCGGGCGACCAATCCTCCAGCACCCTGACCAGTTGACCCGAGCGTATGAACGGTTCGGCCAGAGTTTCGAACGTGAGTGCGATGCCCAGCCCGTCGAGCGCCGCGCGACAGGCCAGATCCGCATCGCTGACCGCAACCCGGCCATCCACCGAAATTCGCAGCGTCTTGCCATCCCGCACGAATGGCCACGCAAAGGCGGCGCTTCTCGGGGACAGACGAAGTTGAACGCAGCTATGGTGAACGAGTTCATCGGGATCGCGCGGCGCTCGCCACTGTGCGAAGTAGGCTGGCGCGCCAACAACGGCCATTTTCATCGGTCCCGTTACACGGACGGCTATCATACCCTCAGCGGCACGGTCCTGCGGGCCTATCCCGGCGTCGAAACCCTCTGCGACAAGGTCGATAGGCGCGTCGCCCACGTGCAGCTCCAATTGGGTCTCCGGGTAGGTTGACAAGAAGCGGTCCCATACCGGCGCGACCGTCGCCATCGCAGCCACATGGCTCGTCGCATAAATCCGCAGACGACCCAAAGGACGGAGCCGTTCTTCATCCAAATTCTCCAACGCACCGGCGATCTGATCGATTGCCGGACGAAGCCGGTCGAACAAACGCTGGCCGGCGTCTGTCACCAAGACGCTGCGCGTCGTACGGTGCAGCAAGCGAACCCCGAGACGTTCCTCTAGCTGCCGCATCAAGTGGCTAAGCGCCGACGGCGTGACATGGAGTCGCGATGCCGCGGCTCGAAAGCTCCGTTGTTCGGCGATCGCGATGAAGGCAGTCAGATTAGCCAGATCGGAACGATCCATTCTCTATAATCACCTTCGAGGTTTCTTTATGGTGATTGGAATCGGCGAAGCAAGTCGTGCGCCCCGTCGATGCGCAGCCGTCCTGAACCGAACGTCTGCCCCACTGCAAAATCTTCAAGATAGCGTTCGCTCAACTGATCCGTGATTCAACTCCAGCTTTAGGCGGCGGTTCGACGGGAGCGATGTATCCGCTACCTGCTCTCAATCAGCTTGACGGTCGCATGCAGCAGCCGGTTGGCGGGCGTCGCGACGCTCAGCGCTTCGCCACGCCGCACGATGAAGCCGTTCAGATGGTCGATCTCACTGCGCTTGCCGCGCGCCAGATCCTGCGCGGTCGATGCGTACTGGCCCGCCGCCGTCTCGGCGATTTTGCGGACGGCCGCATTGACATCGCCCGGAAGCGTCACGCCATCGGCTTTCGCAACGGCCACGCATTCAGCGACGAGGTCGCGCAGGACAACGGTCACGCCCTCACCCTTCGCGAGCCGGCCGTATGGCAATTGGGTAATCGCCGATAGCGCGTTGTACGCGCAATTCGTGATTAGCTTCGCCCACAACGCGCCGCGCACGTTGTCGGAGATTTCGGTCGGCACGCCGGCTGCGATCAGCGCGCACGCAACGTCGTCGCTGGCCTTCGACCGCTCGATGACCAGTTCCCCACGGCCATGATGCCTGACATGCCCCGGCCCGGCCATTTCGGTCCCGACATATACCGCGGCTGCGATCACTTCCTGTTGCAGCAGCGCGCGCAGTCGGTCCGCGTTCTCGACGCCGTTTTGCATCGACAGCACCACCGCATCCGGCGCAAGATGCGGCTTGATGGCAGCCGCAGCGCTTTCGGTGTCGGTGGACTTCACGCAAAAGAGCACGAGCTGCGCGCGCTGCACCACGCTCCCTTCGGTGCTGGCAGAGACGCGAATGTGTTCGTCGAAGGTTTGGGTTTCGAGCCTGAGCCCCTGACGCAAGACCGCCTCGACGTGTTGAGGGCGCCCAATTAGCACCACATCGTGTCCGGCGCGCGCCAGCTTGAAGCCGTAGTAGCAGCCAACTGCACCCGCACCCATGACCGCGATTTCCATAGTTGGTCACCCCGCCAGCACGACTTTGCCAAACGGACGATCCTCGACCAGATGGCGCAGGGCTTCGCCCGCCTCGCCGAAGGGATAGACCCGCTCGACGATCGGCTTGACGGATCCGTTGACTATCAGTGGGATGACGTCCCGCCACGCAGTGGCGATCGCTGTCGGCGATTGGGCGAACAGAGAGAAGCCGGCCATCCGCGCACGCTTCCAAATCAGGTCTGTCACATCAATTGTGGTTTTCCGACCGGCGGAATAGCCCAACGTGATCAGGACGCCGCCGAGCGCAAGACTGCTCAGCGCCTCACTGGTCACGGTCCCGCCGATGCTTTCGATGACGATGTCGACACCCTTGCCGGCCGTTATCCGGCGAGCGCCCTCGGCGAGGCCTTCTACGGATAGGTCGACCACGTCTTCGAAGCCAAGTTCTCTCGCCTTGGCGGCTTTCGCCGCGCTGCCGGCGGTCGAAATCACCTTGCCGGCGCCCTGCGCCCGCGCGAGTTGATAGGTCGCGTTGCCGACCGACCCACCGATTCCCGGAGCCAACACCATCATGCCTGGCTTGAATCCGGCCAACGTCAGCGTGACTTGCGCCGTCAGATAGGCAACCGGAAGGCTGGCCGCGACGACATCGTCGATCGCGTCTGGCACGAGTGCCAGATGTTCAGGTCTCACCAGCAGCCATCCTTGCCACGCGCCATTCTCACCGACGCCGTAGGGTCCCGTGAACATCACGCGGCTTCCCACCGCGAGCCCGGAGTCGCCAGCGTCCTCAATGACACCGGCGCCCTCATTGCCGAGCACCAACGGCGCCTTGGCTCGAGGATGTCCACCCGATAGGACGGTGTATTCGAGCGGCGTGACACCGGCTGCCGTCACGCGGACCAGCACCCTGTCCTTCGCCGATTGCGGCTTAGGGAGTTCGGTCTGCCGCAATCCGCCATAGCCTGAAAAGGTCTTCGCCTCGATCGCCCGCATCGGCAGCCTCCATAAAGTAACTTACCTGTACACCAGCCCGAAACTGTTGATCGACACCATGCCGCTCTCGATCGCCGCACCAATCCGTCATGAGCCTTGATGAACTCTCGGTTGTTCTCGACAGGATCACACTTGCGTCCTCACGCTCGAGCGGTTGGTCTCTTCGATACATCACTGAACCATCGCGCGAGATGCTGTGAATCGTTGGGAATTGGCGTTCCAGTATTCTTGCCCAGTATAAGAGCGCACTGAGCTGTGATGTCGGCAATCGTGTATTGATCACCCGCGATAAAGGGTCGCTTCGCCAATTCACCGTCGAGCCAGCGCATCCGCGCCTGTGCGTGCATGTGGCCGCGGTGCGCAATATCCGCTACCTGCGAGAGGCGTTCTTTATAGAACGCCGACGAATGCACGAAATTATCAATTATTGGTATCAGCAACTCTAACTCCATTCGCCGATTCCACATCTCGATCAGAGCCCGCTTAATCGGCGTTGTGCCGAAAAGAGGCGGGTCCGGGTGAAGCTCTTCTACATACCGGCAGATCGCTACAGACTCGGCGAGTTGCGTTCCATCATCTAGTTCGAGGAGAGGCATCGTTCCCATAGGATTTTTGGATAGATATTCCGGATCCTTGTTCTCGCCCTTCAGCATATCCACCTCGACGGTCGGCAGCTTCAGGCCCTTTTCGGCCAAGAAAATGCGCACTCGTCTCGTGTTGGTGCCGGTCTTTAGGTCGTAGAGTCTCATTCTTCTTCCTCGGAACATGAATTATTGAGAGATCGGTGCACCACAAGCGAAAATCTTGCCCCAGGCGGCGGCCCAAGCCTTCTGGCTCGCGCTGTTCAACGACGCGCGGCGTAAAGAAGTTTGGCCGAGAAATCGACCATGTTGGCCAGCTGCCGGTCGGGGAAAGCGGCTTTTAGGCTCTCGCTGTAGGTTTTCGCGTCGGCTGAAACCGCATGGATCTCCCTGGCGCGCTTGACGTAGGTAATCGTGCTGTCGATCGCGGAGCGGTGGACGGGCGTGTCATGCCCGATGGTGATCGTGTCGTAGTCTTGAAGTGCCTTGAGCTGTTCGAGAACGATCATCCAGTGATCGAAATGATCCACGACGGTGAAGGCGTGTTCGTTCGGTGAAAACACCAGGTCGAACGCCATCAACACTTTTTGCTCGGGCAGCAGAGCGGCGAGCTGCAAATCCGATTCAGCGTCGACGAACCGCTTGAAGTCATAGGTGATGCCGTCGATCCGTTGCACACCTTCGGTGATTGTCTCCTTCGGGACGGTGACTTTCGTCGCGATCCTGTCACCGTAGATCGGACGGAAGCTATCGATTCTCGCTTGACCTCTGGCGCGGAGCTGGCCGGCAAGCCCGTCCAGGGCAAACACACGGGCGTCGGGGAAACGCTCGGTCAGAACCTGAAGTCCAGACCAGTGATCGGTATGCGCATGCGAGAGAATGATCCGCTCGACGGGCTTGCCCAGCGTCTGCACGTATGAAGCAACTTCGTCGGCATACGGCAGTAGGAGCTGACCATCGAAGATGACGACCGCCGTTGGCCCCTCGATCATCTGCGAATTGACATGAAAGCCATCAAGGGGACTGAGGTAGGAATGAATTTTGACGGGGCCGAACTGGCTCACGAGGATGGCCCCCATGCGGTCCGACGCCGATTCATCCTCGGTCTCGGGCGCGCCATCGTTCTGCGCCAGCTCAGGGTTCTTGGCGGCGGCAGCCGACAGAGGCAAGAATGGGACTAGCGCGCCCGCAGCGAGCCGGAGAAACTGAGAACGGGACAAAGCGGCTTGCGACAAGCGCTGAAAACGTAAGTTACTTGGCAGCATTTCTCTTCTCCCTTGTCCAGACTTCTCGAAAAGACTGACGAGCGCTACAACGGCGTTGGACTCCGCGAGATGGTCGTCAATACGGCGACGGTCGCCCGCATATCCAACAGATCAGTCCGTGAGCGAAAGAGCGACGTGCTCCTCGTCGTGCTCGACGGCGATTCTGAGGCGGTCCTGCGTGGGAGCCATCGCGCGCCGGCGAGATGTCATCCGCTCGCTACCAGATCCACTGGGCGGCTTCCCAATGGTATGCCGCGTCGCGTCGGACGACATGTCCAATAGCTGGGAACGGAAAATGATAGCCCATCACCATGATCTGATCGGTCGCGACGCGGTCCAGAATGGCCTTGCGCGACTTGATCGCTTGCGCGGGGTCGTAGTCGAAGATGGGCGTCCAGTCGGGGTGCTGCAAACTCGTCACCGGGTTATGGGCAATGTCACCCATATGAATGAACTGGTCCTTGCCCGAGGTGAACAGGATCGTGGCATGGGACGGCGAATGTCCCGGCGCCGCAAGATAGTGCACGCCACTTGTGATTTCGCCGCCCTGCTTCACGAACCGGGATCGGTTGGCGACCGGTGGCAAGTTATCTCGAGCTGCCCCAATCGTGCCCTTCTTGAACTGGTCGGGCATCGGCGAACTATTGACCTCACTTTCGTAACGGCTGCCGGTCCAGTAATTCCACTCCGTATCGACAAAGACGAACTGAGCCTTCGGAAACGCCAGCGAGCCCGATTTCGTCACGAAGCCGCCGATATGGTCCAGATGCCCGTGCGACGACACGACCAGATCTATGCTCTCGGGCGTGATCCCGGCCCGGCGCAGGTTCGCCTCGAGCCCGGGAAAGCTCCCGAAGGATGGGCCAAGTTTCTCGCCAAAGCCGGTATCGACAAGGATACGCTCCCGTCCCGTGTCAACCACCAAGATGTTGTTCGTGACTTGGATCACCGGCTGCATGAAGTTTGCCTTCAACACCGGAGCGAGTTCAGCTTCAGAGGCGTTCATAACGAAAATCGGCCGCACCGGTATCTGCCCATAGCCATCCGAGATCACGGTCGCCTGGAAGTCGCCGATCTTGAAGCGGTAGAAGCCATCGCCGTTTAGGGCTTCCCCACCCGTTTGGTGGGCGCCCTCCGACTGCGCCAAGGCGGGGGTGAACAAAGGTGTTGCCGTTGCAACAGCCAGTCCGGCACCGGCACGAAATACACTGCGACGGGTCAGGGTCGTCGGGGGCTTAGTCATGTCCATCCTCCAGGTTGAAGGCGCTGCGTGTCAGCGCGGAAGCGGCAGTGTTGGCAAAGAAGGATGTAAAACATGATGTCGATCACAATTGTTTTTGTCAATCTATTTTGGCTATTATGGCAAAAGTCCGAACCTTCACCACCATTCTGGGGCCAGGAATGACACCCCGCATTGCGCTAATTCATTGAATTAGCGCAATGATACCGAGCCCTTCTGCGGCTACGCACCCCAGCCTGGAGCCGGCATTCTGACCGTGATTGTTGATTGTAAACGTAATCGTGATGTATTAAGGCAATACCTGTGACACAACGAATCGAGGAGCAAGCTTTGGGCGTATCGAGAGAACAGGCTGCGGAAAACCGCCGCGCGATTGTTGCGGCGGCGACGCGACTATTCAGACAACGGGGGGTGGAGGCCGTCGGGCTGAGCGAACTGATGAAGCATGCCGGCTTTACGCAAGGTGGTTTTTATAACCACTTTGAGTCGAAGGCCGACCTGGTGGCCGAGGTACTTGCTTCGGCAATCGCCGAGGGGATTGTCGATTTCGCCAAACTAGCCAGGGCCCCCGTCGATGAGTCCACCACTGCTCTTCGGCGCTACATAAACTGGTATCTGTCGAAAGCCCACCGCGACAACATCGATCACGGCTGTCCCGTCACCGGATTTGCTGGCGATGCTCCTCGCTTGGGCGCCGGAGCACAGTCGCACTTTGCCGGCGGATTGGACGATCTGATAACGATCCTGGCCGGACTGATCGCCGAGAGCGGATCTTTGGCTGGGGCGGGCGCGCGTAGGACGCTACGCGAACGGGCGATCAGCTTGTTCTGCGAAATGCTGGGTGCGCTGGTCCTGTCACGGTCTGTCGCGCAGGCTGTGCCAGCGCTTTCGAACGAGATTCTGGAGAACGTTCACCGACACGTGCGCGCGTCAATCGATGAGCGCTCGAGCCACGCTTCCGAACCGCGAAAGAAACACTAGGCAGACCTCGTCCGGTGCGAGTGCTCCTAAATACGGTGATCATCGAGCAAGAACTGATTGCGAGCTAAGCGCATGGATCCTACTGCAAACGAAGGCGTCTCCGCTTTCTCTGGTCTTAAGTATTTTAGAGCGCTCATGGAGGGCTCCGTTGCGCGTTCGGCGATGCTCGAGCTTTTCGATATCAACATCGAGGCTGCTGAGCCTGGGCTCGTCGTGCTAACCGCGATACCGACGACAGAGCACTACAATCCCTTGGGATTCGTCCATGGTGGTTACGCGGCCGTCCTGCTCGATACCTGTATGGCAGCGGCCATCGTAACTTCGCTCGAGGCAGGCCTCTCGTCCGTCACACTCGAATACAAGATAAACTTCGCAAGACCTATGTCCGCCGATACGGGGGTCGTCCGCGGGGAAGGCAAGACGCTACATGTCGGTCGGCAGACGGCCATCGGCGAAGGCAGATTACTCGACGCGAAGGGTAGGCTTCTCGCGCACGGGACGACCACCTGCCATGTCGTGCGCGATCGGGGNTCCTGAGGGATGTTTACGCAGTGCCAGCCATCGTTAGAACTACGGTCGAGCTATCAGTCGGACCTTCGAGCTCGGCCGCGGGCGAAACGGCTTGCTGGCTTGTCCGCGCCGCTCCTTCCGCGGATCAAACTTG
>JGI12053J15887_10001428_pt1 | contig 11115 bp, 8 predicted proteins | sample MedBloCAOM1_O3_FD_15887 | JGI IMG/M metagenome (IMG submission 15887) | reverse complement strand
TTGAACTCGACCACCCGGATGCCGGCGAAGCGCGCCAGCTCGTCGATGAGCGGGACGGTGGCGTGGTTGCGGCCGGCATAGGACGAGATCAGCAAGGGCCGCTCGGCCGTCAACAGCTTGGTGGCGATGGCGTCGATCGACTTCGAGTCCGCGGCGCCCGCCGCCACCGGGCCGAAGCGTTCCGCCGGGTAGGAGCGGATCTGGCCCTCCGACCACAGCTCGGTCAGCGTCTCGCGCGGGAAGGTGAGATAGACGGGGCCGCGCGGGTCGCTCTGCATCACCGTGTGGGCGCGGCGCAGCGCCTCCTTGGCGATCACGCCGGACGGCAGATTGTATTCCCACTTGGTGTAGGGCCGCACGACGCTGGCCTGGTCGAACGGCTCCTGCACGAAATGCACGTAGGTGTCGCGCGTGCCCAGAAGCTCGCCGCGCGTCGTGAAGGGCGCCTTGCCGGCCATCAGCAGCACGGGGATGCGGGCGCGGCAGAGATTGTGCAGCGCCATCGCCGAGTTGGCGGTGCCGGCATCGACATGGACCATCACGCCCTGGCCGCGACCGGTGGCGATGGCGTAGCCCGCCGCCATGTGCACCGCGGTGTTCTCGTGCGGGCAGAGGATGGTCAGGGGCGCCGGACGATCGGCGTGCTTGAAGGCGGCCATGGCCTCGATCAGCGGCGCGTGATCGGTGCCGAAGTTGCAGAACAGATAGTCGACGCCGATCTCGTTCAGGCCTTCGAGGAAATAATGGGCCGCCGAATGGCGGGCCTCGTTGCTGCTGTCCATGCGGGTCACTCGAGCTTGATGTTGGCGGCGGCGGCGACTTCCTTCCAGCGTGCGGTGTCGCGGGCGATTAGATCACGATACTCGTCCGGCGTGGTGCTGCGTGGCTCGACGGCGATGGCCTCCATCGCCTTCTTCACGTCGTCCATCGTCAGGATCTGACGGATCGTCCGTGCCAGCAAGTTCACGATCTCGGGCGGCGTGTTGATCGGCGCCACGATGCCGGTCCACAGCGAGATCTCCATGTCGGGGATGCCAGCCTCCGCCATGGTCGGCACGTCGGGAAACGCCGGATTGCGCTTGGCGGCCGTCGCGGCGAGGCCGCGCAGCTTGCCGGCCTTCAACGGGCCGGACATCGGGCCTGAGTCGGCGATGGTCATCAGCACCTGGCCGGCGACGACGGCCTGCACGGCATCGCCGCTGCCGCGATAGGGGATGTGCTGGAATTTCGAGCCGGTGCGCTGGTTGAAAAGCTCCGAGGCGAGCTGGAAGGGCGTCGCGCTGGAGGCATAGTTGGCGAGGTTGGGATGGGCGCGGCCGTACTCGACCAGTTCGCGCACCGTCCTGGGGGGCTGCTCCGCGCCGACCGCCAGCAGCAACGGGAACTCGGCCAGCAGCGAGATCGGCGAGAAATCGCGCTCCGGCGAATAGCTGAGCTTGGCGTAGACCGCGGGATTGATGGTCATCGGCCCGCTCGGCGCCACCAGGAGCGTATAGCCGTCGGACGGCGCCTTGGCGACGGCCTCCGCCGCCACGATCGACTGGGCCCCTGGCCTGTTGTCGACAATCACCGGTTGGCCGAGCTTCTCCTGCAGCTTGGCGGCGACGATGCGAGCGATCAGGTCGTTGCCGCCACCCGGCGAGTAGCCGACGATCAGGCGGATCGGCCGGGCGGGATAGGTCTCGGCGCAGGCCGGACCAATCAGCAGGACCAGGGCGCACAGTCCGAGGATCAGCCGCCTCATGTCAGCTTCCCTGAACCAGCGTAGATCACTTCTTCACGGCTGAGCCACAGCGGTGAGCGCGGCAGATCGATGAATTTGGCCTCGTCCTCCAACAGCTCGCGCCCGGCCTCGCGGGCCTCGGGGTTGCGGCGCGCGGCACGGTAGGTTTCTTCGCTTTCCCACCACAGCTCGGCCACACCGTCATAGGGCTCGGGCGCACCGCGAACCCGGCGCATGCCGTCGGCGAGGTCGCCCGGCAGGCGATGGAGCTGCACGTAGCGCACCATGCCCAAGGCGGGCTGCAGGCTCCTGACCAGCGGGCCGTGCTTGTTCAGCCAATAATCCTGGAATTCGGCCAGGCTCAGGGTCGGCAGCCGGCGCAGGCAGAAGGTCAGTTTCAGCACGGCGTTTCTCCCGATTCATGGGGCGATCATAGGAGGTCCATCCCTTGTCCCGCCACTACCGGCGGCGCACCATAGGCCCTCCGCTCCCGCCGCCCAAATGGATGGCTATCGATGAAGACGACCGTTGAAATATGTGATTGGCTGCTGCGTGAAGCGCGCAAGCTCGCAGCACGCAAAGGCATGACTCTTAGAGCGCTTATCGAGCGCTGCCTTCATCAAACCATCGCTGAATCCGAGCGTTCCACGACCTTCAAGCTGCGGCGCGCAAGTTTCAAGGGCAGCGGCCTACGATCCGACTTACGTCACGTTTCGGACGCTCGTGTGAAGGCTCTCACCTATGAAGGGCGCGGCGGCTGAATGTTGTCTCCACGCGCATTCTTGACTGCGAGCATCGCGAGGATTCGGTCTTTGGTCGGACGCTGATCGACCTCGCTGGCGGTCGCCGCTATAAGCGCCCGCGATGAACGCCCTTCCCGTCGACGAAGCCCTGCCGCGCCTCAAGGAGGCGCTGGCAGGTGGCAACGCTTGCGTGCTGGTCGCCCCGCCGGGTGCCGGCAAGACGACGCGCGTGCCCTTGGCGCTGCTCGATACGCCGTGGCTGGCCGGCCGCAAGATCGTCATGCAGGAACCGCGACGACTCGCGGCCCGCGCCGCCGCCCGGCGCATGGCGGCCACCTTGGGCGAGCAGGTCGGTGAAACAGTCGGCTATCGCGTGCGGCTGGACACCAAGGTCGGGCCGCGCACGCGCATCGAGGTCGTCACCGACGGTCTTTTTCTGCGGATGCTGCAGGACGATCCCTCGCTCGACGGCGTCGGCTGCGTGATCTTCGACGAATTGCACGAGCGCGGACTGGAGACCGACCTTTCCTTCGCCCTGGTGCGCGAAGCGCAGACGGCGCTGCGCGAGGAGCTGCGCGTGATCGCCATGTCGGCGACCCTCGATCCGGGACCGGTATCGCAAAGGCTGGGCGACGCGCCGGTGATCGAGAGTGCGGGTCGCATGTTTCCGGTCGACACACGCTATCTCGATCGCGAATCGGGCAGCCGCATCGAGGATGCGGTGGCGTCGACGGTGCGGCGCGCGCTCGCCGATGAAAGCGGAAGCGCCCTGGTCTTTCTTCCCGGCGTCGGCGAAATTCGCAGGGTCGAGGAGCGTCTGCGCGACCTCGGCGCCGATGTCGACGTAGCGCCGCTCTATGGTGACCTGTCGCCGGCCGACCAGGACCGCGCCATCGCGCCCTCGCCCGCCGGGCGGCGCAAGGTCGTGCTGGCGACCTCGATCGCCGAGACCAGCCTCACCATCGAGGGCGTGCGTATCGTGGTCGATGGCGGACTGATGCGCATGCCTCGCTTCTCGCCGCGATCGGGCATGACGCGGCTGGAGACGGTACGCGTGAGCCAGGCCTCGGCCGACCAGCGCCGCGGCCGCGCCGGCCGGCTCGAACCCGGCGTGTGCTACCGCTTGTGGACCGAGGCGGCGCAGCGCGGGCTGCTGCCCTTCACGCCGCCCGAGATCCTCGACGCCGACCTGGCACCGCTGGCGCTCGAGCTTGCGCTGTGGGGCGCGAGCGCTGCCACGCTGTCGTGGCTGACACCGCCGCCTGCCGCTGCGCTGGCTACGGCACGCGCGCTGCTGCTCGATCTCGGCGCGCTCGATGCGTCCGGCGCGATCACGCCGCACGGCCGGGCGATGGCGCGGTTGGGACAGCATCCGCGCCTGGCGCATCTCGTGCTGAAGGGCCGCGAGCTTGGGCAAGGCAAGGTGGCGGCGCTTCTGGCAGCCATCCTCAGCGAGCGCGATTTCCTGCGCCTGCCGAAGGGCGAGCGCGACGTCGATCTGCGCCATCGCGTCGACATCGCGTTGAGCGGCAAGCGCGACGGCGCATTGCGGCTCATTCAGGAGTCGGCGCGCCGACTGATGCCACGCGACGCTCGGAACGAGACTGCGGACGTCTCGATGACCGGCGCGCTGCTGGCGCTGGCCTATCCCGACCGCATCGGCCGCCGCCGCCCGGGAACGGCAGGACGCTACCTGCTGTCGGGTGGCCGCGGTGCCGTGCTGCCCGAGGGCGACCCGATGGCCAACGAGGAATTCGTGGTGGTGGCCGACCTCGACGGCTCGACCCAGGACTCGCGCATCTACCTCGCCGCGCCGATCACCCTGGCCGAGATCGAGGACCTCTATGCCGAGCGCATCGTCGGCGACGAGACGGTGCGATGGGGCGAGCGCGAGGGCGCCGTGCTGGCGCGACGGCAGCGACGGCTGGGTGCGCTGGTCCTCGAAGACAAGCCGCTCACCAAACCCGATGCCGAGAAGCTCAAGGCGGCGATGCTCGACGGCGTGCGCCAGCTCGGGCTTTCAGCCCTGCCGTGGAACGACGATCTCGCCCGATGGCGCGAGCGCGTGGCCTTCCTGCGCCGGCTGGACGAGAGTTGGCCCGATCTGTCGGACACAGCCCTGCTCCCCTCGCTCGAGACCTGGCTGGCGCCGTTCCTCGACAAAGTCTCGCGGCGCGATCATCTGGCGCACATCGATCTCGCCGCCGCGCTGAAGGCGTTGGTGCCCTGGGACAAGCAGCGCACGCTCGACCGGCTGGCGCCCACCCACATCGACGTGCCGAGCGGCTCGCGGGTGCCGGTCGACTATGCGAACCCGGCCGAGCCGACGTTGTCGGTACGCCTGCAGGAGATGTTCGGCCTTCTGGACACGCCGCGCGTTGGCGGCGGCAAGGTGCCGCTCACCCTCCATCTGCTCTCGCCGGCGCGGCGGCCGGTGCAGGTGACGCGCGACCTCGCGAGCTTCTGGGCCAGCGGCTACCGGGCGGTGAAGGCCGAATTGAAGGGCCGTTATCCGCGCCATTACTGGCCGGACGATCCCCTGGTCGCCGAGCCAACGGCGCGCGTGCGGCCCAGGCCGCGTTAAAAGGCCTACGGGGCAGGGAGTTTCTTCACGGCGGCCGGGACAATATGGTACGGGCTAAGGCCTCGTCCATCGTCCGCCGGAACGCATTACCCATGTCTCTTGCCCTGCCCTTCCAGACCGCCAAGCAACTCGCCGCCGCGGTCCGGAAGAAGAAGATCGGCTGCCTCGAACTTCTGGATCTCTATCTGAAGCGGGTCGAAGCCTACAATCCCGAGCTCAACGCCATCATCGCCACCGACATCGAGGGCGCGCGCAAGCGGGCCCGGGCGGCCGACAAGGCGGTCAAGAGGGGTGCGAAGCTGGGGCCGCTGCACGGCGTGCCGATGACCATCAAGGAGTCGTTCGACGTCGCGGGATTTCCCACGACCTATGGCGATCCCGCCTTCAAGGACAGCATCGCGCAGCAGAACTCGCTGGTGGCGCAGCGCATGGTCGATGCCGGCGTCACCCTGTTCGGCAAGACCAACGTGCCGCTCAATCTCGCCGACTGGCAGAGCTACAACGAGATCTACGGGTCGACCAACAATCCATGGGATCTCTCGCGCACGCCCGGCGGTTCGTCGGGTGGCGCGGGCGCGGCGCTGGCCGCCGGCCTCACCGGCATCGAGGCCGGCAGCGACATCGGCGCCTCGATCCGCAATCCCGCCCATTATTGCGGCGTGTGGGGTCATAAGCCGACCTGGGGCGTGGTCTGCCCCAAGGGCCATGCGCTCAACGGCAACGTGGCTTACCCCGACATCAACGTGGTCGGTCCGCTGGCGCGCGGCGCCGAGGATCTCGAGATCGCGCTGGACGTGATCGCCGGGCCCGACGCGATCGACGGCCGCGGCTGGACGCTCAGCTTGCCGCGCTCGAAGAAAAAGCAGCTGCGCGACTTCAAGGTGGCGGTGCTGCTGTCCGATCCCAACGCCGAGGTCGACCATTCGGTGCAATCGGAGATCCAGAAACTCGCCGACTTCCTGCGCAAGAGGAAAGTCAAGGTGAGTGACAAGGCGCGGCCGGCCATCGACACGGCAGAGCTGAACGACGTCTATGTCCGCCTGTTGCGTGCCGCGACCTCGGCCCGCATGTCCGACTCGGTTTACCATCAGGCCGTCGCCGACGCCGCGTCCCTGCCGGCCGACGATATGAGCTACTTTGCCCAGATGCAGCGGGGCAACTCGCTGTCACACCGCACCTGGCTGCAGCTCAACGAGAAGCGCCATCGCATGCGGCACGCCTGGGATGCCTTCTTCAAGGACTACGACCTGATGATCTGTCCGATTTCCGTTGCGGCGGCCTTCCCGCACGACCAGAAGGGCCTGCGCCATCTGCGCACCATCGTGGTCAACAACAAGAAGGTGCCGGTGGTCGACCAGATCTTCTGGGCCGGCTATTCCGGCGTGACCCTGCTGCCGTCGACGGCGGTGCCGATCGGCCAGACGACGGACGGCCTGCCGATCGGCGTGCAGATCGTCGGCCCGCAATATGGTGACTACTCGACCATCGCCTTCGCCAAGCTGTTGGAGAAGGAATATCGCAGCTTCGAACCGCCACCGGCCTACGGCTGAGAAGGACGCATGAGCAAGGACATCGATCTCAAGAAGCACATCCGTTCGATTCCGGATTTTCCCAAGCCCGGCATCCTGTTCTACGACATCTCGACCTTGCTGGCGCACGCCAAGGCCTGGCACGAGACGATCGAACGCCTGGCCGACGCGATTCGTCCCTACAAGCCCGATACGTTGGCGGGAATCGAATCGCGCGGCTTCCTGCTGGCGGCACCGCTCGCCCTGGCACTCGGCACCGGCTTCGTGATGCTGCGCAAGCAGGGCAAGCTGCCCGGCACCACGGTGCGCCACACCTATGCGCTGGAGTACGGCACCGACACGATCGAGATCCAGCAGGACGCCATCAAGAAGGGCGCACGCGTCGTTCTCGTCGACGATCTGCTGGCGACGGGTGGCACCATGGCGGCGGCGGTGACCCTGCTCGAGCAGGTCGGCAGCATCGTGCCGGCGGCCGCCTGCGTCATCGAGCTCACCTTCCTCGATGGCCGCAAGCGGCTGAAAGTCCCGGTCGAGGCGCTGCTGAAGTACGATAGCTAGCAGCAGCCCAACCATCATGACGGTTGGTTGTCGACCCGTGCTAGCATGGCACCGGGAGGATCTTGATGACTTCGATTCCTGAGTGTTTTTCCGAGAGCTACGCCGAGGCGCGTCCCAAGTTCTGCAGTGCGGCGGCCGCCGCCGGCGGATCGATCCGCTCGTGGTTCAATCCCAAGGCACATGGACCCAACGGCGAGTTGCTCTATCTCGACACCGCGCGATTCGGCGCGGCCGACGCTCCCAACATGCTGGTCCTGATCGCCGGCACGCACGGCGTCGAAGGCCATTGCGGCTCGGGCGCCGAAATCGCCTGGCTGCGCAATGGCGGACCGTCGAAGCTGCCCAAGGACACCGGCGCGCTCCTGATCCACGCCCTCAATCCCTACGGCTTCGCCTGGAGCCGGCGGGTGACCGAGGACAATGTCGACCTCAACCGCAACTTCGTCGACCACGACAAGGCCTATCCGAAGAACGACGGCTATCTCGCCATCGCCGACGCCATCCTGCCCAAGGAATGGAACGAGGCCAGCATGGCCGAGACCATGCGCGTGTTCGAAGCCTACGCCCAGAAGCATGGAGCGTACGGCCTGCAAGGCGCCATCAGCGGCGGCCAGTACACCCATCCGGACGGCATCTTCTTTGGCGGCAACACGCCGACCTGGAGCAACCGTGCGATCCGCGTCATCGCCCGCGAGCAACTGTCAGCGGCACGGCGTGTCGGCGTCATCGACTTCCATACCGGACTGGGACCGTTCGGCCACGGCGAACTGATCGCCGCCATGGCGCCAACCTCAAAATCGTTCGCCCGCGCCAAGGCGTGGTACGGCGACGAGATGACCTCGCCCGAGAGCGGTACCTCGACGTCGGCGGTGGTCGTGGGCGTCATGACGGACGCCTTCCCGCAGGAGCTGCCCGATGCCGAGGTGACGTCGATCGCCATCGAGTACGGCACCTACACCGTGCCCGAGGTGCTGGGCGCCGTGCGCGCCGACAACTGGCTGCATCAGCGCGGCGATCTCAAGTCGGCGCTGGGCAAGGAGATCAAGGCCGACATCAAGGAGCGCTTCTTCCCGTCGGGCGACAAATGGCGTGAGATGGTCTGGTCGCGCGCCGAGCAGACGATCGCCTGGACGGTCAAGGGGATGCATGGCCAATGAGGAGTGAGGGGTGAGCATCGTCGCGCCGAGCGAAGACTCCGCACGGCTGCGACTGCGCAAGGCGCTGCAACTCGCGCCCTTGTTCGCCGATCTCGATACAAAAAGCATGGCGGCGATCGAAGGTGAGCTGTCGCTGCTCGTGCTGCCGGGCGGCGCGCCGCTGTTCCGCCAGGGCGAACCGGCCGACGCCGTCTTTGTCGTNGCCAGCGGCTGCCTCGGCGTGTTCCGCCACGAGGACGAGGACAGCGCCGACGAGCCGATCCTGATGGCCGAGATCCCGCCCGGCAACATCGTGGGCGAGATGTCGCTGCTGTCGCACAGCCAGCGCACGCGGAGCGTCGCGGCCCTGCGCGACAGTGAAGTGTGGCGGCTGGCGCGGAGCAGCTTCGACAAGCTGACATCGCTCCATCCCGAGGTGCTGCCGGCGCTGATGCGCAACGTCGCCGTGCGCAATGCCATGGGGCCGACCAAGCGTCGCCGCCAGCCGCGCACTTTCGCCATCCTGCCGAGCGGGCCCGACGTGCCGTCGGCGCGTTTCGCGGTGCTGCTGTCCGGCGCGCTCGGCCGCATCGGTGCCCGAGTCCAGATGCTCGGCGCCGAATCGCTCAACGAAGAGCCGGAATGGTTTGCGCGCTGCGAGATGGAATCGTCGTTCGTGCTCTACCGCGCCGACCCGACGGCGACGGAATGGACCGAACTCTGCCTGCGTCAGGCCGACTGCCTGATCGTGGTTCGCCACGGCGACGACGATCGGCCGACGATGGTGCCCTTCGAGATCGAGTCGGTGCAGACCGGCGCGGTGTTTCACCGCCGCCGCGAACTGGTGCTGCTGCACGAAGGGCACGATCCACCGCCAGGCTCGACGTCGCCGATGCTGGCGGGCGGGCTCTACGGCCAGCATCACCATATCCGCCTCGACATCCATTCCGACGTCGACCGCCTGGCGCGGCTGCTGACCGGCCATGCCGTGGGCGTCGTCATGGCGGGCGGCGGGGCGCGCGCCTTCACCCATATCGGTGTCGTCAAGGCGCTGCGCGCCTCCGGCGTGCCGATCGACCTGGTTGGCGGCACCAGCATGGGCGCCATCGTCGCGGCCGGCGTGGGCTCGCGCTGGTCGGACGACGAACTCGTCGAGCGTTTCCGCAGGGCCTTCGTCAACAACAATCCGCTGAGCGACTACACGCTGCCGCTGATCTCGCTGTTCACCGGCCGCCGCGTCACCCGGCTGCTGCGCATGGCGTTCGGCGAGAAGGAGATCGAGGACCTCATCCTGCCCTTCTACTGCGTCACGGCCAACCTCACGACCTCCAACGCCGAAGTCCACACGGTCGGCAAGCTGTGGCGCTGGCTGCGTGCCTCGGTGGCCATTCCCGGTGTCATCCCGCCGTTCAACGAAGCGGGCGAGGTCCATGTCGACGGCGGCGTCATCAACAACTTCCCGGTGCGGGAGATGCGGCGCCTGGGTCGCGGCGTCACGATCGGCGTCGACATCGACACCGGCGGCGCGCTGGCGGCGGGCGCCGGCGTCATGGAGCCGTGGTCGGCCTGGCAGTTCTTCCGCCGCCTGATATGGAAGCGCAACGAAACCCTGCCGATCCCGTCGATCGTGCGCATCCTGCTGCGCTCGGCGCTGGTCGCCAGCACGGCGCGCGCCCACGAGGACCGCCAGGCGGCCGACCTGCTGATCGTGCCGCCGATGAACCATATCGACCTTCTGGACTGGACGAGCTTCGACGCCGCCATCGAGCTCGGCTACCGCACCACCATGGAAGCCCTCGACAAGGCCCGCGCGTCGCCGACCGGCGCCCGCCTCTTCGTCGCCTGAAAGTCTTACTTTGGACGGGAGAATCACGTGACCGAGCAACATCTCGCGACCCTGCGCGACCTCAACCACAACTACGTCCGATCGGTCGACGAAGCCGATGTGCGCTGGTTCGACCAGCATCTGGCTGCGGATTTCATGAACACCAATCCCGACGGCGCGGTGATCGACCGCGCCGCGTTCCTGGCACAGATCGGCCGCGGCTCGCCGGTCAAGGACATCCGCGAGCATGACGTGAAGATCCTGTTGTTCGGCGATTTCGCCGTCATCAAGGCCCGCACCGCCTACAAGAAGCCGGACGGATCGGCGGGCGCCGGCTGGTACACCGACGACTGGCAGCTGCGGCCGGAAGGCTGGCGCTGCGTCTCCGCACACGTCAGCCGCTCCTGAACGAACGCAACCGTGTCCGTTGCAGCAGGCGTCGACTCGACGCCCGCCGGCTGGCGGGTCGTCTTTGCGTGCTTCGTCTCCGCCGTGTTCGCCTGGGGCTTCGGCTTCTATGCGCACGGCATCTACCTGGTCGAGCTGCAGAAGGCGCACGGCTGGTCGACCGGCCTGATCTCCTCGGTGATCACGGGCCACTACGTGCTGGGCGCCCTGCTGCTGCCGCGCATCGCCGAGGCGATCGGCCGCTTCGGGCCGCGCACCGTTTTCCTGTGCGGCCTCGCGGTCACCGGCGGATCGCTGCTGCTGCTGCCCTCGGTCACGGCGCCGTGGCAGCTGGTCGTGCTGTACGCGTTGATGGCGCCGGGCTGGAACGCCACCAGCGTGGCACCGATCGCCGCCACCATCGGCCAGTGGTTCGACCGCAAGCGCGGCCTGGCGCTGAACCTGGCGCTGAGCGGCGCCACGGTCGCGGGCCTCGTGGTGGCGCCTTCCCTGCTGGCGGCGATTCCCAGGCTGGGCTTTGTCGAGGCCGAGCGGCTGCTGGTGGCGACCGGGCTGGTGCTGGCGGCGGGGGCGGTGGCGCTGTTCGTGCGGCGCGGGCCGCTGTCGTTC
>JGI12053J15887_10001427_pt1 | contig 11116 bp, 12 predicted proteins | sample MedBloCAOM1_O3_FD_15887 | JGI IMG/M metagenome (IMG submission 15887) | reverse complement strand
GTTAGCGGCGATCCCCGTGCGGGACGCGACGCGAGCGGCGGCCGGCCGCCGGCTTCCGATTGCGTGCTGGTGATCGACGACGACGAGACGGCGCGCGAGCTGGTCGCGGATCAGCTCAAGGCTGAAGGGCTTTCCGTGGTGACTGCGGCGGGTGGGTTGGAAGGATTGAAGCTCGCCAAGGAATTGCGGCCGACCGCGATCACGCTCGACGTGATGATGCCTGATCTCGACGGCTGGTCGGTGCTGGCGGCGCTCCGTCAGGACAGTGAGCTCGCCGAGATTCCGGTCATCATGGTGACGATCCTGGACGAGCAGCGCCGCTCCGTTGCGCTCGGCGCGGCCGGCTATCTCACCAAGCCGATTGACCGCGAGCGGCTGCGGCGCCTGATCGGCCGCTTCCGGTCTCCGGCGCGGCCGACCCGCGTGCTGCTGGTCGAAGACGATGAAGCTCAGCGCGAGCGGGTGCGTGCCTGGCTCGATGGCGGGCAATGGAACGTTCAAGAGGCCGCCAACGGGCGCGAGGCGCTGGCCCGCTTGCAAAACTGCAAACCGGACGTGATCGTGCTCGATCTGATGATGCCCGAGATGGACGGCTTTGCGGTCGTCGCGGCCTTGCAAAAAGAGACGCGCTGGCGGGATATACCGGTCATCGTCATCACCGCGCGCGATCTCGACACGCAGGATCGCGAGCGCCTGAATTCCGGGGTGCAATCCGTGCTGGTCAAGGACATGTTCCGGCCGGCCGAGCTGGTGGAGCGCATCCGCCGGCTCGTTGGCGGCGCCTCAGTAAACAGCGGGAAGGAAGCGGCGTCGTGATCAAAATTCTCTATGTCGAGGACAACGACGACAACGTCTATATGCTCAAGATGCGGCTGGAGCTGCTCGACGAATTCGAGGTGCTCGTGGCGGAGGACGGCGAGAAAGGCTGCGAGGTGGCGGCGGCCGAGCGCCCGGACCTGATCCTGATGGACCTCGAGTTGCCCGGCATTGACGGCTGGGAAGCGTCGCGGCGGCTCAAGAGCAACCCCAATACGAGCGAGATTCCGATCATCGCACTGTCCGCGCACGCGCTCTCCGGCGTGCGCGAGAAGGCGCTGGCGGCGGGATGCGACGAGTTCGACACCAAGCCAGTTGAATTCGACCGGCTGCTCGCGACCATGCGAAAGGTTCTCGCGCGGCGCAAGTGATCGCGTCTCGCTCGGTGCGGCGCAGGTGGGACGACTCGGGTCTATGCTNAAACCAACGGGGTTCTGGAGCTACAGCAGCTCCGACGACGAGGCCGCAAACGGACGACTGAGCCAGTTGCGCGCCTTGTTGTCGAAGGAGTTGCAGCTAAAAGTCGGCCGTACCCAAAAGGTCCACATTTTTCAGGACGTAGAAGCTATCCCGCCGGGAGAATTGTGGGAAAAGCGGATTCGCGAGGCGCTCGACGTTTCCTCCTTTGTCATCCCGATCGTCACGCCGGCCTTCCTCCAAAGCGAGTATTGCTCCAGCGAGATCAAGCTGTTCCGCAAGCGGCAGAAAGTGCTCGGGCGGGACGATCTTATTTTCCCGATTCACTATATCAATGTCCTCGATGTCGACGGCGGGTCCCTGGACGACTGCCATGACCGGGAGATTCTCCCTTTTCTGCGCAGCTATCAATGGAGCGATTTCCGCGAACTGCGGCTGAAGAACCCTGAAGCCGAAGAAGTCCTGCGGAAGCTCGCGTTGCTTGCGGACGCAATTCGCGCGGCGCTGCGGCGCGAGGTGGAGCAAGCGTTAGGTCAGCTTGCAAGCGCGAAACCGGAGGGAAGGGGGGAGATATCGGCAAAGCTCCCGCCGCAAGCATCGTTCGCCGTCGCCGCGGAGCCCTTGCCTTCGGAGGTGGCCGCGAATCCGGGCGTCACCGCCGAGCACGCCTTGTTCAAGGACTTTCACCAAGGTCCGAAAATGGTGCGAGTTCCGCCAGGCCGATTCCAAAGGGGTTCCCCTGATGACGAAATCGGGAGGAGCGTCGACGAGAGTCCCCTGCACGAGGTTTCGTTTGCTGCCGGATTTGCCGTCGGAATTTTTCCGGTGACTTTTTCCGAGTGGGCAGCCGCTCAAGCCGATCAAGGCGTTGATCACGTGCCCAACGATTGCGGTTGGGGTGGCGGCAACCAGCCGGTCATTGATGTGAGCTGGGAAGATGCCCAGCAACACGTAAAATGGTTGTCCAAGAAATCCGGTCGGCACTATCGGCTGCTCACCGAGGCGGAATGGGAGTACGTCGCCCGCGCCGGCACGACCGCCGCATTCTGGTGGGGCGCCAAGATCGCATCAACGCAGGCGAACTTCGATGGTCGATACCCCTACGACAACGGTTTGAAAGGAGAATATCGGGGACGACCTCTGCCCGTGGACAAGTTTGAACCCAATCCCTGGGGCCTCTATCAGGTTCATGGAAATATCTGGGAATGGTGCGAGGACAATTGGGTCGCCAACTACCACGACGCCCCCAAAGATGGTTCTGTCCGAGTAACTCTTCCGCGTCCGTCGCTGTTGCCGCGCGCACCGTATCGTATCGTGCGCGGCGGATCTTGGAGCGCGTTGCCAAAGGACCTGCGGTCGGCGCGGCGCTTCTGTTTTCCGCAGAACTACCGAGGCGATACCATCGGCTTCAGAGTGGCGCGCGACCTGTAAGACGACCACGACCGCCGTTTGCCGGGACGCGTAGATGTCTTGCGAAGCCTTCGTCTCTCAAGTCCCGTGCATCTTGCGTGGGCTCCCGTCGCGATCAGCGGATGCCTGAGTTGCTCGCCCTTTTTGATTGCCGGCGGCAAAACCGCCGATGTAGTATCCGCGCACGCTACACTTGATTGCGGGGGCGGGGAGCCTATTCAGCAGGGACGGCACGAAAGCTCGATCGGTTCAGGAACTAGAATAGCAGCGGTTCCGATTGGATCTGTTCGGGGCGCATTCTCATAGGACAGGAAGGCGTTGTGCTCAAATTCGAATTGCAAGCAATTCTTTTGATTGCTGGAGCAGTCGGCGGCTTCGCGTGGTTGGTCACACAGAACGTGATGAACAAAGCCCGCGAACGCGGGCTCCTGGATAAGGCAAAAACGCAAATCGTCTCCTTTGGCTTCTGGCGCAATGTCTTCGCGGCAATCGGGATGATCGCGGTCGTGCTGTTCATCATCAGTTTGTTCTCCTCTCCGCCGATCGAACCGTGATGGCAGTGTAGCTGATTGCGGCAACATTCAACGAAGGTCGCAACCTCGTCGGCCTCCGTCCTACTCCACCAAATCCCAATAGGGACGGCCGCCGAAGCGCTCGACCAAGAAGTCGATGAAGACGCGAACCTTGACCGACAGGTGCCGCGTCTCGGGATAGATCGCATAGACCGCGATCTCGGGCGCCGTGTGGTCGGTGAGGATGCTGCGCAGGCTGCCCTCCTGCAGATCGGCGCCGGCGATGAAGGTCGGCAGCAGCGCGATGCCGCGCCCGCGCACCGCAGCGTCGCGGATGACCTCGGCGTTGTTGGTGCACAGCGTCCAGGGAATGGCGATCCAGTGATCGCCGTCCGGTCCGCTGAGCTTCCACTGGTTGCCGGTGGCGAGGTGGCCGTAGGCGAGGCAGGCGTGATCGCGCAACTCGTTGGGATGCTGCGGCGTACCGTGCGCCGCCAGATAGGACGGCGCCGCGCAGATCACGCGCCGCGCCGGGGCGATCTTGCGCGCCACCAGGCTCGATGACGGCAAGTCCGCGATCCGCAGCGTGACGTCGAAGCCCTCTTGCACGGGGTCGATCAGTTGATCGCTCAGAATGAGCTGGATGTGAAGCTGCGGGTATTTCGCCATGAAGTCCGCGACGGCACGGCCGAGATGCAGCGTGCCGAACGACATCGGGGCGTTGACCCGCAAAATGCCGCGCGGCTCGACTTGCAGGCGCGTCACCGCGAGATCGGCTTCCTCCAGCTCGGCGAGGATCGCGGTGCAACGCTCGAAATAGGCTTGGCCGTTTTCGGTCGGTGCGGCGCTGCGGGTGGTGCGGAGCAGCAGCTGGACCCCGAGATCCTGCTCGAGGTCGATGACGTATTTGCTCACCGCCGAGCGCGATAGCCGCAGCTCGCGGGCCGCGGCCGCGAAGCTGCCGTGCTGCACCACCTTGGTGAAGGCCTTGATACTGGTGAGCTTGTCCATCCAGAGGGCTCATGGCGGTGCAAAGGCGGTCGATTGTCCTCAAATCAGCGACACATACGCTATGATCTAGCGGATTGTCTCCGAAACGCAACATACCGATATTGGCTGACGAAAGATCAAAATCACCCATTTAAGGAGCCTGCCATGATCACAGTCAGACACGCCGGCGAGCGCGGGACCGCCAACCTGGGATGGTTGGATAGCCGTCACACCTTCTCGTTCGGCCATTATTACGACCCCAATCAAATGGGCTTCGGTCCGTTGCGGGTCATCAACGAGGATCGCGTCCGCGCCGGCGGCGGCTTCGACACCCACGGCCATCGCGACATGGAGATCATCTCCTACGTCCTCGAAGGCGCACTGGAACACAAGGACAGCATCGGCACCGGGTCCGTGATCCGGCCGGGTGACGTGCAGGTGATGTCGGCCGGCACCGGCATCCGGCACAGCGAGTTCAATCACTCGAAGAAGGATCCCGTGCACTTCCTGCAGATCTGGGTGATGCCCGACCGGCAGGGGCTCAAGCCGCGCTACGACCAGAAGAACTTCCCGGATATGGAGAAGCGCGGCCGCTTGCGTCTGGTCGGTTCGCCCGACGGCCGCGACGGCTCGATCATCATTCACCAGGACGCCGAGATCTACGCGTCGTTGCTGGCGAGCGGCGAGGCGGTCACGCATGTCTTGCGGCCGGGCCGCAGGGGCTGGGTGCAGGTCGTCCGCGGCGCGATCGAGGTCAACGGCCAGTCGGTGAGCGCCGGCGACGGCGTGGCGGTGAGGGACGAGCCGGAACTCACCGTCAGGTCACGCGCCGACGGCTCGGAAGTCCTCGTGTTCGATTTGCCGTAACCGCTAAGCCGGTGGTCCAAGTCCGACGCTTGGTGCCCAAGCGTCGGACCCGATCCCTAGGTCCATCTGGTAACAGTTCAAGTCCATGCCGCATGAAACGCCGTCGCATGTGCCGCCCGCGGAAGGCTCATCGCTTGATCCGTTCCGTCACACGACGTTTACCGTCCTTTGGATCGCGACGGTCGTCTCCAACGTCGGAACCTGGATGCAGAATGCGGCGGCCGGCTGGCTGATGACCGGGCTCGATCCGGATCCGCTGGTCGTGTCTCTCGTCCAAGTCGCAACGTCGCTTCCGATGTTCGTGTTCGCCCTGCCGGCCGGCGCGCTCGCCGATATCGTCGACCGCCGCCGGCTGCTGATCGTGGTTCAGGCGAGTGTTGCAGTGCTGGTGGCGGGCTTTGGACTGTTGGTATGGCTCGGGCGGGTGACGCCAAGTCTGCTGCTCGCCTTCACCTTTGTTGCCGGAACGGCCGCGGCGCTGATCGCACCAGCCTGGCAATCGATCGTACCGCAGCTGGTGCCGCGCCAGCACCTGCAGCCGGCGGTCGCGCTCAATAGCGTGGGCCTCAACATCAGCCGCGCGGTCGGACCGGCGCTCGCCGGCATCATCATCGTCGCCTGGGGTCTGGCGGCGCCGTTCTGGCTCAATGCGATCAGCACGGTCGGCGTCATCGCCGCGCTGATCTGGTGGCGGCCGACCACGGATGCGACATCGCACCGTCTTCCCGCCGAACGCCTCCATCGGGCGATCCGCGCCGGCCTGCGCCACGCCCGCCACAATCCGCATCTGCGTGCAACGCTCATCCGCGCGGCGGGATTTTTTGTTTTTGCGAGCGCCTATTGGGCGCTGCTGCCGCTCCTCGCGCGCGATCAGGTCGCGGGCGGTCCTCAGCTTTACGGCACGCTGCTCGGAATGATCGGTGCCGGAGCGGTAATCGGCGCTTTCGCCTTGCCTTGGCTCAAGCGATGGCTCGGAGCGGACAAGCTGGTGGCGGCGGGCACGGCCGGGACCGCCATTGCGCTCGTCTTGTTCGCCATCGCGCGGCAACCGGCCACTGCGCTGATCGCAAGCTTCGTTGCGGGGGTGGCGTGGATCGCGGTGCTTGCGACGATCAACGTGTCGGCGCAGGTCGCGCTGCCGGGTTGGGTGCGCGGCCGCGGGCTTTCGATCTTCGGCACCGTGATGTTCGGCGGCTTGTCGTTCGGCAGCGCGCTGTGGGGCCAGGTCGCGGCGATGACCGACCTTCCGCTCGCCCACTTCGCCGCAGCCGCCGGCGCAATTCTTGCGATCCCAGTGCTCTGGCGCTGGAAACTGCAGACTGGCGCGGGCGTCGATCTTACGCCGTCGATGCACTGGCCGGAGCCGGTGCTGGCAAACGAGGTCGACGCCGATCGCGGGCCGGTGCTGGTCACGGTCGAGTATCGCGTCGCGACGCAGGATCGTGGAGGCTTCCTTGCCGCAATCGACAGGCTGGCGGACGAGCGCCGTCGCGACGGCGCCTTCGACTGGGGCCTGTTCGAGGATGCAGCAGAGCCGGGACGCTTCCTCGAGACATTTCTCCTGGATTCCTGGATCGAGCACCTGCGCCAGCATGAGCGGGTCACCGAGGCCGACCGCGGGCTGCAGGACGCAGTCCATCGCCTCCAGCTCGAAGGTGCCCCGAAAGTCACGCACCTGATCGCCGTCGAATCGGACGATGCGGCGGAGCGGGAGGGTGCTGTCTCACCGTCTCACCGCCCTAGGGAGTGAGACAGTGAGACACCCCGGGGCAAGACGGCTATTTTCGTTTCCAACCAATAGGATAGCTGTCTCAGCTGCAATCTCGCTGGAAGACACCCCCTGTCTCACTGTAGAAAGGGGGTGAAAACCCCGGTTTCCATTGAAGAGAGGCGCGTTTGGATGCGACGATCGCGGTTCAACTTCCTTGCTGTGGTGGCCATCGCGATGGCGGCGGGCCTGTCGGCAAAGGCGCAGGACTACCCGACCAAGCCGGTCACCTTCATCACCCCGGCCGCCGCCGGCAACAGCCCCGACGTGGTGACGCGGGTCGTCGCCGATCGCCTTACCCAAATCTGGCAGCAGCAGATCGTGGTGCTCAACCGCCCCGGCGCCGGCGGGCTGATTGCGGCGCAGGCGGCGGCGGGCGTGGAGAAGGACGGCTACAGCCTCTACGTGGCGCAGGCCTCGACCTTTACCGTCCTGCCGATCGACCAGGAAGGCAAGATGCCGGTCAATCTCCAGACCGCGTTCGTTCCGATCGGCATGGTGGGCGAGCAACCGATCGCGCTCTCGGTGAACAAGGACGTGCCCGCCGGCACCGTCGCCCAGCTGATCGCGCTCGCCAACAAGACGCCGGGCGGGATGCTGTTCGGCGCCACCAATCGCGGCGGACAGTCGCACCTCACGGGCGAGCTGTTCCGTGAGCGCGCCAAGGCCAACATTTCATTCGTCCATGCCGCGGGCGCGGCGGTGTCGCTCAACGACGTCATCGCCGGACGCATCCCGATCATGTTCGAGGGCCTGGCCGGGCTGGCACCGGGAATCCAGGGCGGCGGGGTCAAGCTCCTTGGGGTCGCCGCGCGCGAGCGGTTGCCCAACCTGCCGAACCTGCCCGCCATCAACGAGACCGTGCCGGGCGTGGTGTCGAGCGGATGGATCGTTCTGATGGCGCCGGCCGGCACGCCCGAGTCCGTCGTTCAGAAGGTCAACGCCGATCTTCGCAAGGTCGTCGCGATGCCCGAGGTGATGGAGCGGTTCCAGACGCTCGGCACCTATACGCGCGACCTGACGCCGGCGCAGACCGGCGAGTTCATTCGCAACGAAGAGCGCCTGTGGTGGCCGATCGTCCGGCAGGTGAACCAGAACCGATAGTTTGGAACTATTGTTTCTCGATGCCGGCGTCATTGATGACGCGCGCCCATCTGGCAATCTCGTCCGCCATGCGCGCGCCCAGCGCCTGCGCGGTGCTGGGCAGGGGCTCGAGGCCGAGATCGAGGAATCGGCGGCCGAGCTCGCCGTCCTGCAGGACAGCGCGGATTCCGGCGTTGATGAGCTCGATCACCTCGGGTGGCGTCTTCGCGGGCACGAAGAACCCGTTCCAGGTGACGACCTCGAAACCTTTGACGCCGGCCTCGGCGACCGACGGCACGTCGGGCAGATAGCTGGCGCGGGCCGCCGTCGTGCTGGCGAGCGCGCGGATTTGCTTGTCCTCGAGCGCGCTCTTCAGCGCGCCGTAGGACTGCACGATCATGTCGACGTCGTTGCGCACCGCCGCGGTCAGGAGATCGCCCGGCGTGCGATAGGGGACGATGACGATGTCGAGACCCAGCGTGGCCTTGAACAGGGTCGCGGCGAGATGATTGGTCGAGCCGACGGTGGTGGTGCCGACGTTCAAGGTGCCGGGCCTGGCGCGGGCGGCGGCGATCACGTCGGCAAGGGTCGCGTATTTGGAATTGACGTTGGTCGCCAGCACATTGGCGAATGTGCTGAGCATGGACACCGGCGCGAAGTCGCGCACGGGATCATAGGGCAGCTGCTTGAACAGCGAGACGCTGATGGCGGTCGAGGTCGAGAACAGCGCGATGGTATAGCCGTCCGGTGGCGACGAGAGCACGGCTGCCGCGGCGGTGACGCCGCCGGCGCGCGGCTGGTTGTCGATGATGATCTGGCCGCTGAGCCGCGTGGCGAGCTTGTCCGCGAACAGCCGCAACGAAATGTCGGACACCGATCCGGCCGCGAAGGGCGAGACGATGCGGATCGCCCGGGTCGGGAATTTGACCTGGTCGTTGCTTTGAGCGGCGGCGACCGAAAGCCCCATCGCGAGCAATGCCGCGACCCAAGTCCCGGTGCACCACGCCCAGGTGCGTAGATTGGGGCGTCTCGGCGCCGGCGTCATATCGTCCTCCCTGCTGCGCTCGATCGATCCTAGCACTGTACCTCCGAATTCGATCGTTCTCCCCGCTCGCGCCGAGCTCGCGAACGGTATGAATGACGCAGTGCGGCCCGCTGTGTGAATTGGCTCACAGTGGCCTTCACCGATTCAGGCTAGGTCAAGCGTATCGCAGATCAGCCGCCGGCTGCGCGGGCAAGCCCCCGCGGTCATCGTCCCGAACGCCAGACGCACGGAGATAGACCATGAATCCGATCAAGCCCGCCATGCTCGTCGGCGCAATTGCCCTTCTGGTTGCCGCGCCCTCCGGAGCGGGCCAGCAATCCTTTCCGCTGGAATGCGCGGTGCGCGACGTGCAGCTCGTGACCCAGATGGAGCAGCACGGCGAAGCGCAGGATGTGCCGGGCGAGATCCTGTACGAGGCGTTCCTGACAATGAAACGCGCCCGCGAGGCCTGCTCCGAGGGCCGCGAGCTTGCGGGGCTCGCGCTCTACGACAGCATCTTCAAGACCTCGCTTGCCGGCCGGACGCAGATGCGATGATCGGCCTGCAAAAACGGCAACTGGCGGGCTCCATGGTCAACGTCATCCCGCTCGACGTGAGCAAGCTCCGCCGCCAGTCCCGTTTCGCTCGATGCCTTGCGGGACTGCTGCGGGCGCTGCACGATTCGCGCACGCGTCAGGCCGAACGCGTGATCAAGCGTTATCGGCATCTGATTTGCGTGTCCGACACGCAAGACGGCCAACATTCCGACGCGGTGTCGGGCCGCAAGTGACAAGACATCCGCTCTGCTCGCGCAGCAGGGCGAGCGAGCGGCCCCACGCTTAGCGCACCGCCACGTCCTTCCAGAACCCGAAGCGCCCGCCGACCGATTGCATTGCAGGACGCGGCGCCTCGTACGACCAGGCGGCGCGGTCGTGCCGTACGCCGTCGAGCACGACGTCGTAGAACTGGACGCCGTGCGGGCATTCGCGGTCGGACTCCGTCTTCGGCGTCTTCTCGAGCCATTCCAGCCGCACCGCAGAGCTCGGGAAGTACTGGTAGCCGCCGTTCTCGACAATGTCGTCGCTCTCCGCGATGACCTTGTTATTCAGCACTGCTTTCATGCTTGGATCCTCCATGGCGATTGATCGGAACACCGCGCCGGGATGCTCGATGGCGGCCGGGACGAGCGAACCGACAGAATAGCCGCGAGGTGGGGGCTCGCAACGCTAACGTCAAGATCGATCAATATGCCAAGAGCTAATGCGCCAAGATCAATGCGCCAAGATCAATGCGCCAAGGTCAATGCGCCAAGGTCAATGCGCCAAGATCAATGCGCCAAGATCAATGCGCCATGAGCACCGGCAAGGTCGCGTTGGCCAGAATATGCCGGGTGGCTCCGCCAAACATCATCTGACGCAACCGGCTCTGCGTGTAGGCACCCTTGATCAGCAGGTCGCAGCCCAGGGATGCGGCGTGTGCCAGGATCGTCTCGCCCGTGGTGCTGCGGCCCTTGGGGGTGATGGTGATAGGTTCGGAGCGCACGCCGTTGCGCTCGAGATATTGAGCGAGTTGCTCGCCTGTCGGCCCGGGCACGGTTCCGCCCTCGACCGTCAGCACGGTCACGCGAGCCGCTTTTTGCAGTAGCGGCATCGCGAACGCGGTAGCTCTTGCCTGCTCGGTGCTGCAATTCCACGCGATCAAGATATGTTCGCCGATCCGTTGCGGCGGCAATGGCGGTGCCACCAAGATGGGACGGCCGGCTTCAAACAGACCAGCCTCGATCGTGGCCATGCTGGGCCTTGACCCCCGACTGGCGCCGGGTCTACCCAAGACGATGACATCGAACACGCGGCCGTAGCTGCCCACGAAGGCATCCCCATCGGGGGCGTCATCCAGCCAGCTGAATGAAAGCGATGCCTCTCCTCGTTTCGACCTCGCCACGTCGTGGTCGGTCATGAATTTCTCGAACGAGCCGCGGGCCTGCTTCGCCATCTCGGCGTCATGCTCCTTGACCTCGATCGGCAAGGGGACTCCGGAGTCCAGCGCGTAGAGCTCGATCATGGCAGGGAACAGGGCGAAGCCCTCGATGTAACTGTCGAACTTGCGAGCAAGGAGAAGTGCGGTCTGCAACGTCGACGTCAGGAGGTCATGCTGCTCGGTCGGAACCAGAATGGTCTTCATGGTCATCGCCTCCAAGTAAGGCTCCGTGCTCCGATCTTAGATCAAATC
>JGI12053J15887_10001426_pt1 | contig 11118 bp, 10 predicted proteins | sample MedBloCAOM1_O3_FD_15887 | JGI IMG/M metagenome (IMG submission 15887) | reverse complement strand
GCCGTACCTGTCGCGGCGGCCGAGCGACGATGAAGGCGAGCGCAGCGGGCTTGGCCTCGGCGTATTCATCGCCCGCACGCTGCTGGAGCGCACCGGCGCAAAAGTCTCCTTCACCAACCGGACCTTTCCCGATCACGGCGCCGTGGTTCATATCGCCTGGCCGCGCGCGCGCTTTGAGGCGGTCGAAAGTACAGACGAGCCAACGCCTTAGGGGATTCCAAGGCGGTATTTCGCCGCGCCTGGTCGACTTTGTGCGGCCTTGGCAGCGCCATCCTGCCACGCCATATGTTTGTGAGCGTTTTTGTTTGGGCATGATCTTTTCGAAAAACCGGTACCCACTTGTCCGGATCATGCCGCCATGAAGGACCAGCGCCGTTGACCGCCACACCAGCCGAATTGACCGAGCATGCCGACCGCTCGCTTCTGATCGTCGAGGACGACAAGCCGTTCCTGGAGCGGCTGTCGCGCGCCATGGAAACGCGCGGCTTCACCGTTACCTCCTGCGACACGGTGTCCGACGGTCTCGCCCAGATCGGACGCGCCGCGCCGGCGTTCGCCGTGGTCGATTTGCGCCTCGGCGACGGCAACGGCCTCGACGTCGTGTCGGCGCTGAAGCGCAAGCGCCCCGACGCCCGCGCCATCGTGCTGACCGGCTATGGCAATATCGCCACCGCCGTCACCGCGGTGAAGATGGGTGCGGTCGATTATCTCTCAAAACCGGCCGACGCCGATGACGTGGTTGCCGCCCTGCTGGCGACCGGCACCGAAAAGTCGGAGCTGCCGGCAAACCCGATGTCGGCGGATCGCGTGCGCTGGGAGCACATCCAGCGCATCTACGAGATGTGCAACCGCAACGTCTCGGAAACCGCGCGGCGTCTGAACATGCACCGCCGCACCCTGCAGCGCATTCTCGCGAAGCGCGCGCCGCGCTGATCTTGCCCCGGCCGTCATACCCTCCGCATGCGCGCACATACGGGGTATCCAGTACGCCGCGACCTTTCGATTCCATTATCAACGTCTCTGGAATAGATTCCGACCGTCTGCCCGCGACGACTCCCAGCGTTTAGTGCAATGCGGCGTAACAATCGACGGGCGCTGTGGAACAAGCGATCCGGATAACAGTTGCCCTCCGAAGAAACCCGAGTTGACCTTTGATTTAGACGCCGCCGGCACCAGGTTTCAAAGCGAGATCATCGAGAGACTTCAAGATCAGGGAAGAAATAGCCCATGCGCATCTTGATCCTCGCATTGTTGGTCTTGGGAATTCTCGTCAGTGCNGATGCCGGCAAAGCCGGTCCGAGCACGACCATCCGCGAGGACGTGTCGGCATCAGTCGAACCGGCGACCTTTGCCGACGAAGCAACTGAGGCAACTCAGGAAACCGAGGATCAGATCGGCCTCGACAAGCGAAAGCGCGGCGAAGTGCAGCGGGGGCTGACCCGTCTCGGCTTCGACACCAAGGTCACCGGAAAGTTCGACGAACAGACCCGCGCCGTCATTACGCGCTGGCAGGCGGCACGCCGCTATCCCAAGACCGGCTTCCTCAACACGTTGCAGCATCAGGCGCTGGTGACCGAGATCGCCTCGGCGGCGCAGGCCAGAGTCAGCGGCAGTGACAAATCCGATAACGACCGGCCGGCCCGTCGCGGCGGGGGTGGTGCTCACCATCGCCGCGGCGGCGGTCCCGGTGGCCTGATCGGCGGCGTGGTGGGCGGACTGTTCAGGTGATCCGACAAATTGTCGTGTAACTCGTGCGCAACTCAGGCCGTATCCAAATCACAACTCAAGGCGATTTATCATGCGCGCCCCAGACCCCGTCGCTACGTTTATTTTGGTTCTGGCAATCGGCATCGCCGCTGGCTTTCTGTTCGACCGGCTTGCGGGGCCGTCATGGCTCGCCCGTCAATTCTCCGGATCGACCCGCGGCATCATCACAAGCATACTGGTGGGTATTGCCGGCGCGTTTATTGGTTATCACATCGCGGCGCTTCTCGCGCTCGGCGGCGGTATAGTTACGGCGGCAATTGCGGCGGCGCTTGGGGCGGCTGTCGTGCTGTTCGCATGGCGGATGGCCAAATAGCAAAACACTCGGCTGTTCGCGCTTTTGAGCTCAGCTTCTTGCTGCGACGACTTCCTCCCCGCTTATGGCGCGATCCAGTGCGTCGATCAGCATTTGCATCTCGATGAACTTGCTGCGCGCGCGCTCGGCCTTGTCGCGGTCGAAAGGAGCGGCCAGCACCTTGGCGTGGGCGTCCCTGTCCTCGACCATGCGCTCACGGGCCTTTTTCAACGTTTCGAGACGCTCGCTCATTAATGCACCTTTGCTTGTTTACCGGTCACCAGGATCCAGACGATCTCAGTCGAAGACAGAAGGAAACCGTCCCTTGCGGAAGATGACCGTCGGCTCGTCGTCGTAGTCGCCCATTTCGGGATCTCCGGTCGATGAGAAGGCGACGACGCCGAGCTTGCTCAATGCCAGCCGCTCGGCCGTCCGCAGCGCGCCGGTTTGCGTCTTGCAGGCGATCGGAGCGTCGGCCTTCAGGTTTTCTCCCCGGCCGGCGTTGAATGCCTGAACGAAATAACTGGTTTCGCGGGCCATGGGGCTCTCCATTGAACAGACAGGTCCGACGTCGGTTTCAGGACATGGCCTGCATCAACGCGGAAATCTTGATCGTCGCAAAGTTGGAGAAAGTGTCCGACACGGCGTATGGCAGGATGATCTGATCTTTGTGCGCCATCGCCCCGCAGGTGTAGACCACGTTGGGAACGTATCCTTCGCGCTCGGATGGTTCGGGCCGCAGCAACGGTTCGCTCGAACGCGCCAGCACTTTGGATGGGTCGCGCTTGTCGAGCAGCGCCGCGCCGATCGAGTATTTTCGGACCGGACCGACGCCGTGCGTAAGCAGCAGCCAGCCTTGTTCCAGTTCGATCGGCGATCCGCAATTGCCGATCTGCACGAACTCCCAGGGAAATTGCGGCTTCAAGATCGCCTGACCGCCTTCCCACCTGTACAGATCGTCCGAATAGACCAGATAGAGATTCTCGTTGTCCTGCCGTGCGATCATCGCGTACTTGCCGTCGATCCTGCGCGGAAACAGCGCCATGCCCTTGTTGCGCGCGGCGGCGCCGTGCAGGGGCGACATTTTAAATGACAGGAAGTCGCTCGTCTCGATCAATTCCGAACGGATCGCCGTGCCCTTGTAAGCGGTATAGGTTGCGTAATAGGTCTTCCGGCCGCCATCGGTGAATTCGACGAAGCGGGCGTCTTCGATGCCGTGCGACTGCGATTCCGTGACCGGAAAGATCACGCGTTCACTGATGTCCAGGTCAGGATTGAAAGTGACTTCGACTTCGTCGCCGATCGGTCCCGGTATCAAATAGCCAATCCGGGGGCTCGAAGCGAGCCTGGCCGTCGGATCGACAGCGATGCTGCCGTCGGCCGCGACGGTACCGGCGCGAAACGTCAGCGACGATACATGTCCCTCGCCGACAGCGCGGAGGCTGAGAATGAAGCGCAGGCTGCCCGCCGGAGTCCCCGATTGGTCGGGGTGCGGCACGATGCTGGGATTGAACAGCGCCGAGGCNTCGAACGANTACTCGTTCAGAAAATAGGCGCCGATGAGCTGGCGCTGAACTTCTGAAAAACAGCCATGCGCCGCGAACGCCTTCTCCATTTCATCGGCACGGAGTTCAAACGTCTCCAAGAGGTTGCGATGCCGGCCGTTGAAGTTATCCAGCACGTCCGCTAGTTGACTGGCCGCAGCTTCCGGATCGAGATTGAGAACTCGCTCGACGATATGGTTCGCGCGCGTCTTGTCGGTGGGGTTGAGATCGCGCGGTTCGGTCGCCGGCTTGAACGGCCGAACGATCACGCGCGCGGGGTCGGGACGCAGATAGAGCGCTTGCCGATTCAAAAAAGTGGCGTGCAAAAGCGTGCCCTCGGTTGGCCGAAGCTAGCGTTGGATCAGGCACCGATGGCGCGAAGCGCCACGGGATTTGCCGGGTTGACACTGACGCGGGCAAGCTGACGAATCTCGGCAAGTCCCAGAAGATAGCACACCACCGACTCGCCCCCGCGATTTTCATTGGCACGGTCGGGATGCAGTCCATCGCGGCAACTGCCGGTCTCGGTATCGACGAGCGCAACCGACAGGTCGTTGCTGCCGAGAAACCAGGAGAAAACCCTGGTTGCGGTGGTCCGCCATTCGGCATCGTCGTCCGCGCGCCAGGCCGACAGGCAGGCGGCAATCGTTGCGGTGGCTTCCACCGGCTGCTGATCGAAAGCGCGAGGCGGTTTTCGAAGTTCGCCGAAACCGGCGGTGCCGACGGGGCGGAAATGCCCCGTCGACGCCGTTTGCTGCGTCATCAGCCAGCGCAGGGATCTCAGCCCGGCATCGACATAACCGGGCGTTCGCGTCGCCATGCCCGTGACAATCAAGGCCTGCGGCAGGCGCGCATTATCGTAGGCGAGACCTTCCTCGAACCACAGCCAGTCCGGCGTTGCCACCGACTTCAGCCCTGACATCAGCCTGTCGGCAAGAATGCGGCGGGTTTCCTGGGCGCGGCGATCATCGGGCATCACGGCGCAATAGGCGTCCAGACCCAGCAGGGTGAAGGCTGCGGCGCGGGGCGAACGAAAGGACTTCGCGGGCAATAGCGCCTCCGCGAACAGGGCGGTCGCCCAGCGACGCCGTGACGGACTGGCATCTCGTCGCGCGCATTCGCCCAAGGCCCACAGGGATCGCCCATGGCTGTCCTCGGACCCCTGGTCCTCGAGCCAGGTTCGGTTAAAGCCCATGAAGTTGCGAAATCGTCGGGTGTCGGGATTCCACGCATGCTGCACAAATGCGGCAAAGCGGGCGGTCAACTGTTCCGCTAGTGGTTTCTCGCCCGGCTCATTGAGGGCACAGGCCAGTAACAGCGCGCGGGCGTTGTCATCCACGCAGTAGCCGTGCGCGCGATCGGGAACTGAATGCACGGCGTGCTGGAACAGACCGGTATCATCGCACATCGACAGAAAATGGCCTGTTTGCATAGCCGGCGCCGCCGGGCCGCGCGGCGCGATCACGGCCGGCTCGGTGCGCGCGATCACCTTCAACCAGTGGCCCTGCCGCGCATTGTCGAATGCGGTCATGTAGCGCTCGGCGGTGCGCTCCCATGTCATCGATCGGCTGGCCGCGTAGGCCCGCTCGCGCATCGCCTGCCGGCGACGGTCGTCGGTAAGCAGTTGGGCGATGGCGTCGCCGATTCCCGCCGGATCGGCAAACGGAACAAGAATGCCGCGCCCCTCGGCCAGCAATTCGCGCGCGTGCCAATAGGGTGTTGAGACAACCGGTTTTCCGAGCCCGAAACTGTAGGCCAGTGTACCCGACGTCATCTGCGCTTCGTTAAGATAGGGCGTGACGTACACGTCGCACATTGAAATGAATTCGAGCAGCGCAGCCTGATCGACGAACTGGTCGAGGAAGACCACGTGATCTTCGACGCCGAGTTCCCGCACGCGCGTCATCAGGCTCTCGCGATAGGCCTCACCCTGGTCCCGAACCAGATTGGGGTGGGTTGCACCGAGCACCACGTAGACCACGTCCGGGCGTCGTTTCAGGATCGAAGGCATGGCGTCGATCATGACCTCAATGCCCTTGCTGGGGGACAGCAAGCCAAATGTCAGAATGACGGAGCGGCCCTCGAATCCGAGGCTGGCCTTTGCCGCGTCAGGCTCGACAAATGGAAAGTCGGGAATGCCGTGCGCGATGACTTCGATTTTTTCGTCCGGCACCCGATAGACGCTCCGCAGCAGATCGTGTCCCTTGTTGGCCATCACCACGATCTTCGAGGACGCTTCGACGATGCGGTCCATCACCGCGCGCTGAACCGCAGTCGGCTTCGCCAGCACCGTGTGCAGCGTCGTCACGACCGGCATGGTGAGGCGCGACAGCAACTCAAGGATATGGCCGCCGGCCTCGCCGCCAAAAATTCCGAATTCGTGCTGCAGACAAGAGATGTCAAACCGGCCGGCGTTCAGAAACGCCGCGGCGCGCACATACTCTTCGATGCTGTCATCCTTGATCTGCAGGGCGACCGAAGCAGGATAGTCATAGGTTTGATCGTGGTCGGTCATCGCCACGATAGCGGCCTCCAGATTTGGCCGCGAATCTGAAATCGCCCGTTGCAGGTCGGTCGTAAATGTCGCGATTCCGCAGCGGCGCGGCAGCGAGTTGCCGATCACAGCGATTCTGCGGAGCGGCGTCACTTCCGCGCCTCGGTGAGACCTGTCAATTCTGGAACGATGGTAGCGAGTTGTGGAGCAAGACTCGTCGATTGCTCGCCAAGCGTCTGCAACAGGGAAGCGATGGGGGCCGTTGCCGGATAGGCGACCAGACAGGTCAGCCCGCTGTCGCCGACTTCGATGCTGGCACGACCGCCGCTGGCGAAGATCGCCTGCCCCGCAGACACCGCGGCCAATCCGATCGCCGCATGGCCATCGAGAACAAGTATCCAGGTCTCCCGTTCAGGCAGCAGCGCCCAGCTTGAGCCCTTCGGCAAGTCGAATCTCTCGAAAACGAAATGTCGGCTCGCGACGAGAACCGTCCGTTCATCCGAGAGGCGGGTGATATTATTTACGGCTCGACGCGGCCAGGAGTTGGCAACTGCTACGCCGTTGTCTTCGTGCAATTCGCGTCCTCTGCCATAGTCGAACAACCGGTAGGTTGCATCACTATGCTGCTGAATTTCGGCCAGCACGATGCCGGCACCGAGGGCATGGATCGTGCCAGCCGGGATAAAGATGACATCGCCTTTCGCAACCGGACACCATTGAACCAGTTCGACGATCGAGCCGTTTCTGATCGACGCCCGCAATTCCTGTGGCGTTACCCGATGCTTCAAGCCAACGCCGATCTGCGCGTCCGGCTTTGCCGATAGGATGTACCATGCTTCGCTCTTGCCATTCGGCATTCCCATCGCACGCGCGAACGTATCGTCCGGATGGACCTGGATGGACAACGGCTCGCTTGTGAACAGCAGCTTGAGCAGCAGGGCAGGAACCGGGGCGGTTTTGTCGGCCCGCTCGAACCACAGTTCCCCCACGGCGTCACCTGTACCGTCGATGCTGCTCCATGGCTGGAGATCGCTGACCCCCCAGGGCTTGCGAACGACCCGTACCGAGGCATGTTCGATGGGCATATATTGTCCTGACCCAAGACGCGCATGTCGAGGCGACATGCCGTCGGTCGATATCATCAATAGAATTTGTGAAGGCAAGGCGTCGCGTTCTGGGACACGCCTTTAGCGAGCAGCCACTGGCATATGGATACTCCGGCATCCGATATCAAGCATTGCGCGGCAAACGCGGTCGATGTAGCAGAGCATGCGGTTCACGCATAGACGTGTCATGGACACTGACAGACCTGTTTCCAGACCAACGCCGACGCAAACCTTGCACTCGCCGGCGCCTCTTTGCGATTTCCCTCGACACCGTGATCGAAAGAGAGTCTGGTGCGCTCATCACCGTCCAATGCCTGGCAACTGCCGGTGACTGAGAGTTTGCACTCCCGCCACAAAAAGGCGGTTCGCATGGCCGGCATCCAGAAATTCGATCTACGCGAGTGGCTCATCGGTCCGATATTGGTGTCGATTTCCTTGAGTCTGATGATCGCCGGCGCGGTCATCATCCGCTGGTAAGCGGTCGACTTAAGCTCGACCATATAAACAATCGCTGCAGGGTATGCTCCAAACGAGCCGTGTGCGCTTTGGCTGCTTCTCGCGCCAAAACTGCAGCTCAACTTGACCTTCAGCAGCGTTGTGCCATCAGTCCGGCAAAGCCTTCGCTGCAGGCTCCACCTCATAAGGATTAAATGATGAAAAAACCTGTTCTCTCGATTGACGAACCGGCCCCGAAGAAAATGCCCCGCGCCGACCGGCCTCCCACCGAAGGATACGTGACGGTTGTCGACGGGCATTTCAAGTCGGAGTTTGACACTGTCGACGCCGCCGAAGCAGCGGGCCGAAAACTGAAGGCGGCTTACCCGATGCTCCAGATCGAAATCTACGACGCCGCCAACAAGGTCCGTACCCTGTTGAGCTAACCAGCCTGTCGATCGCGGGCGCGGGTGCTCTAGGGCCTGGGGTATTCGAGCTGCATCGCNCCGACNGGCATGATATATGGTGACAGCGTGGNTTNCCCTTCGCCCGANGGGGCCACCTGTCTATAGGTTTGTGTCGCTTGAGCATGTATGATGGCTGCAACGGCCGGTCCAACAGTAACCAAGGTCCGGCCTTGCCAGGAACCAGCCGGTCTTCGTAGCGATGGTAAACGCAGGGACCCGAGAAGCTGCCAGAGGCACGCGCCATCGATTGACGGTCCTCTTCTCTGATTTGGCGGGATCCACCGCCTTGGCAAGAGAAATAGAGGCCGAGCACTACGCCGAACTCATAAGCAAACTGCGCGAGATTTGGCATCAAGCCGCAACCAAACATGGCGGCCGGGTGATCAGAACGCAGGGGGACGGCGCCCTGGTGGTCTTCGGGTACCCTCTNTCAGGCGAGGACGATGGTCGGCGTGCCGCAGAGGCTGCCCTCGACATCCACGAATGGGCCAGGCAATTGCGCCACGACTATCTTCCGCCGGCGCATTCGCCGTTGCGCATGCATTCAGGCATTCATGCCGGCACATTGCTGCTTACCGAAGGTGATATTGAATCCGGCCGGTTCGATCTGGTTGGCGATGTGGTCAATACCGCGGCTCATTTGTCGCAGCACGCTGCAGCGGGCCAGATCCTCGCCACCCTCGGCGCGCTTGGCCGGTACGCAAACTTCTTTGAGCTCGATCAGAAAACCCCCGACCCCGGATCACCCTCCGGGATACTGAACGTCTGTGCAGTGACCGGACGTGGGCCGACCAACCGACGCCTCGAAACCACCGCCGGGCTGACGCCCTTTATCGGCCGCGGCGAGATCGTCTCCTTTCTGTTGAACTTCCTCGGCGGGGAAAACCCAAACGCGGGGCGCTGTGTCGTCGTCGTCGGCGGCCCCGGGCTCGGCAAGACCCGACTGCTGGAGAACGTCCTGCAACATGGCAAGGAGGGAGCCTTCACGCTGCTGCGCGGCAGCTGCGAGAGCTATCTCGGCGCCGAGGTGCTGCAGCCTTTCCTCCAGGTGTTGCGGGCGTTGTTCGGGATACGGACGGACGCAAGGGAGGAAGCGGCCAGCAATGCGGGCGCACCGTTGCAGCCTTGGCTTGCCGAACTGGGCGGGCATGCCGAGACGATCCGTGGGCTGATATCGGCCGGCGCGCAAGCAAGCGGCGGCCACTTCACCGCCAGCGGCCTGGTCGGCGACCTCCTCGGCTTCTTTGTGGCGGTGGCGGCAAAGCATCCGCTGGTGCTGGTGATCGATGACTGGCAGTGGGCCGACGACGGCAGCCGCCAGTTGCTCGAGGCGATGCTCCGGGCGCCGCACGGCCCGCGCGTCATTCTGGCTTGCCGGCCTCGCGACGACGGCACCGACTGGATTTCCGGCGCGCCTCATCTCACGCTACGCCCGTTTCAGGGCTCCGAAACCGATCTGGCCGTTCGGCGCTGGCTGCCCCAGGCGGATCCGTTCCTGGTCGCCCGCATCCACAACTATGGCGGCGGCGTGCCGTTGTTCATTGAAGAACTCTGCCATTCGGTTTCGGCCGGCAACCCCGATTCATGGGAGGGCCGTGGCACGCAGGGTTGGGTCGGCACCCTGGTGGCCTCCCGGTTGGCGCGATTGCCAGCGGAGCAAGCAAAGGTGGTGCGGGCGGCGGCGGTCATCGGCAATGCGGTGCCGAACGGGTTGCTGGTTTCCGCCTGTGACAGCGCGCCAGACGAGGCAACCATGCGCGCGCTGGCGGATGCAGATTTTCTTTACGCCGATCCGGCCGGCACGGGAGNTCGCTTCAAGCACGGCATTACCAGAGACGCCGTGTACGATTCGATAGGCCTGCACGAACGCCGGGCAGTGCATGAGCGAATCGAGGCCGCGCTGCTGGCGCGCTCCGAGCAGACGGATCGCGGAGATGCGCTCGAAGCCCTGGCCTACCACTCTCGCGGCGCGGGCCATTGGGAAAGCGCGGCTCACTATGCCGAACGCGCCGGCGACAAGGCCATGGCCGCCTTCGCGCTGGATCGCGCGCGTGAGCAATATCTCGTCGCCATGGAAACCCTCGACCATGTGCCGGACCGCACCCGCGACCAATGCCTGCGCTGGTGCCTGCTGGCCAACAAGCTCGGCATGGCCAGCATATTCGATCCGTTGTCGCTGACCGATAATGTCACCATTTTCGAGCACGGCGTGGCGATGGCGCGCTCTCTTGACGATACCAACGCGATGGCGCGTGCGCATTATTGGCTCGGCTACATGTGCTACGGCTTTGGACGCTTCCGGGTCGGCGAGCATCACTCGCGGCAGGCATTGGCGCTGGCGCGCGAGTCGCAGGATCTGCGCCTGGCCGCCCAGATCGAAGCCTCGCTCGGACAGATCCTGGCGGCGACGTGTCAATACGACCAGGCGATCACCCTCCTGGATACCGCCGTCTCGGCCAAGCAGCAGCGCAGCCGGCCCGGCGGCGGCATCGCCATCGGCTCGGCTTACGCGCTTTCATGCAAGGCGAGCGTGCTCGCCGATCGCGGCCAGTTCGACGATGCGCATGTCTGCCTTGACGAGGCGATGACNTTGCTCGGCGAATCGACACATCCGGTGGCCAATTCCGTACGCAACTGGGTGGCGGTTTCGCTGATCTGGCAGGGGCGCTGGCAGGAGGCCGAGTTTGTCGCGGCCGAGAGCGCGCGGATCGCCGAGAACACGCAGGCTCTGCTGCTGCTGGTGGTTTGCCGCGCGGCGGCCGGCTTCGCTCGCTGGGCACGGACCGGTAGCGCTGCCGGCCTGCAGCAACTGCGCGACGTGGTCCAATGGCTCGAAGCGCGAAACGGCCAGTTCTACACCTCGCTGTACTACGGCTGGCTGGCAGAAGCCTGTGCCGCGGAGGGCGATATCGCCGGCGCACGACGATGCGCCGCCCACGTGCTGCGCCGCGCACGCGAGGGCGAGCGGCTGGGCGAGGCGGCCACGTGCCGAGCCATGGCGCGGCTGGCCGCG